>Ga0182015_10003609_pt1 | contig 17211 bp, 12 predicted proteins | sample 712P3MmetaG_FD_120478 | JGI IMG/M metagenome (GOLD analysis project Ga0182015, IMG submission 120478) | Permafrost microbial communities from Stordalen Mire, Sweden - 712P3M metaG | ecosystem: Environmental > Terrestrial > Soil > Wetlands > Permafrost | place: Sweden: Stordalen | collected... | reverse complement strand
GTCGAGAACGTGCGCGCCGCCGGCGTCGAATCGGTTGCGGTCGTCTGCCTGCACTCCTACGCGAACGCCGATCACGAACAGCAGATCGCCGCGCTGCTGCGCGCCGCGCAGCCCGAACTATTCGTGACCGCATCGCACCACGTCTCGCGCGAGCAGCGCGAGTTCGAGCGCACCTCGACCGTCGCCGCGAACGCCTACGTCGGGCCGCTGGTGAGCCGGTACCTCGAACGGATGCAAGATCGCCTCGCCGCCGACGGCTTCGCGGGCAGCCTCTTGATCATGCAGTCCAGCGGCGGGCTGTGCGACGTCGGAACGGCGCGCGTGCAGTGCATTCAGATGCTCGAATCCGGTCCGGCCGGCGGTGTCGTTGCAGCGAAGACGGTCGGCGATGCATTGCGCGTGCGTGACTTGATCAGTTTCGACATGGGCGGCACGACGGCCAAGGCCTGCGTGCTGCAGAACGGCAACGCCGATCTCTCATCGGACTACTTCGTCGGTGGCTACAATGAAGGTTTGGTCATCCGCATTCCGGTCATCGACATCAAGGAGGTCGGCACCGGCGGCGGCAGCATCGCGTGGATCAATGAGGCGGGCGGCCTGCGCGTGGGCCCTGAAAGCGCGGGCGCGAGCCCCGGCCCCGCGTGCTACGGCGCGGGCGGGGACAAGCCGACCGTAACCGATGCGCACCTCGTCCTCGGCCGCCTCTCGACGCAGCGCTTTCTCGGCGGCCGCATGCACTTGGACCTTGACGCGGCGACGCGTGCCATCGAGACGAACATTGCCGGTCCGCTGAGCCTGACCGTAGCCGCCGCCGCGAGCGGTATCCTGGCGATCGCGAACGCGACGATGGCCAACGCCGTGCGCGCCGTGACGACGGAACGCGGGTTGGACCCGCGCGACTTCGCCCTCGTCGCGTACGGCGGTGCGGGTCCGCTCCACGCGGTGGATATCGCGCGCGAGCTTGCGATCCGCACCGTGATCGTGCCGGTCGCGCCGGGACACTTCTCGGCCTTCGGTATGCTCGTCGCGGACCTGCGGCGCGAATATGCGCGCACGCACCGCGTCGCGCTGCGGCCGGAGAATCTCGCCGGAATCGGGTCGATCGCGGGTGAGCTCGAGAGCGAAGCCGCAGCCTGGTTGCAACAGGCGGGGGTGCTCAATGACAACGTCGTCTTCGAGTGGGGCGCGGACGTGCGCTACGTCGGTCAGGACCACGCGGTGACGATACCGCTGCAGCGCGGCGAGGACGAGACCACGTTCCGCTCGATCAAGGCGACGTTCGACGCCGCACATCTGCGACGGTTCAGTCACAACGCGCCCGAAGAGGGGGCCGAGATCGTCGCCGTGCGCGTGTCGATCATCGGCACGTTGAGCAAGCCCGCGATGGTTGCGATTCCGGCCGGAACGGCCGTGCCTCCGGACGACGCAATTCTCGAACGGCGGCCGGTGCGGTTCGATCGCCGCACCGAGAGCGAGGCAATCGTTTACGATCGCGCGCGGCTGCTCGCGAACAACGAGATCGAAGGACCGGCGATCATCCAGGAAGCCGGCTCGGCAACGTGCGTTCCCACCGGCGTGAGCGTCGTCGTGGATACCGCCGGTCATCTCATTCTCACGGTGGAAAAAGCGTGAACCTCGCATCCCGCACGGTAACGACCGATCCCATCACGGCGGAGATCATCCGGAACGCGCTGGTGGCCATCACCGATGAGATGAAGACCAACATGATGCGCACCGCCTACAACCCGATCATTTATGAGGCGCTCGATTTCACCGTCGGGCTCTTCGATGCGGCGGGCGACACGACGTCGATCGGTCTCGGGCTGCCGATGTTCATTCGCGGACTCTCCGACGCGATCAAAGCCAAGTTGGCGTTCTACGGTGCCGACGGTATCGAGCCGGGTGATATTCTGCTGACCAACGACGCGTACATCATGGGCAGTCACCTCAACCACATGATCTTCACGCTGCCGATCTTCCACGACGGCGAGATCGTGGCGTTCGCCTCGTCGATGGGCCATTGGCAAGACATCGGTGGTACGCTTGGCGGAACGACGCAAGATATTTATTCCGAGGGACTGCAAGTTCCGATCGTCAAGGTGTTCAAGCGCGGCGTTCAGGACGACGAACTCACGCGCTTGATCCGCACGAACGTCCGCTTCCCCGAACTTGCAATGGGTGATTTCCGCGCCCAGGTCGCGGCCATCCGCACCGGCGAGATTCGCTACCGCGCGCTGCTCGAGAAATATGGCGCGGACGACGTCGCCGAGAGCATCCGCGCCATTTTCGAGGAGAGCGAAGGGCTCGCCCGGGCCGCCGTCAGTGCGATCCCGGACGGCGTGTACGAAGCAGAGTCGTTCATGGACGACGACGGCATCAGCAAGGAGCGGATCCCGATCAAAGTGCGGGTGATCGTAAGCGGGGCGAACATGACGATCGACCTCAGCGACGTCAGCCCGCAAGTCCAGGGCTTTTACAACTCGGGTGCGACGGCGGGAATCTCGGCCGCGCAAGTCGCGTTCAAATGCATGACGACGCCCACGCTCTATCCGATCAACGAGGGCTCCTTCCGGCCGTTGACGATCAACTTGCCGCCCGGACGCGTGGTGAGCGCGACGAAGCCGGCCGCCATGCGCAAGTGGATGACCATCCCGATGACGATCGTCGACACGATCTTCAAAGCACTCGCGCCGGCGATGCCCCAGCACGTCGCGGCGGGCCATCATGCCGACCTCAACAGTTCGCGCATCTTCGGCACGAACGTGCGCAACGGCCGCTTTTTCGCGTCATCGCTCGGATTGCCGGGCGGCGGTTGGGGCGCCAAGTACGATAGCGACGGCATGAGCGCGACGGTGTGCATCAACGACGGCGACACGCACAACTCCGTGATCGAGGCGCAAGAGGCGAAGTTGCCGGTGCGCATCGAGGGGTACGCGCTGCGCACCGATTCAGGCGGAGCAGGGCGGTATCGCGGTGGACTCGGCTGCGCCCTGCACGTTCGCGTGGAAGGCGCAACGAAACTCAACATGACCACGGAACGCACGCAGTGCCCGCCCTGGGGACTTTTCGAAGCGCTGGCCGGATTGCCGAACGGCTTTCGCGTCGTGCACCCGGACGGTTCGGAGTTCGTGCCCGCCACCGGCAAAATGGGCTCGTATTCACTCCAGCCGGGCGATACGTTCATCGTCGAGGCCGGCGGCGGCGGTGGGTACGGCGATCCGCATCTTCGACCCCGCAGTGCGGTGCGTGACGATCTGCGCCGCGGCTACATCTCACGTGAATCCGCGGTTCGCGACTACGGCATGACGGAGGAAGATCTCAATGGCAGTTAGCGCAGAGGACATTTCCGCGCGGCTCGAGCGGATGCCGTTCTTGCCCTACCACTTCCGCATGGCCGTGACGCTCGGCATTGGAACGCTGTTCGATGCATTCGATTCCTTGAGCATCGCGGCGGCGCTCACGATGATCGTCGCCACGTTCCACGTGGATTTCAAGATCGGCGCGACCATCGCGAGCTCCGCGTTCGTGGGCCAGTTCATCGGCGCGTTCAGCTTTGGTTTCGTCGGCGAGCGCATCGGCCGGAAGTGGGCCTTCGTCATCGCGCTGGGAATTTTCGGTGCCTGTTCGATCGGCGCGGCCCTGGCAATGAGCGTCAACGGAATCCTCATCGCGCGCACGTTACAGGGCATCGGTCTGGGTGCCGAGGTGCCGATCGCCGGCGCGCTGTTCAACGAGGTAGTGCGCGGAAACGCGCGCGGCCGCTTTGTGATGTTGTACGAAAGCGCGTTTATCTGGGGGCTCGTCCTCGCACCGGTTGCGGGTCTCGTTCTTGTCGAAACGCTCGGACCCGCCCTCGGGTGGCGCGTGCTCTTCGGAATCGGCGGCATTCCCCTCATCGTCGCCATCGTCGCGGCATTCACGCTACCGGAGTCGCCGCGGTGGCTCGCCACGGAAGGGCGCTTGGAGGAAGCGGACCACATCGTGAGCGCCATGGAAGCCGAAGCGCTCGAGCGCGGCAAGACGCTAGCGACCCCAATTCCGCGCGCGCCGGTCGTCAAAGAACGCACGCGCTTTGCCGAACTCTTTCAAGGAATCTATCTGCACCGCACCCTGCTCGTGTGGACGCAATGGTTCTGTACCTATTTTTGCTCCAACGGCTTCGCCGTGTGGCTGCCGACGTTGTACATGAAGATCGGCGGCCTGCCGGTACGCTACGCGCTGCTGCTCACGATCCTCACGCAGCTCATCCAGCTCGTCACCGGATATACAGTCGCAGGAACGATCGATCGTGTCGGCCGCGTACGGTGGTTCGCAGGTGCGTTCGCCGTCGCAGCGGCTGCTGCAATCGGCGGGGCCATCGTGACCGGCGTGTTCCACGTCCATGGTTGGGTACCGTTGCTCGTTTTCGGCGTGCTCATGACGACCGGCACGTCGGTGAACTCGATCGGCGTATATCTCTACACCCCGGAGCTCTATCCAACGCGCATGCGTGCCCTCGGCACGTCGACGGCAAGCAGTACGAATCGCCTCGCCAGCGCCATCGCGCCGATTTGCGTCGGCTTCCTGCTGGCGAACAACCTTGGTATCGCAAGCGTATTCGCACTGTTTGCCGTCGTATTGCTCTTCGGATTCACCATCATGTCGAAGTTTGGAATCGAAACCACGCGTCGCACGCTCGAGGAGGTGTCTCCATGACCGCTCTGGGAAGTCGTGCACACATGCGCATTCAGGCAATGTTCGTTGCACTCGTTCTCGTTGCAAGTACCGTTCCTGCCGCGGCCGTCGAGACGACGCTGTCGCCGCAAGCGGTAAGCGATGCAGTCACCGCCGGACATGCGATGTCCGAACAACGGAACGGCTACGCGATCGACCCCTATTTACTCTTCAGCGTTCCGGATGCGGTGCACATCACCGACGAATCCGTGGTCGTCGAAGCGGTGCAGCTCGGCACACCGTACGAACGGTTGCGCTGGGAAGCCTACCGCGAGCAAACGATGCGCATTCCGTTCAACGCGGGTGACGTCGCGTCGTTTGACGCGCAGCACGCGGGGCACATCGATTTTATCGTCTACGCGCACAGCCGTGCCGAGAAAGACCGGACGTTCCTCGACCGTTTCGGTGGCGGAGCATTGGTGCAAGCGGACGGGACGACGGTGTCCACCGCCGTCATCTCGCACACCGTCCCGGCCATCGACGGATATACCAAACCGACGGGCGTCGTCAGCCGTTTTTTAGGTCAGGTCACCTATCGTTTTACGCTCGGCGAAGCAGCCGGCGCGCCGGACCTCCTGCATGCTCCGCTGACGTTTACGTTCACCGACGACGGCGGCACCGAGCACCGCATCCCGGTAACCCTGGCGAACTACCGCTAGAGCGCGAACACGAAGACGATCGGCGCACCGGTTTTGAGGAACGTCGTCCGGGACTGATTGCCCGAGGTGACGGCGAGATATTGCTTCCCGTCCACCGCGTACGATGCGACGCCGCCGGCAACGGAGCCGCCCGTATTGAACGTGTAGAGCACCTTTCCGGTGGTGGAGTTAAAGGCGTAAAAGTTGCCTTGCGTCTCGCCGCCGAACACCAAGCCGCCGGCGGTCGGCGTCACGGCCGACACCATCGGGCTCGAACCGTGGAATTTCCAGGCAACGCGTCCGGTGAGCGGATCGACGGCGGTCAGCCAGCCCGTCGACGATGCGTCCGGCGTGCCGTAGCCGTTCGCGCTGCCGAGAAATGAGTGGCCGCTGATGTAGCGCACGGTTCCGAGTTTGACGGTCGTGCACCAGTCGACGGCGTCGACGTAGGTCAACTTATCGGTGCTGCTATAGGCCGGGCCATTCCATTCCGTGCCGCCGATCGACGGACAGAAATGCGTCCCGACGTCGCTCAACGGCGCGCTCTGATTGGCCACCGTCGTCACCGCGACTTTATTGAGGAGCTTGTGGGTCTTGTAGTCGACCGTGTAGAGATACCCGTTCTTTGGCGCGAACGTGATCAATTGCCGGCCGTTGGCCGCCTTGAAGATCGCCGGTGCCGCCGCCATATCCCAATCGTGGAAATCGTGCGGAATCGCTTGATAGTACCAGCGGAGTTTGCCGGTCATCGCGTCGAGCGCGACGATCGACGACGTGTAGAGGTTCGCACCCGGCCGGTAGGAGTCGAGGAAATCCGGTGCCGGGTTGCCGACCGGGATGAACAGCGTGCCGTCGGCGGGATTGAGCGCGAACGACGACCACGTTCCACCGCCCCCGGTGAGTGCCGTGTCCGGATTCTCCCACGTGTTCGCGCCCGCTTCGTCGCCGCTCGGGATCAGGTCGAAGGTCCAGGCGAGGTGCCCGTCGCTCGCGCCGAAGGCATACATCTTTGCACGCACGCCCAACTCGCTGCCGGCACTGCCCATGAACACCAGATTTTTCCACGCAATCGGCGCGGAAATCGTCGAACTTCCGTCGGCGGAGTCGCGCACCGGGATGTCCCAGATCGTCTTGCCGGTCGCTTCGTCCAGCGCAAGTAGGTGCGCGTCGGGCGTGCCGCGATAGACTTTGCCGTCGAGTAGCGCGACGCCGCGATTGGCTCGACCTTGTTCGATCCCGGTCGCCTTGTAGACGTTCGTCCACTTCACCTTACAGTTGGTCGCATCGAGGGCGATCGTGTCGTGCTCGTTGGTTACGAACATCACGCCGTTATGGATCACCGGACCGGCTTGCATTGGTCCGAGCTCACCGAGTTGGAAGGCGCAAACGGGTCGCAACCGGCTCACGTTCTGCCGATTGATTTGCGCGAGCGGCGAGTACCGGTCACCGAGATAGTTGCCGTTGTACATCATCCAGTCGGTGTTCGGGGCTCCCGCGCCGGCGGCGACGGGCAAGCCGATTAACGCCGCCGCGAACAGCAATCTGCGAAGAAGACGATTCATCGGTGAGGCCTTTCCGGATACGACTGTGGGAATGGGAGTCTGACTCCGGCGCTCTCTTCGGAAGAACCTTCCACCGCGGCCCGGAGGACGAGCGCGCACGCGGGCGGTATGGGCCCCTCACGCGCAAGATGCGCGCGTGGAGGCGTAGGTCGTGAGAAACTACTGGGTCGTGCCCCAATGAGCGAACTCCGGACAACGACGGAGATCGCGGAGCAGGCTCGCGATTTGCTGTCCGCACCGGTCTGGGAATACATCGCCGGCGGTGCCGAGAGCGAAGCCACGATCTGGCGCAATCGCGAGGCCATCAACTCCTACGTCTTCATCTCACGCATCTTGCGCGACGTCTCGAACATCGATCCGTCGACGACGCTGCTCGGCACGAAGCTGCGCATCCCATTCTTTCTCGCGCCGGTTGGCGGCCTGCAGCAGGTCACTCCGGGCGGCGCCGCAACGGCCGGTGCCGCCGCAGCATCGTTCGGCACGCTGCAAGTCGTGAGTTCGGTGTCGGAGCCGGCGCTCGAAGCGACGGCCGGAGCATCGACCGGCGACAAGTGGTTTCAGCTCTACATTCGCGGCGACTTCGACTGGATTCGCGAGTGGATCGGCCGCATCAAGAAGAGCGGCTACACGGCCCTGGTCATCACCGTCGACTCCGCCTACTATGGTAATCGCGAACGGCAGATCTTGCGCGACTGGCTACCGCAGGGCCGTAAGAATAATCTCACCGGCAACGAGTATCAAAAAGCGACGACGTGGGAAGACATCGACCGCATTCGCGAGATGTGGGGCGGTCCGCTGGTGCTCAAAGGCATTCAATCGGCCGCGGATGCCGAACTCGCGCTCGCGCACGATATTTCCGCGATATGGATTTCAAATCACGGCGGCCGCCAACTCGATCATTGCCGGGGCGCCCTCGCCGTGCTGCCGGAAGTCGTTGACGTCGTCAAGGGTCGCGTACCGGTCGTGGTCGACGGCGGTTTCCTGCGCGGCACCGATGCACTCAAAGCGGTCGCGCTCGGCGCAACGGCCGTTGCCTGCGGCCGCCTCTACGCGATGGCGCTTGCGGTCGCGGCGGAACACGGCGTGCAACGGATGCTCGAGATCCTCGAGTTCGAGATCACGAACGCGATGGGGTTACTCGGCGTCACCTCGCTCTCCGAACTCAGTCCGTCGTACGTCGCGAAGGCGACCGTGCCGGCCAGCACCCGGGCCTTCCCGCTCTACGACGGTATTTTCTAGCGGCGGCACGCGTCAGCGAGCGGCTTGGCTCAAACAGCGCTCGAACGACGCGGCATCGAGCTGGGCATTGGAGCACCAATACCCATACCACGTTGCGGCGCTGATCGTTTTGAATTTCGAACCGGAGACGTAGTGGTCGGCCTCGGTTTCGCGGATATTTTGCGCATCGTCGTAGATGCTCTGTTGCAGTTGCTCGAGCGATGCGAGCGTAAAGCCATGTACGCCGTAGGCTTGATCGAAGGCGTATTCGTGCGCAAATGCGACGGGCGCAGTCGGAACGCTTGCGATGGCGGAAGCGAGGTCGAGGGCGTACGCATCGTAGTCGGCAATCACCCCGGACGCCGCGTCGACGTGCGCGACAAAGAACGATGGATTGTTGGCGTGCACCGGACTGATGGAGGGCACGAGCAAGAGCGGGCTCTGGTCGACGATCCTAAAGCCGTCATTATGCAGATGTGCGGCAATGATAAGCCCGAGCGGTTTACCATCCGCTGCGCGAACGGCGCGGAAGCGCGCGAGCAGGTCCGGCAGGTAAAATTGCACGGACGCGTGCTTTCTCGACGAGGTGTAGGCGTCGATACCCGGGGGAATGTGCTCGATAATCCAGGTCTGCGCACCGGCCGGCGACGAAGCGGCGGCGGCTTCAAGCCACGTCATGGTATCGTTGCGGGCGCTGCCGGTCGGGTCGCACGTCGTTTGCGCCGACGGCGACCAGGGGTTACTGTTCACGGCGATCACGCGCGTTCCGTTCGGCAGCGTCGTGATGTAGTCGCCGTCGGCGACGAACTCGCGCGCGAAGTCGGGGGCGCGGCCGGCACGGTTGACGAGCGGTGACCATGCCCCCTCGAAATGCGTGAGAAATGCGCTATGTGGCGCGGCAGCATAGTCGCCGCACGGCGAATCATTGTTACCGAGGGTGATCACGAATTGCGCGTGCGGAAACGCGGCGTCGAATTCTTGCGCGATGTAGGCGATCGTCTTGTCGACGAACGCGTCGAACGCCGCGTCGCTGTTGTCGCTCGCTGCCGCCTTCCATTGTTCGCGATAGTTATGGGCGAGAAAATCGCCCGAGATGAAGACGACCTGGGGGTCGGGTACGGTGGCTTGCATCCGGGCGAGGGCCAGACGAAAGAGCGAGGGGTTCGTGTCCGAACCGTAGTTCGCGAGCTGACGGGGATCGGAGGCAAAAACGCGATCCCACTGCACGATCGGGGCGGCAGCGAGTCGATCCGTGAGTTTCGGGTCGTCCATCGGATTCAGATGGATATCGCTCGTGAACAGGTAGTCTACGCGAGACTGGGCGCTCGCCGCGCCCGAGCAGAGCATCGTGAGGCTAAGGGCAAGCAGCGTCAGAAAGCGTCGCATCACGAGAGCGCGCTTCTCGGCGACTGGGGACGTGACCCGGCTAGCCGACGATGTTGAGCGCGGCCGGCCCCTTGAATCCGCGCTCGCGCTCGAGCTCGCCCACCGCAAGGTCGCGCAAATCCTCGAGTAACTGAAGGTCGGCGGCGGAGAACCAGCGCGGGCGCGTATCGAGTAGGGACAGCGAACCGAGGCAATTGCCGTCCGGCAAAATGAGCGGAGCCCCCGCGTAGAAGCGGACGCGCGGCTGGCCGACGACGAGCGGGTTCTCGGCGAAGCGATCGTCGACGAGCGCATCGTTGACGACCAGCGTTGAGCGATTGAACACGGCATGGGCACAGAACGACGCCTCACGCGGCGTTTCCCGGACGTGCATTCCGACCGAGGATTTGAACCACTGGCGTTCGCGATCGAGCAGCGTAACGAGCGCGATCGGAACCGCGAAGATCTGGCTCGCGAGTCGCGTGATCCGGTCGAAACGCGCGTCCGGCGGCGTATCGAGGAGGCCCATGGCCCGCAGCGTGGCTAACCGGCGCTCCTCGTCGGGCGGTATCCCCGCTTTCTTCCAGCGGCTGATACCGCGGTGAACCCACGCTTGCACCTTCGCTTGCGCGTACGTGCTGGAGAACGGTTTCACGAGCCACTCGGCAACGCCGGCTTTCTCATCGTCCGGATACTCGCGATCGGCCACGATGAGAACGCGCATCCGCCGGCGGTCGTTGGCGCGGTCGCCGGCAATCGCTCGGCACATCGCTAAGGCATCATGGCCGGGAGCGTGCTCCAAGATGGCGACGGATAGCCGATTGCTCGCGGCGGCCGTTCGTGCCTCATCGACGTGCGAGGCCTTCACGGCGCGGATACCGGCATCGGTCGAGATCGCGTTTTCGAAGAGCGCGGTGATCTCCGGATCGCATAACCCGAGCAAAACGGTCTGCACGCTTTCCCGCGTGTCGATCGAACGTCGTGTCGCGCCGACCGGCTCTGCAGCGGTCGGCGACGCCGCCGACTGTTGCACGTCGATCGTTTGCCCTTCCGCGGCCGCGAACACGTGGATCGGCGATCCGTAGTCGCGCATCGTTGCTTGCGCGCTCTTCACCAGTTGGTCGAGTTGATCGTCGGTGCGCAGCGGATCGTGGTGGGTGAGGGCGATCTGCCCGACGCCGGCTTCGCGTGCGACGAGCATCGCATATTCGAACGTGCTGTGACCCCAGTTGACCTTGGCCGGATACTCCGCGGCCGTGTATTGCGCATCGTGAATCAGCAGATCCGCACCGGCGGCGAACTCCGCATGGCGAAGGTCCGGTCCGGTCAGCCGTACGTTCCCGGCGGCGGCCGTCTCGGAGTACGCTTCGTGATCGCAAGCATAGACGATGCTGGCACCGTCAGCCTCTAACCGGTAGGCGAGCGTCAAGGCGGGGTGGTTTAAGTGGTGCGTCGACACGCGAATGTCATCGACTTGAAAGCTGCCCTGGAGCAGATCCCAATAACGAATGGTCGCTCCGAGCGCTTCGAGCGCGATGGGAAAGTACGTCGACTCCATTTGGCCCGAGAGCGTCTCTCGCAACGATCCGCTGAGCCCCTTCGGTCCGCAGATATCCCAGTTGTTGGTGGGTTCAAAAAGCGGCGCAAAAAACGGCAAACCTTGGATATGGTCCCAATGGGTATGGCCGATCAGGAGGCACCCGCGAGAAACGCCTTCCGCAACGAGGGCCTGACCAAGTCCGTGCGAGCCGGTACCGCAGTCGATGACGATCAGGGTGCCGCGGGACGAGCGGACCTCGATACATGACGTGTTGCCGCCGTACTTTGCCGTCGTCGGGCCGGGTTTTGCGATGGAGCCGCGAGTGCCCCAGAAGCGGACCTTCAAACGATTCCCACACCCCTCATGAGCGCGCGCTTCTCGACGCCTGCTTGCTCAATCCCGCCTGGAGCTGGAAAACACCCCAAAGTGTGCGTGGCAACAGATTATGTTTTGCTAAACGCCGGCCGTCTCTGCGGCTGTTCCAAGGTACGATGCGTACGCTGTATGTTCGCTCAGAAACGGGACGTGACGACGATGGTATGGCTGCAGAAGAGGATTTTCGGGGGGCTGGTTGCCCTGGCCGTTGCCGTCGTTCCGATCGGCGCGCTCGCCCAGTCGGGGCCTTCCGGCATGCCGTCGTATGCCGCGCCGGCTCCCGCCGGCGATCAAGAGACGATTCACGGGCACATTGCGTCGGTTGACGACGTCGACACCCTGCACGTCAGCGACGATCGCGGCTTCATCGACAGCGTTCAACTCCAGCCCGGGACGATCATCAATCCCAGCGGCACGCAACTGCAACCGGGCATGATCGTGACGATCGCGGGCGTCAGCCGGGGTTCGGTATTTGCGGCGAATCGGATCGACATATCCGCCGCGGCGGACGCCGCGCCGGCGGTTGCGGGCGTGCCGCCCATGCCCCCCGTTCAACCCGCACCGCTCGTGCAACCGCCGCCGGGCACCGAACTGACCGGAAGCCTCGGGATGTCGCTCGACTCGAAGAGTTCGTTCGTCGGCGAAAACATTGTCCTGACCAACGTCTCGTCATCCGACGGCGCGATTACGGGCGCGACACTTTCCGGCACGGTCACCGACGTCACGCCTCCGGGCCAGGGACGCAACGCGCAAGTGCGGATTCACCTCGACTCCCTGCGGCTCGCGGACGGATCGACTTCCCGGATCGACGGCATCGTGGTCTCGATGAAAGTGAAGACGAAGAGCAATGCCGCGAAAGAGCTTGGCGGCGCGCTGATCGGGATGCTCGCCGGAAACGCGATCGGGAAGACGCTCTTTGGCGTCAGCGGCGGCGGAATCGTCGGAGCGATCGGCGGCTTCATGATCGCCAAGGACGATCGATCGGACGTCGTGATTCCGGCAAATTCGGCCGTCACCGTGCGGCTCGTTAACCCGCGCCGCCAAGCCTCTTAGCGGAAGGTTATCAGGTCGCTGCGGCTGAGCGTTACCGCGCCCTTTTTGAGCGGTTCGTTCTTCGCGTTACCGTTCAACTGCGTGAGTAGCTGATAGCGGCCGATGGCGACATCGTAGTCCATCGTTGCGGAGGTCGCGTCTTCGGCGACGACGGCGGTATAGTTATGAAGGTTCGCGCCGACCGCAGTGTAGAGCAGCGAACCATTCTCGCGCCAGCCGGCGAGGATCAGCGTGGTGATGCCGTGGCTGCGGAGCAGTCCGTCGAGCGCGGTCGAGTAGAAGCGGTCCTGGCCCGCTCCCAAGACGATCGGGTCGCCGCTCTGCGGTTGGACACCGGGCAGAAACGCCGGCGCCGTCACGGGAACGGTAAGGCCATTCGGCGCCGCGGCGCTATAGACGACAAATGCGCCGGCCTTTCGTGCCGCTGCGGTCAGCGCTGCGACGCGCGGTAGCATCGCGACGCAATTCGGCTGCGGGGCACAGATCGGCGGGACGACGTCCATGACGAGGAGCGCCGTCGTTGCCGGATTGACGGTCACGGCAACGTCGCCGGGTGCCGGGGGCACTTGCTGGGCGGCGGCCGGCGCGAACGCGATTGCAACCGCGACGCATGTGGCGAGCGCGCTGCTCGCGAGGCGTGTTCCGAAGCTGGTCGTCATGCTATCTCCTACCAGTGGCTCAGAGCGTTGGTGTAGAGGGAATGCAACTGTTCGCGTGAGGTCTCCCGCGGGGCGTTGTTGATCAGGCCCTTTTGCGGAAACGAACCCTCGACGAGGACGTCCATGTCGTGCGGTGCGTAACCGACGGCCGCCAAGCCATTGGGAATGCCGGTCGCTTTCATGAGTTCGGTGATGCGGGTGCTCAGGATTTCGCCGGCGTCGTCCAATCCGGCCCCGCGGACGTCCGCGCCGAGCATCCTTGCCGCGTCGAGGTGACGCTCGGGACACGCCGGCGCGGTGAAACGAAAGACGGCCGGCGCGTTCAGAATCACCGACATGCCGTGTGGAATCATCGCCTCTTCGGGCGAGTACCCCGGCGCGCGGAAGTCCTTCACGTTACCGGAAACCGCGTACGACATCGCGTGCGGAAGATGACAGCCCGCATTGCCGAATGCAATTCCGGCCAGCATCGCTGCGAACATCATGCGTTCGCGGGCCGTGTCATCGTTCGGGTCGGTGACCGCGCGGACGATGTGCTCGCCGATGATCGGCAGCGCACCGATGCACCCGACGTCGCTATATGGATTGGCGCCTTGCGAAAGCGAACGCGCGACGCCCCGGGGCGAGCGCGCGTGCTGGGTGTAGGGAAGCGCTGTGTACGATTCGAGCGCGTGGCTCAGGACATCGAATCCGCTGCAGGCGACGACCATTGCGGGCAGCGTTTTCGTCACGTCGGGGTCGATGATCCCGAGCGTCGGCCGCAACTCGCGCGCCCGAATTCCCGTCTTCGCGTTCATCTCGAGATAGTCGAAGATCGCGATGCCGGTACATTCGCTGCCCGTTCCGCAGGTCGTGGGGCACGCGATGTGCGGCTTGAGCGGACCGGGAATCGGCCGCCCCGCGCCGATCGGTGCGTTGACGTAGTCCATGAAGTCGGCCGGATAGGTGGCGTACAAATCCGCGGCCTTCGCGGTATCCATCGTCGAGCCGCCGCCGATGGAAATGTAGCCGTCGAACGTTCCGTCGACGGCAAACGCCGCGGCTTGCTTGAACGACGCGTCGGTCGGCTCGACGGCGATGTCCGTGTACACGACGGCGTCGATCTTTGCTTCACGCAAAGCGTCGAGTGCGGTTTTTACGAAGTCGCGGTCGCGCAGATGCGGATCGACGAACACCGCCGCGCGCGTCATCTTCAGGGCCTTGGCCGCTTCGCCGATCTCGGCAAGCACGCCGCGCCCATAGGTGATTCGCGCGCCATCCACTTCGAAGCCGTAGTCGCCCGTTGCGGAAGCGGCATAGTGTTCGTGTTGGCAGCAGAACATGAAGGCGGCCATTCCACGGCCCGCAGCACCGTACCCGGCTAACCATCCCGATCGCTCAGCGAATGCGCAAGATCATGTGGTCCTCGTCAACGTACGTCGAGCCCATTTTCAAGGCGTTCGGCTCCGTCCCGTAGGTCTCAAACCCGAAGCTTCGATAGAGCCGCTTCGCCGCGGTCTGGCCGCTCGCGACGGCGAGCAAAATCTGCTCGAGCGATGAATCGCGCCTTGCCATTGTCAAGAGCGTGGTAATGAGGGCTCGTCCGACGCCTTTGCCGCGCTGTTGCGAGGTCACGTACACGCCGTAAATGTTCCCTTTGTGCCGCTCCTTTAGGCCCGTCGCACGAAAGAACGTTGCCATACCGATGAGCTTCTCGTCCGCGAAGGCACCCAGGTGGAAACCGCCCTCCGCGACGTCGCGAAAGCGCAGCGCCGCCAATTCCGGCGGTATCTGCAGTTGCTCCTCGAGCGCTTTTCCAAATGCGGACGGATCGCGTTCGAGCGACTCAACGCGCAGCTCCAGCCACGCTGCGGCGTCGCCCTCGAGCAGAACGCGAACCGTTGGTTCCACGCGTGTTCTAGAGCGGCTGGCCGCCTGGTTTGCTGAGGGCAGTCCACGAATCGCTCACGCTGTTCCAACGAACCATCACGATGGAACTGTCGCCCAAACCGCGCTGCGGCTCTTTGACGAAATCGTAGCGGCCGTTGATACCCGGCCAGTTCTGCACGGAAGCCACGTAATCGCGCACCTGCGTTGCCGTCGCATTGGGGCCGTATTTTTTCAGCGCTTCGACGAACAGGCGAGCGCCGTCATAGCAATTGTTGTTGCCCCAGTCGGGCTTGCCGCCTTGCGCCGCAATGCCGTCATTGAATGTCTTTACGGCCGCGATGACGCCCTTGTCCTCGAGCCGCACCGGATCCAAAAAAGCGGCGCCCGGAAACCAGAGGTCTTTCGGCAAAAATGCACGATACTGTTTCATCTGGCCGTAGGTGATGTTACCGTTCGTTGAAACGACCGGCACGTCGATCCCGAGTTCTTGGATTGCGCGCAGTACCGTGCCGAACGGCGTTCCCGTCGTCCACACGACGATCGCTTGCGGAGTCATGCTCTTCAGCCGCACGAGTTGGGCCGTAACGCTGATATCGGTCGGATTGAAGTGCTCGTGGCCGAGCAACTGAATGTTCTCGGCAGCGGCGGCCGCATCCACACTCTTGTCGCCGTCTTGCCCCGACGCGTCGGTCGATGAAATCATCCCGATGCGCGTGATGCCGCGTGCTTTGAGATAGTGCATCGAGACCGCGGTCGTGTGCGAGGTGTCGGCACCGAACGCGAAGACGTAACCGCCGCTGACGGGTCGTGGCCCGGGCGTGAAACACCACGTTGCCGGGCCGTCTTCTTTGACGAGCGGCATCACCGCGTTGCACTGCGCGGTCAACGTCGGTCCCAGCAGCACCGCCGGATGCTTGGCCAAGATCGTTCCGGCAAGTTGCACGTCGACTTTCGCGTCCGACTGATCGTCGCTGATCGCGAACTTTATCGGCCGGCCGCCGATCCCGCCGCGTTTGTTTACATCGTCTTCGATGATGTGCAGCGATTGCTGCTCCGCCACGGCGTAAAATGATGCGCTCCCGGTAATCGGCAGCAACACGTCGATTTCAAATGGGTCAACGGCACCCGCGGCAAGCGGCACGCCGGCGATGGCGAGCGCGGCAAGCGCCGTGCTGAAGCGGCGGAACAGCGTTTTCATACTACCTCATACCTCGCTCATGGCGTTGGTGTCTTGTAAGATCGCACGGCGATAGTGTTCCGGCCACCGTAACTCGACGCCGAGTTCGCGCGCGGCACGATACGGGAAATAGGGTTCGCCCAGGGCCAGCCGGCCGAGAGCGACGAGGTCGGCGGCGCCGCCGGCGATAACGGCGTTGGCGGCGGTGCCGCTGAGAATCTGTCCCACGGCCATCGTCTTGACACCGGTATCGCGACGGATGCGCTCGGCGAAGGGCACTTGGTAGCCCGGGGCTTGCGCGGCATTTTCGAGCGGACTCCGGCCGATGCCGGCCGAGGTTACATCGATCACGTCGACGCCGCGCTGTGCGAGCAGCGGCACGAGGCGCACCGAGTCCTCGATCGTCCAACCGCCCTGCTCCCAATCGGTTGCTGAAATACGCGTGAAGAGCGGCCTTTCCGACGGCCATTCCGAGCGAACGGCAGCGGCGACTTCGAGTAAGAAGCGCACGCGATTCTCAAACGTTCCGCCGAAGGCGTCGGTCCGATGGTTGGCCAGCGGCGACATGAACTCGTGAAGCAGGTACCCGTGCGCGGCATGAATTTCGACGATGCCGAAACCGGCGGCTGCAGCTCGTCGCGTTGCTTGCGCAAACGCATCGATCTGGTCGTGGATTTCAGAGACGTCTAACTCGTGCGGCAGCGGGTAGTGCGGCATATCGCGCTCTGCAGACGGGGCGACCGGCACCCAACCGCCGGTATTGGGCTCGATCCAGCCGCGGCGTTCCCACGGTGGGCCGACCGAACCCTTGCGGCCGGAATGCGCGAGTTGCAGCGCTCCCACGGAACCATGCGATTCGATAAAGCGGTTGACGCGCGCCAGCATGTCGATATGCTCGTCGAGCCAGATCCCAAGATCCAAGCGTGAAATGCGGCCGCGCGGTTCGACCGCGGCGGCTTCGGTAAACACGATTCCGGCGCCGCCGACGGCGCGACTGCCGAGGTGTACCAAGTGCCAATCCGTAGCGAATCCGTTCTCGGAG
>Ga0182015_10003608_pt1 | contig 17212 bp, 13 predicted proteins | sample 712P3MmetaG_FD_120478 | JGI IMG/M metagenome (GOLD analysis project Ga0182015, IMG submission 120478) | Permafrost microbial communities from Stordalen Mire, Sweden - 712P3M metaG | ecosystem: Environmental > Terrestrial > Soil > Wetlands > Permafrost | place: Sweden: Stordalen | collected... | reverse complement strand
CCTTCTTCGAAAGCTGCAGAAAGAACTTGCGGATCACCGTGCCGTTGCGCGCCATGTGCCGCTCAAAGCTGCGAATATCTTCGAAGCGTTCTTCCCAGATGTTCTTCGTCACCAGGGAAGGCGGAAGCTTCTCGCCCTCGAGCACATTGGGATGCACGCGCACCACCAGCACCTCTTCATAATAAGAGCGGTTGAAAATCCCAATGTGCCCGCGCTCGGGCAGATTCCGCGTGGTGCGCCACAAGAAATCATGTTGCAGTTCGGTCTCCGACGGCGTCTTGAAGGAGTAGACCTGGCAGCCCTCGGGATTTACGCCAGACAGGACGTGCTTGATGGTACCGTCCTTACCGGCTGCGTCCATGGCCTGAAAGATGAGCAGGAGGGCCCAACAATCTTGGGCATAGAGTTTGGCCTGCAGCTCCGCCATGCGGGCAATATCTTTCTGCAAGTGTTCCTGGGCCTGCTCGACTGACTGCAAATGCCCGGTGTCGGCGGGATCGAAATCTTTCAACCGGAAATGCTTCCCGTCATCGATGCGGTAGGTTTTGGCTAGTTTTGCAGTTTTCATCGCGGCTCGATTGCAGGACCTCGTTCGTAAGTCTACCGCGTTCCGGGGGGATTGGTCTCTTTGGCCGAGCCGATTTCACTCGCGCACGCTCTCCCCAGTGCAAATGGATTCGTAGGCTTGAAAGAGCTTGACACGGCCGACACTGTAGAAGATGGCGATTCTCTGACCAAGCGGAATCCCTTGGATCGAGGAAGAGCAGGACTATACCGGTTAAGATTTATTTCGTTCTTAGCGAATTAGTAAGGCACCGACAGAGCAACTTTCTGTCGTTCTGAATGGTTATAGTAGAGAACATGGAAAAACACCGGGACATAGAGCCCCTGTGCGAACATGCGGAATCCAGCCTCACGCGTCGACAAGTTATGCAGGGCGGTGTCGCCCTTGTCGCAGCGTCGCTCTTGTCCCGATGTGGCTCTTCGAATAGCGCTGTCGCTCCGCAACCCGCGAATCCGCAACCGGTGCCCGCCGGGCCCTTGACGGCGGCTTCTTTGACCGTCACCCCTACCGCCATTGGCTCCATTGGTCCCGCTTTTGCAGGGCTTTCCTACGAGAAGTCCAAACTTTACGGACCGCTTTTCACCGCCTCCAACAGCGACCTGATCGGCATGTTCATGCGCCTCGGTCCCAGCGTTCTGCGGGTCGGTGGAAACTCAGTGGACAGGAACGTCTGGACGCCGAACGGCCCCGGCCAGACCGCCGGCCAGATCGCACCCAGCGATGTCAACTCGCTTGCCGCCTTCGTGAAGGCCGCCGGCTGGCAGTGCCTCTACGGCATCAATTTGGGCGGAGCCGCCACCGGAGCAACCACGCCCGCTCTGGCCGCGGCCGAGGTCGCATACGCTGCCCAACAATTCGGTTCGTCGCTCGTCGGCATCGAGATCGGCAACGAGCCCGATCTCTACGGAGATTCAGGAAACTACTTCGCGGGTAACTGGTCGCTCACCCAGTTCCTCGCTCTCTGGGGGCAGTTTCGCGCAGCCATTCTTGCCAGCACGCCCAGCGTGCCAATCACGGGCCCGGCTGACGCCAGCAACGAGTCGACATGGACCGTTCCATTCGGCGAGACCGTGACCAAGAGCGAGATTACGCTGCTCACGCAGCACTATTACCGTGCCAACGGGCAGCTGCCGACCTCGACTGCGGCGTATCTCATCACACCTGACCCGACACTGATCGCAAACCTTGCCATCCTTGAGCCCGGCGCCCAGACCATCGGCGTCCCTTACCGGATGTCGGAATGCAACTCCTTCTACAACGGCGGATCGAGCGGCGTCAGCGACTCTTATTCATCATCGCTCTGGGTCATCGACTACCTGTTCAACTGCGTCCAAGGCGGGGCCGTTGGTGTCAACTTCCACGGTGGCGGTGACGGTCCGGGATACACGCCGATCGCCGACAGCGACGGCAGCGTGGTCGAAGCGCGTCCCGAGTTCTACGGCATTCTCCTATTCACTCTTGCGGGCCAGGGCACTCTTTACAACACGCAGATCTCCGCCGGATCGCTCAACGTCACTGCCTACGCGGTCCAGACTTCTTCGGGCAGCCTCAACCTCATCGTCGTCAACAAGGATCTCACCCAGAATCTCCAACTCAGCGCGCAACTTCCCCAGAGCACCAGTTCCGCTACGCTTCTCGCCATGACCCAACTCTCGAGCGGAGCTACAGCGCCAGACCTCTCCGCAACCTCGGGTGTTACCATTCAGGGTGCCAGCGTCAATCTGGACGGCACATTCGCTCCATCAGCCGGCTACACGCTTAACCCCAGCGGTTCCCAGCTCACATGTTACGTTCCTGCCCTGAGCGGGGTTCTGATTCAGGTTGCTTAAAACCACGCCCGAGTAACGATAGATCCCGATCGGGACTGTCCCGAGAGTAGAAGTGTGGAATGCGCAGGTTATGTTCTCGGGGTGTTTCGATGGGGTCGTTTGAAGTGAACCTTTAGCGTTTGGGGAGGTGCGACTATGGGGACTCCGAAGCCGGGGCCCTGCGGAGATTAGCGTTGGTTCGGGAAGCAGTTGTTCCTGGCGGCGGCCGCGCAAAACATCAACCGATTGGCCCGCTTCCCCAGCCAAGACCGCCGCTCACAGTAACCGGTTCGTCTCTCAATCCCGGCAAGCACTCTTCCTCGTGAGCGCGTTGCGACCGACTCAAGCCTCTACCGGCTTCTCCGTGACAAAAGGCAGCTTCGCCTGTTGCCAGGCGTCGAAGCCTCCCACTACGTTGACCACATTCTGAAAACCGGCTCGTTGCAGCAAGCTGCATGCGATCATGCTGCGATACCCGCCCTTGCAGTGAACCGCGATGGGAATGTTGCGATCGATTTCGGGCGGCGCGACCTTGAAGTTATCTAACGGCCACCAGGATGCGCCTGCGATGTGCCCCGCATCCCACTCAGGCTCGCGGCGGACGTCCAGCACCTGCAAGCCTTGGCCTTGCAACCGGCCGCTGAGAGCTTCAATGCTAATCTGTGGAAGCGTAGCCAGGGGAAATCCCGCCTGTCTCCAAGCTCCGATGCCGCCATTAAGATATCCGCGCGCATCCTCGAGACCGACCCGCGCCAGTCTCATTCGCGCTTCCGACACTGCCTCCTGCGATTCCGCGATCAACACCGGACGGGCGGCCAAGCCCAGAAGCGCTCCCGCCCACGAAGCAAACTGTCCTGACAAAGCAATGTTCACCGACCCCGGCACGTGCCCAGCCGCGAACTGCTCGCTCGCACGAACGTCCAGCGCGATTCCTCCTTCCGCCAGAAGAGTTTTCAGTTCGGCAGGTTCGACCGAAGACAAGGCAGGTAGATCGGACAGAGCCGGCGCGCCGGTGCGGTTGATCTCCGCGTCCTGCAAGAAATATGCCGGACGAGCCGGCAAGTTACTGGTCAACTGTTTGATGAACTCTTCCCTGCTCTCGATCTGCAACGCGTAATTCGTGAGTCGTTCCGTGCCGATGGTGGAAACACGCTCGGCTCGCATGTTGCGCCCGCACAACGAACCGGCGCCATGCGCCGGATAAACCAGCACCTCATCGGCGAGTTTGAGTATTTTGTCGTGCAGACTGTCATAAAGCATCGCCGCAAGTTGCGCCGGGCTATAGCGCTTCGAAAGATCTGGACGGCCCACGTCTCCCAGGAACAGCGTGTCGCCGGTCAGAACGGCCCAGGGCGCCGGAGACTTCTCTTCGTCCGCGATCACCAGGCACATGCTCTCCGGGGTATGCCCCGGTGTTTCAAGAGTCGTGATGCGCATCCTTCCAACTTGCAACTGGAAACCGTCCTCGACCGCTACGTGAGGGAATGTTGCTTCGGCATGCGCTCCAATGTAGATGCGCGCACCGGTTCTCGCCGCCAACTCTCGGTGCCCGGACACGAAGTCAGCATGCAGGTGAGTTTCGAAGATGTGGCGAATAGCAACCTGATTCGCATCCGCCGCCTGGAGGTAAATCTCCACGTCACGCTGCGGATCGACCACAACGGCCTCGCCCTCAGACGTCAGCATGTAGGATGCATGCGCCAGACAGCCCAAATAAAACTGTTCGAAATGCATCGTTCTCTCCGCTACAGATGCTGAACCAATTCTATCCCGCAACCTCGTATTCTGCTCAGCTCCGAACCTCCTGGCACGTTGGTAACGAGAGTGGATCTACGCGGCATGCCGATCTTGGTGTAGGGACCTGACCGGAAGAGATGAAGAGAAAAGGTGGGCGCTGCGGTTCGTGCCCAACAACGACTAAAACCATTTTGGAGGGCGATTGTTCTTCCTGCATCCCATTGAAAACAATGGCGAGGAGGACGGGACTCGGAGCGGTGGCCTCTGCCGTGGCAGTGAAAGATTATCTAGTATTTTCAATAACTTCGAGAGCACGCGGTATTGTAAGTCATGGAAGTGCGATGTAGGCTGGCGATTGTGTCCCACGACTGGGTCTCCTCGCAGATCCCGTCGGGTCACCTTCTACCAACGAGCAGATCAGGCTTCTTGGATCGTTAGTCCGGTGCGGGCGGCAATCAAGCGAGCGACCTTCTTGGGCCGGAAAAACGTATAGGACGAGAATCTAGCCTCGCTCCCGTCTGTTCCCTGAACGAAGTACTGTTGAGCATTGCCAACACGTTTGTGCTTGATCGCGGTTATCTGGTCCCAGGTCAGAAATAGATTCGAAGGCTTGTTTTTCGTGCCCAGATTGAAGTCCACGCCCCGGCTATCCAGCCGAACTTGGTAACCAGCCATGGCGCGGCCCATGTTCCACAGCCACGGGCACATATAACCCGTTGCCAACGCGCTGATAGCCCATTTGAGGGCGCTCCACCCTCTGGCTGCGTTGAGGTCACGAAGCGGAAAGAGCAGCGAAAACACAATGAGCACTATGCAAATGACGAAGATCGCGGCAAAACAGCTGCCTGCGATGGTTACCGCAACCAGGAACTTGCTATTGCGCAAGACGACCGGCGTGGCGCGATTGATTTCGATCTGTGAATTGATGCCTGCGCCCGGCCCTGGAGCCGGAAACTCTGTACTCATGACGCAACCTCCTCGTCGATTTTGATTGGATCGGGGTCGAGAAAAGAGCCTGTTTCACGACTCCCGCCGCATGCTTAATGGGCTGCCTGGCAGCGGAGGATTCGGTCGCTGCCTGGAACGCGTATTCGAAGGGGAGCGTCCAACTCTGCGCTGCCAGAGTACTACCTTAAAGAGAAGGCAGCGCCCGCCGAGCTACTTATTGTAATTTACCGGTCTCGCTAGATCCTCAGGATTATCGGGATACTGCCGGTAATCCCCTGCCGGTAAATCAGCCGGTAAATCAAGTATGGATCAGACCGGTCATCTTAGAAGCCGGGCTATAACGTTGCTTTCAGCTTGCAGTTAACGTGCTTTGTTGATGCCTGCGCACTTGGCCGCACTGAGAAGAATGCGGGGACGACGGGACTCGAACCCGCGGCCCCCAACGAAGCGCACAACGAACTTGAACTGAGAGTGCAAGAACGAACGAAAGAATTGTCGGAGAGGAACGAACAGGTTCGCGAACTCAGCGTGAAGCTTCTCAGACTTCAGGACGAAGAAAGACGCCGGCTCGCGCGTGAACTGCACGACAGCACCGGGCAAATGCTCGCGGCGATGAAGATTGCTCTGGACGAAACCCTTGTCGAAGTAACGGGGAATAAGGCCGCTTCTCTGGTGCGTCAGAGTATAGAAATCAACGATGAGATGAGTCGACAGCTTCGGACGATGTCGTACCTGTTGCATCCCCCACTTCTTGATGAAGCGGGACTCCCATCGGCTCTGCGCTGGTATACCGACGGCTTCACGGCGCGCAGTGGTATCGACGTGGACCTGCAGGTGAGCACAGGTTTCGATCGGCTTCCGCAGGAACTGGAGACCGCCCTTTTCCGCGTCGTACAGGAATGCCTTACGAACATTCATCGACATTCTGGGAGTAGCAGCGCCAAGATCCAATTGACCAGGACGACTCTGGGCGTCGACGCTGAAATTTCGGATAAGGGCCGGGGCATCGCCCCGGACCGGATGCGGGTGGGCAAGATCGTTTCAGGCGTGGGCAAGATGGCATGGAGGAACGCATGCGGCAGTTTGGCGGCAGCATGAAGGTCCTTTCCTCGAAAAGTGGCACAGTGGTTGCCGCCCGGATTCCCTTCACAAATCCCGCTTCACCGTGACGCGGTCTGGATTTCCAAAAGGACTGGAGCCCTCGATCACAGAAGGAGTGCCTTCGCTTGTAAAACGAGGGTGTCCGTAGATTCAGACTTCGAAACGACCGCAGAAATTCCCGCCGCTCGTGCCTCCCGCTCCATTGTCGCAACCGTCGTATTTGTAAACATCACCAGTGGAACCTGTGGCAACAGCATCTTCAACGCTCGCGCCGCCTCCAGTCCGTTCATGACCGGCATCGACAAATCCAGGATGATCAGGTCCGGCGCTTCTGTCTTGGCCTGTTTGATCGCTTCCGCGCCATCCACGGCATCGCAGACGGCGAAGCCGTGCGCCTCGAATCTGGTGCGCACAATTTCACGGATAAGTGCATTATCGTCGACGACCATTACCCTTCGCCGCATTCGGGGATCATCGCAGCGCGCCTGTGTAGGTGCAATAGAGTTACTTCTGTAGTGAAGAGAACATTTATGCCTGACTACCGCTCTCAACTTGAGAAACGCATGCTAGAGAACTGACTTCTTTCATAAACAGGGCGAAGCCCACTGCCTTTCGGCAGCGGCGTTCATGGTTGCGCGGGGAACGGATTTAAGCCGCCGACCTTCGGATTATGCGAGCTGGCTCACCTTCCGGTGAGGGTCGGAATTTATCTTCACCCCCTCAAATACGCAAGAAACCAGATGTTTGAACGAAATCTTACCCTTGGTGTGAGAAACCCACGAATCATCTCTCAACGAATTAGCCCGGAACTGCATCTGAGAGTTGTGACATCGATCGCCCATCGATCGTACGGGGCCCGCATCCTCGTCGTGGATGACAATGCGGTGCTGCGTCGCGCACTGAGAAATCTTCTGGAGACCCAGGACGATTGGAAAGTGTGCGATGAGGCCTCCGACGGGCGGGAAGCGGTTGCTAAATTCGATCAAGAAAAGTTTGATGTGGTCGTGCTCGACTTTCAAATGCCGGGCATGAATGGACTGGACGCGGCGAAACAGATTACATCGCGTTCTCCGACTACGCCAATTCTGATGGTCACACTGCACCACTCGGCCCAACTTGCCGAGGAAGCCCGCAAGGTCGGCATCCGCGGAATCTGTCCAAAGGCTGAGATCGAACGTGTGGTGGAGGGCGTTTCGACAATTCTCGATAACAAATCCTATTTCAAGAACTGAGGCTTACGCGCGGTACCGGAGCTTGTGATCATTTTCGAGCAGCGCGAACTTTCAAAGGAAAACACCTGGGGCAGTCATGCTACGAAGAAGATCTCCAAGCGTACTTGACCCGGTGGGTCCGTCCTCACTGGCAAAACTACCAATTGGCTGAGGTCAGAGCCGTACAGGTCGAGTCCTGGCTTCGCGCCCGCGTCCGGCATCCCAGGTCTCGACTAACATCGCCGCAGGATGGGGCTTGGATGTCAATTCGATCGATTGCGGTGATTGTGGAAATCGAGACTAGTCGCTAAATGCGACTTCTTCGTCCAATTCTGGCGAACCCGCGAGGGAACGGATCAGTTTGCTGACGCTATGCGCGACGCCGAACGACTCCGCGACAGCGGACGTGTCGAGCAGTCCGAGTCCGCAGGTCGCTGTGATCATCGCGCGCTGGGCAAATTTCTGGGGATCCCCGGCCAGGGAGGCGGCTTTCAGCCAGCGAACAAAAATGCTGGCCGAATCGACCGCGTTCACTCCCGGCCGTGTGGGCACGATTCCGTAGGCGACGGTTCCACCCTGTTGCATAAAGTCCAGCGCATGCCAATCGGCAAAGAACGACTCCAGTCCTTCATGGGCATCGAAGGAGATGATGTCTGGTTGCACGTGGCACATGCGCTCGAAGGGACGCGCTGCGCAACAATGCAATCCGGCATGAGCCCCACGAACGCGAGCGTGCTCAAGCGTGGCCGCTAATGCGTTGAGCCTCTGTTCCTCCGGGACAGCCGTGGCGACCGGTGCGTCCAGGCACAAGGCCGGTTCATCCACAAACAACAGCACAGGCAGGCCCGTTGGTTTCAGGCGATCAATCTGCCAGCTGATGATCTGCGAGACATGGAATACAATGGCCGCAAAAAGCGCCGGATCGGAGAGAAATGGTCGCCCCTCGTGGAACAGATATGCCGAAAGGGTGATTGGACCCTCGATCTGCCCCTTGACGGCGAATGCGGAGCTGAAGAGACCGGATGACAATGCTTCTTCGAACGCGCCGAAGCCGGCCGCGTTTGCCGGTGTCAACTCCCCACTACTTCGGTGAAGGATTTCGAGTACCGAATCGAGCTGGCCCGCTTTCACCTGAAAACCGTAGCCTTCATTGCGGGGCCCAATCAGACTTTCCACAATACCCAGGCCTTGGCCGACGATACTCTCGCGCTCTGAAAGTTGAGGCAACTGAGGCCAAAAAGGAACCTCCGGCGACAACTCGGCAACCGACTGAATTGCCGATGGAATCGAGGTGAGGGGCAGGCTGCCGATGCCGGTGACCGCGCCCGCCGCGACGAAGGGCATTCGGCTGGTGTGAGATCGAATAGCTGTGGATTGCACTCTTTTAAACTCTCCGTAGAGATTGTTGCGTTCGTGCCCTGCGAACTCAGTGCGGCTACACGCACCTGCAACACGATCACGATTACTTCAGTGACACGCGCGTCAGGGTTGGACAGGTTGGACCCTAGTGCCAATCGCTATAATGACATAAGTGCCAATCGCTATAATTAAAGAAGCGTATTTTGGCGACAATATCGCGAAGTTAAGCCCGAATCGAAGGGCTCCTTGACTTAATCAAAGACACATGAAGAAAGTCCACAAGCATCCTCTGGAAAAGATCCTCGACAGTCGAATTACCATCATCGACGGAGCGATGGGCACGACCATCCGAACCTACGGTATGACGGAAGCGGACATCCGAGGGGAGCGGTTTAAGGATGCGACGAAAAGTTTGCTGAACAATGGTGACCTCTTCAGCTTGACGCAGCCGAAAATGATTGGTGACATCCATCGCCGGTTTCTGGAGGCGGGGGCGGACATCATCGAGACGAACACTTTCGGGGCAACCAGCATCACCCAGGGCGAATTTTTTGTGGAAGATCCGCGGGAGCGCGGCGGCCGGAAAGATCCCGCGTTCTACCAAAAGATCGTCGACGATTCATTTCTCGGCACCCTGGCTTGGGATATCAACGAGCAATCGGCGCGGCAGTGTCGCGAATGGGCCGATCGTGTCGGGACTGCAACCTCGCGTCAGCGGTTCGTGGCGGGAGCGATCGGGCCGCTGACCGTCTCTCTATCGAGCTCACCCGATGCCGACGATCCAGGCTTTAGGGTGGTTACGTTCGATCAGGTCAAAACCGCTTACACGCAACAGATACGCGCCCTCATCGCCGGCGGCGTGGATCTGCTCTTGGTCGAGACGATTTTTGACTCGCTGAACGCCAAGGCGGCGCTGGTCGCGATCCGTGAGGTATTTGATAAGGATGGCAAAGAACCGCCAGTCATGATCTCGGCGGCAGTGGGGCGCGGCGGCGAGACCATGATCTCGGCGCAAACCACGGAAGCGTTCTGGAACGCGGTGCGGCATGTAAAACCGTTGTCGGTGGGCCTCAACTGCTCTCTCGGCCCCGATCTGATGTATCCGTTTCTGGAGGAGCTCTCGGAAAAGGCGGAGGTGGCGATCTCGTGTTACCCCAACGCCGGTCTGCCGAATCCGCTGTCGGAAACCGGCTTCGATCTGGGGCCGCAAGACATGGCACGTTATCTGGGGGATTTTGCGCGGGGAGGGCTGATCAACATCGCTGGCGGCTGTTGTGGAAATACTCCCGAGCATATTGCGGCTATCGCGAAAGCGCTCGAAGGCCAGCCTCCGCGAAAGTGGGGGACGCTGCCCACCGAGGAATCGTTCGCTCGCCCGACCGAGATTGAGAGTCGCGCGTGAGCGAGTCAGACAAGACAAGCGCGGCCGAACCCACCAAGGTGAAACCACTCCGTCTCTCGGGATCGCAACCATTTACCCAGCAGGCCGGCGTATTCATCATGATCGGGGAGCGGACCAATGTCGCCGGTTCGCCCAAGTTCGCGAAGCTCATCAAAGACGGTAAGTATCAAGACGCTGTAAGCGTCGCTCGCCAGCAAATCGAGAATGGAGCGAATGTCCTCGACATCTGCATGGACGAAGGCATGATCGACGGCGTCACGGCCATGACGCGCTTCTTGCAGTTGCTAGGGAGCGAGCCGGAAGTCGCCAAGGTGCCCTTTATGGTGGACTCCTCGAAATGGGAGGTCATCGAAGCCGGCCTGAAGTGCATGCAGGGCAAGGGCATCGTCAACTCGATTTCGTTGAAAGAAGGCGAAGAGAAGTTTCGCCAGAACGCTGCGAAAGTTCTGAAATACGGAGCGGCAGTGGTTGTAATGGCCTTTGACGAACGGGGTCAAGCTGCCACTTACGAGGATAAAATTCGCATCTGCGAGCGCGCTTACCGCATTCTCGTTGATGAAGTCGGGTTTCCACCCGAAGACATCATCTTCGATCCCAATATCCTCACCGTTGCCACTGGCATGGAGGAGCACAACAATTATGCGGTCGACTACATCAACGCCACGCGTTGGATTAAGGCTAACCTGCCGCACGCGAAGGTGAGTGGCGGCGTTTCAAACATCTCGTTCAGTTTTCGCGGCAATAACAAGGTCCGCGAAGCGATTCACTCTGCATTTCTCTACCACGCCATCACGGCCGGCATGGACATGGGCATTGTGAATGCCGGAATGCTCGAGGTCTATGAAGAGATTGAGCCGGAACTGAAGGAGTTGGTCGAGGACGTGTTATTGAACCGCCGTTCTGACGCAACCGAGCGCCTGGTAGATTACGGCGAAAAGCTGAAGGGCGTCGGCAAGGCAGTAAGTGAAAAGAAGGCCGAAGAATGGCGCAACGGCACGGTCGAGGAGCGACTTTCACACGCGCTGGTCAAGGGCATCGACGCGTACATTGAAGCGGACGCCGAGGAAGCTCGCGTGAAGCTCGGCCGTCCTCTATTGGTTATCGAAGGTCCGTTGATGGCAGGCATGAGTGTGGTGGGCGATCTATTCGGGGCGGGCAAGATGTTCTTGCCCCAGGTCGTCAAGTCTGCGCGCGTGATGAAGAAGGCCGTGGCGCACCTGACACCGTTCATGGAAGCCGAGAAGGAAGCCAGGGCTGCGGCAGGCGAAGTCGTCAAAGCGCAGGGAAAAATACTACTCGCGACGGTCAAGGGCGATGTTCACGATATTGGCAAGAACATCGTCGGGGTCGTCCTTGCCTGCAACAACTACGAGGTCATCGACATGGGAGTGATGGTCCCGTGCGAAAAGATCCTCGAGCGCGCCAAAGAGGAGAAGGCGGACATGATCGGACTCAGCGGCCTGATCACTCCGTCTCTTGACGAGATGGTGCATGTCGCCCGCGAGATGGAACGTCAAGGGTTCAAGTTGCCACTGCTAATCGGAGGGGCAACCACGAGCCGAGCGCACACGGCCGTGAAGATTGCGCCGCATTACAGCGAACCGGTCGTTCACATACTCGATGCCAGCCGAGCAGTGCCCGTTACGACCAGCCTTCTGAGCGACGCGGGCAAGTCTGCGTTCGTCGCGCAGCATCGCGCCGATTACGAGGCATTGCGCAAAGCCCACTCCGCGCCCAGGCTAAGCGTGGTCTCGCTCGAGGAGGCCCGGAAAAGACGAACTCCGATCAAGTGGCGCGCGGAAGACCTGCCCAGGCCGTCATTCACAGGTGTGCGCGTGCTGGATGACTTTCCTCTGGCGATGCTACGCGAGTTCATTGACTGGAGCCCATTTTTCCATACCTGGGGACTGAAGGGTATTTATCCCCGCATTTTGGAGCACGAAGAGCGCGGTGCGCAGGCGCGCCAGGTTTTCGCCGAAGGCAATGCTCTTCTTGATGTCATCATTGAGAAGAAGCTAATCACGGCCCGAGGCGTTTACGGCCTTTTCCCCGCCAGCGCCGTAGGGGACGATGTCGAGTTGTACGCGGACGACAAACGCGAGATGGTGCTCGAACGTTTTCATTTTCTCCGCCAGCAATCGAACAAGGAAGGCAGCGAGCCTTGCCGGTCCCTTGCCGACTTCATCGCCCCGAGGGAAGCCGGGCTACCCGATCATATCGGTGCGTTCGCGGTGACCAGCGGCATTGGGCTGAAAGAACTTTGCGACAGCTTCAGGGCCAAGCATGACGACTACAGCGCGATAATGGCGGAGGCTATCGCCGATCGCTTGGCTGAGGCGTTCGCCGAATGCCTGCATAAACGGGTACGTGATGAATGGGGTTACGGTTGTGCGGAGGGCTTGAGCAACGCGGACCTGATTCAAGAGAAATATCGCGGCATCAGGCCGGCCGCAGGTTACCCGGCATGCCCGGATCACACCGAGAAGGGCCCGCTCTGGCGTTTGCTCAGCGTCCAGGCGAATACGGGAATGCTGATCACGGAGTCGTTTGCGATGTGGCCCGGATCGAGCGTGAGTGGCCTTTACTTCGCCCATCCCGAATCCCGATATTTCAGCCTCGGAAAGATCGACCGCGATCAGGTCACCGACTACAGCAACCGCAAGGGATTGAGCGTAGCGGAAGTCGAGCGATGGCTCGGGCAAAACCTGAACTACGACGCTGCAGAGTAGTGCACGAATTCCGGCCGCAGAACTGCTTCCCGGGCGTTGATTGCTCAAAGTGCCAGATGCCGAGCAATCTGCGTACCCGCTTGCCTTAAGTGATCTTCCACTGAGCAGCCGGCACACACTGGTCCTTCAGGCAACCATCTTGAGCGACCACGGCAAGCCCGTGATAATGACCGTAGATGCCCCGAAAAGCTATAAGCAGATTTTGAACTCTCCGTCACCAATGCCGGAGGCCACAGTTCCCTACCCCGGCCGGTCAAAGCCATCCATTCTCTCGCTGACGGGCCTGGGGCGGTTGCAGAACTATCAGCAGCAGCCTGACCGCTTCTAGGGTTCTTCGTCCTCTTCTGCCTGTACGGCTTCCAGAAGATTGAAGCTTTCCGCCTCAGCCTCCTGCACGCGTCGCAGTAGCTTCCAATGGTCCTGGAGCTCATTGTCCGGAGTCCGTACGGTTTGCAGTCCCGCTTCTCGAAAGGCGAGGAATTTATTGCTGCGGTTTGGCGAGTGTCAACTGGACGGTCTGGTGATCGTTTGCCCCGAGCGTCAGCATTAGCGGTTCCGATTGAATTGAGCTTTTTTGCGATGGGAGCTTAGACTTTGCCACCACACGATACTTTCCTGGGGCGAGACCGATCAGCGAAAATTTGCCCATTTGATCGGTCTTTGTGCTGCTGCGGCGAAATCCATTGTACGGAGTTTCGGTATCGGGCACGATCCGGACGCGAGCTCCGATCACCGGACCATCACCGTCGGTGACAACCCCGTCTAATTGCGCGCAGTCTGAGCCCATTACAATCTCAAGTTTCCCTCCCGTACCGCCTCCCTCGACTTGCAACCCTTTTTCGAGCACGTCATCCGGACCATATCGTATTGATTTGGTGTAATGGCCTTCCCCAGGCATCCACACCTGGACCGCGTAACTGCCATCATGAACCGACGGTATCTCAAAAGTTCCATCTTTCTCAACGCTACCAAATCCCCCGAGTTGCTCGTCTCCCTCGACTGGACTCAAGGCAACCGACGCCCGGTTTATGTCGCTCATATTTGTGCCGTTGACGATGATTCGCCCGGAAATGGTCGAACCACCAGTGAGAGAAATGGCTAACGAGTCGATATTCTCGCTGCCAACTTCGATCTTCTGGCGCGCCCGATTTTCGTAAATAAAGTCTTTCTCGCCTCGGCTGTAAACGTTGATCCAGTAACTGCCCTCCGGTATGTTTCGAAAACGGAAGCTGCCCTTGTCATCCGTAGTGGCCTGGCGGTCGGAGAAGACATGGGCCTCGGCATCCGCCGGATCTAAGTGAACAAACGCATCGGCGGTCAAGCCTTTCGGGCCGACTACGTGCCCGCCAACATCGACCGTCTTAACGTGGCGGATCAGCACATCCGCTTGTGTTTCCTCGCCAGCTTTCACGGAAACGATCTGAGCCTGATGCACTTGAGCCACTCCCGGGTAGTAAACCGGCGCATATTCGCTTCCAAGTTCCTGCTGAAGCCAAAAGCTCTCTCCAACGGGACCGTTCAAATCTGGTACCTGAGAATCATTCACGCGAATGTAGTAGTCACCTGGCTCAAGACCAAAAATGCGGTAAAGCCCCCGGTCATCGGTGTGGGCGGAGGCGGCGGTCCGCAGTTTTTGCGTCCGCCGGGAAAATGGGTCCTCATCTTCGATGTCATCTTCACTGGGTTGCCGCAGGGCTACCACGAGGAGACGGACCATCGCTTCGCCGTCGTCATTGGTCACGCGGCCCGTAATTACCGCAGCGATGGTCATGCGAAAAAGGACATCGCTGACCTTTTGTCCTGCCGAGAGCGACAGCGTGACTGGAGCGTCGGCACTTTTGTCCGTGTATTCTTCGTCGACGAACCCATTGTGCGTGGCCAGGAATCGATAACGGCCAGGCGGAACGTCTTTGAGAACGAATTGACCGTCCGGGTCGGTCGTCGCTCCATAGATCTCCTGATGAGCACGGGAATGCTCCGGTGTGAGCATAACGCGGGCTGATTTCAGAGGGCCGCCTTCCGCTGCGGCGACCACGCGGCCCGAGACGACACAAACAGTAGCCGGATGCTCGCCAGTCTGACTTTGCGCGGAAGAGGGAGTCTGGGTGGGAGCGGAAGTCTGAGAGGGCGCAGTCAGACTGAACACAATGACCGCGGTTGCCACCAACAAACGCCGCATGCGCACCTCGCAAGATGTTCGATCGAGGGTTCCCAAGCACGTAGGCTTCGGTTAGAGATTATAAGACATGAAAAGGATGTATCGGCATTAGCCACGCCGCCCCATGTGGCCGACTCGAGGGTACTGCCGGATTGAATTCTGATGCACCGCCCGGTGTCTTTTCTGCGAACTATGTAGCACTCAAACTTCGGTAGTAAAATCGGCTGGAAAAGGTATTTATGCGAATCCTCGTCATCGGCGGAAATGGTTTCATCGGAACGCCGCTGGTGCGTGAATTGCTCACTGACGGCCACGATGTAGCCGTCTTTCATCGAGGTGCTGAGGTTTCATCGAATCGGAAACCTTTGCAGATCCGGGGCGATCGCAACCGGCTGCCCGACTATGAAGACGAGCTTCGCCGTCTCGCACCCGAAGTCATCATCGACATGGTTCTGTGCTCCGGCGAGCAGGCCGGGCAACTGATCGCCGTCGCCGACAAGATCAACGCGAGGGTGGTCGCAATCAGCAGCATGGACGTGTACCGCGCCTGGGGTGTCGTGCAGGGGAGCGAACTGGGTGGATTAGAGCCGATGCCAATCACGGAGGACGCTCCGCTGCGCACGACCCGCCAAACTCATCCGCCGGAAGTCGTGGAGAAAATGAAGAGCATCTTCACCTGGCTGGGCCCGGGCTACGACAAAATCGCAGTTGAACACCCGGTCATGGGCCGTGTCGGAAACACTGTTGTTCGGCTGCCGATGGTATATGGCCCAGGAGATCCGCTGCACCGGCAGCACGGCGTATTGAAACGGATCAAGGATGGCCGGCCTGCAATCATCCTGCCGGATGACCACGCCGCGTGGCGAGGACCGCGTGGCTATGTTGAAAACGTGGCGCATGCGATTGCTCTGGCGACTACAGAGCGCGCGGCGGGGCGAATCTATCACCTTTGCGAGGAGCCAAGTCTCACTGAACTGGAATGGCAGAAGGAGGTCGCAGCGCAGACGGAGTGGCGCGGAAGATTTGTCCTATTGGCCAGAGAGCAAACGCCAAAACACTTGCTCATGCCCGGCAATGCGTCGCAACACGTAGTGCCGAATTCCCAGCGGATCCGCACGGAGCTTGCGTACAAAGAACTGTGGCCGATTGATGAAGCAATTCGGCGGACGATTGTCTGGGAACAAGCGAATCCGCCGGCCGGGGCAGTCTTCCATCAGTTTGACTACACGGCAGAAGACGCGGCGCTGGCCAAGGTGGCATGACCATCAGCGGCTAAGAATGGTCACGTAGGGGCAGACGTCCTCTTCCGCCCGAAGATCCTGCTCGCCTGCGTTCGACTTCGCTCAGGGCAGGCTCCCTGGACATCGAGGCCTGCGCATTTCGTCTGCAAATTTACACAACGAACCTGTACTACAGCACACGGTTCGCCATTCAACACTCTATTGTCTGCGGACGTCAGTTACTCTTACCTTCTATCCTAAATCTCCCAGTGCTGTTTGCTTTGCTTGCGTTGGACAAGAGATGATTTAGAAAAACCATGGAAAGAGCTGAAAAGAATGTCAAGACAATGCTGATTGGAATTCGATTTTCGAAAGTGCTCCTCTTCGCGGTTTTGCTCTCGTTGGTCCGACTTCCAGCGTCGCATGCCCAAAACGGCGAGCCGTTCACCTTGTTTCGCGACTATATTGGCTTGAACGAGGATCAGATCAAGGCGATCCGAAGTGGAAAAGCGGTTGCGAAGGTAATCGAGTCGCCCACGCCGGATGAAGTGTTTGTGTTCGGCTCCGTGTACGTGCAATCGACTCCCGACAAATATCTCACGCTCGCATCGGACATCGACGAACTTCGAAAGCTTCCCAACTATCTTGCGATCCGAAAGTCCAGCGATCCTCCCCAACTGTCCGACCTGGAAGGTTTCACCCTAGAACCGGACGACATCAAGCAGTTGAAAAACTGCGAACCGGGCCGGTGCGAAGTCCAGTTACCAACCAAGGCCATGGACGTATTCAGACAGTCCATCGATTGGGCTGCGCCGGATAAGGCAAACCAAGTGAATCAACTCGGACAGAAGACGGCGCGTGTCAACAACTTTGCGACACATGATTCTGGAATTTACTGAGGTTTAATTTCTAAGCCTAAGTTGAGCGGTTTATTGATCCAGACCTCCGTAGGAACCGCAGGTTGTTTTGGAGCT
>Ga0182015_10003607_pt1 | contig 17217 bp, 24 predicted proteins | sample 712P3MmetaG_FD_120478 | JGI IMG/M metagenome (GOLD analysis project Ga0182015, IMG submission 120478) | Permafrost microbial communities from Stordalen Mire, Sweden - 712P3M metaG | ecosystem: Environmental > Terrestrial > Soil > Wetlands > Permafrost | place: Sweden: Stordalen | collected... | reverse complement strand
GTTTCTCCGACAGCTCTTCCACCAAGACTGGGTCGTCTATGCCAAGCCACCCTTCGGCGGTCCCGAGCATGTTCTGAACTATCTCGCTCGCTATACGCACCGCGTCGCCATCTCCAACCATCGGCTGGTCGCGTTCCAGAATGATCGAGTCTCGTTCCGCTGGAAAGACTATGCGCACGGCGGCAAGCAGAAAATCATGACGGTCTCCGCGGATGAGTTCCTGCGCCGCTTCCTGGTCCACGTTCTGCCCAAGGGCTTGGTCCGCATCCGCCACTTCGGCTTTTTCGCCAACCGCAGGCGTGGCAGTATGCTCGTACGCTGCCGCGCTCTGCTTGGCGCAAACGACTGTGCAACTGATCCCGAGATCACCGCCCAGCTGCGCTGTCCGGTTTGCTCCGGTCCCATGCTCGTCGTCGAACGGATGACCAGTAGCCAGCTTCATTTCCGCTCAGGCCTGATCCTGCCTGATCCACAGAGGCGCAGCCTTGATTCCTCCTGAGATATCGAGGACGCAACTTGCTTCGATCATCGTCGGTCGCAGGTGTGTTCCAACACGCCACGCCCTCGTGTGCTCAACCGGCTGGTTTTACCCCCCGATACGAACTCTTCTTCCGCAGTCTGAGACTCCACGGCCGCTTACAAAAACAGGTCCACGACTCTCTTCGTTCCGGTTTTTGCTGCAAAGACGATTGGTAACCCGCACAGCCCAATCGAAATCCCATAGATCTCACCGCATCCGCCGCAAACGCTAGCGGCTCAGTTCAAACGACCCTATCGAAACTGCCCCGACCACACTAATCTGGGCATCCCGCATTTCTTTCGGGTCAGTCCCGATAGGGATCTATCGTTTCTCAGTACTGATCCGACTGCCAACATTCATGTTCAAGACGAAGCACTCCGGCCTGATTTATCGGAATGGCTAAGGTGGATCTGTCTGGATGTTTCGCACCACCTGCTCGAAGGGTTGCCGTCCCTTGAACTTCTTTCAGCAACACATACAACCCGTCTCTTCCTATCACCTTTACCTGATCTTCCTGTTTCATGGTCAATTCCTTCGGCCTCTTATTGAACACTATTCTGAACACAAATTGTCCGGTCTAGGAGTTGGGTCGATTAATGCCCGGTCGTTACTTTTTCCCTATTTGATTGTGATGCGCCCTGACTGAGAGGATTTTTCCGTTGCAGTCCGTTCGTATGGCCCTGAGATCGACATCAGTTGCATGTATGTCTCGTGCTGTATGCTACGGCTCTGATATAGGAGTTGACTGGCAGCAGCGTGCTCAAGCGGCAGGTCAACCGCGGCCGACTGGCAGGGAGCCGGAAGCAAAAAAGCCCGTCCGCCCGACCAGGAAGTGCCTTAAGCGGCGCGCTTATAGTTTCCACAGGTTGCAGCAGTTCATGCGTCACTGACGGCATGCCCTTGACAGTGAGACAAAAGCGTAGAGACTGACCAGAGAGAATACAGGTCGTACGAGGCCACACACTTCAAAGTGTGCAATTGTTACCAGTCGACGTTATGCACAGGTTCTTATCTTAAGCTTAAACAGAAAGGCGAATGGCAAATGATCAAGAACACAGCTTTCCTCACTATTTTGGTTCTGGCTCTTCCGTTTGCGGCCTTCGCTGACGGCAGCGTTGACTTCACTAACGGCGGCGGCACACTCTCGGGCAGCAGTAGCGGCTTGACCCTGTCCGGGTCAACGCTTATTGCCGTGAATGGTATCGGCGGCGGACTGATTACCGGCAACAATCTCGGAACGTTGGACTTCAGTACGGGCGCCCTTACCAGCGGCAGTTTGCAAATGGGCGGCACATTTGCCGCGGGCAGCACGTTTGAAATTACAGGCAGTGGTACGGACGGGATCCCTAGCGGTGTCATCCTGAACGGCTCGTTCACCGGACCGGTGACTTGGACTCTGGTGACTCTCGCCAACGGGACTCACAACTACACTTTGACCGGTACTTTGACAGGAACGTGGTATGACGGTACCACGGTCTATGGCGCTACTGTCCAGCTGACCGTTAACACAGGGAAGGGTTTCTTCAACGGCCAGACCACTGTTTCGACTGGTGACACCAACATCACGACCACGACAAGCCTTCCAGAACCCGGCACTCTGGGTCTCCTGGGCGCGGGCTTAATCGGTGTTGCAGGCATCGTCCGGCGCAATCTGAGGCGGCGATTGCGAGGCTAGTCCCGAGTTTTCGAGGTGCGATTGTAATCTTCAAGAAAGCTGCATCGAAAATCAGGCCCGCGGGGGGCGCGCCGCCGTCCTGGCCGTTGAAGCTATGCGGAGTGTTCTCGGCTCAGTCATCATCGGTTTTTGGCGTCAACTCGAACACCGTGCCGTAGGTAGATTCACCGGGATCCGTGGGCGTCGTGCGGTATGGGTTGCCTGAGGTATCGATGACGATGACTATGCAGTTGACACAGAGGCACACAAGGCGAAACCCAAGAACCGGCCTCTTTCTGGGGGAACGGAGAAGCCGGGTGGCGAGGGAGTGCCAGTGAGAGAACTTATTTTGGGACGAAGTAAATCTGTGCGACTTTCGGGAAGCGCGGATCGGCTATCAGTTCGCCAATATGTTTCGCGCGCTCGCTGTACTTCGGATCATTTTCCGAGTCGGCGAGTAGTAGAGCAAATTCTGTCCATAGTCTGGGCCACCAAGGAGCGCGGTCTAGATTCTCAAGAACCATCTGGGGTGCGGACATTTATTCATTTGCCTCCATCGGCGTATCGGACCAAAGAGAGCCTTATCCAGTTGGTCTGGGATTTCTTTATGAAACCTATCTCGGATACCTCGCTGTTTGCAGAAAGACGCAAGAGTCCGCCGCTGCCAGCCCCAAGTTGAGAAGTTTGCGCGGGCAATACGGGAACCAGCATTGCCGCGAGGACGAGAACTGAGACGAACCGACGCATGAATGACATGAGTGATCTCCTTTGTCAGATTTGTCTAGAGGGAGCCTACACCAAGCGAAGGGGCCGAAAAACAGCGCGGAGTATACGCCTGTCTTGCACACAAAACAAAAAGCCCGGCTCCTTCTGGGGGATGGATGAGCCGGGGGAGAGAAAGCGCCACTGAGAGATTATTTCGGAACGAAGTAAATCTGTTCGACTCTCGGGAATCGCGGATCGTCCAGCAAGCTGCTGATATGCTTTACGCGCTCGCCATATTTTGGGTCGTTCCACAAGTCAACGAGTAGCAACGCAACTTCGCTATGTAATGTGGGCCATGAGGGAGCGCGATTTATATTCTCAAGAACCATGTCGCGTGCGGACATTTCAGTTTCTCGCATTTGTAAAGGGAAACAAGAGAGGCAGTGGTCCTTCCCAAAGCAATCGCGGCCCTTTTGTTTGGTTTCCCCGCGCGCTGAGTAACCGTATCAGGGATCTTGTGCATAGTCAGTGACGAACAAACCCATGCGATCTGTGGGAAAACAAAAAGCCCGGCTCCCAACCTTCCCGATCTCATTCTGCTGTATATGATGTTGCCCAAAGTGTCAGGACTCGATGTCCTTCGGGCTCTCAAGGGCGACGTACTTGTTGGACACATTCCCGTCATTGTGCTAAGCGGACTTAATCAGGCTAACGAGACTAAGCTATTGACAGAGGGTGGAGCGGCCTTTCTTATGATATCGCAGGAATAGTTCGAGAACAATTCAGTGGCCCTGATTCACACATTGCAAACCGTACTAGACGAGGCAAAAGTCTAGACACAGAGAAGAGTTAAGAGTCCGGTTTGTCGGATTTATGAATGAGCGCTACGGTCGAGGGTAGACGTTGTTACGGAATAACTTTAATTAGTGATTCTTAAGGCGTGACAAGCGCACGTCTTACGTCAAAAGCAGTTATCTAATTATCTCAGAATGGACGTGCTGGTTTGTCCATTGCGATTTCTTCGTTTCACATTAGGCCATCTGCGTTCTTTTGTTCAACTTTACCAAAATGGGGTGTTCACTGTACAAAGGTAATGATCCTCGTTAACAATTGACCACCGGTAGGAATAGTTGTGGGCTAAGCTGGAGCAATCTTGGTGAAATATGTCGCGTTCCGCCTACGACGAAGCAAAGCAGATGATGTGACTAGTACCGGAACCCTGGACAAATAGAAACAAAATGGGAACGATTCCTATCCAAGATGACAAATATGGAAACCGCCGCGGAGGTGCTATTAGTAGATGACAATGCTGGGAGCAACCGAACTGACCGCTGAATTGCTAGCGCGGGATGGCTGGCCAGTTCACACTCATCCCGTTACCGACGGAGTGGAGGCGATGGCCTTCTTGTGCGGCGAAGGAAAGTATTCCCGCGCACTCCGGCCACACCTAATCTGCTGGATGTTAAGAGACCTCGGAAGGACAGGTGGGCCATCTTTTTTGAGGTCAAATCGGATAGTGCGCTTAAACGATACATATCGTAGTTTTCAGTTTGTCGGAACTGTCACTGACATTTCACGCTGCTGGGAACTGGGGTAAAGTGGTTTGTCAGCAAGCCGGGAAACTTAGGCGCGTATAAAACATATTGGTGCGACTTTGCAAATCTTGTACTATTGGAGGATGAGTGAATACTCACAACAGACGTTTGCTGTTGATTGAAGATAATCCAGGAGATGTTGATTTAGTCCGCTTAAAGCTGGTGGAAAGCAACTCTGAGCGAGATGTGTCCTTTGAGGTTTCCGCTGCGGACCGACTGTGTACAGGCCTGGCGGCTTTGACCAAAGAGAGACCGGCTGTGGTGCTGCTTGATTTGTATCTTCCCGACAGTCGGGGAGCGGAGACATTTCGCACTTTACTTAACCAGGCGGCAGGTGTGCCCGTGGTTGTCCTCACCGGCCGAGACGATGAGGACTTGGCGGTGACCGCCGTACAACAAGGTGCTCAGGATTACCTCGTGAAGGGCGGCTTCGACAGCAAGCGACTGGGACGCACCTTGAGATGTGCCATCGAGCGACAAGCTCTGGTCACAGCGCTCGGCATAACCAAGAAAGAGCATCTGCAGTTTAAGGAGCGCTTCCTATCGCGCGTTTCGCGCGAACTGGGCACTCCGCTGACCTCGATTCATCAGTTTGTCACTACTGTGCTCGAAGATCTTGCGGTACCCGTTACCGAAGGCGAGCGCGAGCATTTGGACACTGTTTTACGCAGTGTGAATCAGTTACGCTCCATGATCGACGACCAACTGGAGGCAACGTGGGCGGAATTGGGAAGAATGAGCAGCAAACTGCGATGCGATACGATCAGCGATGTAGTAAAAACGGAAATTGCCGAACAAACGTAAGCTGAAACTACTTTGGTTATTAAGGTGGCCTATTCGTATCGATTGTTTCCTCATAGTGGAGGTAGTGAATCAGTATAGCCCCATGGGGTTTATGGCGCTACTAAGTCCCAACGATTATGCTTTTGCCATGCAAGATAGCCTCCATGGAAAAACTTAGCTAAGCGCTTCAAGGATGTCCAATTCAAGAACTGACTGAGCCGCTTGTCATTCCAATGTGGCCGTCGTGATTAACGAGCTTGTACAATGAGGCACGGCTTGAGAGACGTTCTTATCTGATGAATGCCGAATCAGAGTCGCTCGGTTCACCGTCGCGTCCGGTTCCAGCCAACCCAGCCGTGACCTCCAACCGAATTTGTCTCCAGTTAATCCCCTCCGATTAACAGCGACGGAACTGGCTGGCTTTTGCACCGTGCGCACATCGTGAAGAAATCAACGACTCGCGGCTCTTAGCGTGGCCAACCATAGCGATTAGAGTATCTCTTTCGGTCGCCCGGGGAGTCGGGCACAACTGCCTAGATCTCGGTCAGTTGCCTTTCTGAAACTGAATATTGTCGCATCAAGCGGCAAGGCTGATGAGCAGCGCACACACGCTCGGATGCTAGGAGGGAGTCCATGTTGGTTAGCCTCCGCTCAAAAGGCCGACCTCTCAGGCCTCCGAATTCTTTTGTTTGTTTGTTCCAATGTCATATCGCAGTCATTGTGTGCGTAGCTACGATCCAGAAGCTTCGCATCCGCGTCCCGAAATGCCCGACGCATCGGTATGGCTTGGGCACCGCATTGCTACTGTTCATTTCTCCAACGGATGCAGCGATCCCTACGAGAGCTCTAGCCCAACTCAATCGTACCCTCTCTCCAGTGATTTTCGGGTAGTGGCCTCTCTGTGAGCAGCGCGGGGCTGACGATCCCTCTCCGCCAACACCCATTAGAGGCTAGGGATTCTTTGGACTGCTGCACCGGAAGCAACGAGGAGAACGACCCGGGGTGTGTAGGAAGTCAAAGCCCACGGCGTCAGAGGCCACCGTGACGGGCGTGAGCGGATTCGTTCGTATTCAGATTCCACCGGGCAAGATATTTGTTCTTCGTGACTATCACGCAGGAGGCGTTGTGCTGGGCCGGAAGGTTGCTGCGAATCCTTCCAGCGAACATTGTCAGGCTGTCGGCAATTGTGAACTACCCGCTGGCTCAGGCTTCCCGCATCTATAAGCTGCGGAGATGCTGTGTTCCCCTTACACTCGCTCACTGTTGAGTCCCGGACCGACGATCAGAGCGCCAAAGCGACTATGTAGAGTCAGTGCCGTTGGCGAGATGCACATCGAGATCGGCTAATGGCTGCAAACATCGCCCACTACCCCCCCGAGGAAACGCTTGTTACTGACGAAGGCTACACCGGTGGTTGTCCTACAGGCGGTCACGCGGTTAAAGCCTGGGACCATGTTCACGGTGGAGTCCCTCAGTTCGTTCGAATTGTAGCCATCCGCGTACTACACGCTGAGTCCACTGCTCTCCACGCACTTTGAGGTGGGTCGGCATGATCCTCAGACTTGCCGGCCAGTTCACTTTGGCACGAACAAAAACTGCGACGCTAGTACCTCGATCTCGGTCGACGGGTTTTCCATCAAACACCCCTTGCCGCCTGAAATCTGGATAGTATTTGACCAAGAATCCTCCATCCGAAGCAGCATCTCTTCTAGCTGGCCCGGCGCTCGTAATTTGTCCCGAATTTCACACATCAGCGCTGTCAGTAGCTCAGTATCTGCCTTTGGATCGAGGGCCAGTACGCGCTCCCAGCCACGGGCAAACCGCGCGTCGACGAAGCTGTGGCCGACCATCACGACGGCAATCCTGACGGACTCATTGTCCAGAGCACGCGGCATGTAGCTCACGAGAAAGATTTTCACGACATGTTGCTCGCTTGGAGCGCACGCAAGTTCAGGCTCAGCGGGGCTAGTAATTCCCTTTTCGGTATTCATGCGTTCGTCATTGACCGGCAGGCTACGCCACGACCACTGGTTCCGATTGCACTTCTTCTCCCCAATTCGGGAAAGGCCTTCTGGAGGACAAACGAAAGGAGGTCAGCAAGCCTCGTATCATTGTACGGCGATCCACGAGCATCCGCACCAGTGCGTCAAGAGCACACGAGTTGCCTCCATACCAATCCGGCGGAATCTCTTCCGCTGCGGCCGAGATCGCGTTACGACCCATATCTTCAATCCGCGAAAGCCACGGCTCAAACGAATCCCACCCGAGTACATTCGCATAGACTTCGTTCTGCGCATACACACCAATCAGCGGAGCATCGGGGAAATTCCAGTCGCCACCATTGAAACAATGTCCCTGATCGATGAATGCGGCAGCATAGTTGCGTTGGCGCATTATCCGCCAGAACGCAGTTTGCCGCCGATCGCAATTGCAGGTCCATTTGTCCATTGCCAGAATTCCCGCAAACGCCGCCAAGTTCCGAACGCGCCCCAATATGGGCGCGGGCAGATAGTCGAACACTTGGCCGTCCTGAGGATTTACGGCATACCGTGATCCGAACTGCAAGCCCGACTGGCATGGAATCGTCTGGCTGGCCAGTTGAATATTCAACTCGGGTGTATGACTTATCAGCCCTTCACTAACTTCCAGGACCACAGGCTCAGGCACCGGAAGCCCCGCAATCCGTGCTAACAGGCCGGCAAACATCTCGTTCGCCAAAACTCGCTGGTGCTGCGGATTGTTCCGGAATTTTACAACGTAAAAGTTACGATCGGAACAGCGCATCAGCTGCGACTGGGCCCCCCCCCGCATCCGACGCACTTGTTGTACTGCTACCGTTGTCGCCAGTACGACCTTCTTGTCAGGTGGCGCCGAATGGAGCAACGAAGGAACAATTATCACGAGCAGCCTCGTCGGTACTAAGGTCAACCCGAGCTTGGCGGGCGACTTTGGAAAGACTAATCTACTCGCTATAAATCTGTCTGTGACGGTCATCACATGATTCCTCCCCAGCAGCCCAGTCTGTGGAATAATGCGACTAACGAACAATTCGTCGGGTTCCCTAGGCACCCGGGTGCCAAAACGGTAATATTCACAACTTCGTCTTCACGGGTGTGATGGTCGTCACATCATTCCGCCGCAGACCTACTCATTCTGTGGCAGTGCGTTGCACTAGCTATTACAGACAGTATGGGCAGGGTGTCCAAATCACCCGGAATGGTTGACCGCAGGCTCAGACTCGCACTTGTTAGTATGTTGCTACTATCTATCACGGCGGCTTCTCACACTGCAAAACAAGTTGGCTTTGCCCGACCCGATTCCGTCCCACCTTGAGTGTTATGTCGAGCTGTATCGGTCAGAGCCAGCGAGAGCCCTGTTGGCGGACAGCGTTCTGCCGGCAGCAGGTCCTGCCGGTGATGTCTGTGCTCAGAAGAACCGCCTTCCCATCGAACTCGACCACACACCGGTATGCGCGCTGTAAGAGCAACAGCCTTTGTGCCGCCCATACTGAGTGTAGAGCGAAACACCAATAAGCATTGGCATACAGTGGACAGCGAATTCATTCTGTTTCACACACTTAGCACACTGGCGTTTTTCGCGGATCTTGAGATGACCGCTCGCAGTCTTGCACAACAATCCAAAGCAATTGAGCTAAACCCTTTGTTCGGCGAACGCTTGACACTGGCTCGGCTCCATGGCGCCAGCTTGCCGTTAAAACGCCTTCTCTTTCTATATGAGCTACCATGCTAAGAAGGTCGCGCCAAGGCGGAGCGTTTGGAAATGTGGTCTCCGACTGTCCATTGCTATTCACACAGTGCTGCCATCAATAATCCAATCGTGGCGCACCGATGACCTCGGTTTGCGGTCGCCACATCTTAGGTTCTACCGAAAGAAAGAGGACAATCCAGTGCAATTAGGTAGTTGTACCGCTTTCCTTGTTGTTATTCTTACGAGCGCGTGTGCTTCTCAAGTTGTCAATGACCAGATCCCAGATGGCCTGATCAACGGCGTGTGTGGAATCGAGTTATCGCGTCGTATCTTTGAAGCCGAGCGGGAGATGATGCGTCGACTTATGATTTACAGCCCGATTGTTGAAACGTACATCCAAAGCCTTTGGCCAGACACGACTGCTGTGATACCCCCCGATGATGTGTATTTCTTGGGCAAGGTCGACTTTCGTCGATATCTCACATCAGCAGATGCGGAGGAAATGCTGTTCGGTACATCCAAGAGCAGTTGGCAGATCCTCAATGACAACGGCCAGAGATGGGCTTTGTACCCTGCGGGGTCCGTGTCTATGCTGTTTGTCGACACCCAGGACTTCGATGCTGATACCTATCGGCTAAAGTACCTCAAACGGGCAACGCTAGGAACCGTTAGTTGCTTGATCTTTGCAGTAACTCTTGTCAAGGCAAACGAATCGGGGAGGTTTAACGGAACTATATGGGTTTAAAATACTGAGTTCAGGATTGTCAGAGTCGAAGGAACCTTTCAATCCTAGCACGTGAGACTGAGGCAACGCTTCAAGCCCTTGGGGGGAAACTGCCACCTTCTCTCTTCACTTCGACTGCTGGCGGGAAATGATAACTCCTGATCTTTGGGTGCCAGCCTACGTGACTGTCGACGACAACGTGGGCTGGAAGGCTATAGGAGGAGACGGTACGACGGACGTTCACTATAGGGGACGGGCTTCGGTGTCGCGATATTCGCACCCAGGATCCTTCCAGAACCGCCTAGCATCTGCGGACGCAGCGTTCGATTCCGGACCAGAGGTCATAGGCCAGGAGAAAGATCGGATCGTTTTGCCATTCGGGAGTGTTGAGCAATCCCTAAACACGATCATTCGGAAATTGCTGCAGATGGTCATCTTAATCTTCCGAAAGTCTCATGTCACGTCTTAGCGACAACTCCGGTGGCATCGAAGGACACTCCAGTCGGATATGATCGGAGTGTCCAACACAGACCGAGTCTCCGACCGCAAATCGGGGCTTTATTTTTGTGTCGAACTCCATTAGGCGACCACAGTGGCCTTGTACCTAATGGCTCCGAGGGCAGTCGTCGTTCTTGATCACATGCTCAAAGTGAGCCGGATGGTAAACGTTATCAGTTGCGACGCGAGCCTCGTGCATTTCCTTCTCGCCGCACTCAATGCAAAGGAAATGCCGTGCGATGGCTTTATCCACGTTCCTGAGCGCGATGGCGAGTTAGACATTGATAGCGCAATCTTCTGCCCTCACCATACACACAATTATCTCACTACCAGTCAAGTGGGCGAGTCATACTCGGAGGATTGGGACTGATCTAATTCGGTGTTGCTAGTGGTTCGATTGTTTTGACTCCAGCTTCTGCTTATGTTCCTCGATCCAAGCCTCGATCCGTTTTCGGATGCCACTATCGATACATTCGTTGCGAACCTTTTCCAGCCTCTTAATCTCAGCTCTGATCTGTGCTATCTCTCCCGGCAAAAGCATAGACGGTCCCAAAGTATGCATTATTTGCTCAGACTTGGCTTGGGATGCCAGATTAACGTGTGTTTGTGGAAATAGAGTCGGCTTCATTGGCTGTGCTAAGAAGATCGTATATCCCAGCGGAGTTGCCGTCTGCGTAACCAACGCCGCTGGCCTACAGAATTTCCCCTTAGCTTTTCCTCAGCATCAATCAGTTAGATCAGTACCGGAGGATCACAGAGAAGCTCCACTCGTCGCGCGGTGTTGTCTAAGGTCCATCCGACTTCGGCCAGTTCCCGCTTCTTGGTTTGTTCGTCCGCGTGCGCTGCACACGCCGGACACAGTTCACGCGATTCATCCGCTGTTGTGTGAAATCGGTCTGTTGCACTCGCATCGGAGTTCAGTTCCCATAACGCATTTGATATTCCCTACTGTATTTCCATCTCAGTGAAAATTCAGCCGCTGCCGGTCAGTCTAATTTCCACAAATGAGGAAATTTATCTCATTCACGAGGACCCATTGATGTGGCCATTATTGAAACTGTCTGGATGGGAGTGAGTGACCGGTAGGGCTCGGCGGGACACGCATCTCGGGCGCTGCCTGTCGCAGCGAAAATAGAGCGCCGCGCGGTCGTGCGCTCGTTTTTCCTGTTTTGAAAGTGCGTTCCATTCCTGGAAATACTCACCTTCGTGCGAGTGGAGTTTGGTGGCCGCTGAGCGGTTTCTACCTAAAATGAGGCAGTGATCAAGGCTCGCTTATGAGAATTCTGATTGCAGAAGACGATACGGTTCTGGCCCACTTTGTGCGCCAAGGCCTGCAACGAGAACATTACGCGGTGGACGTGGTCGAGGATGGGGAACAGGCGCGGGCCATGGGAAGCGAGTTTTACTATGACCTCGTGATCCTGGATCTGAACATGCCAAAACTGGACGGGGTGAGCGTGTTGCGCCATCTGCGGGTGAAGCGTCCGAGTCTACCGGTGCTGGTGCTTACGCAGAGAGACCGTGTGGAAGACCGGGTGCAGTGCCTGGACACCGGAGCCGATGATTATCTTCCCAAGCCATTTTCGTTCAAAGAACTCTCGGCCCGCATCCGGGCGCTGCTGCGGCGCAGCCACCTCCCATCGGAGTCGTTGCTCGTGGTCGAAGATCTCCAATTGGATCGAGTTGAACACCGTGCAGAACGGGCGGGAAGGCGAATCGATCTTACGTCGAAGGAGTTTTCACTTCTGGAATACCTGATGCGCAATGCCGGACGGCAGGTCTCCCGTGCCATGATCATCGAACACGTGTGGAATTTGACATTCGACACGACGACCAACATTGTAGACGTTTACATCAACTATTTGCGCCGCAAAGTGGACGACGGACATCCTCGTAAGCTAATCCACACGGTGCGCGGGGTGGGCTATGAATTGAACGGTGATGCGAGAGTACCCGCATGACTTCCGACATGATTCCCTTCGGGGTGTCTCCTCCGCAAAACGCGAAGGCGCTGCCAGAGATGGAAGCCTGCAGTCCCTTGGCGCAATTGCTGCATGCATTGAATCAGCCGCTGACCGGGTTGCAATGTTCTATGGAAGTGGCGCTGGCGAACCCACGTACTTCTGAGCAATACGTCCATGGCCTGCGTGAAGGGCTGGAACTCACGGAGCGCATGCGTGCCCTGGTCGAGGCAATCCGGGAAGTCACAGATGTTGAGGAAGAAAAACAAGTGGATTCGGAGACCACAGAGCTGCAGGTTCTTCTGCGGGAAATCCTGGAAGACCTGGAGCCCGTGGCCGAAGTGAATGGCATTCGCATCAGCCTCGATTGCCCCACAGGTTCTTCGCTGCTGGTAACGGTGGGGCGGCGAAGAGCAGACACCGCAATATTCCGAGTCCTGGAATCGGTTCTGAGTCTTGCCGCCACGGGAACTGCACTGCGGATTGAGATGCGCGCAGTGTCAGCCGAGGTCTCGATTCGCATTCGGTGGCATGCCGGGCGCCCACAGTCCGTATTTTCCCGACCTGAACTGGGTTTGTTAGTGGCGCGAGCTCGCCTGGAGCAGGCCGGCGGAGCGTGGGACCGGGAACGGGCAGAAAAACTGGAGACGGTGACAGTCCATCTGCCCAAGGTTTCGTCCGAGAGCAGGAATTCCTAGGCTTCATTCTTGATCTCGCGTTATCGAGAGCCTCATCGAATTTTAGATCAGGAGACTTGAAATGAGTGCTATGACAACCTTTCCGATCGTCGCCAAGGCCAAGGGTGGAGCGCTGATCGCCAGTCCCAGCAGCTCTCTCCGCGAGCAGGTTCTGCAAAGTCTGAATGGCCGCTTGCGGCCGGTGCAACACGCCCTCAGTGGCGCGGAGGCTATGGCGAAGCTGGAAGAACGAGACTGGCAGATTCTGTTTCTCGACCGCTGCTTGCCTGACTTGGACAGCGAAGAACTGATCGCATTGGTGCAGCAGCGGTTCCCCGGAATTCAGGTGGCGTTGCTGGGCTCCGATATTCCATTCCCTGAGGAAGGTGCGGGGAAGGTGCGGCTCCAAGATCCAGATCTGTCCGCACCGATGATGGCCCGGGGCGAGAACTCTTCGAAGAAATGTAGGCATGAGCCGTTGCGCGGAATGATTGGGCGGAGTGAGGCTATGCAGCGAGTATACCAGTTGGCACGGTTGGTCGCACCGCGCACCACTACTGTGTTCATCGTAGGGCCGACCGGCAGCGGTAAGGAACTGGTGGCGCGAGGGCTGCATGCCTTGAGTCCGCGGGCCGGCAAGCCTTTCATAGTCGTGAACTGTGCTGCGATTCCGGAAGCATTGCTGGAGTCGGAGTTGTTTGGCCATGCCCGCGGGGCATTCACCGGAGCTGTGCAGGCGCAGGTAGGACGCATTCCAGCGGCGCACGGGGGAACGGTTTTCCTGGACGAGGTGAGTGAGTTGCCGTTCGGCATGCAGGCCAAACTTTTGCGGTTTTTGGAACAGAAGGAAGTGCAGCGGCTGGGCACCGCCGAGGTAACGTGCGTGGATGTGAGAGTGATTGCTGCCAGCAATGTGGATCTGGCGGAGCCGACGGGGAGAGGACAATTCCGCGAAGACATCCTCTCCCGTCTTTCCGCTTTTCCCTTAGAACTGCCCCCCCTCGCGGATCGCCTTATGGACATCGTTCCCTTGGCGGAGCACTTTCTGGCCTGCATAGCGACCGCGATGAGTGGTAGCTGCCCGCATCTGAGCCGGGAGGCAATCCATGTTCTCGAAGGTCATGTGTGGAAGGGCAACGTTCGCGAATTGCAGCACGTCATGGAGCGCGCTTCGATTTTGGTGGAGAATGGGGACACGGTTTTGAGTGAGCATCTCTACTTCCCCTTCCAGCGCTCGCTCTTCCAGCCTGGGCCCCAGCACCTTTCGTACACAGAAGAGGCAAGCTAAGAAGAATCTTAGCCACTAACTCCTTGTCATGGCGGTCGCCGTGCAGGTGTTATCTGCAGCCATGATGTCTCTGCCCATGCCGGCATCTTTGTCAACCGCCACCGTCATGCAGCTTCCGGCGAGCGCGGAACCTTCACGGGGGAGAGTAAGCAGTTTCTGTTGCAGCCGTTTCGCTCCCTTGCCGAAAATGCAGATCACTGAAACTCTTTTTTTATGGCACGCCGCGTTCCGGTGTTGCGCGACTGCGCGGCGAGTTGAACAGAGCAATGCGGGTCTGAGGCCGCCGGCTACGGCTCTAGTGCAGGACAGGACCCCCGTTGGTGACGTGTTGTCTGTAGCCTCCACTCGTCCGCTGCATTCTCGATTCAATGTGCCGCCTTGCGGCAGACGAGGTGGCCATTGCCGACCCGTAACTGTTTTCGACGCCAGTACGCTACTACGGGCTACTCGAGTCTTACTAAAGGTGATCGGGCGCTCTCCGCCCGAGGTGACCCAGCAGTCACCTTGCAGTCACTCGGCCGACGGAAGCAAACAAAAGAAGACAAGGCGAGCAGCACCCTGTCGAAACCCGAATCGAAAGCGAACAATTGACCATGAGTCAGAACACGGCGCGATACTACCCACGTAGGCTGGAGAAAGAGCAGCGCGACCGCATCCTGCTCGAACAGTTGCCGCAGGTGCACTATCTCGCGCGCCGGATTCATAGTAGCTTGCCTAAGCACGTTCCGCTCGAGGATTTGGTGCATACCGGGGTCGTCGGGTTGATCGATGCGCTCAACAAGTTTGACAGCTCCAAGCACGTACAATTCGGTACATATGCCAAATTCCGCATTCGGGGGGCGATTCTCGACGGCCTGCGCGAGATGGATTGGGGACCAAGAGATTTGCGGCGCAAAGGACGCGGAGTCGAAGAGGCGCGGCGCAAGCTGAGCCTCCATCTGAGTCGCTTTCCTACGGAATTTGAGATGGCCTTGGAGTTGAATCTCGACCTGCGGATATTCCAGCAACTGTTGAACGATTTGAATGGGCTAGAAGTGCACAGTCTTCAGGTGGGTCCTTCCTGGGACGGCAAGGAAGAGGATCAATGCGATTGCTGGGCCAACGCGACTGAGGACACGCCACTGTTCCATCGCATGCGCTCTGAGATGAAGGAACTGCTCACGAGCATGATCGCGGACTTACCGGAACAACAGCGGCGAGTGCTAGCTCTTTATTACTTTGAAGAGCTCACGATGAAGCAAGTGGGTACCGCACTGGGGATCGGAGAATCACGTGTGTCGCAGGTTCATGGGTCGGCAGTGGCGAATCTGCGTCGGCAGATGGAGAATGTGCTGAACGCAGGGAAACCCGCGACCCGCGCCGCGCGAGCGGGACAGTGAAGGACAGGGACGTACCCGTTTGCCTAGTTCTCGTCCCTGCCAGCCTGCTTGCGAGTATTGCGGATCTTCCCCTTAAGTTGACGCCCCCGAAGGTATTCTCGTGCCCCCTGCCTTTGCTGCAATGGGCATTGATAACAAGCCCGGCCTGTTACAGGACCGTTGCGGTCGCCGGATGCTGGGACTCAAAGTGCAAATCCGGCGCGAGTATTTCGAGCGCATTACCGTCCGTCCGATCCGACAAGCGGAACTGACCGCATTGCTCAACGAGATCACCATCCGGAGAAGACCTGCTTCTTTCGCAATCAACCTCAACTCGATGTGCTATGCCGTATCGTGGATACCAAGCGTTCTTGAGGTCATATCAAAACTTCCGCTGCGCCGTCTCCGCATTTGGAGTACTAGCCTCTCCACAGGGGAAGAACCATACACTCTGCGGGTGCTGCTGCTTGACGAAACCAATTGGCTGCTCAAAGACTGGTTGGTTGAAATTCTCGCCACAAATCTCAGGAACGCTCCCTCGCGCGTGCGTAAGGAAGCTGTTTACGGCATCTTCAGCACCCGCAACCTCACAGCCCCAACAATCCGAATGCAAACTCGAAATAGAGTTCCAGTATGCAAACCAACTCATACGCCCAGCGTTATGCTTTCACCTTCCCTCGTTGGGCTGACCTTGCGTGTTCCTAAAGCTCTCACCAGCGAGCCTGGGCATTCCTTCTTGTCGCGCACACGTGGGACAACTGCGCAGAATCCAGACAAGTCGTTTAGAGGAAGTTCCTCGATTCCGCGGCCGCCCAGACTCATTAGAACGCTCTTCGGTGATCCATGTTGAGGAAAACATGAACGTCAGGACGAAGTGGTTTTCTTCATCCAGCAGCGCCACGAGCGGCCGCCTTATACTAGAGATTCAACTATGTCAATGCCAGTTAAGCTGCCCATCCCGGTTGCCCTATATCTTCGGATGTCAACCGAACATCAGCAGTATTCACTTGATAATCAGCGATTAGCGATCCAAACGTACGCAGATCAGCATGGTTTTTGCGTCGTCCAGACCTACACGGATGGCGGCAAGAGCGGAGTCGTTCTCAAACACCGGAACAGTCTCCGTCAGCTCCTGGAAGACGTGGTGAGCGGTGATCCAGGGTACAAAGCGATTTTAGTTTATGACATCAGCCGATGGGGTCGGTTTCAGGATGCGGACGAAGCTGCTCATTACGAGTTCCTCTGCAAGTCGGCAGGCGTCCCCGTTCACTACTGTGCCGAAGTCTTCGTCAATGACGGCACACTACCGAACATGTTGCTGAAAGCTCTAAAAAGGACAATGGCAGGTGAATACAGCCGCGAACTCGGCATTAAGGTGTTTGCGGGATTGAAGCGATTGGCACGGCTCGGTTTCAAACAAGGCGGATGTCCCGGATACGGGCTGAGGCGGATGCTAGTTTCTGCCGAAGGTAAACCAAAGCTTCAACTCGCGCGAGGCGAACGCAAAAGCATCACTACTGACCGCGTGATTTTGGTTCCCGGCCCTGTCGAAGAAGTGGAATGTGTTAGAGAAATATATCGTATGTTCATCGAAGAGGAGCGAACCGTGCTTGGCATCTCTAACAGGCTGCGGAAAAATGGACTTCGCGACTTAGGTTCTCTCCAGTCGCAGTGATTTTGTGATTCGGGAAGGGTTCCGGCTACATCCGCTTGTGGTCGGAGGATTCATTTTTCTGACCTGCGCAC
>Ga0182015_10003605_pt1 | contig 17220 bp, 9 predicted proteins | sample 712P3MmetaG_FD_120478 | JGI IMG/M metagenome (GOLD analysis project Ga0182015, IMG submission 120478) | Permafrost microbial communities from Stordalen Mire, Sweden - 712P3M metaG | ecosystem: Environmental > Terrestrial > Soil > Wetlands > Permafrost | place: Sweden: Stordalen | collected... | reverse complement strand
GTCCCGCAGGCTCTTCCGGATAACGTGCGGCAGTGGTCTTCCATTCCAGGAGGCATTCGCTGCCATCGAGTGACCCGATCGCATCCACATAGGCCACGAAATCGTTGGTTTCGGACACGGATTTGTTGAACTTGATTTGCAGATTCTTCTTCGGCTGGTGGATCCGAATGCGATCTTCCTGGGAAAAACGATCGAGCAACTGAATGCCTTGCTGCAGCATGCGATCCCAGGTGACTCCACTGGAGTAAGTGAGATTGGATTCCTGATGAGCACTCCACTCCTTAAACAGCGAGGCGGCAGAATCTTCGCGGCGGAAATACGCCGCTAAAGCATTTTCGAACGCACGCCCGAACAACATGGTCGCTCGTGTATCTTTCTCTTTCCATCCGTCCAGATAGCGATGCTTGTAGCGTCGTGGACACGCCAGATATTGGCTGATTTGGGTGTAGCTGTAGGTCACCGGACCACCTCTGCCGATTCGCTAAAGTCCGGCGTGGTTGAAAAATCCATCCACTGATTTGCGGGTGCGAAGGCATCGAAGTTTGTCACAGTCAGCCCCTTGGCGACCTTATGGCTAATTTTGACAATTCCGGTAAGTCCCGGCATCGCTTTTTCGTCGACTTCGTCTCGCCCAAGCAGTTCGGGATCGTAGGCGAAATCTCGCAAGAACCAGCCCAGCTTCCAAAGCGTCTTGGTAACGCAGTAGATCCGTCCTGAAATCACATGTCCATACAGCTCTCGCGGCTCCAAAATAGAAAAATGGAGGAAGTAAAACGGTTTTTGAGCGTGCCACCGGTACCATGCTTTCTGAACACGCACGAGATAGACGCCATTAGAAAACTGCTCTTGAGACGTCGTTCCTGCCTGGCCGAGCCCTTGGAATCTCCGAGTCATGCCACTCCCTCCTTACCCCTTAAGTAGCTATTCAGCTGACAAATCAAAGCATTCCGATCGTTTACTGCCCAATCAGAAAGGTGCGTCACAAAATTCTCGACTTGCTCACGCGTTGCATGTCGCAAGGTATTCGTGCCGCAAAAGTCAACCGCGTAGGCTTTTACTAAGTTGGGATCGAGCTGATGCTGACGAATAAGCTGGCAGAGACGGTCACGAACGAGAGGACCGCTGGTTTTCGAATGACCATTGACGGGTTGTGAAGGAATCTTCTTCGCACATTCAGCTCGCCCAGCCGGGCCTGCGAATGATCCGATCTCCTCGATGGAGCAGATGCCGATTCCGTAGGCTTTGCGCAAAGCTCGATTAACTGCGCGTGTCTCAGCCACTCGCATTTCAGCCCCGCGGACAGCAGAAGAAACGTTGGACGGGTCGGCATCACCGTAGCCCACGAACCCTTTGCAAGTTCGGGATCTAAATACCGTCGCCTTGAATGCCCACCGCCCGATTGTAGGGTCCGAAAAGCTGGACACCGGTTCAACATGTATGGCCGCACAGCGTCGGCGCTGAGACAGCCTTATTAATCCGGCATGCGTCACGTACCAACTTTCGTTCAGGAACAAGAGATCTCCCGCCACCACAGAGAATCCGTATTGAATGGACTGAAGTTTGAGGTTCTGAAGCGCGAGGCCTCCCCGTTTTAATCCCCATTTAGAACGAGCAACCTTGAGGTTTCCTCTGTACAAATCTAGCCGCCGCATTGCTTCTCCAATGTAACGCGAATGTGCAGCTATTGTAACGCTGTCACCGTTACATCGCAAGAGAATCTTTGCGGATATTGACTATGTTCTGTAACGCTCATTAACATGGATTTATTTCTATAAAGCCGAGATGACAAGAAAGACTGAGAATTTAAACCTTCGTGTGTCTGCGGAATTTAAACGTAAGCTTAAAGATCAGGCAGCGAAGGAAAAACGCTCGGTGACCAACTACGTTGAAGCGACCCTTACGGCGCTATGGGATCAATCGCGCGCAGGATCAACACTTAAAAAGCGGAGTACGGAGGATTGAAGTCAGTTCTTAGAACCTAAAGAGACAGTTCCAGTTCATAACCAAAAGAAATTTTGTCAAAATAGATCTTTATCTACCGCCGCAATGAGCTGCGCGGACACGCTGAAAACGAGTGCAAGAACCCCATCGGTCCTGGAGTGGTGTTACAACGGAACAGCATCGTCGCCATGAATCCCGCGCCTTTCCGATCAATACTCGCTTTTCAAGAAGCCCGAAGACCGATCACTGAACGGAAAATTGCACCGAGAAGATTGTCTGGGCCCTACCTTCGAAAAATGAAATCGTCGTCTCCCAGTATTCTCCGGATTCTGACGACACCGTCGGTGTACTCACGCTTCAATAAGGGTCGAATCACGTCATCCTCGCGCTGATTTGTGTTTGCGGTCTGGGCCATCGTGGCCAGACTAATGCGGTGGCCATAGCAGATTGCAGCAGGATGAAACGGTTGCGGAAGGACGGTTCATCTTCTAAGGTGAATCGGCTGGCACGGACTCTTCCCTTTCATGGCAATGTGGTGCCCTATTCGTTCTGCGGTGGATGGGGCCTGCAAGCCAGAAGCGGGGATGTCCCTCTGAACCCGAACGTACGACCCCAACAACATCATTTCCACTTATATCCGTCCGCATGTTGCTATGTGTCTTTGCGGTAGAGGAGGTTACGCATTGCGTCTCTACGGCGGCCTTCGACGAAGGGTCTAAAATCAGCGCAATATATGACTCTCAAGAATGAGCGAATAGGGTTCCGAGTCCCTGGCGAAGTGAAGGTCGCCCCGTTGCAGATTGCTAAAAAGGAGGGAAGAAGTTTGGCCCAGGTTTGCGAACTACTTCTTAAAGGCGGTATTGAAGGCTACGAAAAGGAAGGATCCAAATATTTGGCCGCTTCGTGTTGGGATTAAAGGGAAGCGAGAAATAGTGCCGGCAAAAAGCTGCCTTGTCAGGCCGGTCACCAGCGGCTAGAGCCAGAGCGCCTCCGAAGGAAACCCCTGTATGCGCCCAGCGTGGTCATAAACCTTCAAGAAACCCTGGATGTTAGTTTGAGCGAACTACGGGACTAGCTCTGGGTGTTCGAAAGCCAAGTTCGCATCCCTCGACCCCGGATCCCAACCGCTCACGGCCAAATTATCTATTAGCTTGAGACTCTTTGCTATGATTGCCTCGATCCAATTGCTTTAGTTCAAGACAGAGCGCGAATATGAACCTAGCACCCGCACAGGCACTCCCAGTTCGGTCCGGTGCGCTCCACGCGAACAGAGCAGAGCAGGCCTTTAACGGCTTTGGGACGGCCTCAATTATTCCGCACTCTCGTGGATTTGTACTCGGTTGGTTCGCCTTCATCTTTTTAATTGCAATCGCCGGATTGCTCCCTCTTTCCGCACAAGTTGATTACGCCACTGCTACTCTGCGAGGAACAATCTATGATCCTCAGGGGGCAGTTGTTCCCGGGGCGACGATCATTGCCACCAACTCCTCCACTAACGTCCATCAAACTCAGAAGACCGACGTCGGCGGAGCTTACCAGATTCAGGCGCTTCCGCCCGGAGTCTACGAAGTAGCAGTGGAGGCAAAAGGGTTCAACCGTGCCGTCGCGAAAGACCTGGTGCTCACCGTGGGGCAGGTACTGTCCTACGACATCCATCTGAGGACCGGGACATTTTCCTATACTGTTAATGTTAGTGATCGCCCGCCGCTGATTGACACGGAACAGACTCAACAAGCCAATACCATCGACAACGTCCAAGTAACGAATCTTCCGAATATTAACCGGAATTTTGCCGAGGCCATATACACTGTGCCGGGGGTCATCAACTCACAGGCTCCTTCAATTCAAGATCCCAACATAGGCACCGGGTATCTAGCCTCTGGATTTTCTATAGGTGGCAGCAATGGGAGAAACAATCTATTCACCATCGATGGCGGTGAGGATGACTTCGGCTCCGGTGCGCTGAGGGTTCAGCACGTACCGCTGGACTCCATTCAGGAATACCAGGTGAACCGCAACGCGCTCGAGGCAGAGTTCGGATTTACCACCGGGACATCGATTAATATCGTCACCAGGTCGGGCACAAACCGGTTTCACGGAAGCGCTTATGGATATTTTCACGACGAGGCCACGGACGCCACCAACTTCTTTAATCGCTTCAGTCCAAATCCCCGCTCGCAGCCTTTCGAGCAAGGCGTGATCGCTGGCTTCACTTTCGGGGGACCGATCAAAAAAAACCGTCTCTTCTTTTTTACTTCTTTCGAGCGCCAGAAACTTGATTCGTCAGTGGTGGTCAATCTTCTCGGCACGTCGGGGGCGATCGGACTAGCCGCACAAGATAATGGATACAATCCCGCGACAGGACAATGTCCCGGCCAAACATCAAGCCCTCAGCAAGTCACTCAGCGATGCTATCTCGCACAAATGGCTGCCTTGGGAGGACCGCTGGCTCCCGTAGCCGCCGGGCTAGCGGCTTCGCCAATATTTAACCCGCTGAATGATCCCATTCTCGCGGCGTTACTAACGCCCGACAGCGGAATCTTCGACGGAAACGCTGGCGGTTACGTGCAGGCTCCGCCCAATCAAAACGGGCGATACAACAACTGGGTTACCCGTCTGGATTTCGTACCTAACAGTAAGGATACTTTCGCTCTTCGGTTCTCACTAATGCGCGAAGTGAATCGGGTCACCGGCGCGGGTGGTACGTCTCGCTATACTTCCACTACGAATCCCGCGCGAGACTACACTGCGACCGGCGCGTGGACACATCTCTTCGCACCCAACCTAATCACTACATCCCGCGTACAGGTGGTTCCTCACGACACTTCGGATGCTTTTTCGCCCTATCCCAACCGCGCGGAGATTGATTTGGGGAGTCTTGGCCCAGTCGGAACACCATTCGGCTTCCCGTACCTGGGACACGAGAACCGGTTTCAGTTCGATGAAAATCTTTCGTGGTTCAAGGGAGCACACAGTTTCAAGTTCGGAGTGTCCTATCGACCCGTGCATTACAACGTTTACCAGCAGGTGTGGTTTGGTGGGCAGTACAACTTTGCCGATGGCGCCATTCCAATCATCAGCCTCTTCGCCTCGCAACCACCAATTCAAGCAGGACTCGCCGCTTACAATACCGCTTTGGGATATCCCACCGGTGGTCCGCCCTCGACCAATCTCAGTGGGACGGAGTCTTACGTGGCGGGTGTTCCGATCACCATGCTGCAAGCATCCGGTAATGGACGCTGGCAGGGTTGGGATCATTATCTCGGGATTTTTGCCGAGGACTCATGGAAAGTCTCGCGCAAGCTCACTGCGAATTACGGACTGCGCGCAGATTATGACAACGAGCCGTCACCGGTGCCGCACAGCTTTTACGTTTCGCCTCGCTTGGGAATTGCATTCGACCCCTGGGGGGACGGAAAAACTGTAATAAGGGCAGGAGGCGGAATGTTTGTAGCGCCCGTTCTGTTCTTGGTGCCGTTCTATCTGAACAACCTTGGCCCGAACGGTAATCACATCAATCTGTCGCTGCAAACCATCACCGGACAGCCGAATCAGCTATTGACTGCGACCGCGATCGAGCAAGGTTCGGCGACCGCTTCGAATCCGAATCCCGAGCTAACGCCAGCACAGCTCGCGTCCGCCGGCATTACTATTCAACCGCCCGGGCCGAATGCAGTGAATGGCGTTTTTTACACCATCCAGCCAAATTTCAAGCCGGAGTATTCGATTCAAGCGAGCCTGAGCATTGCCCGGCAGATTGGCCGAAATCTCACACTTGAAATTGGATATGACATGTATCGCAGCACCCATATTGAACAGAGCCTGGAAGACAATTACATGGTGAATCCCGGACTTCCGGTCGATCCGTTCGTAGGGCCATCTTACGAACCGAAGCCCGGTGTAACTGCCGGAGAACCGAATGCGGCCATCTTGCAGAACAATCAATATTCTTCGACAGGCAGTTCGATCTATCACGGCCTGACGGCGTCTTTTACCAAACGTTACGGTCGCGGATTGCAATTTCAGGCCAACTACACTTTCAGTCGGGCTATCGACGACACCAGCGACTACAGCTCGCTCAGCACACCCTTCCGGCCTGGGCTTTTGTCCCTCGAGCGGTCAGTCTCCGACTTTAATGTCACGCACAACTTTGTGGCCAATGCCGTGTATACAACTCCTTTTCATGGGGGAAATTTCTGGCGCAGAACACTGGCCGACGTTGCGATTTCTCCGATTGTGTATGCGCGAAGCGGAGTTCCCTTTACATTGCTGGTCCCAAGTCTTTCAAATGGCGCGGGTAGTCATACCAGTGAAGCGCGGCCGTTCCACGAGGGGCGCAATACTGGTATTGGGCCCGATTTCTATAGTTGGGACATGAGAATATCGAAAGCCCTTTATCTTCGCCCGGATTCTGGTCTGAAGCTCGAAGTCATTGCGCAAGCGATTAATCTCCTGAATCACACTAACTTCAGCGCGGTGAACAATATCTTCCCTAATACTGCGGTCGTTGATCCGTCGACAGGTTTGACGCAGTCAGCGGTGGTGTCTACGCCCGAAGGCACGGTCGATTTGCTGAATGGTCCCTACCGCTATCGTGGCTTCGTGCCAACTTCAGCAGCCCAATTAAGCACGCCGCTAGCTTTTGCATCGGCCTGCCCGCCACGCCAGATCAGTTTGGCTTTGCAACTAGCGTTTTAAGGCTCGCTGCGCTCACTGTTCCGAAGTCATATCGAGCCTTCACCTATACGCCCGAGGACGCCCTTCACGAGCCCCTATCTCTTGACATGGCCTTCCCCTGCCCGTTATCGTGAGGTACTCCCAAGGTGTGATCTTTCAGCAGTTTCTGCGCCTTGATCAATCTTGGGAGAGGACGTACTCATGGCGAAAGGTCGCATCGTATCCCACTACGAGATCATCGACGAGATCGGTCGTGGCGGGATGGGAATCGTCTATAAGGGGCGAGACCGCCTGCTCAATCGCGACGTCGCCCTCAAGGCTTTACCTCTCGGCGATTCACCAGCAGCCTGGGCGGAGCAGAGTCTTTCCCGCCAGAGGTTCGAGCGCGAGGCGCAAGCCGCCTCCGCATTAAATCACCCCAATATCGTAACTATCTACGACCTGCTATTGGAGCCGGACAGCCACTTTATCGTGATGGAATACGTTGAAGGCAAGTCATTGGCGCAAGTTATCCCCCCTCACGGTCTTCCCTTGGGCCAAGCAATAAGATACGGGTTGCAAATTACCGATGCGGTGGGATGCGCGCACGCGGCGGGAATTATTCACCGCGATCTTAAGCCGGAAAACATTCTCATCTCGCGCAATGATCAAGTCAAAATCGTAGATTTCGGATTGGCCAAGCAAGAAGCCGATCCAACGGGGCTATTAGCAACTCAGGCCGCTCTCACGGGCCCGGGATTTTTCCTGGGCACTGTGTGCTACGCTTCGCCCGAGCAGCACCTCAACCGTCCGGTAGATCAGCGGTCAGACATCTTCGCCCTCGGTGTCGTGCTTTTCAAAATGCTCACCGGAGAACTTCCATTTGCTGGAAGCAACCTTCTAGAGCTGGTGCAGGCGATCAACCGCTCCGACGCACGGTCCTTGCGCAAAGTGCGTCCGGCGGTGCCGCCGATTCTAGACACTCTGGTCGCTCGGGCGTTGCAGCACGACCCTGCCAACCGTTACCAAAATGTGGCCGCACTCGCGGCGGACCTGAAGCTGGCGGGTGAAGACGGAGGCGCGACTATTGAAGGTAGCGGCGGCTATATTCATCCGTTAAAAACGAATTCCTCGGCCGGGCCAATGCATGCCACGTCCGCCTCTGGTTCCTTCGCGCAGCCGCCCGGCGCCGGACACGAAAAAATCTCTATCGCCGTCATGCCATTCCGCAGCCTTTCCCCGGATGAAGAAGATAGTTACATGGCTCTTGGCATCGGATCTGAGATCAACAGCGCACTTTCCCGCGTGCCGGGCGTGCGCGTCGCTTCGCACCTTGCTACTTACCGCTATAAAGATGAAGAGAAGCCCGATCTTGCCCAAATCGCATCCGCGTTAAACATTCGTTACGTAATGACGGGAAGCCTGCGACGGGGAGGCAACCGCATCCGCGTGATTGTCGAGCTGGCGGATGCCATTGCCGGCTCAGTTCTTTGGTCGCGCACTTACGACCGGCACATCGAAGACCTCTTCGCGGTGCAGGAGGAAATCGCCAGTTCCATCGTCCGGGCCACCGGAGGAGAACTCATTCGCGCCGGATCAGAACGCGCCAACAAGGCCTCTCCGGATGAGCTTGACGCCTGGGGCCTGGTGCGCAAGGCGTACCATTTCTGGAATTACAGCTTTCGCCCGGCGGGAATCGAAGATTCGTTGAACCTTCTGCGTCGCGCCGTCGAACTCGATCCGAACTATGCGAACGCTCATGCGTTCCTCGGTCTTTATTTGATCGAAAGAGTTGCGCTGCTTATGAGCGCGCATCCCGAACAGGATCGAGCTGAAGCCCAAGCCGCCGTCGATCGTGCTTTCGACATTGCACCTAACGATACTGAAGTTCTGGAGAACGCTGGGCTGGTCTGGTGTCACTGCGGCATGTGGGAGCAATCGGTCCAATCCTTGCGACGCGGGGTCCAGATTTCGCCTTTCAACCTCGTCGCCTGGGGATACCTCGGATTTGTACTAGGTACCGGCGGACAGCAGACAAAGCATGCCATCGAAGGCGATCGCATTCTGACCAAGCTGATCGCCGATACGCCGGAACATCCTTCCGCTCCTTACTGGTATTTTTTCAAGGCTGCGGCGTGTACCAGGCTCGGTAAATTTGAAGAGGCTGTGAGTTGCGCATTCAAATGTGTAGAGATGCATCCTCACTTCTATATTGCGCGGCTAGTCCTGGCGAATGCTCTCGGCCACGTAGGCAGAAACGACGAAGCGCGGGCCGAGATGGCAACGGTCTCGGCCATCAATCCAAACGTCACTGAACCAGTCGTGAAGCGGGAGTGGTCAGTAATCGCCCGCGATCAGGAAATAGCGGAAGCGCATCTCGCCGGACTTCGTAAAGCAGGAATTTTTCCACCCTTGATAGTCTGAGAAGAAAAATGAACGATTTCCGCCAATCCGAATTTGGAGTCATAGCCAGCGGGCTGAAGTATCCCGAGGGCCCAGTCTGTCAGGCCGACGGAAGTGTGCTGCTGGTAGAGATTTACAAGGGCACTCTCACCCGCGTGAATCCTGATGGCACAACTCAGACAGTTGCAACTCTGGGAGGCGGCCCAAACGGAGCTGCGATAGGCCCTGATGGGGCTGTTTACGTTTGCAATGACGGCGGCCTCTCTTGGACACAGATCCCAGGTACGTCTACGACGCTCCCTGTTTTAGTGCCTTACGGCCAGCCGCCAGATTACACCGGTGGATTAATTCAGCGAGTCAGCGGCAGCGCGTTCACAACTTTGTATTCGCAATGCAATGGCAGTCGGCTTTGCAGTCCCGACGATTTGGTTTTCGACGTAACCGGAAGTTTTTGGTTCACCGACTGGGGCAAGCAACGGCCCACTGATCGCGACATCACCGCCGTGTATTACGCCGCAGCCGACGGATCGAAAATTACGCAGGCCATTCCGCAGCGTTCCGCGCCCAACGGGATCGCACTTTCGCCGGACGACACACGACTTTATGTGGCGGAAACTTACGCGCGCTGGATTCTCTATTGGGAGTTGTCATCTCCGGGAGTCATCAAGCCAAATCCAAATACTCTCGATGGCTCGTATCTGCTCACGGCGAGCATCCCGGGGCAAGGCACGCTCGATTCCATGGCAGTAGATGTGGAAGGCAACGTATATGCCGCCACCATGTTGCCGCAAGGTCCGAATCCGAAAGTTCCCGGCGGCATCACCGTAATTTCTCCCAGCGGAAAAATTCTGGATTTTATCGAACTTATGGTGGAAGGGAAGCCCGAGCCGCTGCCCTCCAATATTTGCTTCGGAGGACCTGACCGGAGAACTGCTTTCATCACCCTCGCGGGCACCGGAAGATTGGCGGCTTGCGAAATGAAGCTTCCCGGAAAGAAGTTGCATTTTGGCAGCTAGAGCGATTCTGATAAAACTTGCATTCTTTAATTGACTTCCGCTAAATCAAGAGCGAGGCGAGCATGGAAATGCGATGGCTGGATTGGTTGTGGCTCAAAGTCCGGACCATCTTGCGGCATCCCTGGCATTCGCTGATTTCCTTGCTCGCCGCTATCGGCGGACTAATCTTTCTCGTTGGGCGATTCCTCAAAAGGGTTGTCCTCTGGCTATGGCGGCAACTTTGGCGCTTGGGGAACATTTCCCTATGGGGATGGATCAAGGGCCTGACTTACGCATTCCTGGGAATCTGCATCCTGGGATTTCTGATCACAATCTTGCTCATCACCTATCCCGAAACCAAGGTTCCTGATTTTCAACCGGTCGACCAGCACGTTTATCTTAGCCAGGGCGCGGGATGGACGGGCGGTCAGAACATGCCTCTACGCCAGCTTTTTTATTACACGCCGCAAGGCGCGAGTGTAAAAGATATTCGCTACTCCTGGTTCGTCAATCTGGAAGTGCCGTGGGGAAAGACCAAATTTTCCGACCCGCAGCGCATGAGTGCATACGGGTTCCTGGTGGATAAACAACCGACAGAACAAAATCCCGGAAATCTGCCGGTCGGATTCACTTCGCATTACGATTCGCGATTTGGCGAACAGGTTCTCGATCTAACCTGCGCCGCCTGCCACACCGGCGAATTGACCGTCAACAAGAACGGTAAGCGGTATGGCCTGCGGATCGACGGCGGTCCGGCGATGCATGCCTTCACCGCCATGCACATTGGCGATTTCGCTCCCGAGTTACTGGGTTCGCTGACGGCGACTTATCTCAACCCATTCAAGTTCGTGCGTTTCGCCAGACTGGTATTGGGTCCGTCATATCCACAAAGCCGCTGGAAGCTGCATCACCAACTGGGAACAGTAATTGGAGAATTATTGCATCAGGCCGTGAATGACAAATCCCGCCACCTTTATCCCACCGAGGAGGGTCCCGGCAGAATCGACGCACTGGCCCGGATCGGCAATACAGTCTTCGGCGACGAGCTGAGCAGCGTCAATTACAAAGTTGGCAATGCCCCAGTGAGATACCCGCCCCTGTGGGATATCTGGAAGTTCGATTACGTTCAGTACAACGCCTCCGTCCGCCAGCCAATGACGCGTAACGTGAGTGAATCCCTCGGCACCGGAGCCAGCGCAGAGCTGCTTAACAGTTACGGCGCTCCTATACCAAGAGACCAGCAGTTCGATACCTCGGTGATGATTAATAATTTGGGGCAGCTCGAAACTGCCTTATGGAGTCTGGAGCCTCCGAAGTGGAATGAAGACTGCTTGGGGAAAATCGACTGGGACAAGGCGAAACGAGGCCAGGCATTGTTCGCCAAAAGCTGCCAGCACTGTCATGGACCTTTTCCTGCCAGCGACCCCATCAAGGAATGGTTCGCGTACTTAAAAACCCCGGGCTACAAGCAACAGGTTCTGGATAGCTGGCAGACTTTTTTAAACGGATTCTACGAGACCCCGGCGCAGACTCCGGGAACTGCGATCCAGAATAATAATCAGGAAACGTTGCCGTCCGCGGTAAAGACGGTTCAACCCCAAATCGGAATAACGCTATCCCCGGGCGAGCAGCAGCAGGCAAATCTGCACGAAGAAAAGCCGATTCCATTTACGGTTCTTTTTCCCGCGGCTCACGAGGAGGGTCATGAAGAAAAAAGCGAGACAAAGCCGTTTGTGCCCTTAGCGACCCTCCAACCCGCAGGTCACACCGAAGAAAGCCGGGAGCAGGAGTCCCGGCAGTTGGGATCCGATAGAACGCCAATAAAAGGCACGGCACCGCGGATTGACTCTAATTACGATCTTCCTTTATGGATGATGCAGCCTTTAACGGTGCAGGACGTGGGAACCGACCCCACGGCAGCAGTGAATTTCGTTAACAAGAAAATCGATGTGACTAAGCTCGGGCTGAATCCTGCTACTGCCAGCGAGGGAATGCGCACTCTGCTGGAGAATGATCTAAATGGAAAGACAGACGCCTACGCCAAAGACATCCTCCGCTTGATGGGGAAGGACACGATTTCTGTCCCCGATCAGAAGAATAAGAAAATACCCGTCATCGAAACACTGAGGCCGGAAGATAGGTCGGCGCTGAGACAGGCAGCCTTGGACGTCCTCAATCTACCCAAGCAAAGGCAGGTGGCCAAGGACAGCGCCGACCAAGGCGCCCTGAACTATGACATCGCACAATATCGAGACGCAATTTCGACGGGCGAATCGCGCGTTAATAATTTTCTCGCTGCCATGGACCTGAATGCGCTAAACACCGGCGTTGCTCTGCGCTTGATCGTGTTCAGTACTCGCCAGCGCTTTTACGATCAACGTCGTTACACATTGCCAGAACGAAATGAGTTGAACGGGTTCGGAGAGCTCGACGTCCCCGAGCCGCTTCCACAGTACAAGCCACGTCCGCTCGCCGGTATCTGGGCGGCCGGCCCGTTCCTGCATAACGGTTCCGTGCCGACCATCTACCAATTGCTCTTGCCCGCGGACCAGCGGGACAAGAAATTCTTTGTAGGCACGCGCGACTTCGATCCAGTCAACCTGGGGCTTAGCACGCAGGCGCCCACCAAGGGCGGATTCTGGCTAGATACCTCCATCACAGGAAATTCAAATGTTGGGCACGAATTCCGCAAGGGTTATATCAAATGGCAAGCGGGAGGCCCACCGCGATACGGCGTGATTGGGCCGGAGTGGACAGAAGAAGACCGTCGCGACATTATCGAATACCTCAAAGTACATCGCGACGACCACAAAATAGATCCCGCAAAAGATATGGACGGTTATTTGCGAGAAGGTCTCGACACTAGAAATGTTTGCCAATAAATAGAAGGAGGCCTGTTTGAGCACAAGAGCGAAACGCGCTGTCCTTGGTCTGCTGGTAATCCTGGTGTTGGCTTACTTCTTGTTTCGCCCCAGCCCACGCGGGCCGATGGGTGAACACACCTCCGCAAATGAGGAGTACCTGACTTCGCAGATCGTGGCCTCAGCGCTCACCATGGTGAACATGAGCCAGCGCTACTCGACAACTCATCCCCTAATAGGATACCCGCCGAAGGTCGCGCCCTCAGTTGGAGCGGCGAGCGGTTCCCCCACCCTGCAGGGAACTGCATCGAGCGCACCGCAACCCTACCGTCGCGACGTGCACTCCAAAACCCACGGTTGCATCAAGGCAAATTTCACAGTCCTTGACAATCTGGACCCAAGACTTCGCTTCGGCATGTTTGCTAACCCCGGCTCTTATGAATCCTGGATCAGATTTTCCAGCGGCAAGGAATATCCGCAGGCGGACTCCATTCACGACGCTCGCGGCATGGCGATCAAGGTCATGGGTGTAAATGGAAAAAAATTGCTGGAGGACGATGGCCTGCCGCCAGCTAGCACACAAGACTTTGTCCTGATGAACGCCACGCAGTTTTTCATCCGCAACATTGAGGAATATAACGAGTTCACGAAATACCTTGGCAGCGGCCTCGGCATACGCGCTAACTATGGATATTTTCTCGGAGGGTTTACTCCAGATGTGCGCAAGTGGCATTTGCGTGAAATGTTGCTGGCGAAGAAAACCTTGAAACCCGCCCCCGATAGCCTGCTGAATACGCAATTTTATAGCGTAAGCGCGTTCAAGCTCGGCTCGCAGGAGACTGTAAAGTACAGCGCGAAACCGTGTAAAGACTCCGATGCCGCTGATGTTGACCGCAGTCACCCCAACTTTCTGCGCGAGGAAATGGTGAAGCGTCTAGCGGGAGGCAGCGGCTGCTTTGACTTCATGGTGCAATTACAAATTCCAGGCAAGAATATGCCCGTCGAAGACACCACCGTAGAATGGTCGGAGAGCGATTCCCCATTCCTGACAGTCGCGCGTCTTGATATCCCGTCGCAACAGTTTGAGGCAAACAGCGATATGTGCGAGGGCCTCTCATTCAATCCGTGGCATTCGCTGCCCGAGCATCGGCCCATCGGGGTAATGAACCGAATTCGAAAAGCGGTTTATCTGGACGTTTCACGCTACAGGCGGCAAATGAACGGCGTCCCCATGTGCGAGCCGAAGAATTGGGAGAGCGTTGACCTGGCCAGTTGTGAGCCCACGCCCGCGGCGCCAGAACCCGCCAAGACCGCGCAAGCTTCCGTGAAGTAATTAACCGCCCCGCGAGATTGGTGCTTGGGAGGTTTTATGCCTTACAGATTTGCCATCACCATCGCCGGAGCCGTTTCGCTCGGGAGCTTCGAGGCCGGCGTTCTTTTCGAGGTTCTCGACGCCTTCGCCCAGCACAATCAAGCCTCGCCCCCGGCCTCGCGGATTTACATCGATGTGCTGACTGGCGCTTCCGCTGGCGGCATGACCGCCGCAATCACTGCTCAGACAATGCTGTATTCGTGGCCCGCGGTAACTGATCCCTACGACAATCCTTTTTACAACGCATGGATAGCCGGTGTGGACGTCAACGGTCTGCTTCCGTTGGCGAAAGATGAGTCCGCTGGCATGTCGATTCTTTCTTCTGACTTCGTCCAGGGAGTTGCAGAAAACTTTCTGCTCGGCAGATACAACGAGTCTCCGCTTCCCCCACCAACGCCGCATCCAGCGCTCAATGCAGGGGGAACTATTTCGCTTGGCCTGGCACTCTCAAATCTCAACGGCGTCGATTACGAGCGCACGCTTCTAAGCGGCGGTCCGTTCAACTACACCAAATTTCAGGACCAGATAGCCTTCCAGCTGAGTGGTGCTTCGGACATGGCGGCGGACTGGACGCCCATTATGAACGCTGCTGTGGCATGTGGCGCTTTTCCCTTTGCGTTTCGCCCCCGCGATCTGAGCCGCAAAAAAACCGAATACGATCAAACATTTCTTGCTGCCTGGTCAAAGTCCCCCCGAAATTTCGCCTACACCGATGGCGGTGTCTTCCAAAATCAGCCCATCGGCATGGCCAAGAATCTTGTTGATGCGATTGACGACCACCAGAATAGTGAAACCCGCTCTTACTTGTTTGTGTCGCCGCATCCTATTGATCCCACCGTTTGCGGAATTACCAGCAACACTGCGGTTTTCACAATGATGATGGGAGCCTTGATCAACGCCGTGTTCAACCAGGCCGGCTTTCAGGATTGGATTGAGGCTGAGTTTGTAAACGCTACGATCGACCTGCTCAATCGCCGCGCCACACAGCTTGCCGATCTCTTGAAAACTGGCGCGGTCAATGTTCCCGCATTGCAAGGCGCCACGGGTCTACTATTGCCGCAACTGCTGCCGGACCAAGGTCAACTGAATGCAGCCCGCACCCAACTCCGCGACCAGTTCTCATCGGACTATGCGAAGCTCTCATCTTCCAACGGCACACCCACCGCTGTCGCTTGGGTCGACGCCATCCTATTGCTCGAACTGGCCGCCGACCTCCACGAGAAAGACGAGATGTACATCTACTCCATCGTCGCAGAACGAAATGACCTCGCCGGTGCGGGATTATTTTCCTTCCTCGGATTCCTCGACCGCAGCTTCCGCGATCATGACTACGATGTCGGGCGGCAAAGCGCGCAGAGCTTTCTCCGGAATATCCAAAGCATCTCAAACAATAAGCTGCCTACGCTCATTTACGCGCCAAAACCCATTCGTCCGATTCAACCCACGCCTCCAGGCGGCTTCACCCCAGCACAGATTCCGCAACACAACCGCGAACAAGTATGTTCCGCCGTCGCCGCAGCGGCGGACAATGCGCTCGCGCAATTAGGCATTTCCCTAATTAAACGCAAACTCATCATGACTTTCTTTTTAAACGGCAAGATCAAGAAGATGCTGGGATGCTGAGATATCGAATCGATTTCCTCACCGATGTTTGATGAACAATCCAGTTTGCAGTTCTGTCACCGCCTGCCGAAGTTCTTGCGTGTTCATCACGACCGGGCCGAACCAAGCCATGGGCTCCTCGATGGGTCTTGCTTGACACGAGCAGAAGCGGATGCCTTCGTTGCCTGTTTCTACAACGACTTCAGCTCCATGGTCGAAGGCTCTGAGGTATCGCTAAACCTGCCGGATCCAGCGAACACATAAGCAAAGCATTTCGCGTGGTTTCGAGTTTGAGCCGTTTGGGGCCGACGGAGATGTCTTGGGTTGCGTTAGAAAACCCCTACAATATTTCTCGCCTTACAGCCCCATAAATATTGGCGTGTTCAGCAAGTCAGCCTTCTTTAACGGAGCCGATACGCGTGGAGGATCGTAGCCAAGACACGATGGCGAGTCGTAATGGCCAGTTTCTCCTTTTCGATGCGCTTCCGTTCCTGCGCCCGCTCCCGCTCAACTTGCTGCGGAGTAGGCGTGTTGGGATGGTGGATTCGGCAAGCTGGATCGGCGCAAACCTTAACGACCTGTCCGCGCTTACCGCCGTCCATGACGATGGCCTCAGCCATCACAGGGTTTCTGAACGGCTGAGAGCTTGCTGCTTGCGCCGTTCGGCTTGGGCTTCTTGATCTCCAATTCCACATACTGATTCCGTCCCAAGGGAGCACCTTCGCGGGAATTCCACGCCGCCGAAATCTGTATTAGCTGCGGCTTGGTTTCCAGAGTCTTTCTCACGGAAGCGTCGATCTTGGCCCGGAAACAGTCGGGCGAAGTACATTATGTGGAATCAAGAGTCAAGCCGTTGAAACCCAAAAACGTTGAACAAAGCCACGTGAGTGCGCACACGATGCGGTCAATGAATCTAACGCGATTTTTGGCCAACAATCGTGCATGGTTTCCTGTTTGCCGACCATCCACGACCTGGCTTGGTTTGTGATCACAAGGGCATTTGTCAGTACTAATCACCACATTTTAGGTTCGCCTCGCTAGTGGCCGAGACAAGGGACCATCACGGTTCGGCTGAGTCTTCTGTGTGCAACCCGCTTTGTGCCGAGGAACGCACAGGGTTTCGCGAGCATGCTCGCGAAACCCTGTACTTACGGACATCACCAAGATCCGTAATTCTATTGGTTGCGACCTCAGTGACACTCCTTCTTGTAAACACGGGTCTCGATCACTCCCGAGTCGGTGCTGATCGCTCGAAGCTCTGTCCCATTGTCGTCGATCACGAAGTTTGCATGTACGGTGGTATCGAAGTCAGGGATATTGAGCGCCATGGAGCCGGTACAGTCCGAATTCACCGTATACGTGCCGTTGATGCCCACCGTGCTGATGTTGC
>Ga0182015_10003604_pt1 | contig 17228 bp, 12 predicted proteins | sample 712P3MmetaG_FD_120478 | JGI IMG/M metagenome (GOLD analysis project Ga0182015, IMG submission 120478) | Permafrost microbial communities from Stordalen Mire, Sweden - 712P3M metaG | ecosystem: Environmental > Terrestrial > Soil > Wetlands > Permafrost | place: Sweden: Stordalen | collected... | reverse complement strand
CTCAGCCCGATCCGACAGCGTACGACAACACGCTAGGAAAGCACGTGCTAAAGGACTTTGTTCAAGACCAGAAAGAGATATGGACGAGCCCACGTCACGTGCGTCTAGTTGATGCGGAGTGGCTGGTTCCGCTGGGAGGGGCTGCGGTGGCGATGTTTGCCACCGATACAGAGGTGAGCAAGCATCTTTCGAATTCGCCGAGCCGGATATCGACCAGCAACAACCTGTCGAATTATGGGATTGCCGCTCTGGCAGGGGCGGCTGGCGGGATGTATTTATGGGGACACTTTACGCATAACGACCATATGCGAGAAACGGGATTTTTGGCGATCGAAGCAGCCGCGAACGCCTTGGGGGATACGTACGCCCTGAAGTATGCACTCCGTCGAGAGCGCCCATTGCAAGACAACTACCAAGGTCAGTTTTGGCACGGCGGGGACGGATTCCCATCGGAACACGCCAGCGCGTCGTGGTCGATCGCCAGCGTGATTGCGCACGAATATCCGGGTCCCGTAACTTCGGTGGTGTCGTATGGACTGGCGGCGGCAGTTAGCGCCGCGCGCGTAAGCGGCAAGGATCACTTTCCTTCCGATGTTTTGGTGGGCAGCGCTCTCGGGTGGTTCATCGGCCAGGAGGTTTACCGGCATCACCACGATCCGACCCTCGGGGGTGGCGATTGGGAGACCTACACCGAGTCACACGAAACGGATCCGAACCGGCCGTCAAACAACGTTGGCTCGCCTTATGTCGAGTTGGACAGCTGGATCTACCCTGCGATGGACCGGCTCGTGGCTTTGGGCTACATCACCGACGCTTTTCTGGGACTGCGTCCGTGGACGCGCCGAGAATGCGCGCGACTGCTGGAGGAGGCCGTTGACACAAGCGGCGCCGCGGAGCGTTCCCTGCCCGAGGCGGACAGCTTGATTTCCGCGTTGCAGAAGGAATTCGCGCCGGAAGCATCGCCCAATGGGCGCAATGTGCGGATGAACGTAAATTCGGTATATACGCGGTATACGAATATCTCGGGAGAGCCGCTCCGCGACAGCTACCACTTTGGCCAGACAATCATAAACGACTATGGCCGACCCTACGCCGAAGGGAGCAATGAAATCGCCGGCACCGATGCCTGGGCCAGCGCCGGCGCGCTGGTCGGCTACGCCCGCGTGGAGTATCAGTATGCGCCTTCGGCGCCGGCCCTCCCGCTGGCAGCGCGCCAGGCTATCGAGAAGGTCGACTTTCTGCCAGCCTTACAACCGGGCACGCCGATTCCGGGTGCAAATCAATTGGACCTGCTCGAAGGCTACGCCGGAATCCAGGTTTCGAATTGGCAGATCACCTACGGCAAGCAGAGCGAATGGTGGGGGCCGGACCATGGCGGCCCGATGATGTTCAGCAACAATGCCGAGCCGGTTAACATGCTCCGGTTCAACCGGACTTCTCCCTTTAAGCTGCCCAGCATCTTAGGCTTGCTTGGCCCGATTCGGGTCGAATTCTTTGTGGGACAACTGGCGGGCCATCATTTCCTGAACAACACCACGAGTATTGTCGGATCCTGGACGACACCAGTAAATCCTCAGCCCTTCATCAACGGCCAAGCGTTTAGTTTCAAGCCAACGCCGAACGTCGAGTTTGGTTTCACGAGGACAACGCTCTTTGCGGGCCAGGGCATTCCCTTTAATGCGCATAGATTGATCCAGAGCATATTCTCTCTTGGTAATGGAAATCCCGGCACGAGTTCAGACCCTGGGGATCGAAGGTCCGGTTTCGACCTGACCTACCGGTTGCCCTTCGTCCGCAAGTGGCTGACCTTTTATGCGGACGGCTTTACCGACGACCAGATCACGCCGGTGGCCTATTGGGACCGGTCCGCCTGGGTCAGCGGGCTATACGCACCCCAGATTCCGCGAATTCCTAAACTCGATTTGCGGGTCGAGGGCGTTTACACGGACCTGCCGATCGGCGGCAATGTGGCCCACGGATTTTTTTACTTCAATCCGCGGTTTTTGGACGGCTATACTAATTTAGGCCTCCTGATGGGCAGCTGGATCGGGAGGCAAGGCCAGGGCGCGCAAGCCTGGACAACCTATTGGTTCACGCCGCGAAACAACTTGCAATTCACCTATCGACATCAGAAGGTTAGCAAGCAATATATACCCGATGGCGGAACATCGACCGACGCCGGGGTCACTTCCAATTTTGTGCTTCACTCGAAGTATAGTCTTTCTGGCTCAGTGCAATACGAGCAGTGGGATTTTCCCATTATTTCCGCGACGAGGCGAACGGATGTGAGCACGTCCATCCAATTTACGTATTGGCCGAAAGGCAATTGAACGGCCTGCTGGCAAGCGAAGTTTCGTATTTTGGGAAGGAAGCGGTCGAGAACGTCATGAACAGAGAGGCTCCTTCGGCGCCGCGGGAACTGGCCAATCGGGAAGAGGCCTTGATTCCGCTGAACGACGAGGCTGTTCTCGCCGAGGAAATGGACTCGCGCCACAGGCAAGAACGCCGTGTGGCCCGGTTGCGGCTTCTCTGGAGCAACCGCGGTTTGTTGCTGAAATGCGTGGCTTGCGGAATGGCCGTGGGCTTATTGATTGCTTTGCTGATACCCGCACGCTACGAATCGACCACTCGATTGATGCCACCTGACGGCCAGCAGGGAACAGGAATTGCAGGGATGCTATCGGCGTTCGCGGGAGGCGGTGGCGGAGGCGGGGCAACCGCCTTGGAAGGGCTGGCCGGAAATGTTCTCGGCGTAAAGACGTCAGGAGATCTTTTCATCGGAGTTCTTCAGAGCCGGACGGTTCGCGACGATCTCATAACCAAGTTTAACCTCCGCAAGTTGTATTGGGACCGGCGCTGGGAAGATGCGCGTAGGGATCTTGCCAAGAATACCGATCTTTCAGAGGACAAGAAGAGCGGAATCATCGCGATCAGAGTAACCGACCGAAGCCCGCAACGAGCGGCGGCCATGGCGCGCGAATACGTCGACGAGCTCAACTGGGTCATGACCCAGCTGAATACCTCGTCGGCTCATCGCGAACGCGTGTTTCTCGAGGAGAGGCTCGGCCAAGTGAAGCAGGACCTCGGACGCGCCGAGAAGGATTTCAGTGAGTTCGCCAGCAAGAACATGGCTTTGGACGTGCCCGCGCAGGGCAAGGCCATGGTCGAGGCCGCAGGGTCCCTGGAAGGAGAGCTGATCGCGGCCCAAACGGAACTGCAGGGCCTGAAGCAAATTTACACCGACAGCAACGTGCGAGTCCGGTCGACGCAGGCCCGGGTCGACGAACTCAACCGCCAGCTTCACAAGATGGGCGGAAATGCTGGGAAACCCGATGACCAGTCGATGTATCCGTCGATTCGACAATTGCCCCTTTTGGGTGTGACGTATGCCGATTTGCTGCGGCGCACGAAGATTCAAGAAGCCATTTTTGAAACTCTGACGCAGGAATATGAATTAGCGAAAGTGCAGGAAGTGAAAGAGATTCCCAGCGTAAAGGTGCTTGATCCGCCGGATATTCCGGAGAAGAAGTCTTTTCCGCCGCGAGCGCAAATCACTGTTTTGGGCGGACTCTTTGCTTCGATGCTTTTCATTTTATGGATACTTGGGTCTCACGCCTGGCACGAGGCCGACCCGCATGATCCGGCAACAGCGTTCGCACAGGAAGTCGTAAGCGACGTGCGTGGTCGATTTGCCCGGTTTTCAGCGAACGGCGCGGCCGAAGCTGGTCCCAAGGATAGGACTAAAGAAGCTGCTACCAATCGTCTTTCACTATAGAGGGGTTTGCTCTTAGTAGTCGAAATGGCTTCCACGACTCAAACCGCGGGCAACCGGCCGCCTTTCCTGAAGGCTTCGGCGGCCACGGTTGACCAGTCCATCCCGGTCAACGACGGGCAATCGCCAACTCCCTACGGAAGCCACGAATGGCTGAATTCGAACGGGTGGAACGGCCGGGAAAGAAGGAACCGGCGCCGCTCCCGGTTCGTTGGCGGCCTTTGGGTTCAGCTGTGCTATGCCCTGATCGACGTCATCTGCGTGCTGGTAAACGGCGCGTTGGCATTTGGGATACGGTTTTCAGCTTCCGATTTGTGGCATGCCGTCGTGTCGAGAACGATCGCAACCACGATCCGCCAGTCGATGGCCCACAATTGGGGCTTCTTGCTCTTGTACACGGCCTTGATCCTCCTGTTCTGCCGATTCCAGGATCTCTACAGCACGCCGCGCACGCGCTTTGCGTGGGAGGAATCTTTTGCCGTCGTCAAAGCGGTTTCTTTTGCCACGCTGTTGCTCACGGCCTTCATTTACTTGTCTGGAATCAGAATCGTGTCGCGCATGGTCGTGGTAGCGAGTTTTCTTTCGAACATTGTCACGCTGGCCGCTTGGCGCTATGCCAAGCGAAAGATCGTGATCCGCCGCGTCGAGCGAGGCATAGGAACGCGGAACGCGGTGATCGTGGGGGCCGGAAAAGTAGGGCAGGCGCTGGCGAGGCAACTCGATGAAAACAAGCTCTGGGGATACCGGTTTAAGGGCTTTCTCGATGCAAATCATTCCGGCGATTCCCGATTGCTCGGAAAGATCGAGGAACTTCCGCGGATCGCGCGGGCAGAATTCGTGGATGAGGTTTTCATCACGATTCCTTCGGAACGAGAACTCGTCAAGAGCGTTGCAATGGAGGCAGGGCAATGTGGCCTTCATGTAACCGTCGTGCCCGATATGTACGACGGGCTGGGCTGGCACGCGCCCCTGCGCCACCTCGGTGATTTCCCGCTGATGGATTTGGAGTGGCAAACCATTCCCAGTTTTGGGTTATACGTCAAGAGGGCTCTTGACATCGTCGCGTCCGTGGCGGGGTTGATTCTTTGTTTTCCGCTGATTCTGATTATCGCCTTGTGGATTAAGATCGACTCCAAAGGACCCGTATTTTATCGTTCCCGCCGCGTGGGCAAAAAGGGGTACGTCTTCACGTGCTACAAGCTGCGCACGATGGTTGTGAACGCCGACGAACTGAAGGATTCGTTGCGCTGCCGCAATGAGCGGCAGGGGCCCTTTTTCAAGATCAATGACGATCCGCGCATTACGCGAATAGGGAAGGTTCTTCGAAAATTCAGTATCGATGAAATCCCTCAGCTGTGGAACGTACTGAAGGGCGACATGAGCCTCGTCGGTCCCCGGCCTCATCCTTTGGACGATTACAAGCAATATGACATCGAACATCTGCGCCGCCTGGAAGTGAAGCCAGGAATTACCGGCCTGTGGCAGGTGACTTCGCGTCAGGATCCTTCTTTTGAAAAGAATATGCATTTGGACCTGGAGTACATCGAGAGCTGGAATCTCTGGATGGACCTGATGATTCTGGTCAAGACGATTCCGGCGGTTTTTCAAGGCGACGGCCAGTGACCCAAAAACCTCCGCCGCTGGCGATTTCCGGTTTAGGCTGGAGGCAGCAGTGGGGAACGCCAGCAACGCCAGACCCCATAAAACACGCCACTTCGGGACTAGCGCTGACGGCAAGCTGAGGCTTGCCAAGAGATTCTCCGGCGATTATTCAAGCCCCGGGGCAGGCCTCTGCGTTGAATTTGATTCCGGAAAAGAAGGAGAGTCCTATTCGCAGGTTGATCCGAGGGATGCTTCACCCTGGTCTCATGCCGTGGGCGGGGAGGGGTGTTCTAGCCATAACGGACCAAGGCCTCTTCGCCGGCTCCAATCTACTGCTGAATGTTTTCCTCGCGCGCTGGCTTAGCCCGACTGACTACGGCGTATTCGCTTTGGCATATTCTGTTTTTGTTTTGTTTTCCTTTTTGCATAGTGCAACGCTTGTGGAACCCATGTTGGTTTTCGGGCCGGCCAAGTATAAGGATCGGCTCGATGAATACATGGGAATCCTCATGCGGGGGCATTTTCTCGTGATGCTCCCCGTCGCTTTGCTGACGGCGGCTGTCGGGATAGCAATTGGGCGCTGGTCGTCGATACCGGTCGGACACGCATTGCTGGCACTGGCTTGGACGAGTCCTCTCATTCTCTTATCCTGGCTGTTGCGCCGAGCCTTTTATGTGGAGTTGCAGCCGGTCTGGGCGACGTTTGGTGGGATCCTATACCTCGCCGCCATGTTGGGCCTGCTTTTCGCCGCGCATTCAATCAGGATTCTTTCAGCGGTAACGGCACTTGCCGTCATGAGCGGCGCTTCCGTCATCGCAAGCCTGTTTCTAATAGTTCGCCTCCGTCCCCGCTGGCGTTCAGGATCTGATGGCATCAAGTCCTCCGAGGTGGCGACATTCCATTGGCGCTATGGCAGGTGGTCCGTCGCTGCGGCCGCCGTGGCGTGGATTCCAGTGAACATTTATTATTTGGTGATGCCCGCGTGGGTGGGGCTGGCAGGAGCAGCGGCTCTACGGGCCTTGATGAACGTCATAAACCCCGTACTGCATGTCCTGGTTGCGCTGTCTCCGCTGCTCATCCCTGTCCTTGTTAGAAATCGAATGAATGGACCGAAGAGCATGAACCGTACTGCGATTATTTCCCTGACTCTTCTTGTCTTGGGAGCGGGATTTTTTTCCCTGTCTGTTTGGCTCTTCCGCAAGCAGGTTTTTCAATTGCTCTATGGTGGCAAGTATCAGCAATCATCTATTCCGTTGATGTTCCTGCTGCTTTCCCTATTGGCGACCTGTATCGTTACGGTACTAAGTGCTGGGCAAATGGCCATGGAACGCCCAGACGGCAACTTCTGGTCCTACGTAGCTTCCAGCGCGGTGACGATCCTGGTAGGACTCCCGCTTGCTGCCTGGCGAGGTGTCGAGGGGGCGGCGGAAGGATTGTTTCTTTCCTCGTGCGTCGCCGCGGGTTCGATGTATATTTTCTTCCGGCGATCTCAGCTGGAGAGAACGGGCCTTGAAATTAAAGACAGCGAATATGCGCTGGGACACCGGACGGCTAAAGATTCCCTTTAGATTCAGCGGCTATTCCTCTGTATTGCGCGTAGCTAAGATTGGTCTCACAAGAAGTGTGGTCAGTCTCCCGCTGAAGTTCTCTAATGCTGCCCAAACCCATGATCAATTCAATGAAGAGTAGCTGGGCAGAAATCGCCGCTTTCCTGGTAGTCGGCTACTTCTCGATGAGCAGGTCCTTTGCGTATTTGGGTGTACCCCAATTGAGCCTGTTCGTGGGCGAAATTGTACTGGGATACTTTCTCGTGTGTGGTCCCGGAACATCCCGGGGACGCTGGCCTTGGATCGCAATGAAAGCCCCCGCACTCAAAAGTGTGGTGCGGGTCTTTTCGCTCTTGTTCGCCTATGGAATTTTCCAGGTGTTTCGCGGGATATCCACGGGATATCCGCCGATGACCGCCGTTCGAGACCTGGCCTTTAATTACTATCCGTTGTATTTATTTTTGGGCGTGTTTGTCGGGCTGCGCTCACCCGGGTTTCTTCCGAAACTGGTCCGCCTCCTGGCATGGTTCAACGGAATCTATGGCGTCGCGTATATTTTATTCTTCAGCACCGTGCCCTGGACAATCCCCGGCGTTTCGGCGAACGTCGTGGCGGTGCCCCTGTTTGGCGAGCCCTTTGGCTCCGCCATCGTGCTGCTCGGCCTGCTTGCTTTTGAAACTGACCTTTGGTCGGTTTGGCATCTTTTTTTGTTGAACGTATTTGTCCTTCTCGGAATGCAAATCCGTGGCGAATGGCTGGCTTTTGGAGTCGGGTTGCTGCTCTGGGGCTGGCTCGCGAAGCGTCTCAGGCAGTTTGGGCTGGCGGGGGCGTTCCTCCTGTTCTTCTTCATTCTTATGTTTGCTTTGGATGTCAGGATTCAAGGACCCGAAGTGCGGGGAGCCGGGGTCATCTCGGCGCGCGATATCGTCGGCCGGGTTATTGCTCCGGTCGCCCCGGACCTCGCGGCAGAATACACCGACAACTACCAGACCGCTTCAGATACCACACTGTGGCGCACGATCTGGTGGGCTGAGATCTTTATTTCGGTTCACGCAACTCCCGTGCGCGCTATTTTGGGTTATGGTTATGGATTTCCCTTGGGCGATTTGGTGCCATATCTTGAAGGACAGTTCATCCGCACGCCCCATAACTTCTTTCTTTACGCGCTGGGCTACGGAGGCTGGCTCGGAGTCGCCCTCTTTTTCGCATTTCAAATTGCGCTAGCGAAATTATTGTGGAGAGGCTGGCAGCGGACCGGACAGCCCTTTGGATTTCTGTTCTGGGCCGCATGTTTGGTGCTCGCCTCTTTTACAGCTTTCTTCGAAACTCCTTATGGGGCGATTCCTTTCTATTTGATCGTTGGCTGCGCGATCGCGCCGGCCGTTTGCTCACAAGATGGGGCGGCCTTGGCGGCGCAGGGTTCATTGTTGAAGGGTGCCACGTCAGAATAAAAAGCCGCGTCTGTAGGCGGCTGAATATGCTTTGGGTCGAAACTACACGATGCGAATTGCGACATCACTTTGGTAAAGTTGTGGGGTTGTCATGACATCTGGGCCTCTGCACGCAGTTCTAGTTGTGAGTCGTTGATGATTGACTGGATGAATGGGGGTATTGTCTTGGCGCACCAAACAGGCACTGGGGAATTGCTATGATCGAGGACATGCGCGGCGCGGTGAAGCGCATCGGAAGGCCTGTCCATAAATACCTGCGCCAGAAGAAGGTGGTCCTGTTTTTCCAGTCGATACGAAGAACTCCGAAACGAACGCTGCTTGACGTAGGCGGCGGAATTGGAATCGATTCAGAGTTCAGGCCTCTTTATGAAGCGTTCGAGGAAGTAGTCGTCCTCAATCTGATGCCGCCGGATGTGCCCTCCACAGATGGAAACGTTCGTCGGATTATCGCAGATGGTTGCCGTCTACCCTTTCCGTCCAAGTCTTTCGATTGGGTTTTTTCCAATGCTGTGCTCGAACACGTTGGTGCACTCGAGCAACGGACGCGGTTCGCGGCCGAGATTCGACGCGTGGCCCGTTTCGGTTATTTCGTTACGACTCCCAATAGACTGTTTCCGATTGAGCCGCACACACTATTACCCTTTTATCAGTTTTTCCCGACATCATGGCAACGAAGAATCGTATGCCTCTCGCCGTATTATCTTGAGAAGTACGAAGATATTCATTTGCTTTATGCCAGCGAGTTACAGGAGCTATTTCCGGAATCGACGATTGTGTCTACCGGATTCCCTGTTTTGGGCACAAGCTTGGTTGCCGTGCATTCGGAGCCATCGGGTGTTCAATAGCGCCTAGATGGTCAATGTGTCTCCTCGTATGAGTATCAAGCTAGCGTCGGCCAGCGAATAAAAAGCTCAACGCCTACGAGAATCGCTTGTGGGCTCCAAGAGGCTCTTGATTAGACTGCGAAAAAACTGCGGAGGCACGACCACCATCCAGAAGGTTTATTGGAATGAATGAAACAGCCAAGGCGTTAACCAAGCCCGAACTAGGAAGTGTGACGAAGGACCGAAGTCTGTTTGCCCGCATTCTAGCAAACTGCATTCGGAGATGCCACATTGACACAGCCGGAAAGGCTCTAATTGTGGGCGGTAGCATCCAGGATGTTGGGATTCTGCAGAGCGCGGGCTTCCGAAGTATGACGCTTTCTACTTTTCAACCGGTATCCCGCGAGATGCACCCGGAAGCCTATGGGTTGGGAGTCGAAGTTGTCTTTGCCGATGCCGAACGCATGGAACTTCCGGATGAATCGTACGATTTCGTAATCGCCCATGAGGTCCTGCACCATTGCCGGTCTCCCCACGTGGCTTTGGGCGAGATGCTGAGGGTGAGCCGGCACCATGTCATCATTCTCGAACCGAACGACTCCTGGTTGATGAGCGCCCTCGTGAAAGCGGGATTTTCTTTCCCCTATGAATTGCCGGCGGTGATTTATCACAATTATGAGTCCGGTGGAGTTCGGGACTCGTGCGTACCGAACTTTATCTACCGATGGAATAAAAACGATGTTTTTAAGGCCGTTTCATCCTTTATCCCCGAGCGCGAGTTCGATCTCTACGTTTATCCTTATTGGGATTTCAATGTGGACAGTCAGGAATTGGCCCTAAGAACGCACACGAGGATTTCCACCTTCACCGACCTTCTTGGTCCTGACAACTTTCTTGGGTTTGTGCGCGTTCTGCAGAAAGTGTTGAATCGTGTTCCGCTTGCACGGGAGCAAGGAAACAAGTTCTTCTGTTGCATCGGGAAAAAGGATCACCTGAAACCGTGGCTGACCCGGGAACGAAACAGGATCATCTTCAACCGCGAGTTCGGTAGGACTGCGTAGCTTCTTGCTTAACGTTCAACCTTCGGAGTGAATCTATTTGTGCCGATCCGGCACCCTGTGATTCTCCTGGATGGTCCTGTCTTGCTCCACTCTTCTTAGATCGGACGCTACCATTTCTGTCACCATTTCTCGAAACGTTGTCCGGGGCTTCCATCCCAGCTTGGTGCGCGCTTTACTGGCGTCTCCGACAAGGCTGCTGACTTCGGTGGGCCGAAAATATCGGGGATCGACGGCTACGACGCGGCGGCCTTTTTCGTCAAATCCCTCCTCGTCGACACCATTTCCGCGCCATTCAATCTTCATTCCTGCTTCTTCAGCCGCCACATCGACAAAATCTCTTACCGTATGCTGCTGTCCCGTGGCAATGACAAAATCTTCCGGGTGCTCCTGCTGAAGCATCAGCCACTGCATCTCTACATAATCTCGCGCGTGCCCCCAGTCGCGCTTGGCTTCGAGATTCCCGAGATACAAGCAATCCAGCAAGCCGGCTTTGATCTGTGCGAGACCTCGGGTGATCTTGCGCGTTACGAAGGTCTCCCCGCGGACCGGCGATTCGTGGTTGAAAAGGATTCCATTGCACGCATACATTCCGTAGGCTTCACGGTAATTGATGGTGATCCAGTACGCGTAGAGCTTCGCGACCGAGTAGGGCGAGCGCGGATAGAAGGGAGTGGTTTCCGACTGCGGAGTCTGCTGAGCCAGCCCGTAGAGCTCCGACGTCGACGCCTGATAAAAACGGGTGGATTTTAAACCGAGAATGCGAATCGCCTCGAGCAGCCTCAGAGCTCCCAGGGCGCCGACGTCTGCCGTATATTCGGGAGACTCAAACGACACGGCGACGTGGCTCTGCGCCGCCAGATTGTAGATTTCGTCCGGCTCGACTTCTTCCACGATGCGGATCAGGTTGTTCGCATCCGTCAAATCGCCGTAATGCAGAAACAATTGCTGGCCGCGCGTATGCGGGTCCTCGTACAGGTGGTCAATTCGCTGGGTGTTCAGAGAAGACGAGCGGCGCTTGATACCGTGCACCTGATAGCCTTTCGCCAGCAGGAATTCGGCCAGATAGCTTCCATCTTGTCCGGTAACACCGGTGATCAATGCCTTCTTCATCTTTTTGTCCTGTGTAAGAATTTTCTTCCAGTGTTCCGCATCAAAATGACTGGAAACACGATATCATAGCGTCTCCAATAAGTAGCACGGAATCTGCAAGTTCCGAGGCGAATTGTGGTGGTCGTGAACGAATCCAGATAGTAGCTAGTTAGGCGGAATGTTGCGGCCCGTAGGGGCATTTGTTGATCATCGCACGGCGTTATTCCTAGCTTGCCAGCCAAGCTTTATGGCTCTTCCGGAGCAGCGCACGTCGCGGCGATTGCGGTTAAAACGGAATGAAGATACTAATGGTCCACAATTTTTACCAACAGCGTGGCGGCGAAGATATCGCATTCCATGCCGAGAAGGCGCTCTTGGAATCAAACGGGCATCAGGTACCTGTGTATATAAGACAGAATGACGAGATTAAGCGATACGGACCGGTCGAAAAAGCGAGCCTTCCATTTCGCACCGTCTGGGCTTGGGATAGCTCTAAACAAATGCGCAAACTCGTGGACACAGAAAAACCAGATGTCGTTCACTTTCACAATACATTTCCACTTGTGTCTCCGTCGGCATATTCAGCCTGCAGGGAGGCCAACATTCCGGTCGTTCAATCCTTGGACAATCCGCGGCTCATGTGCCCTGCGGCGACTCTATTTCGCGAGGGCAGTATTTGCGAAGAGTGCGTCGGGAAAATTGCACCGTGGCCGGGAGTCCTGCACGCCTGCTACCGCAAATCGCGAGTTCAGACAGGCGTCGTCGCCGCGATGCTGACGGTTCATCGATACCTAAAGACGTGGGAAAAATTGGTGGATACCTATCTTGTTGCTACAGACTTCTATCACCAAAAATTCGTGGACGCTGGACTCCCGCCGGAGAAGATCGCCGTCAAGCCACATTTTATAGCTCCTGATCCCGGGCCAACGCAAGAGGCCCAATCGTATGCGCTATTTGCGGGACGTCTGTCCCCGGAAAAGGGTGTATTGACTCTTCTCAACGCTTGGGAAAGATTGAAGGCGATTCCCCTGAAGATTCGTGGAGAGGGAGATTTGTTGCGCGACGTACAGGAGCGCGCCAGCGATCGGAACTACCACATCGAAATGGTGCCGCGCCTTAGCCGGCAGGACCTAACTCATTTGTTTCAGCGGGCTCGATTTCTGGTCTGGCCTTCCGAGGGGTACTACGAAACGTTTGGACTTGTCGCAGTGGAGGCCTTCGCGTGCGGTATACCTGTCATCGCGTCGCGAGTGGGGGTGATGGAAGAAATCGTCCGAGATAGGGTTACGGGACTGCACTTCAAGGCTGGAGATCCGAACGATTTGGCTGAGAAGGTGGAGTGGGCATGGACGCATCCGCGGGAGATGGAGACGATGGGACGTGAAGCTCGTTCAGAATACGAAGTCAAGTACACTGCAGAGCGCAATTACGAGCTGCTTATGGGAGTCTATCGCCGGGCTTTGCGCGGCAAATGAGATGAAGGCATGCCGATTACTTGGAAGGGCGTCATGAGCCCGCAACAGTCGTAGTCGATCTGGTTTTGCGGGATGCTCGGGAGATGGCCAATGAAGAGGGCGCTCATTACTGGAATATCGGGATTCGTAGGGTCCCATCTTGCCAAGGAGCTTGTCAGTCGCGGATGGGAGGTTTCCGGCCTGGTCCGCCGAAGCACGCAATCCGGCGTTCCGTCGCGGCTGTCCCGGTTGGGAATCGCCTCCAGCGTGTCTCTATTGGAAGGTGACATTACGGATCTGGCGTCGATCATTCCGGCCCTGGGCTCTGCTAAGCCGGACGCTGTCTTTCATTTGGCGGCCCAATCCTACGTCCCTCGCAGTTTTGCCAACCCTCTGGAAACTTTTCTCGTGAACACTTCGGGCACGGCCAACCTGCTGGAAGCGGTCCGCTCAAAGGGGTTCGATTCGAAAATCGTGTTCGCGGGATCGTCGGAGGAGTACGGTCTCCAGTTAGCATCGGAAGCCCAATATGAAGCGGCTCTCAACAAATACGGCGTCGTTTTCCCTCCCCCCAGATCGTTGCCCGAACTCCCGGTCAATGAAACGAATCCTCTGCGACCGATGAACCCTTACGCTGTAAGTAAGGTGCAGGGAGATCATCTGATGCAAAACTACCATTATGCGTACCGGATGAAGACGGTCGTCTCGAGAGGATTCAATCAGGAAGGTGCTGGCAGAAGCGACCATTTTGTAACAGCCGACCTTGTCGGACAGTGTATTCGACTCAGCCGGGGAGAGGCGCAAAAGATAGTCGTCGGGAACGTCAACGCACTTCGAGACTGGAGCCACGTGCTTGATATCGTAGATGGTTACATGCTGCTCGCCGATAAGGCGGCTCCTGGCGAAGTTTACGTATTAGGGTCCATGAGGATGCACTCCGTACTGACATACCTTTTGTTGACGTTAGCTGAACTGGGCTATGAGATTGAAGCCGTGGAGACTTCTGACGGAGGGAAGCGTCTTGAGCAGCCGCTTGAGGAAATTCAATCAAGCCGGTTCGGTGTGTCGTGGCTGAGCAACGCTCTCGACGATGCAATCATTGGGGGAACACTGCACTATGAACTGAATGATCGAGGACTGATCGTAACTACGAGTCGAGCAGAAGTGCTGGTCGAGTTCGGCCCGGACCGGTTTCGCCCGGCCGAGGTTCCCATGCTGATTAGTGACACACGGAAAATTGAAGCATTGGGATTTAGCGTTCGACGGTCGTTGCGCGATATGATTCGGGACCAGATACATTATCATCTTGATAGTCGAAATCAGCTAAGCCATGTTGCCGTCGAATCTCAGGAGTCGCTTGGGTAATTCATCGCGGAGGAGATTCGCCGGCGGGTGATCGGACGCTTGGTTGGGCGACCGTGGAGTAGGATGGGGCGGACTTGCAGCCGTTGCTACTTCGGAAGGATGATATGATTTCCTTCAATCGAGAGTTGGACGTATACAGCAAAAGCGAGTGTCCCGAGGCGCTCCTGTAGTCGGGCAAGGTTCTTTACAATCCCGACGGAGTAGCCTCACCGTGTTCTTGAACGTTGAGTTAGCTCATGCTTCATACTGGTTCCTTTCCAGATGACAAAGACGCGAGTTATCGCCTGTTGGGAGTGCGGGTCAACGCGATCCAAATCCCTGGCGTTGTAGCGTATATGAAAGAGTGGATATGTGAGCGCCAGCGCGGGCATTTTGTCGCTGTCACTGGGATGCATGGTGTCACCGAAGCCCACCATGACCCGACGTTTCGGGCTGTCCTGAACGATGCAGACCTCGTTGTTCCCGATGGTATGCCGCTAGTTTGGCTAGCACGCAGCAAAGGCCACCCGTTGAAGCGCCGGGTCTACGGCCCTGAATTGATGGCGACCTTTTGTGAGGAGACTGCGGCGAAGGGCTATCGTCACTTTTTTTACGGCGGTGCTCCGGGTGTCGCTGATGAACTCGCCGCAAGGTTTGTGGCCCGATTTCCGGGACTCATTCTGGCAGGCACATATTGCCCGCCGTTCCGGGCGCTTACCGACAGGGAAGACAGAGAAGTCATTGAGACGATCAATCGTTCACGGGCCGATATCGTCTGGGTGGGCCTGAGCACGCCAAAGCAGGAACGTTGGATGTTCGAGCACCGTGATCGTCTCGAGGTTCCTGTCCTCGTAGGCGTGGGCGCCGCTTTTGATTTTCACACCGATCGCGTTGCACAGGCGCCCGAGTGGATGCGTGAAAACGGTTTGGAGTGGTTCTTCCGCCTCCTTCGTGAGCCTCGGCGCCTGTGGAGACGTTACCTTGTATATGGCTCCCAATTTACTTTTTTTGTAGCGCTGGAACTGGCGGGGTTGAAGAAATTCGACTAAGCAGTCGAAGCGACGTGCATTTTTCATGGACAAAGGAGAAGAATGTTGACGAACGATAATTCCAAGCTGCTTGTCGTCACCGGAGCCGGCGGCTTCATCGGCGGAAGTCTCGTTTCTGCTTTGCGCAGCCAGGGTTATAAGAAGGTCAGAGCTGTTGACGTCAAGCCGTTCGACGAATGGTATCAGCGGTTCAATGACGTGGAAAATCTGAGGCTTGATCTAAACCTCAAGGAGAACTGCGAGACCGCGGCCCGGGACGCCTCCGACATTTACAATTTCGCCGCCAACATGGGGGGAATGGGCTTTATCGAACATAACAAAGCACTTTGCATGCTTTCGGTGCTGATCAACACGCAAATGTTGCAGGCAGCCTTGAAGTACGGCGTGAAGAGATTTTTCTTTTCCTCGTCAGCTTGCGTCTACAACGCCGAAAAGCAGAAGACCTTCCAGATACAAGCGCTCAAGGAAGAGGACGCCTATCCAGCTCTTCCCGAGGACGGTTACGGCTGGGAGAAGCTTTTCTCGGAGCGCATGTGCCGCCACTTCCGCGAGGATTTCGGCCTCGGTACACGCGTCGCGCGTTTTCACAACGTCTATGGTCCCTGGGGCACTTGGTATGGAGGACGGGAGAAGGCTCCCGCGGCCATTTGCAGAAAAGTGATCGAAGCGAAGCAATCCGGCAGGCATGAAATTGAGATTTGGGGCGCTGGCACCCAGACGCGCAGCTTCATGTTCATTGATGACTGCATCAAGGGCGTTGATCTGATCATGAATTCGGACATTTTGGAGCCCATCAATCTCGGGTCGAGCGAATCGGTGACCATCAATCAACTGGTTGATCTCGCCGAGGAGATTGCCGGTATCAAGCTGAAGCGAAATTACGATCTGAGTGCGCCCAAGGGTGTAAATGGCAGAAACAGCGACAACACGCTCATCAACAAATATCTCAACTGGGAGCCCAACGTTTCCTTGCGGTCCGGTTTGGAGAAAACATATCGTTGGATCCACGATCAGTACATGGCTCGCGAGAAAGGCGAAGGGTGTGTTGTTCGGGAATCCGCTGTCTAGACATGCTCTTAATGAAGCGGCGCGGCGTCATTTAGATTTTCAGTTTGTTCAATTCAGATTGCACCCCTTCGCCTCTGGGGTGGCCGTTGTTCTCATTGCCCAAGGAAGTGCTCGGGGGCTTGCCATACCCCGAACCGAACGCCCTAGAAACGGCTCCGCAACGAGGCTGTCGCAAATGCGTTCGTCTGTGACACCGATCGCATAAAGTGATGAGATTCTCCTCGGTCAAGGACGTGAACCAATGTGCATTCAGGCATTCTGCCCGAAACGTTCCGTTGAACGATTCCACAAAGGCATTATCGGTTAGTTTTCCTGGGCGGGAAAATGCCATTCGCACTCCGTTCTGATATGCCCACAGATCCATCGCCTGACTGTGAAACTCGTTTGCATTGTCACAGTAAAGAAACTTCGGAACTGCGCGTTGGAGTTTAATTCGATTCAGCGCCAACACCACATCTTCGCCTTTCAAGCTCTGTTCTGACTTGATCGCCAAGCATTCCCGAGTATATATATCCACGACGGTCAGCGAACGGAACCTTCTTCCGTCTGCTGGTTGATCTGCCACAAAATCCATCGACCACACCTGATTCCGCCTCGTTGGATGGAAGCGTTCGCGGTGATGTATCGGGACGCTGCACCAGCGGCGGAAACGCCGGCGTCGAGTGGCTGAGCAATGCAGGTAGTCGACTATCTGACGGGGCTGCGAGGGCTCTAGACATCTGTTCGACGTTGAATCATTTCTGCTTCACGGCCCCCCCTTTTCAGGCCTAGATTTTGCCGGAAACTAACCCTTGAGGTGGATCAAAAATACCGGGGCCGTTCATCGTTGGCCGAGATCAAGTAAGTCATTGAGGAAGCGAGAGTACAATGAGAGTCGCCCGCACGGAGAGTGAACTCCGCGTGTGGTCGCTTGTCAGATCGCTGAATAGCGCGGTGCTAAGCTCGCAAACCACCGGAAACTCAAGTT
>Ga0182015_10003603_pt1 | contig 17230 bp, 20 predicted proteins | sample 712P3MmetaG_FD_120478 | JGI IMG/M metagenome (GOLD analysis project Ga0182015, IMG submission 120478) | Permafrost microbial communities from Stordalen Mire, Sweden - 712P3M metaG | ecosystem: Environmental > Terrestrial > Soil > Wetlands > Permafrost | place: Sweden: Stordalen | collected... | reverse complement strand
GGTCTCAAAAGCGAGACCTGGGGCACCCTTCGATTTCACCCTTCGATATTGCAGAGGGCACAAGCTTTGTCATTTCTCTCCCGACTCGCCTCAGCGAGTCGGCTGCTCCTCGGGATGACAAAGTGGAAGGTCGTTGCCGGACAGAAGGCGCTTTTCAGCCCTTTGACGCACTGAAACTCCAGTTGGACAAGTCTGAAGGTAAGCCGTTCCTTCGAGACTGAGTGCAATTTCTCAGTTCTCACGCATGCTAAAGGCCTCGCACGTGGAGGTAGTAGACAAACATCGAAGCCAGCAGGCAGTAGATGCCGAAGAGATACCAGCGACCACTCTCAAGCCAACTGCTGAGCCACTTGAGGGCGAGGAGTCCCGCGAGGAAGGAGAAGATGGCACCGAGCGCGCTCGACATCAGCGAAGCCTTCAGGTCGATGGCTGCACCTCCGGCCATGGCTGCGTGCGAAGCCCGTTGCAGGCGCAGCGCTTCTAAGCCCACAACTGCCGGCGTCAGCACCACCGCCATCGCAAAACTGAAGTCCTCTGCGCGCTTCTTGGTTACACCGGCAAGCATGCCCGTGGAGATGGTCGAGCCGGAGCGAGAAAAGCCCCGAAACGGTAGTGCCAAACCTTGTACAACTCCCATCCACCCTGCCTGCATGAGGCTCAAAGTTCCTTCCGGAGTTGCTATGGCCGCTTGGCGCCTTTCCAGCAGACCGGCGATGAGGATCACGACACCCGCTGCGGCAAGCGCGGGCGCGATCAGCTCGAGATGGTTAAACAGCTGCTCGATTTCAACCTTCTGGGTTCCGTGGAACAGAGTTTTCTCCAGAATTTTTTTGAGCGCTTCTCCTACGATCCCGGTCAGCAAGGTGGCCCAGACTATGAGGACGGCAAAATGTTTGAAAGCTTCTCGACTGGAAAAATAAGCGTTCCTCCAGGCGCTTCTGAAGTAGAGGATGACGGCGAACATCGTTCCGGTGTGCAGCATGACCAGAAGCAACGTCATCTGAGGAGACGACGGATCGAGTCCCATGAGCTTCTCAGCCACGATGACATGAGCGGAGCTTGAAATTGGCAGTAGTTCGGCAAGACCTTGCACGATGGCAAGAATGATCACCTTGAAAATGGACATGGCGTCAGTTTAAGGGGCGAAGTTCGATCAGAGCTGTCCAAATTAGCGGGTCAACTTGTTTTTTGACGACCCAACTTGTTGAGTGCTTTGAAGAGAGCTTGGCAGAACAAAATCGGTTGGTTCTATTGTTCGGCCGAACTGAGACGCGAAAATAGATGACTTTGCCCCCATGGGTCCTCGAAAAGCGTACCTCAGCGGCTGAACAGGTTGCGGAAAAATTCGGGATGGGACAGGAAAGACTTACCTCAGGGGCTAAAGCCCTCAGCAGCAGGAGTAATTTACGGCACGGCTGAAGCCGTGCCCTTCGTTAAGAGTTTTCCTCACCTGAAAAATACCTCAGGGGGCTAAAGAGTTTGCGTGAGGACTCCCCATCGTGTCGTCCCTTCGGGACTCGATTTGCGTGAAATCCTACCCGGCACTCCCGTGCCGGGCTACAGATTGTCCCGTCCCTTCGGGACTGATTGCTTCGGGTGACCTGCGGCTCTTTTCTACCCCCTTAAAGCCCATACGCTTCCGGGAAAAAAGTACCTCAGGGGCTAAAGCCCGACGTTCTCAATCAATTTACGGCACGGCTGAAGCCGTGCCCTGATACAGAGCATCAGAGCAGTGGCTATCTGAAACGCGCGCATTTCCGCAGACCTGGGTCTATCGATATTTTCGAGAACAGTTTCCACGCGGGCTCTAAAGCGCCGTCGAGTGGCTAGACCCGTTCGACGGTCTCTTCCGCAGGCTCTTAGTGTCGGCGAAACTGTCGGGCGGCGCAATCTATTTTGAACTGATCAGCCGTATGCGCGCTGTCAGTGCTCTGCCGGGAAACTCGCTGAAGGTTCGAAAGTCGGGTGAATCCACGACGTTGTTCACAACCGCAGGGTTCCTGCTGTTGGTGGCGTTTTCAAGAACGCCTCGCAGACCGAAATAAGATCCGCGGAAGTGGAACCGCCATTCGAGGCCCGGGCTGAAGGAGAGATAGTCAGGAAAACGCAGCGAGCCGGCCGCGCCGACGACCTGCTGGTTGGAGTTCACTGCATTGAACGGGAAACCGGTATGCCAATCGAGGGTATAGACGAAGTCCCAACTCCTCTTCAGCTTCGGTAAGAGTAGAGGCAACCATCCCCAGGAAACGACGCGGTTGGGCACATCCCAGGCCAGCGGACCGTTCTGCTGAGGACCGAGCAGGGAGACGGTAGGTACATGGTCGAGAGCCCATTGGTGCGAGCCGAGGAGTGCGTATAAGCAGCAAACAGCCTGTATCCACTGGCAAACGTGCCACTCACGTCAAACTCCTCGGAAACATAGTGATCCTGCTTGGCATTGATCAGGAGATAGTTTCCAGACAGCGCTTCCGGCCCTGTTGATTGGCATACACGAAACCGTCGTTGCTTCGCTTCTGAAGAAAATTCAGCCCGGCGTAAATCGATCCCGGAAGCTTTCTCTCGACGCCAACACTCCAGTTGATAGCGCGGGTTTGTTTGAGGGAGGCGTTGTTAGCGGTGAACATCGTCTCCAGTGGATCGCTCAGCGGAGTGAAACCATCGGCCGCATAGTAGGTGTCGTAGCGCACGCCGGCCAGAGCGCGCTCTAAGTATTCCAATTTGGTTACGTATATACGGGAGCCATGTGATGGTGTCGCTTTTGGTCGTGCTCGGTTGCGGCGGTTCTCGGCGCGGCCAAGTGATCACTTCTTGATTTCGACAGTCACTGCTTCAAATGGCTGGGCGCCGATGTTTTGTTCCATCTGCGTTGCCGGCGTTTCCCAGACAACGTCCCCGGCCTTGTGTTCCGCGGTCTCCGTCTTGCCGGCAGCGTCTTTGATGTGAAAATTCTGATCGGTGAGGAAGATGGTCACGTGATCCGTGGCATAGGTATGTAGGGGAAGGGTTCCGTGCGGCTGAACCTTGAGTCTCAAAACCCGCACCTGAGGGTTTTCAAACTCCAGCTTGTAGTGGGCGGGATCTACTTTGAGCGGATCGTGATCGCTCGTGATCGGCTTATCTGTGCCTGGCGTCTTCAGCTCGACCTCGATGATGTTGAAGTCATGATCGAGGACCGTTCCCGCATGCATCCCAGTGGGTGGACTCCAGATCACCTCACCTGCCTTGAAGTTAGATACGGCCGTTGGCCTTCCGTCCTGATATTCGAATCGTTGCTGTCCCGGCTGGAGGTAGACCATCACGCGGTTCATCTGGTGCTGGTGGAACTTTCCCTGCACCTGGGCTTTCTCAAGGGCCCGGGCGACCTTCACCTGATCATTGTCGTAAAGCACCGCTGAAGGGAGCGTTGGGATAGAGGCCAAGGCGCCCATGAACAACAGTGCAGGATAGAGGCTTATTTTCATGTGGCGGAGCATATCTCATCATTTGCCTAAGCGCAAATGGGCCGGTAGATGATTTGGTGGAAGTGGTGGGACGGTAGAGGCGGGGCACCCGAAGGGCGCACCGCAGGTCCCTCGGCTACGCTCGGGATGACAAAAAGGAGAGGGTAGTTGTGGGGAAAGGGTGGTTGCTGGAGGAGAGGGCTTGTGTCAAAGGGAGCAGGAGAGAGTGTCGAGGGCCTTCAGGCTTCTTTTGTTGGCGGGGTTTCGATTGGCCGTCTTTTTCTTGCACGCCTGAGTTCCTGCTCGCGCTTCTGTTGCTGTAGTTGGCTCAGGCTGATGCCAAGCTTGTCGGCTTGAATGCGAAGTTCGGCCCAGTCGGTTGGAACTTTTTCGGGCTCTTCGGTTGTCTCGTCTTTCATTGCAATCCAGCACTACAACCCATCTTAAATTGCCAGCGCGAAGCGTGCTAGTTTGCCAACGGGTCCGGTCGAATCTGGAAGTGGACTACTTTAGGGTTGGTCCCTTTTCCGGTTTCACTGTGGAAGGGGGTGCGAGTACCCCAGGTGGTCCATACTCCTTTGCCTTGCCATCCCGCCCTGGGGTCGTCGAAGCGCCCATCCATTCCTTTGGCGTAGAACCCCAGAGGATAAGGCACGCGCAGTATGGTGAACTTGCCGTTGACCAAGGCGACTAACGAATCGGACGAATTGCCGGTGATGATGGGCGTGTTTTTGCCTAAGCCCAGGGTGTCGAACTGATCGACCCAGACGTAGTAATGGGAGTCAGCGCTGCCGGAACTGGTGACGTTCTTGAACTTCGGCCCGGGTGTTTGATAGAGTGTCCATCCTTCGGGGCAATGCCGCCCGATGGCCGCCGGCCCATTGAGCGGTCCTTTGCATTTGCTGCGGTCAAAGCTTGCCAGGTGCCCGCTGGCCAGCGCAACCCAGACAACGCCGTTGCGGTCGATGTCCATTCCCCGCGGAGAGAATCCCCAGACGGGCGCCCTGGGATCTTTCCACGGGACCTCGTAGTACTCCGCCAAAGCTGTTTCCGGAGGATTCGATCCCGGATTCAGGCGGACGATCCCACCTGGGAAACCCAGCACTGAGCCCCAGATCATGCCGTCGGTACCAATCCCGAGGCCGTAAAAGGCGGCGTTCAAGCGAGTGTCATGGTTGGGGTCGGCAGTTGCGTTGAGAGCCGACGAGGTTCCCAGACTCTCACCGCTGGGTGCGGTCGCGACCTTCTGCTCGCCTTCCACATAGGGATCGCGCTTGCCGTTACCGTTGGTGTCGAGTACCAAGGCAGTCCAGCCTTGTGACTTCTCCTCATCGTGTGTCTGGTCCCACATTTTTGTATTCAACCAGCCCACAACCCCGCCGCCACCTCCGCTGGTGGTCCACAGAGTGTTGTCGGCATCCTCGGCAAAGAGCAAGTGATGGGTGCCAAAGCAGGTGTCGATCATGGTGAGCTGCCTGGTCGTGGGATCGTACATTTCCAATTGGCGTCCGGAGGTTTTAACCGGAGTGAGCTGTGCCGAAATCAGGCTGGAACCTGCTTTGCAGAATGCAGGATTGTCACTGCCACGGATACGAGCAGTGAACCACAGGCGTCCACGCTCGTCGAACATCGGGTTGTGAACGGTGGTGTGGCTGTCCCAGATGGGCTCATCGCCCCAGACCGGTGAGGAATTGAGAGGCTTGGGCTGGCCAGGCGTATCCGGATCGCGATACTGAACCTTAAGCCTGCCTATGGTGTTGTGGACCGGATCGAGGACGGGCAAGTAATCGCGGCTCTCTTCAGGGGAGCCGTAGATGAGTCCCTTGGCGTTTACTTTGGGATCGCGCTTATCGGTAGAGATTGAGTCGTGGAGATAGGCTGTGGGATCGGCCCAGTCCCACTGGGTAATCACCACATTGCGCTCAATTCCCTGCGGGCGCGGAGGCGTCTCGGCCGGTAGTTCTCCATTTTTGATGCGGGTGGTCCAATCGCCGAACAGCTCGGTTGCGCGTTTGGGGCCGAGTTGCGCCAGACCGCCCATCATGGCTGAGCCGGCTTGTCCTGATTGGAGGCGCCGCATCCAGGCTTGTGGCGGAGCGAGATTGTCGAACATGGCAGGGATGGTCCGCGTGTATTGGTTGCCGAGCTGGTGGCAGGACTCACAGCTGTCAGTCTTGATCAGATGGATCCACTGCGCCTGGCTTTTGATGTTGGGGGAAATGCCGGTTTCGGCGGGGGCCGCGAATTCCTTTTCCGCGGGCACCTCAAGCAAGGAGTACCAGTAATTGGCCGGGTAGTAGTGGGCCGCGGCTTTGTTATCCGGGGCGATGACCGGTTGCAGATTTACTCGCTTGCCTGGATCGGCTTCCACTTTTGGCGAATCGAGCAGTCCGTAACCGCGAGCCCATATGGTGTACTTTGCTTTGGGTAGAGCGGGTATCAGGTAGCGGCCGTGGTCGTCGGTCACCACTTCCTTTATGTAGTGGGTGGGCAGGTCATTGGTTTCCGCGATTACCCACACGCCGGCTTCGGGCCCTGCGGAGCTGGTGACGGTTCCACTTATGTAATCCTTTTTGAGCGGCGCTGCCCGAGTGGTGCTCAGGGAGAAGACGAGCCAGGTGAAGAGGCCGATGGCAGCTACTCCGAGGGGGAAGATCCTGTTCAATCTCATCTGACCTCGCTATGCCTGGAACCGTGGCGAAGAATCGACGTTCGCCATCGGAAGCTCGTGCACGCAGGCGGTGCCCGCTAAGGCTTCAGTACATCGCGCTGGTCGACCCACCCGCCTCGAAAGAAGCGGTGGCGCACCATCTGCTGGCCAAGCAGAAAAATGAGGCCGATCAGGACGACCAATAGAAGGAACTTTACGATTCCCAACCAGGGTGATCGTCCTGCCTCGGGGTCGGTGTGGGTCGAAATAGGCGCCATCTGACTGGGTCTCCTCGCAGCCCATATTAAGGATGGGGCAAGCCGGCTTCGTGCCGATCCAAGATACCACTTCAGCAACACCTACTCCAGCCGCCGTCGACAACACTTTTTGCGACTTGCCGAAGCGCGCTAAGTCCTTTGTTTTATTAAGATGGTCAATCTCGCGAATGATTAGTTGGCCATCTTGCCTTTCGGTATCCATGCCGGCAGTTTGAAAAACGTGCGCACTAAGCGCACTAAGCGCACTAAGTCGGCCGACGGGAATCGTGCGCGGTAAGCGCGATAAGGTATCGCGGCCCGTATCTGATATCCGCAATCCCCACCGCTCGCGGAAGCACTAGTCTCGAAGTATCATTTTGCACTTGCCAGGGGCTTCTCCATTTCGCCAAGCATATCCATGGCTTCCGTGAGATGTGCGTGGAAGTACCGTCTCATCAGTCGAAGAACCTTGTTAATGATCGGGTCACGAACGGAGTAGAAGACCTGGTTCCCCACCTTCCTGTTCACCACCAGCTGCTTGGCACGAAGAATCGCTAGATGCTGAGAAACATTGGCTTGCTCCATGCCGAGTTTCTCTATCAGAGCACCTGCGGAGAGTTCCCCGTCACCCAAGAATTCGAGAATCGCAATTCGAGTAGGATGCGCGAGCGCCTGAAAAATATCGGCCTTGAATCGTCGTAAGGCGTCCTGCACATAACCTCCAGGCACATCTAGTATATAATAATATTCGCATATAGTAGAAGACAAAGTTGCCCAATGAACGCTATGAAGCGCTCGACTGAAGTACACGAGCAGGAAAGGATGGTCATGTCTGCGATAAAAACATTTCTTCGCTCGTTAGCTCAAGCGTTCGGCATTTCCAGCCCGCAGCAGGTGAAACCCCGACCGGTGTCATGGCCGTTGAACCCACCGGCCCGACCTGGGCCGGTGGGTACTCCGAGTAGGCCTCATACTGCCACGTCAACGAAGAAAGACGAATGAGGAATCAAGCCGTTTCTCTAGCGGTTTGAGCCATCGCCTCGCGACACCGTTGAAGAGCTGGTAGCGTTTTCAGAATCTTGCGCATAAGGAGCGAAAAATCGAATGGGTATTGGGGACCGGTTGTCCGATGAATACGAGGAATACAAGAGGCGGTCGCGCACATCCGCGCCCTTTATCTATGAAGAGGACGGCACCGTAACCCTGTATTTCGAAATGGGTTCGGTGCAGAGCCAGATGCATGTGAGCGAGCCCCATCTTCTTATGCTCGGTTACACACGAGCCATGATGGGCTTCCTGTTATTCAACAAACGTCCGCGGCACATAGGAACTATCGGTTTAGGCGGAGGCTCGATACAGAAACACTGCTATCGCTGTCTCCGTCAGACGAAGATCTCCGTCGCTGAGATCAGCCCGGAGATCATCGCCCTCAGGGACCACTTCTCTATCCCAAGGGATGATCGCAGATTTAAGGTGTTTTGCGAGGACGGGGCCAATTTTGTATCACGCCACTCGAAGAAGTTTGATGTTTTGATTGTGGATGGATTCGACATCACGGGACAGCCCGAACAATTATGCAGCCAACGTTTTTACGACGACTGCTACAACGCATTAACTCCGGATGGTGTCATGGTCGTCAACTTGTCTGATCGTGGTTATAGCGCCTTGCTTGCACGCATGCTCCAGAGCTTTCAGAATCGCGTGGTTGTGGTTGGTTGCGACGATGGAGACAACCAGATTGCGTTCGCCGGGAAAGGGAATGCGTTTGCCGCTCGAGCAGGTGCTGAGTTGAAACAAGATGCCGCGCATAGGAAGCAACCTCGGCTAATCAAGATCAACTAGACAGCATCGCATCTTCGGCTTCAACGGGGGACGTGCGGGCCGGGCTGAAAGGATTGCATGCTTGAAATCAACCCGACAAAGGTACTTTCGTGAATCTCTCGAGCTGGACATCGTGGTCGATTCAGGCGCTGTCGAGAAACGACCTCGCTCTGTTGCTGACTTGCGTGCTTAGCTGGCTGATCCTGGGAGTTGTCGCACTCGTTCGACCGCATAGCGTGCGCTTTGTCGCACACGTGCTTTTCCCAGTTGGCGCCTTAGTTGGACTAGGCGTTGCGCTCCTGGGAGGAATTGCCCTAACGGCCGGCCACGCAGTGCAGATCGTAGTGCTACCCCTCGGCCTGCCCGACCTGCCCTTCCATGTTCGCCTGGATCCATTGTCGGGATTCTTTCTGCTCCTGTTGGGGGTAGCCGGGGCCGGCATCTCAACCTTTGCGGCCGGTTATTTCCGATCGGGAGAGGGCACCGCGCCCGGGCTGCTTTGCCTGCAGTACCACATATTTCTTGCCAGCATGGCCGCGGTAGTACTCGCCGACGATGCGTACTTCTTCATGGTGGCATGGGAGACGATGGCCCTCAGCTCCTACTTTCTGGTGACCTCTCAACACCGCATTCCTGAAATCCGCCGCGCTGGTTTCCTATATCTGTTGATGGCTCACGTTGGCGCCATCTGCATCCTGCTCAGTTTTGGCGTCCTGCAAGGCGGTAGCTGGCAATTCACTTTCGATGCTATGCGGAGCGCCCGGCTCACGCCCCTCTGGGCAAGCACCGCATTCCTGCTTGCGCTCTTGGGTTTCGGCGCCAAAGCAGGACTGGTCCCGATGCATGTGTGGCTGCCAGAGGCCCATCCGGCGGCGCCGTCGCCGGTCTCGGCGATGATGAGCGGCATGATGCTCAAGACGGCGGTCTACGGACTGCTGAGGATCAGCTTCGATCTGCTGCACGTCCGCTTCTGGCAATGGGGAGTGCTGATGATAGCGCTCGGCCTGTTCTCCGGTCTGTTCGGAGCGATCTTTGCGGCAGTCCAGACCGACATGAAGCGTCTCCTGGCGTACTCCTCGATTGAGAACATCGGACTCATCTTCACCGGCATCGGCCTAGCCATTCTGTTCGAGGCGAGCAACTTGCGCCTGTTTGCGGCCCTCGCTCTCAGTGCCGCCTTGATCCACGCCCTCAACCATGCGCTCTTCAAGAGCCTGCTGTTTCTGGCCACCGGTTCGGTCCTGCATGCAACCAAACAGCGCAGCTTAGGCAAACTCGGCGGTCTGATCCGCCGCATGCCCTGGGTGGCGTCCCTGGCGCTGGTGGGCACACTCTCTATTGCGGGCTTGCCACCGCTCAACGGCTTCGTTTCCGAGTGGCTGCTGTTGCAGTCCTTTCTTTTTACGCCACAGGTTCCCCACGCCTTTATCAACATGCTCATCCCGCTTGGCGCGGCAGCGCTCGCGCTGACCGTTGCTCTGGCGGCCTATGTGATGGTCAAGTTTTATGGCGTGATTTTTCTTGGTCAGCCCAGGGAACCCTCTCTGGTACACGCGCACGATGCCAATTGGCTCGAACGGCTGGGCCTGGGGTGGCTCGCGTTTGGGTGCATTTTGATCGGCGTGCTGCCGCAGCTTGCACTGCGAGCGGCTGGTGCGGTTACCGGTAAGCTGCTGGGTCAGTCGGTCAAACTTGGTTCTCCCGTGTGGTGGATTACGCCGATTGCGCCGGAGCAGGCATCTTATAGCGGCCTCTACCTACTTGCCGGGATCGCCGGAGTGGTAAGCGTGACCTACTTGCTCGTGCGTATTCTGACCCACGGGCGCGTACGCCGAACCGCTTCCTGGGATTGCGGCTATCCGTGGCAAACCTCCCGTATGCAAGACACAGCGGAAGGTTTTGGTCAACCGATCCGGCACATGTTCGGAGCCTTCTTTCGCATGGAGCGTGACCTGCCGTCGCCCTCTGACATCGCGCCGCGCTATCGGATTCATATCGAGGACCGGCTGTGGCGCGCGATCTATCTGCCGATTGCGCGTGGCGTCGAGCGCCTGGCGGACGTGGTCAGTGTTTTGCAGGGCGGACGATTGGCCATCTACCTGCTCTACAGCTTTCTGACTCTGCTTAGCCTACTGGCATTTGTCCTATGAGTGGATTCACCATCTTCCGCCAATTCGGAGAGGTAGTGTTGGGCATCGGGATAGCGCCGCTCTTTGCCGGATGGATCGCACAATGCCGTGCCTGGCTGCAAAATCGATCCGCCCCCCCATTGCTACAGCCGTATCGCATGCTGCGCAAGCTCTTCAACAAAGACGCCGCGCTGGCTACGGATGCATCTGCGCTCTTTCGAACGACGCCTTACGTATTGTTCGGAACGATGGTGTTGGCGGCGGCCATTATCCCTTCACTGGGTACCGACCTGCCGTTGGCACGGGTGGCGGATGCCATCGCTCTGATTGGCCTCTTCGCCACAGCGCGTGTCTCGCTCGCCCTTGCCGCCATGGACATCGGGACGGCTTTCGGCACGCTTGGGGCGCGCCGGGAGATGATGATTGGTTTTCTTGCGGAGCCGGCGCTTTTGATGGTGCTGTTCAATGCCTTTCTGCTCTTTGGAAGCACGTCCCTGTCAAATCTGGTGGACGCATACAGCGCGCGCCGGACGGTGATCGATCCCAGCGTGATCTTCGCCGCAATCGCCTTCCTGATGGTGCTGCTGGCGGAAAACGCTCGCATCCCCATCGACAATCCAGCCACCCATCTCGAGCTCACCATGATCCATGAAGCGATGGTGCTTGAATATTCGGCGCGGCATCTCGCCCTGGTGGAGTGGGCCTCGAGCCTCAAGCTTTTCAATTACGCATGTATCGGGTTCGCCCTGTTTCTGCCCTGGGGTATTGCCACACATGGTGCGGACGGAGGAAGGGCGTTGCTGCTGGCCGTGACCGCTTTGATGACAAAGCTGGCGATTGCCGGAGCGGCGTTGGCACTGATCGAGTCGTTATCGGCCAAGGTGCGCATCTTTCGCGCGCCGGAGTACCTGGCGATGGCATTTTTGCTCGCCGTGCTTGGCTTGCTGGTTCATCTGCTGTTAGGAGCTTGATTCGGAAAATGCAGACCTCTCATCTGACCGCCGAATTGCTGAGAGTCCTGGCTGCGGGACTGTTGCTCATCTCCTTCGCCATGCTCTCACGGCGGCGTACGCAGCGATTGATTACGCTGTTCGCCTGGCAGGGTGCGATCCTGTTTGCCTCGACCTGCATCGTGGCCCACAGCTCCGGCCTTACGGAACTTTACTACTCCGCAGCACTGACACTGATGCTGAAAGTTATCGCACTGCCGTGGATTCTGCATCGGCTCATCGTACGGCTCGGCGCGCAATGGGACAGTGAACCGCTAGTCAACATTCCCACTACGATGCTCGTGGGATTGGTTTTGGTGATATTCGCCTTCGGCCTGGCGCAACCGATCAGCATGTTGGCGACGACCATCACGCGCCACACGCTCGGTATCGCACTTGCCGTCATCCTGCTTTCGTTTTTGATGATGATTACGCGCCGGAAAGCGGTGACCCAGGTAATCGGATTTCTCGCCATGGAGAACGGGCTGTTTTTCGCCGCGACCAGTGCCACCTACGGGATGCCTATGGTCATCGAGTTGGGAATCGCACTCGACCTCCTCGTTGGCGTATTCATCCTCGGCATCTTTTTCTTTCAGATTCGGGAGCAGTTCGACAGCCTCGATCTGCATCACCTCGAAGCACTCAAGGAGGACTGAAGTGGAAATATTGCTGGTTCTGGGTTTGCCGTTGTTAGGGGCACTCTCGTTGGCCCTTTTCGGTGCCCGCCGTTTCGCGGCCGAGCTTAATGTCGGAATGAGCTTCGCAACACTCGTGGCCGCCACATTCCTGGTGCTGCGAGTTATCCGCCACGGCCCGATGCTGGCCGCTCATGAGCAGTTCTTCGTTGACTCCTTCAACGTCTTTCTGGTCGCGCTGACCGCGTTCGTTGGCTTCACGACCGCAGTCTTCTCACGGCCCTACATGCGCATCGAGGAGTATCATGGACGCCTCAATGCGCAGCGCCTGCGCCTGTATCACAGCATGTACCAGCTCTTTATGGCCGCGATGTTTCTGGCCTTGCTGACCAATAACATGGGTTTGCTTTGGGTAGCGATGGAAGCAGCGACACTCTCGACGGTTTTGCTGGTTTCTCTCTACCGCACACGTGCGAGCCTGGAAGCTGCCTGGAAGTACTTCATCCTCTGCGGTGTCGGCATTGCCCAGGCACTATTCGGCACTATCCTTCTGTACTTTGCGGCCGAGCAGACACTTGGCCGCGAAGGCATGACCGCCCTGTTGTGGACGCACCTCAATGCTGTGAAAGGGCAACTGGAACCCAGGGTGCTGGGACTTGCATTCGTCTTTCTCTTAGTTGGATATGGCACCAAAGTCGGTCTTGCGCCGCTGCACAACTGGTTGCCCGATGCTCATGCCGAAGGCCCGACTCCAGTATCAGCCGTCCTATCGGGCCTGCTCCTCAATGTCGCTTTGTATGCGGTGATCCGTTGCAAGATACTGGTCGAAGGATCGATCGGTTCGCATATTCCAGGCCGAATGTTGATGGCGTTTGGGCTCCTGTCTGCGGTTTTAGCAGCCTTCTTTCTTTTCCGGCAACGCGACATCAAGCGGCTATTCGGCTACTCCTCGATTGAACATATGGGCATCATCACTTTTGCCTTCGGGATGGGCGGACCGGTCGCGAACTTTGCCGCGCTGCTGCACATGACGGTTCACTCCCTTACCAAGTCATCGATCTTCTTCACTGCCGGGCACGCGTCGCAGACCGCTGGGACCCAGCGCATGGATGGGATTCGAGGGCTGGTTGGAATCAGCCCAACGATCGGTTGGGGATTGATGCTAGGGTCGATCGCGATTTTAGGTATGCCGCCCTTTGGAGTGTTTGCCAGTGAGTTTCTGGTGCTGACAACCGCGATGCGCGAACATCCTTGGACTACACCGTTTCTATTGATTGCGCTAGGCGTGGCCTTCGCGGCAATCTTCAGCCGGGTCCAGCCCATGGTTTTCGGAGAGAGCGATGCGCGTCCATTGCCGCACTCTCCGGCAATGGTCCCCGTGTTCGTTCATCTCACCATGGTGCTGGCGCTTGGTCTATATATGCCGCCTGCACTGGCAGCATGGTACCGGGCCGCGGCACGTCTGATTGGGTGATTGGTCATGAGTAAATTGCCGGCTTTCATCGAACAACACCGGACACAGCTGCCCGGCAACATAGCAAGCGCCCGGCTGTGCGTTGACCGCGAGCAATGGATCGAGGTCGCCAACGCAATGCACGAGGCCGGCGCGTTGCTCCTGAGCCTCTGGGGAGCAGACGACCGCGATCGTAGCCGCTGCTTCGCCGTCTATGCAGCTTATCTCCTGCCGGACATGTTGCTGGTGGTCGAATACCCAATTCATGTAAAGACAGCCCCCAGGTATCCGGGTATCGCGACGTTGTTCCCGTCTGCGCTCCGTATGCAGCGTGGCGTATATGACATGCTCGGCATTGGCGTAGATGGGCGAAACGCGGACACGCGCGGATGGTTGTGCCACGGCGGCTGGCCAGAGAAGTTTTTCCCCTTGCGGCGGAAGGTCGATGGAAGCCAGCAATTCGCGGTTGGCTCAGAGCCATACCCATTCGTATCAGTAGAAGGCGATGGTGTTCATGAGATCGCTGTCGGCCCGGTCCATGCGGGTACCATCGAACCTGGACACTTCCGCTTCTCCGTAGTGGGCGAGAAGGTTCTCCGTCTGGAGGAGCGTCTCGGCTATACCCACAAAGGTGTTGCCAAACGTTTTGAAGGGCTAACACAAAGCGAGGGACACCGTTTGGCCGCACGGGTCTCCGGGGACTCGGCCGTAGCTTTCTCGTGGGCGTACTGCGCAGCGCTTGAAGCAATCACCCAAATAGCCTGTCCTGCCCGAGCAACAGACCTGCGTGCGCTGGCCCTTGAGCACGAACGTCTGGCGAATCATCTGGGCGATCTGGGTGCTCTCGGGAATGATGCCGGCTTCGCTTTCGGGCTCACTCAGTTTTCCCGCCTGAAAGAGGATCTGCTGCGCGCGAACGGATTCGCTTTCGGAGCGCGCTATCTCTTCGATTATGTAACGCCCGGCGGAGTAGCAAGCGATCTGCCCCCAGACGGGTCTCGTCTCTTATTCGAACAATATTCGGTCGTCGAGGATTCCGTCTCCAAGCTGCGTTCCATCTATGCCGAACATGCCGGGTTGCAAGATCGCTTTCGAGAAGCTGGAAGACTAGAGACAGGTCTTGCGCAGAAGCTTGGCGCGGTCGGCCTCGCCGCGCGCGCCTCGGGCATTCCGCTCGATCTGCGAGTCGGCCATCCGTGGCCGCCCTACGACTGGCTCGCCCCGAAATTGATCGTGCAGAGCGCGGGCGATGTTGCAGCGCGAGTGCAAGTGCGGTTCGACGAGATATTCGAGTCCCTTCGACTTTGCCGTGCGCTCCTCGCGGGGATTCTTGCTGGATCCATCCAGATACCCGTTCCTCCAGCGGAGCCTGATCTGCTTGGGGTTGGGCTTATCGAAGGCTGGCGCGGTCCAGTAATGATTGCTCTCGAGACCGGTCCGGACGGCGCCATTCGACGCTGCCATGCGCACGACCCTTCGTGGCAGAACTGGCCGCTTCTCGAATACGCGATCCTCGGCAACATCGTGCCGGACTTCCCGCTCATCAATAAATCGTTCAACTTGTCCTATAGCGGACAGGACGGATGAGGTAATTATGTTTGACGTTCTCTCTCGCATGCTGCGCACCGGTATATTGACTGAACCGCTGCCCGTTCCCGATGATTCATCTCCAGCCGTGGAGTTACAGACGGAACTTCAGAGAATCCTAGGACGCGCGCTCTGTATCCGGCACGTGGATGCAGGCTCCTGTAATGGCTGCGAGTTGGAGATCCAGGCACTTAACAATCCTTATTACAACCTGGAGGGCGTGGGCATCAAATTCGTAGCCAGTCCGCGTCACGCCGATCTCCTACTGGTGACTGGGCCAGTGTCGGTCAACATGGAAGAAGCGCTGAGACGCACCTATGATGCCGTGCCCGACCCCAAGTGGGTGGTGGCCCTGGGCGGCTGGGGAGCATGCGGCGGCATTTTTGGCACGAGCTATGCCAGTCGTGGCAGCGTGGCGAATATCATCCCCGTAAACTTCACGATAACCGGCTGCCCGCCTAGCCCGACCTCCATCCTACGCGGCATTCTCGAGACTGTGCGCACTCCGCTTGAGCCAAGTGGGACGCTTAGTAGAGCCTGATATTCAGGGCTCACTTGGCGGATGACGCTAACGCATGTGGGTGCCCTGCAAGCAGCTCTCACCGCGATTCGGATTGGGGATTGCTGTTTTTCGGAGACCACGACCCATGCCGAATCGGAGTATCACCGGATCTGCCAAGCCAGAGCTCCGGTCAGAGGAGACATCAGACTATGAAGAAGACTCTTTTCTTAGTCCTAGCGTGGGTCCTTACAACGTTAATCGCGTGCAAGGACCCATCGAAGTGGTACCTGACTGGGTACGACAATGAGCGATTCATTTTCAAGCACGATCACATGACATACGCCGCAGTGTGTTGGCAGTCGTTCCATTCAGGGCAATCGGGCTCAGATGACCCAGCAGACTGCTCTCAGATGTTAAGCTTGCCTGGAATAGGACAGGAACGACCAGAAACGAGTAATGGAGAAGTTAAGGTGCTCGTAATAGATAATATGATTTTCTGGTCACCAGCAGGCGATGCAAGACCACGGTTTCACCTCAAAATTGTAAGTGTGAAAGCCGACGGACAGTGAATTGTGTTCTAACCATTATTATCGGCGGGCTGCTCGTGTAGATCCATCACTGGCTGATGTTGCCACTCAGTTGATGAAGAAAGCCTCCTCGCTGAGTGAATCCCCTTAAACACGGGGCGGCGCAGTCACCTGGCTTTTGATATGCCGGGAGAGGTCTCCCTAAGCCGTTGTTCGGCTCCCACTCCAGTTTTAAATCATAAACGCCCGTGAGCCCGCTCTCATCGACAACCTGTCGGCCCGCAAGTCCTGACAGAGACTTGGCGAAAAGTTCCATTGGAACCTCCTGACCTATAATTTGGCCCGGTTTTCTGGAAAAACAAGAGCTCACCTTCCGTTGTCACCTTCCGTTCGGAAAGATCGCAACAAACTGGCAGAGGTTCGGGGTATTCTGGATCTAGGGTTGGGGAGATTCTTGCCCGCGGTGATGACCTTCATCTTGGCCGGATGGCCCCATGGAAAGTTGCTTGGCGTAAGGCTTCAGGGCGTCGTAGATCCACGCACTGAACAGCGTCGCTTCCATTGCACCACGCCAGGCTCGTTTCCGAGCTGCCGCCCAGCGCCGCAACTCCGTACGTTCCGCTTCCAGCCTTCCTCCACAATCTGGCTGGCGGCTGTCTTTACGCAAAAACTGATGGTTTTCTTGTGTACGCCGAATCCGACATAGTGGATAGCATTCATGGGGTTCAATCGAGATTTCTGAGTCGGCCGCTTCGAACAGCCGATTTCAGCATAGTAATCTTGAGGAGAACCCTTTTTCATTGGGCAACAAACCCTTCTTCCATCGCCTGTACATTCAAACAGACGGAGCTGGCACTTTGCGATTTGGGTGCGGTCGAAAGTGCCAGTTCCGTCAGACCACAAAACTTTTGACCCCAAAACTTTGCTCCGACTTTGATCAGAAATCTGAACGTTTTTCAACCAGCTCTACATCCAGAGGAGACCATTATGCCGTTTGCACGTATCGATCTACTTAAGGGAAAAACCACCGAGTATCGCGCCACTGTGGCCGACGTCGTGTACCAGGGGATTGTCGGTGTCCTGAAGGCGCCGGACGGCGACCGCTTCATCGTCATCAGCGAGCATTCACCCGATAATTTAATTTACGACCCCCACTTCCTCGGCTGGGATCGATCGCCTGACTTCATCTTGATCCAAGTGACCAGCACTGTCGGAAATAATAAAGATTCAAAGCTTGCCT
>Ga0182015_10003602_pt1 | contig 17230 bp, 16 predicted proteins | sample 712P3MmetaG_FD_120478 | JGI IMG/M metagenome (GOLD analysis project Ga0182015, IMG submission 120478) | Permafrost microbial communities from Stordalen Mire, Sweden - 712P3M metaG | ecosystem: Environmental > Terrestrial > Soil > Wetlands > Permafrost | place: Sweden: Stordalen | collected... | reverse complement strand
GCCGATCACAATCCAAAATCTCGTATTATCGCCGCGGAACTTCACTCGCATCGTGCTCGGCTTTTGCGGAGCCTGGTGCAGGCGCACCATCCAGCGGGTGAACGTGAAACCGGAAACATATATGTGGTGGCCGCCGATGCGTGCCATCTTCCATTCGTCAATAATTTCGACCGCATTCTGGTTGACGCACCCTGCTCGGGCACGGGTACTCTTTCGCGTAATCCAGAAATAAAGTGGCGGCTCACGGAAAAAGATCTTTCGGACCTGCATCGCCGGCAATTGGAGATAGTTCGTTCCGCAATGGCGCAGCTTACTGCGGGAGGACGCCTGTTCTATTCCACTTGCTCGCTGGAGCGGGAAGAAAATGAAGATGTTGTGGAGCAAGTCCTCGCAGAAAATAAAGCTTATCGCGTCGTTCCATGCGAGGTCGAACTGAAGCGCCTTCAGCTTGAGGGGGAGTTGACCTGCCAGGATTTATCTTCGCTGACCTCCGGCCCCTATCTTCGGACATTGCCCGGCGTGCATCCGTGTGACGGATTCTTCTGCGCGATTTTGGAAAGGATGGAATTGCTCGCAGAATGATTCGCTGCCATAGCGCAATCAGCGAACTTCGAAGCTCACCGTTGCGCCGTCCGTAACTTTCTGTCCAGCCGATGGCGTCTGAACCACGATTAAACTTGCTGGGGACGGTTGCGGAGGCGCAGAGAGGCTGGACGGTGCATTACCCGATGCCGCCACCACAGGAGCCATACTCACCGTTCCTAACTTAAAGCCGCCATCTAATATCGTGCGACTCGCGCTGCCCAACGCCTGTCCCACAAAGCTCGGCATCACGTAGCTTGGCGAACCCGGCGCGGTTGATACCAGTAAGCTGGTTCTGGGAGCTGATACTTGGCTCGCGTTAGCGGGTGGACTCTGTGCCACCACTTGATCGGCGGGAGTTCCTTGTAACTGAATTTCAGCCACCGAGCCCAGATCCAATCCGCGACGGCGGATATTCCACTCCGCTGCGCGCTCGCTCTCGCCGGTGACGTCAGGAATCGCCACGCGTTGCGGACCCATGCTACGCGCCACACGCACCTGCCAGCCGCGCCTCACCTTTGTTCCGGGCAGCGGCAACTGCGACATGATGCGACCTTCCGGAATCTGTGGACTGTAATATTGCCGTTCCACTTCGATTTGCAATCCCAGCGCCGCAATTCTGCTCTCCGCCTCGGAAGGGAGCATTCCCACCATGGAGGGCACCTGCACTTCTTGCCCATGAATTGCGAATCGCATTGCCGTCAGCGCAGAAATTAACGCCACTGCTACCAATACGAGCGATAGCACGACAAATCGAAAAAAAGACTTCATAGCCACGTCCGAGTATCGACCGTCGACACTCGCAATTGATCTGCTTTGCACTGCGTCCAGTTCGCAAGTGTTTGGCGAAGTCTGACGGTCGAACCGCTATTGAGTTTCATCTGCGCCTGTCAGGTTATCGGGCGTATCCACTTTTGTTTTCTGTGCAACCGTTCCGGTACTCTCGGGCGGTAGTTGGAATTGTCCAGCATCTTTATTCGCCATGCCCGCACTCATGAAGCTCATCCAGATCGGCAGCGCGGCATGTGCTCCAGTCTCCTTTGCCCCTAGACTTTTCTTCTCGTCGAAACCCACCCAGACTCCGCAAGTCATGCTCGGAGAAAATCCTACAAACCAAGCGTCCGTAAAATCGTTCGTTGTGCCGGTCTTTCCGGCCACGGGAAAGGGAAGTTTTGCGGCCGCGATTCCAGTTCCATGTAGCACCACTTCCCGAAGCATCGAAGTCATGATTCGAGCCGTACGTGTGCTGATTACATCTTTAACGTCGGGATAATTTTCCTCCAATACACGCCCTTCGTAATCGGTCACCTTCGTGATGTAGCGCGGGGTTACGCGCACGCCATCGTTCGGAAACACGCTGTACGCCGAGGTTTGCTCCATCAAAGTGATCTCCGCAGAACCGAGCGCCACCGGAAGATAAGGCGGCAACTTTGCGGTGATTCCAAATCGCTCCGCGTAATCGATCACATTCCTGATCCCGACTTTGCTCGCCAGTTTCAGCGCGGGGATATTCCGCGACTGCGCGAGCGCTCGCCGCAGTGTGATGAGGCCCTCGAATTTACCATCGTAATTGTGGGGCGAGTAAGGTCCGGAAGCCGTTTCGAACGTGACGGGCTCATCCAGGACCGTGTCGTCCGGATTCCCTCCTGTATCGATTACAGCGGTGTAAACGTACGGCTTGAATGACGAGCCAACCTGCCGGAGTGCCTGTGTGGCGCGATCAAATTTTGATTCGTTGAAGTCTCGTCCGCCGACCATGGCATTAATCCCACCCGTGGTGTTATCAATCGCAACTAACGCTCCTTGCGCTCCGGAATCTTGTTCCAGGCTCACTCGGGCTGCCCCGTTCGAACTGAGAGACACAATTCTCAAATAACAAATGTCACCGGTGTGCAGCAAATCCTGGATCTTATCTTTCGTCCATGCCACGTCTGCCTGCCCCACAGCCGCCGAATAACGCCCAAATTTCAAAGTGGCAAGACCGACCCCCGACGAAGTCACAATCGCATGAACGTATCCGTTCGCCTCGGGTTCGTCATCCCAATCAGGATGTTGGTACTTTCCTAAGTCGTTTCCCTCAGCGACCACGTTTTCGAGATTGCCTTTCCATCCGTGGCGCCGTTCGTATGCGGCAAGACCATCCAGCACTGCCTGATTCGCAGCCTTTTGAAGGTCAACGTCCAGTGACGTATAAACCTTCAATCCGCCTTCGTGGACTTGGTCTGCGCCATATTTACTTTCCAAATAGCGTCTCGTTTCTTCGACGAAATAAGGCGCCAGCGAGTTGGGGTCGTGCGCCAGATGCAATGTTAGCGGCTCCGAACGGGCATCCGCCGCTCGCGCCGCAGTAATCTTCCCATCTTCCAGCATCGCGTTGATAACAAGATTGCGCCTCTTCATCGCCCTGTCCGGATGATTAAGCGGCGAATAAACTCCAGGCCCTTTGGGCAGACCAGCCAGCAGCGCCGCTTCCGCTACCGTCAAATTGCGGGCCGGTTTGCTGAAGTAGAACTCCGATGCTGCTTCGAAGCCGTAAACTCCGTGTCCCAGGAAAATCTGGTTGGCGTACAGCGTAAAGATCTGCGGCTTGGTGAATCGCCGCTCAATCTGAATCGCGAGCATGGTCTCTTGTACCTTGCGATGGAACGAACGATCGGGGGAAAGAAACAAATTGCGCGCCAACTGCATGGTGAGGGTGGAAGCGCCTTGCACCTTTCCTCCGGACTCAACGTCGCGATACGCGGCCCCTACAATACGCCAGAAATTGATTCCCGAATGCTTGTAGAAATCCTTGTCTTCAATCGACACCAGAGCATCTCGCAGCACAGGAGCAAAATCATCGTAGCTCGCAACCACGCGCCGCTGCAGCGCAAATGATCCGATCACCCGGCCATGGACGTCATATAACTCTGTGATGGAACTTGGCCGATAGGCTTCCAGGGCCTCCACCTGCGGCAAATCAGTCGTGTAAACCAGCAGTAGTCCAGTCGCCGCGCCGATAATTGCCGAAGCCACCACCATCAGCGAGAACAGGACTCGGCCAACGAACTTCCGCCCGGCAATCTCCACTGGAGGAAGGTCTTGATAAAGCGACTTCATGGTGAGATGCGATCAGAATAGCAGGGCTTCGATGCCTTCGGGAATTGCCGATCGATGCACGGTTTGCCTGGGCCACTCTGCAAGATAGCCGCAAAAAACAATCGCGCACCTTTCAGTGCGCGATGCATTTCGAACGAAATTCAGATCTAGCTAGATCGGCTCTTAAGCACGTCGACCGCCTTGTGCAGTTGATCATCCTGGGTGCTCTTCGGTTTGGCCTCAGGTTCGGTAGTGGAGGGTTCCTGCTCCTCATCGTCCGAAATAACGTTATCGCTCTCATCCGCCACTAGAACGTTTGGAGTGACGGCTGTATCCTCGATGGCCTTGCCGCTGGGAGAGTAATATTTCGCCACCGAGAGAATCAGCGCACCACCGTCAGGGAGGTCGATCGTCTTCTGAACGGATCCATCCCCGAAAGTTTTATCGCCTACAACGTCGCCCCGCGCATTTTCCAGGATCGCGGCTGCCACGATTTCAGCTGCTCCGGCTGTTCCTTTATTCACAAGAACGGCGACGGGCAGGGAAGTAATCGCCTTGGCCGGATCCGCGTTGAAAGCCTCGCGTGGGAATTTCTGTCCCTGCAAATAGGTGATGGTGCCGTGGTTCAAGAAAAGATTTGCAGTGGCAACGCCTTCGCTTTCCTCGCCCTCGGACGTATTTCGTAAATCTAGAATCAGCTTCTTTGCCCCTGACTTTTCGAGGAACTTAATTTTTGCCGCAATCTCTTGCGCATTGCCTTTGGTCAGAGCGTCCACTTTTATGTAGCCAATGCCATCTTCAAGCATCTTTCCCGTAACCGGCGGAATGGTAACCATGTCGCGGATAATAGACATTTTCTGCGGTTCCGCTTTGCGCGCCCGTACTACGGAAAGATTCACCGTTGATCCTGGCGCACCAGCCAGCGCATCTCGAATCTCAGGCAGCGACATATCCCGGGTGCTCTGCCCCTCGATAGACTCGAAAATATCCGTGTCCTCAATCCCCGCCTTATCTGCCGGAGAACCCGGAACCACGGAAACCACGTCCGCATATCCGAAACGTTTCGATACGGTTGCGCCGATCTCCCCTTTGGCTATCGACTTATGCGCCTTCAAGGCTTTGTAAGCGGCAGGGGTCAGATAACTCGAGTTGGCGTCCAGGGACTCCACCAGCCCATGCAGCGCTCCGTCCGTCACTTTAGCGATGTTCGGATCTTCCACATACTCGGTTTGTACGCGAGAGAGCACTTCACTATAAACCTGCATTTGCCGGTAGGAGCCGTCATTTGACGAGGCATGAACCCCGCCCAACGAACCAACGACCACAAACAGCAAAACGGCAAAAGAAGACACCAGAATCGCAGCTTTAGTTTTCATGGACATCGAATATTCGTTTCTGGAAAAATCACTTTCCGGATAGCTTTACAGCCATTATATCTGGTAGATGCCGGTTTCGGTCCGCCGGCTGCATAAGTTCAGGCACCCATAGGTAATCCGAAGAAATCCACTGGCGATCCGATGCTAAATTCTTGCTTGCCTTATGCCGGAGGATTGAAGTTCAGAGTAATCGCGCTTAGCACCGAAACAGGCCGGCCATTCAGGATGTAGGGTTTGAAATGCCACTGCCGAACTGCATCGATAGCCGCCCTAGCAAATATCAGCGATCCCTGCATAAACTTCGCCTCTTGCACCGTTCCATCGCGTGCAATCAAAACTTGTAATACCACAGTGCCGCGTTGACCGCCAGCCTTTGCGGCGGCGGGATATTGCGGATCAATGGGCTGACTTAATAAGGTTAAAGCGACTGCCTCTGGCAGTGCTACAGGCTCGATCGATGACATCGCCGCCTCCACGGGCTTCGCTCCGCTGGCCTCAGGCGTCATGGAACCGATCTGTGATCGCAGGCTTGAAGGAATAGCTCCCGCGCTTGCCACAGTACTACCTAGGAACGGGGTATTTTGCAGAGTGGCGGATCCTGCATGTTTCGGAACCTCATAGTCCTGACGCGGTTCAGGGGCAATGGAGGGTGTTCGTGCCACCGAGGATTCTCCGGTCGCTGCTACAGCCGCAACGTTAGCCGGGGTTTGCTCAACAACTTGGTTAGCCGGCGGTTGATTCTGATCGGTAACAGCGGTACCGCTTGCCGGTTGCCCCTGAGACGCGTCCGGTTCGGAGGGTTTTCCGGATTTAACTGTAGGGTCAGTTACAGGTAACACGCGTATCTGAGAGGGATCAGTGGTTGCATCTGGAATGTTTTCCGCGACCGGAAGCTTGTATTCATCCCCCTCCTGCCCAAAACTGTCATGCTGTGGCGCGGTCTTAGGTAGTGCGGCAGGTTTAGGGTTAAGCCAGTTTGCTGTAGCCCCTATCCCATGCTGGTAAGTCTTTTGCACGGGACGACGCAGGCGTGGTGTGGTTGTTATGGCCACAATTGCTACAGCGATCGCACCGAGAAGTATAAGCTTGTTTCTTCCGCTGCCTGCCGCGACCGGTTGATGTACTTCAACCTCTTCTGCCACTCTCCCAGAGTGAAGAACTCGGTCTTTCTGGATAGCTTCGTGACTCTGCGGAGATGCCGCGGCCGGAATGTCATAACCAGATGTTTGCGGCTGCGCCGACATGTCACTTGCGTCTGAAGCCTCCGCTACAATGTTCGGTCTCGTCAACCTCTCTTGCAAAGATGCCCACCCGGTGAGCGCCTCCCGATCACCCCTTCGCTCCGCTGGTTTTGCCGAGACCTCACTCACCGATGCCGCTACGGGAGCCAAATCTGTAAGCGCATCGACTTCCGACGCTGTTACCTGATCCAGCGATTTTTGAAGGTCACTTTCCGTGTCGAATTGCGCTCCTGGCATTGAGCCCGACGGCTGTAGAAACTCTCCGGCACGGAAGTTCCTCTCAGCCGCGACTGAAGGAAAGGATGAAGTGGATAACCCGCCTGTAGCCGCCGCCGCTCTCGCGAGTCCTTGTCGGGCGAGTTCTTGTTGGGTAGGAGCGTGTGCCACCTGTGGAGCGGTCGATGACTGCTTCGCCCGGAGCAGTTCACTGGCGGTTTTAATAATGTCGCGAATCTGGTCGGCGTGCAGAGGCTTTAGCAAAATGGAATTTGCGCCGGCTCGCAGTACCTCAGGCAACCGAGTCTCATCCGCGACAATCGCGAGTGTCAGAGGACGCTGAGCCGCCTTCTGATCGCGTGCAGTCTTCAGCAGAAACGAAGCCTCCGGCTGATCGTCCCAGTCCGTAACCACGATTTGAAAAAGTTGTGTGCTGATTTTTTCGACCGCATCGATAGCGCTTCCGCAAAACTCTCCCTCGATGCCCAGATCGGCCAGCACCGGTAGAATCGGCTGAACCATCTCCTCATTGGTCGAAAACAATAGACAGCGCAGAGGCATACTATTTCAGACTAGGCACCTTCGGTAATCCCGACAAGTTACCGTGGTTGGATGCCGTTGATTGATTTCATCATTGCCGTCCAATGTCCTCTGGAACAAAGGTATGTTTAATGAAATGAACGATTTGCGGGTTCGGTGATCGCACCGATCCGCTGCGGTAAAATGCTGGGTCATCATGCCAAATCGCGAAATCCACATGCCAACTGCAGATGTAGTCGTTATCGGAGGAGGAATCGTCGGGTCCAGCATCGCCTATCACCTTACTGCGGCGGGATGCCGAAATGTTCTCGTCATCGAGCGCGAATCCGCGCAAGGGAAAGGATCCACCGGAAAGAGTATGGGCGGAGTGCGGGCTCAATTCTCGACTACCGTGAGCATTCAAATGTCGCTGTACTCCATTCCCTTCTACGCAGGCTTCGAGGAACGGGTGGGCCATCCCTGCGACTACCGCGCGCAAGGCTATTTATTTTGCGCGACCACCGAAGCGCATATGGAATATCTGCGCCAGAACTTCGCCCGCCAGGTCGAGGCAGGGTTGACCAAAGTTCGCCTGGTCTCCGGCGATGAAATTCGGGGATTGTTTCCCCAACTGCGAGCAGATGACATCGTTGGTGGAAGTTTTTGTTCCACGGATGGCTTCGTCGATCCCTATAGCGCAATGACCGGATTCATGGCATCTGCGTCCGGCCGCGGAGCAACTTTGTGGAAGAATACTGCGGTCACCGGGATTACGTTCGACAAGATCGGAATTGCCGCAGTGGAGACGACTCGAGGCTCGGTCGTGACGCGGAAGGTAGTAAATTGCGCGGGAGCATGGGCCTCTGCCGTAGCCAAATTCGCTGGAATTGATCTGCCGGTCGAACCGCTGCGACGAATGCTGGTTCCGACCGAGCCCTTTGACGAGTTCCCGCATACAGCTCCGATGATCGTCGATATGTCCAACGGATTTCACTTTCGTCCCGAAGCGAGGGGCTTCCTCTTGGCTTGGAACGATCCCACGGAGACCGTTGGCTTCAATACCAATTTCGATCAGGAGTTCGTCGAGAAGATTTTGACCCGTGCCGCAAATCGCGTGCCATGTTTCGCCAATGTTGCGGTAAACCCTAAGCGGGCTTGGGCCGGGCTCTATGAGATGACGCCGGACCACCATCCCATCCTGGGGGAAGCGCCCGGGGTGCCAGGTTTTTTCCTCGCCAACGGCTTCAGCGGGCATGGAGTCATGCACGCTCCTGCTACCGGTAAAATTCTCAGCGATCTCATTCTCACCGGCAAGACGGATTTGATCGACGCTTCGTTGCTGGGCCTGAGCCGTTTTGCCGAAGGCCGCCTGATCCATGAGACAGCCGTTCTCTGAGGTTTGCCATGCCATTGCAAGAACAAAATTACTGGCTCACGACCGCGACCTTTCCACCATCGCACCCTGCTCGTCCGCCGCTTCCTCCTCGCGTGGACGTGGCCGTCATTGGCGCTGGGTTTACCGGTCTTTCCGCAGCCCGAGCGTTGGCCAAGAGGGGCGCGGCCGTTGCCGTCCTTGAATCGAATACCGTTGGGTGGGGTGCCAGTTCCCGCAACGGCGGCATGGTGCTCACCGGCATGAAACTCGGCGTGAACCAACTCATCTCCATGTATGGCCGTGATCTCACCCGCCGCATGTATGCCGCGTCGCTTGCTTCAATCGATTGCGTCGAACAAATTATTCGCGAGGAAAATATTGATTGCGATTTCTCCCGCTGCGGGCATCTTGAAGTCGCCTGCAAGCAAAAGCACTTCGATGATTATGCCCGACAAGCCGAGGTAATCGCCCGCGAATTCGATCACGCTCTACGCGTGATCCAAAAGAAAGATCTGCCCGTAGAAATCGGTTCGCAAATCTATTACGGCGGCATGGTCGATGAAGTTAGTGCGGGATTGAATCCCGCGCGCTACGTCGCCGGACTCGGCGCAGCCGCCATGAAAGCGGGCGCAGAAATTATCGAGCACACGAAAGTTGAAAGCTTGCAGCGCGAATCGAACCAAGGCGAGTCAGGATGGAAAGTTACGACCGCACGCGGCTCATTTTGGGCGCGGGAAGTCTTCGTCGGTACCAGCGGCTATACGGGCCGCGCTACTCCTGCGCTGCAAAAAAAACTCATCCCCATCGGGTCGTTTATTATTACAACCCAACCCCTTGCTGACGCGCTGGCGCGCGAACTTAGCCCGCGCAACCGGATGATTTACGACTCGAAAAATTATCTCTACTACTACCGGCTTACGCCCGACCGGCGCATGTTGTTTGGCGGCCGCGCCGCCTTCTTCCCCGAGACCGATCGTACCATCCGCCGCAGCGCCGAAATCCTGCGCCGCGGCATGATCGATGTCTACCCCCAACTGCGCGACGCCAAAATCGACTACTTCTGGGGAGGCACGCTCGACTTCGCCTTCGACATCATGCCCCACGCTGGCCAGCTCGATGGCATGTACTACGCCGTCGGCTACGCCGGACACGGCGTCGCCATGGCCACGTATCAAGGCCAAAAGATCGCCGAGTTAATGACAGGCGGCAAGCCCGACAATCCTTTCATCGGAATTCCGTTTCCCGGCGCGCCGCTCGGTTTGTACAATGGCAGGCCGTGGTTCCTGCCGTTCGCGGGGGTGTGGTACAAGTTTCTGGATTGGGTGAGCTAGCTCATTTTGAGCTGAATTCTAACGCAGGGGGGAATTATGCCCGTAAGCGAACTGAAACTCATCAAGCGTTGCAGGGAGTTCTGCGATATGGAGCAAGAAGTTCAATAAGACCTCGAAGAAGTGGAAAGATAAGTTCGACCTGGTGTAGATCAGCATGTCGAAATCCGGCGTGCACGGGCGACTGAACTCGCACCGAAAGACGAAGCAGGGAGAATGGACACACTTCTCAATTTTCGAAGTATGGGACAACGTTACGGAAGCTGAAGTGACTGAGCTCGAAGGGCTCTTCCGACATATCTACCGAAAGGATACCAAGGCGAACCGACTGAACGAACAGAAAGGCTTCAAGAAGATCAAAACCGTCGGATCGGAAAGGTGAAGCTGGAACAATGGTGAACGAAAAAAACTTAACGTATATCCATCACCGAAACGCGTTTCGAATCGTTAGCCGGCCCTCGATGACCTGCCCCTCCTGCATATCCTCCGAGTACAAGATGTTGCATCTCGCTTCCAGGGCGGAGGCGACGATGAGAGCGTCATAAATTCTATAGCCGTATTTTTCTGCGATTGTTAACGCCTCTCCGTGAGTGTCAAGCGTGAGGGGGAGCGGGTCGGGACAGAGGGTCTTGATGCCGTCTAAGGCCCGACGAATCTCGACCCAGGGCATCTTGAACTTCCTGCGTGCCACGGCGGCGAACTCGCTCAAGACCTGCACGCTGACCATCCCGCCCTGGGCAATCAATTCTTCAGCGCGGTCGGAGCGTGGATCGTCTTCGATGATGGCGTACACAAAGACGTTCGTGTCGAAGAACGCCTTATCGCTCATCGTTTTTCACTCATAGCGCTTCACTCATCGTTCTTGCCTCCTCGTTCATGTGCTTCTTCGCGGTCGAAAACAAATCCGGGAGGGAAGGGACGCCGGAGCTTGCGTAGAGCCTCCAGGGCACGCTGGCGGCTCTGATCGCGGCTCACCTCGAACTTGCGTGCCTCAGCAACCCGAATCTCGATGTCATCGCCTTCCTTTAGTTCAAGGGCTTGCACGATTGCGGCAGGTAAACGTACGGCTAGACTGTTTCCCCACTTTGAAACCTGCATAGGCCTCCTTGGATATACATAATTTATTGTATATCTATGATCGTTTCCAGGCAATAACTCCGTAGGTCAATGGTCCCAACGCCATCGCAATCGCCCCGCCGACTAGAGCAAACCGGTCGCTTCCCAGCAGCGCCACACATGCCATGACCACGGGCGCACCTACGACATAGAGCAATCCGACTCGACCGCCGGGAATCACGAACGCCCTCGGCATTCCGGGTCTCGTACGGCGAAGCTTCCGCGCCGAGAGCACTGTCAGCACCGTGGTGGCGGACCGCAACCAGATGTATACCGAGATCAGCTGACCAAGACTCTGCCAAGCCAGCAAAGCATAAATAGTCGCCGAAACAACAATCGCCAGCCACGGAGTTCCATAGCGTGAATGTTTGCGAGTGAGTGCAGCCGGAAGGTATCCGTCTTCGGCCATGGCGAACGGCATGCGAGTTGCTGTAAGCACGGTGCTATTGAGGAGCGCGACGTTGCATATCATTGCCGCCAGCGTCATCCCCATGCCCAGCCAGGCCCCTCCGATGATCTTGGCTGCATCTGAGAAATAACCGGTATGCCAATTCTGCCACTCGCCCGCCGACGCGAGTCCCGCCAGTGTAGGTAGAAAATATGCCGCAATCGAAAGCGGTACAACCAGACCCAATGCTCGCGGATAAGCTCGTTGAGGATTTTCCACTTCCTCGGCCACACTCGAAAGCTGCTCGTATCCTGAATAGAGCCATAAGCCCAGCGCCAGTCCGACGCCGAATATCTTGAATGTTGGTTGATGCGGCGGAGTCAGAGGCAGAAAAGGATTATGGCGCCAGTGCACAAGCCCCATGGCAACCATCACTATCACCGGCAAGAAAATGCAAACTTCCAACGCTGTCGCAACTTTGCCGACCATCCGAATGCCGCGCACATTCACCCACGTAATCAGCGCAATCAGTCCTACCGAGACCACATAGTGCTTCCATCCTCCGATGCTCGGAAAGAAAGCAGCCAGATAGTCGGTGAAGAGCACGGCGTAAGCTCCGCCCAGTAGAAACGATGCCGACCAGTTCCACCATCCCGCGAGGAATCCCCAGAAATCTCCGAAGGCCGCGCGCGTCCAGCGATAGAAGCCGCCCTCAACCGGCATGGCCGTGGTAAGCTCCGCCGCGACCAACGACACGGGTACGCACCAGAAAAATGGCAGCACCAGCAGGAAGATCAATGTCATCCCTGGTCCCGAGGTCGTCACCATGTCCTCGAGTCCGAAGGGCCCACCGGTTGTGTAGGAGAACATCACGAAAACGAGCGAAAGCAGGCCAGCTTTGCGAAGCGCGGACGCGTTGCCGTTAGACAAGGTCACTGGATCTCTATGTGTGCCTACGCAACCAATACTCCCGCCAGAGCCCCTTCCAGTTCCAACAGCTTTCCTTTCACATCCAACCCTCCGCCGTAGCCGCAGAGTTTTCCATCGGACGCGATCACGCGATGACAGGGAACCACAATTGCTATGGGATTGCGATTGTTGGCCATGCCTACGGCGCGGAATGCGTTAGGCTGGCCTATTGCACGAGCGATGTGCGCATAGCTTCGAGTTTCTCCAAACGGAATCGCCCGCAAAGCCTGCCAACAGGCGATTTGGAAGTCCGTACCGCGAAGATCGAGCGGGAAGGTGAACTCGCGGCACTTGCCGCAAAAATATTCCTCAAGTTCGCCCACGTAACCTCTCATCGCAGGAGCTGATTCCTCGAATGAGAAGGCTCTTTGCTCCTGCCGCAGATTTCTTGGATTCGCGCGAATGGATTGCTGACCTGGCAGTCTGGCGTCAAACTCCAGGGCCACCAGACCACTGGCGGAAGCAGCTAAGAAAAGAGGTCCGACAGCCGATTCCATGTTCGTAAAGTATAGTTTTTCCATAGCAAAAAGCCGTCCGCCGCAAACCACGATATCAGAGGATATCTGAGCCTGCCGGAGATTCGTAGGAGAATGTCTGGCCATGCCCCGCCGCGTGATCTGCTTGAAGTTGACATAAATCCATTTTTCGCCCAAAGTGTGTGCGGCACGCTTGTACCCTGGATTCATTCCCCTATGAAAAAGGCGCTCTTTGTTGTCGCTGCCCTCGTTCTCGCCCCCGTCATTTTGGTGGGCGTAGTTGCGTTTGCGGCAGGCGATTGGCGACAAATTGGCTCTACGCCCGCGGGAGATCAGGTGTCCGTCAGTTCAGTCTCTGCCAGAAAGGGCGCACTGCGCAGCGCGTGGATTCGAATTCAATATAAGGAGCCCATGAAACTGCCCCAGGGTGGACCTTTCGTCGAATTTCGTGCCCGAGTTCACTTTAATTGCGTGACCGGCAGCACTTTGACAAATCCCGAGTGGTTCTATGCCAGAGATCACAGCGGCAAACTGGTGGTCACCAAGAAAACGCGGCGGGACGATCAATTCGGACAAGCGTCTGAAGGAAACTTCGCCGGCATGGCGAAGGATTTCGTTTGCGGCCAAAAGTAGGGAACCTGACGATTAGTTCAAAGCTACCGCTCCCGAGAGTTCGCCGGCAATTCTGAATTGATAATCGATTCGATCCAAGTTTTCCACAGCGACTGGCACCTCGGTAACCTTTCCCCTACTTCCATCCAGCCCGCTTCCGTCATATGCTGTTACCGAAACGTTACTGCGGATTCTCCCTTTCAGTATGGATTCACTTCGCTTCTATTCGCTGATAACCGTCGGAAGTGCCGTTGCTCTCGGGGCATATGCCACGCTCCGCCGCAAGCCCAAAAATCCGGCAGATCTTGAACGCGAGCGGCGTTCCTGGCTTGAGGGCATTGGCCGCATTACGGACGGCACCGTGATCGACGTGAATGAATTGCAGCCGAACAACGGGCACCACGCCGCCATTATGCTCATCTACAAATATGATGTCGCCGGTGTTTCTTATCAATGTTCCCAGGATGTGACCTACCTTCGCCAGTGGATCAATCTGCATTCCTGCCGTCTCGGCTTGCCAACGTCCGTGAAATACGATCCTCACAACCCGGGAAACTCTCTTGTAGTTTCTGAAAGCTGGATGGGATTGCGGCAGTGAACAGGGCGCAGGCGCACTAAAGAAACTTACCCTGGACGGATTTCTTAGATCTGGTAGTCATCCTGAAAAAGTTCCGACGGCGAAATATTCTCCGCATGGTTCCCGTCGTCAATCGTCAGGTCGGGTTCCGCACCCAATGCCTCGTGGGAATGTTGCTGAAATCTCTGGCGTAACTCATGCACCTCAGCGGCAAGCTTGATGATTACGTCTGACAAGGGATCGCGAATATCCTTCGGGTCCGTGATGACCACCCGCTTGCCGTCCCGGAGAACGATGTGTCCGGGCACGCCCACAATGGTGGAATTGGCGGGGACATTGCGCAGAACAACCGACCCAGCGCCCACTCGGCAATTATCCCCAACCGTAATGTTCCCCAGGAGCTTCGCGCCGGATCCGATCGAGATGTTATTTCCAATTGTGGGATGCCGTTTGCCCTTCTCCTTGCCGGTTCCGCCCAGCGTCACCCCCTGGTAGAGAGTAACGTCGTTGCCAATAACCGCAGTCTCGCCGATCACTGTGCCCATGCCGTGATCAATGAACAATCTGCGTCCTATCTCAGCCCCCGGATGAATTTCGATTCCGGTGAAGAATCTCGCTACCTGCGAAACCCATCGCGCCAGGAACCGCAATTGATGCTGCCATAACCAGTGGCTCAAATGATGTGCCCAAACCGCTTGCAATCCCGGATAGCAGGTCAGAACTTCGAAATAGGAACGGGCCGCCGGATCGGACTCGAAAACAGCCGCAATGTCCTCGCGCACGGAGTGGAAGAAGTTAGTCAAAACTCAGCTTCTCGTTTTCTTAGTTCTTAGCGAAATCAGTTCTTAGCGAAAACGGTTCCATTGCTAGTCGGAAAGAACAATGATCGGAAGACGTTTTGTTCCCAGATGAAAGTAGCCCACGGCGAGGAAAAAACGCAAGCTGATCGAGGGGAAGGAGCGGCTGAAAACGAAAGGCCCGAAAATTGAGGTCCGAAATTGAGAACTGAAACCGGGTTAGCTGCCGCTCGGCAACGGGCCGCCGTTCGCAATCATAATGCGAAGGTACTTATAGGGATTGACTGGCGTGTCGTTGATACGAACTTCATAGTGCAGATGGGGACCGGTCGACCGGCCGCTCAATCCCACGTAGCCGATAACATCGCCACGATGAATATGTTCCCCGGTAGTTACCGAAAAGCCCGAAAGATGGCCATAGCGAGTCGAAATGCCGTGGCCGTGGTCCAGCATAATGGCCTTGCCGTATCCACCCATGAAATCGGCGAATGTGACTACGCCGTCGGCAGGCGCAATAATCGGATGGCCATACGGACTGCTGATGTCGACGCCACTGTGAAATGCCCCTTCGCCGTTGAAAGGATCGATGCGCTCCCCAAAACTTCCCGTCACCTGACCCTCGACAGGCCAAAGATTCGGAGCTGAACTGGCACGATACCAATCGGCCGTGGTGGCGTTCCGCGTCATGCCGAGGCTAATCCCAACGCTGGCAGCCCCGGTCAGGGCAGAATTTCGCAGAGCGCTCAACTGATCCAGCGAGTACTTCACGTCGGCATCCTGGATTTCCTTCTGCGATGCCGTGACCAGAACCGGTTGGGGTTTTAACCCGTAAAGTGCGGACACCTCACTGGCAATCGACCCCAAGGAAGCGACCTGAACGTCACGCTCCTTGGCTACCTCTTCCAAACGGGTATAACGATCTTTGAGCTGCTCTTTTTCGGTGCGCAACTGGTTGTAACGGGATACCTTTACCAGCATCCGTGTATAAGAACTGGCAATGCCCGTTAAACTAAGGAATCCGATTGCGGCGCCGATCACGAATACATACAGATAGTGGACCGGAATAGAGATTTTGCGTAGCTGGCCATCATCTCCCCGGGCCACAAAAAGGATGTAAAAGCGTTTTCGCAAATCTTCTCCTGTTCCGATTCTTAGGTCAGGTCCGGAAATCCGGGCTAGTTCTGCCCTTGCAGAAACCCGGTTCGGACAACCTGACTGTTGCGGGCCACGCGTTCCCATCTTGGGAATGGAGACTTCTACCGTGCCCCAAAGCTCAACTGGCACCCTCGGACTCTGTCGATCTGCATTGCCCTTTCGGCATTGGCTGCAGAAAAACACGCCCATTCATCAGAAGTTTGTGAATGTCTGGTAAAAGGTAGCAAACTGGGTTCCCCCTGTCAACGTGAACAATCCCTTGCAAATGTTACTGAAGGCGGATGTTAATGAGATATCCCTGATATACCCTACGGCGGATTATTCTTTGCCTATCCATTGGCCGAAAGGCCAGTAGGCCTCGACATTGGAATGCCGTGCCGGAAAGCAGCCGACGGGGTGACAATGCCTCCATATCGCTCTTTTCCCTTATATTCTTAGCAATGGTCATCTCCGAAAAAGCGCTGATTCGCAAAGTTCGTCTTTTGGCGGACACTGCGGGAAACTCGGCTGTGCGAAGAGGCATTGGGGATGACTGCGCCGTCCTTCGCTTCCCGCTGCGCCGGGGTAAGCCAGGTGACACGCTGGTTACAACGGATTTCACGCTGGAAGGCGTCCACTTCCTGCGGGAGTGGCATTCTCCAGAATCGGTGGGCCACCGTTGCTTGGCGCGCGGTCTTAGCGACATCGCCGCCATGGGCGGCGAGCCGGTCGCAGCGTTCTTGTCGCTTGCTTTGCCACGAGACGTCCCTCAAAAATGGGTCAACCGGTTTTCGCAAGGTCTGTTGCGTTTAGCCAATAAATATAACGTTACTTTGGCGGGAGGGGACACGGCGGAGTCTCCCGGCGGGATTCTCGCCGACATTGTCGTTTTGGGGAAGGTTCCTGCAGGTCGCGCTGTGCTCCGATCCGGAGCGCGGCCCGGTCATCGAATTTATGTAAGCGGAGAACTCGGCGGTTCGGCGGCTACGGTTGCAGCGATGTTCAAAAAACCGAAACGCAAGCTGAATCCACATAACTACCTGCGGCATTTCTTTCCCGATCCGCGGATCGAACTGGGCCGGATTTTGCGAGAAAGAAAGCTCGTCTCTGCCATGATCGATACCAGCGACGGCCTCTCGACCGACCTGGCGCATATTTGCGAGGAGAGTGGCGTTGGAGCGGAGCTGCAAGAACAGTGGATTCCTCAGGCAAGCGTTGGCAACGCGAGACAAAAAGTCGGTCTCGAACTTGCCCTGCATGGCGGAGAGGACTACGAGCTTTTATTTACCGCGCCACCCAACAGAAGGATCCCTTCTCGTATTGCTGGAGTGCCTATCAAGCAAATCGGACGTGTCACACCGCCTGGAAAAATGTTCCTCGTTCATCAGAATGGATCTCGTCGCGAACTGAAAGCGCAAGGCTGGGAACACTTCCGCAAGTAGCATT
>Ga0182015_10003601_pt1 | contig 17231 bp, 14 predicted proteins | sample 712P3MmetaG_FD_120478 | JGI IMG/M metagenome (GOLD analysis project Ga0182015, IMG submission 120478) | Permafrost microbial communities from Stordalen Mire, Sweden - 712P3M metaG | ecosystem: Environmental > Terrestrial > Soil > Wetlands > Permafrost | place: Sweden: Stordalen | collected... | reverse complement strand
TTCGGCGATTAAATCACATGTCGGCCGGTTTCAAGTTTCCAGTTTTCGCCCTCAACCGCGAAGCGGGAACACGACGAGCAACGATGAGGTCCTAGCCGTCCGAACCGGAAACTGAGAACTAAGAACTGAGAACTGAGAACTGAGAACTACTCCTTCATCATGGCGTCAATCAGCACGTAGAGTTGGCTGCTGTCGTGCATTTCCACGTAGGGCTTATCCGGATGCCGGCTGCTGACGATGTACACCGTGGGTGTATGTTCGAGTTTAATGGCCTTGCCGATGTCACGGTCGGCGTTTACCTCGGCCGCGTACTTGCCCTGCGGATCGACCACGAAAGGGAAATCCACTTTGTGTTCGCCGGCGAACTTTTCCGCGTAGCCGCGCAGGTTTTGCGGATTGATCTCAAGCTGGTTCGAGAAAATATAATCGCGAAAATCGTTGCCCAGCGCTTTCGAAGTCGCGTCGAAGTAGCGCGCCATTACGGCCGCCTCATACGACCAATTGTGCATGGGAAGAGGAAAGTCATGACGCACCAGGGGAATCTTATAGGTCTTCGCGGCCTGCTCGAGAATGGGCGCCACACGCCGGCACTGCGGGCACTGCAGATCCTCGAAGACCACGATAGCCACCTGCGCGCCTTTGGGCGGACGCAGCACCGGATTCACCGTGTCATTCGCCGCCGCCCACAACCCGGCGGCGAGCACTAAGGCAATCGGCAGAAGAAGACCGAAACGATTCTTGAATATATCTTGCATCGCTGGTTGGCCGATACGTGGCCTGCCTTCATGGTAACCGAAGCGCCTTCACGATGTCAGGTTACGGGAGAGATCCAGTTTCTTCCCGGAGATGCAGCCATATAGACCTCCGTATCCCAAACCGTCACCCCGACGCGCTATAGTAAAAAGTTGACCTCTTCTTAAGTTAGCTCGCGGACTTTAAGCTCGTTAAGATCAACCTGTTAAGATCGTGAGACCGTCCTCTCCAATGCATCCTTATCGGCTCGCCTTGGCTTTCGCGCTAGCGGCGGCCCTTTTGCTCGGACTCGCCGCCTGCACCCGCAAAGGCCACCGTGTGCTGGAGGTGAATTACGTCTCGGCGGTCCAGGCTACGCTGCGCGACCAGGTAGCCACCATGTACAACCGCGTCGGTACGGTGAAGAACGGCGAGCGCGTGGAGGTGCTGGAGCGCGAGAAGCGTTTTTCCCGCGTGCGCACCGCGACTGGCATCGAGGGCTGGATCGAGCAACGCTACTTGGTCGACCAGCAGACCTACGACGGCCTGCAGAAGCTCACGCAAGAGAACCTCCGCGATCCGGTGCAGGCGGCAGGTGTGCTGCGCAACGACTCGAACCTGCACTTAACCCCCGGGCGCGAGACCGAGCATCTGTATCAGCTCGTGGTGGGAGCAAAGGTTTCCGTATTGAAACGCGCCACGGTGGAAAAACAGCCGGGAGCGGCTCCCGCTCCGGCCAAGTCCGCGAAAGCATCTTCCGGCCCCATGCTGGAGGACTGGTGGCTGGTGCGTGATGCACAGAACCGCGTGGGCTGGGTGCTGGCGCGCATGGTAGACCTCGACGTTCCGCTCGACGTGGCGCAGTATGCCGAGGGCCAGCGCTTCGTCGCATTCTTCGTGCTGAACCAGGTGGAGGACCCGGGCAAAGAGGGCGCTGACAAGAAAGTTTCACAGTACCTCTGCGTCATCACCGAGCCGCATGACGGCCTGCCCTACGACTTCGATCAGATCCGAGTCTTCACCTGGAATGTCCGAAAGCATCGCTACGAAACCGCTTACCGCGAACATGGCCTGAACGGCGTGCTGCCGGTGACGGTGACGAGTGAGAATTTCGACAAGGAAGGCGTGCTGCCAGTCTTTATCCTGCGCGTGAAAAACGATAGCGGCAACATCAGCCAACGCAAGTACAAGATGAACTCGCCGATTGTGCACAGGGTGCTGGCCCCAGGGGAACAGAAGGAAGCGCCGAAGCCGGCGGGGAAACGCCGTCGACGCTAGCAGTAGAAGTCCGCGATACTCTTCACCACCCACCGCTGTTCTTCTTCCGTGAGTTCGGGGAACATCGGCAGGGCGAGCACTTCTTTTGCTGCGCGCTCGGCTTCGGGGAAGTCGCCTTCGCGGTAGCCGAGATACACGAAGCACGGCTGCAGGTGCAGCGGGATGGGATAGTAGATTTCCGTCCCGATCTTGCGGGCAGTGAGGAACTCGCGCAGCTCGTCGCGGCGGTAGGCGCGGACGACATACTGATGAAAAACGTGGTGAGCATGCGCCGAAGTCGACGGAAGTTGAATGGGCGCCGCATTCTCCGTTCGCTCGGCCGCAGGCTCCCCGGCCGCTGATGCCAGGCCAGCGGCAGCAAAGAGCTGATCGTAGCGCGCGGCGCGCTCGCGGCGGGCGTCGTTCCATCCTTTTACGTATTTCAACTTCACGCGCAGGATGGCAGCCTGCATCGCGTCGAGGCGGCTATTCCATCCCAACTCTTCATGGACGTAACGGCGCGAGCTGCCGTGATTGCGCAGAAGGCGCATGTGCGCAGCCATCGCAGGGTCGCTGGTCGTCACCAAACCGGCCTCGCCGTAGGCGCTGAGATTCTTGGTGGGATAGAAGCTGAACGCCGCGGAGACGCCCATTGATCCTGCACCGCGGGCTTTACTCCGCTCACCTCCCAGGCGCGCGCCGATAGCCTGCGCGGCATCTTCGATCACGGACAAATGGAATTCGTCCGCCAGCCGCTGCAACCAGTCCATGTCCACGCATTGTCCATAGAGATGTACCGGGAGCAACGCCCGGAGTTTGCCATGCTGGCCGCCACGCAGAAAACACTCGACCTGCGCCGGATCGAGGTTGAAGGTGCGAGGATCGATATCGGCAAACACCGGCCGCGCGCCGGCGCGCACAATGGCGCTGGCCGAGGCGAAAAAGCTGAAAGGCGTGGTAAGAACCTGATCTCCAGGCTGCACCCCAGCGGCTGCCAGAGCCAGCCACAGGGCGTCGGTGCCGGAAGCGCAACCGACGGCGTCGCCCGCTCCGCAGAAGTCCGCAACCTCGCCCTCCAGCGCCTCCACCTCGGGCCCCAGAATGTAATGCTGCGAAGCGCACACCCGCCCCACGGCCGCCAGCACGTCGGCACGAATCTGCTCATACTGCCGCTGCAAATCGAGCATCGGCACGGCGTCGAGCGGCCTCGCGCCAGATGTGGGCGAACCCGCCGAATCTAGTTTGGAGGATTCGGGTGTGGTGGAAGACTGGGTCACGGAAAAGGAGATTGTAGCAGCAGAAGTCTACGCCGCCAGGATCTGTGGAGCATTGACTGCCAGAGCGGACATACCAATTTCCATAGCTTGCTTCCGTAAACCCGTGTATCTGCGCCTGATACCCACCGAAGTCTTGCATGCATATTTAAGATAGCAAACGGCTTACGGCTGTTATGTTTTGGAACATAAGCTGCTTAGCTTTCTTTAGCGCCACCAGTTCGATATCTTGTCGGCCTGTTGGAACCATAATGTCTCAGTGTTCTGCAAGGAGAATCCACGTGAAATGCCTCTTCCGATCCGGATTTGTTTCGCTGATGGTTTTCGGAACGATAGTCTTCGGCGCCACGTTCGCCCTAGCTCAAGGAATTGTTACGGGGTCTATTTCGGGAGTCGTGCAGGATCCACAGGGCGCGGTGGTCGCGGGCGCGAACGTCACTGCCAAGCATCTTGACACGAATCGGGAGTTCAAAGCCAAAACGAACTCCACGGGAGTTGTGGAACTGCGTGATTTACCGCGGGGCGCGTACAATTTGCGCGTTGAAGCGAGCAACTTTCGCGGGTATCTCGCCAATGGCGTTGTAGTGAATGTGGGTCAGGATACGTCGCTGGGTATCATCAAGCTTGAAGTGGGGTCCTCTTCCGAGACGGTCACGGTGGAGGGTACCGCCCCGCTGATCGAGGCTACGACGGACCAGATTACGGACACCTTCAGTTCGGAAAAAGTAGCCGACTTGCCGATGGGCAACACATTCGACTCACTGGCCCTATTCGTTCCGGGCGTCGCAACCGCTGGCGATGCCAGCTTCAGCAATAACAATGGCGCCGAGCTTTCCGTGAACGGTCAGCGCGCCCGCTCCAATAATTTCCAGATTGACGGACAGAGCAACAACGACAACTCCATCGGTGGCCCGGACATATTCTTCGGCAACCAGGACGCCATCGCCGAGATTCAGGTGGTCACCAACTACGACGCCGAGTTCGGCCGAAACACTGGCGCGGTGGTGAACTATGTCACCAAGTCTGGCACCAACCAATTGCACGGGGCTGCGTACGAGATCTGGGATGGTTCAACCTTTGATTCGCTGACCAACGAGGAAAAGAATCCGGTGTTTGGCTTTTGCCCGCCCGGTGTGTCCCCGTCGACTGGCTGCACTGCGCCTGTGGTCTCTCGGTTTGTGGAGAACCGGTTTGGTGGCGCCGTTGGAGGGCCGATTAAGAAAGATAAGGTTTGGTTTTTCGGCTCCACGAACATAGATCGACAGCGCTCTGCCGGCCAACCCAGTTCTTCGGGATCGGGTATCGTGCCAACGCCCACAGGGGTCACCCAGTTGCAAGCTGCTTTTCCATCCAGCCCCATCGGCTTGATCGAAACCACGATTGGTCCCAATGTGATTACGGCGGGTAATCCGACCTTCACAAATCTGCAGAATGTACTCGTGACCAACCAGCCCAACACGACATGCACTGTGGCGGGCACCGACGGCTGCACGCCGATTCAGTTTGGCGTCATCTCGCGCTTCGTGCCCAGCCCATTTAACGACGAGGAGGCCACGGGTCGGGTCGACTTCAAATTGACGAATAAAGATAACCTTTTTGCCCGTTACGTCTATCAGAAGCAGTTCGAAGGCGGCATCGGCTTCGGCAATGGCATCGACATCGGCGACTATCAGGATGTCCCCTCCCTGAGCCAGCAGATTGGCTTGGACTGGGCGCGCAACTTCAGCAACGCTTTCGTCAATCAGGTCCGCTTCAGCTTCTCGCGGGCCAGCATATTCTTCCAGGAGCAATCCTTTGCGACTTGCAATTCCGTCAGCCCCACAGCGTGCCCGACGGATATGATTCTGGCCGGTTCGGCGGCGCAAGATATCGTAAGCTTTGGCGTGGCGGCTGGCTTTCCACAAGGACGTATCATCAACGTGTACCAGTTGCAGGACAATGCCTCAATGCTGAAGGGCCATCACACCATTAAGTTCGGTGCCGAAGTCGACCAGCAGCGTTCGCCCAACGTTTTTCTTCCTGAAAACAATGGCGTGTTCGTCTTCGGCTCCTTCAACGACGTCGTTGCTAACAATCCCGAGCTAACGCAAGTCGCGCTGGGCAGCCCCATTCTCCCTTTCACGGAGTGGGACTTGGGCCTCTATGTGCAGGACGACTGGAGAGTTAAGAGCAATCTGACCCTGAACCTGGGCATGCGCTGGGATTGGTACCAGCAGGCCATCAATTTGTTGCATCAAAAATCGACGGAACAGCAGACGGGCTCGCTCCCCTTGTGGTCCACCAGTCTTCCCCTGAGTACCACCACCGTGCCGACCGTCCCCGAGCAGTTGCACAACTTTGCCCCTGTGCTAGGTTTTGCCTGGACCCCGAATATTGCCGGCGATGAAAAGACTGTCGTTCGCGGCGGCTTCCGGATTGCCTACGATCCTCAGTTCTACAATATGTTCCTGAACGTGGGCACGTCCGCTCCCGCGGTGAATCTTGCCACGTTATTCGGCACCGGCCTGCCTACGACGGGTTTCTTCGGAACGCAGGTGATTCCCTACTTACAGCCGCTGGCGCCAGCCGGGAACCCTGGCTTTGCTGACCAGGTGCAGGTGAGTCCCAACTTCCGGAACCCCTACTCGGAACAGTGGAACTTCGGATTTCAGCGCTCCTTCACCAGCAGGATTGTGGGCGAGGTACGCTACGTGGGCAACCATGGAGTTGGGCTTTTCCAGACGCGGAACGGAAATCCGGAGTTGGGTCCGCTCATCGCCGGCGGGTTCTCAAACGTGATTCCGGCGGGCTTGACGCCCTGCGCCACAGCAGGCGCGCCCGGTTTTGCAGCCGGGAATGTTAACTGCAACTTCACCAATGTAATTACGGATGCCAACACGGCAAATTCCAACTACAACGGCCTGCAGACTGAACTGCGAATTGCCAACTTTCACGGCGTGAGCGGTACCGCGTCCTACACCTACAGCAAGACAATCGACAACGCCAGCGAGATTTTCAGCACGATTGCTGGTGGCAACACTCTGGCGCAAGCGCAGGATCCGTTCGCGATTGGCGGACCGGAACGAGCTAACTCGGGAACGGATTTCCCGAATATCCTCGGCGTGGCCCTCGTCTACGATCTTCCGTTCTATAAGGGACAACATGGAGCGGCGGGGCACGTGCTGGGCGGATGGCAGGTGAACACGACCTACCGTTTCACCAGTGGACAGCCTTACACCACAATTCAAAGATACCCGGGCAACGGCAGCTTTTGCGATCCGGGAGAGGATTTTGGCGGAAACTACGATACCTGCCGCCCCATCCTGAGCAACGCCGCTCTGCCCCTTACTTCCGTCGGGCAATATTGCGACGGAACAACCGCAACGTGCCTAAGTCCCGCTCTCGCCGCGCTGCCTCTGGGCACTCTGGTCAACTTTACGGACCCGTGTTTTGGAAGTAGTGCGGGAGCTTCGCCGTGTGCGGTCACGCCGATTGCTGGGGCTCATTGGATCCATAACGATCCGATTGCCGCCCAAGTCGTAGGCACGCCGTTTGCCGGAGTGGGACGCAATACACTGCGCGGGACGCCCATCAGCACCGCCAATCTCTCTGTGTTCAAGAACATTAAGATGACCGAGCGGGTTACCGCTCAATTCCAGGCAACTGCGTATAACGTTATGAATACACAGTTCCGCGGTGTTCCGGATCCCATTCTGGACGACGTGGCCTCCGGCGCGTTCCAGAACACCAACTTCAACGTAAATGGTGGAGGCACGTTTGCTGGCAACATCATCACCGATGGCATCGGACAGCGGCGGCTGTTTTTCGGCTTGAAGTTCATCTTCTAATTAGCTTCGTTTAATCAGCCTCGTTTTTGAATTCAGACCGGCCGAGAGGTCGGCCTGTTTTTTTCCAGACATCCGTTTCCCAATCTCACTTCCCAAACATCGGGTAGTGACTCGCCGCGCCCATGAAGAACAGCATCACGACAGAAAGGAACGCATTCGCTCGCGATACCAGGAAAGCTTGGCGCGCCATTGCCTTGGCTCTGTCTGGCATGGGAGTGCCGTTGGTGGCGTTGTCGCGGGTCCATTGAATAAGGCGCTTTTGGATGCGCCAGATTACTCCCCAGACGTTGAGCAGCATGACCCAGCCGATGCCGCCGCCAATGCCGATCGAAAGCAGCCGGCTGCTCTCCCAGCCGTGGCTGTTTAAGCTCAGGAAGAGCCATGCTGCGGCCGCGACCACTACGGCATAGACCACTCCGATGAATGCGCCTTTGTCGAAGACGCCTTTGCTGGGGATAAGGCAGGCGTAGAGCACTCCCCAGACGATTGTCCAGATCAGAAAGAAGCTGCCCATCACCGTCCCGTGCGAAGGGTTCAATCCCAGAATCTGGCCGTTGTGGACATCGGAAGTCACAATCATTTCCCAGTAGCCGATTCCGACAAGAACCGTGAGCGCCGCCGACATTCGAAACCACCATAGCGCCCTCGTCATAAGCGCGGGTAGGACTCTGCCCCTGGTGCCAGCGTCGAGTTCCTTCATTAACGGAGAATTCACCAGATTGAAGAAATAGAGCAGGCCGATCCAGGTGATGCCGGCGAGGAAGTGAATCCAGCGCAGCAGCATCTCGATATTGGTCTTAAGGTCGGGGGGGAAGTTGATTTGGGGTCCAAAGAAAGTTGCGAGAGCAACGCTTGCCATGATGCCTCCTAGGATTTCACCCGGTATCTTCGCATACTGCATAAGGCACGGCGAAGAACGGGCGCTGTGGGCTATGCAGGGGCAGAATTGCCCACGCCGGGGATTGTACACAACAGCTCGGGAGGATGGGGCAGGGGATGCCTTCGCAAATCTTCACACCGTGCAGGAAATCTGGCTTTCGCAACTTCCGGGTTGAAAAGCGCAGGGCGACGCCGTATGGTACTCGCAGCTACCTGCTGGGCGGCGCTGCCTCGGAAACGTGGCGGCGAGAAGGCAGGATTTGTCCCCCCGTGTTCCTTAGGCGGAAAGCCGTGAGGAACGTGCTGTTGTTTTGAGCTTGCCCTGCGGCGAATGCCGATAGGTGCAGGTTGGTTGCTCGCAGTTCAAAGAACTTAAGGAGATCGGCTATGGAAAGCAGCAAGCCGGCGCAGAACATCCAGGATTCCTTTCTCAACACGGCCCGCAAGGAAAGACTGAGCATCACAATTTATCTGCTGAGCGGGGTGAAGTTGACGGGCCGGATTCGTTCGTTTGACAAGTATTCCGTGGTGCTGGAGGCCAACGGACAAGAGCAATTGATCTTCAAGCACGCCATCTCGACCATCGTGATGGGCCGAACCGTGCCGCACGTCGCGCACGTGGCGCATCCGGAGGCGAAGGTTGCGGCAGCAACCGGAGCCGCCTCGTCGTCGGCATCTTCGTCGCCCGCAACGGCTTCGGCGGCAAGCGCTTCGGGCACCGAAGGGTAAGGCGTTTTCGGATTGCGTAGTTCTCATCCCAAGAAGACCCGTGTTCGTGCGTTCGTAAGCAGACGTGTGCCCCTCGGCGCGGAGCCGGTGCGCCCAGAGGATTCGCAGGAACGCGCGTTTCTGGTGGGGATTGATGTGCGCACACGCGGCCGCGGCGCCAAAGGCACGGTGACCGCGCAGGCGCAAGCGGCACGGGATGCGGCGTCCGCTGCGCCCGCAGCGAACGGCAAGGCCGGGGTGCCGGCCCATGCCCCGGGAAAGTCCAATAACAAGCCGAGCATTCCAGAGTTTGACGCGGACGAGTCGTTGGCGGAATTGCGCACGCTGGCGGGGAGCGCGGGCGCGAAAGTTGTCGGCGAAATTCTGCAGCGGCGCGACCGGCCCGATCCCGCCACTTTGATCGGCGCAGGCAAGCTCGAGGAAATTGCCGGCGCGGCCGCATCGGTGAATGCCGACCTGCTTCTCTTCGATCACGATCTCACCGCTTCGCAGCAGCGCAATATCGAAAAAATCGTCAAGCGGCGGGTCATCGACCGCACTCAGTTGATCCTCGACATTTTTGCGCGGCACGCGCGCACGCGCGAAGGTCAGTTACAAGTAGAACTGGCGCAGTTGCAATACATGCTGCCGCGGCTCGCGGGCCGCGGGGTGGAAATGTCGCAGCTCGGCGGCGGCATCGGCACGCGCGGTCCGGGCGAAACCCAGCTTGAGACCGATCGCCGGAAGATTGCTCGCCGCGTTCGCCACGTGGAGCAGCAACTGGAAAACGTGCGCCGCATCCGGGCGCAGCAGCGGCAACGGCGCGAATCGGCCCCAGTGGCGACTGTGGCGCTGGTGGGCTATACGAACGCCGGCAAGTCGACGCTGTTCAACGCGCTCACGCAAGCCGCTGTACTGGCTTCGCCGCGCATGTTCGCCACACTCGATCCCACAATTCGCGCCGTGGTTCTGCCCTCGAAGCGCAAAGTGCTGCTCTCGGACACCGTAGGATTCATTCGCAGCCTGCCGCACACGCTGGTCTCCGCCTTTCGCGCCACGCTTGAGGAAGTGCAGCGCGCATCGCTGGTGGTGCAGGTTTCCGACGCCAGCAGCCGCCTCTCCGCCGAGCAGGACGCGCAGGTGGAGATTGTCCTGAAAGAGCTGGAAGCGGAAAAGAAGCCGCGCCTGCGCGTGATGAACAAAGTCGATCTGCTCGATGTGGAAGTGGCTGAGAGTTTGATGGCTGACTCGCTGCGGGATGATTCGAACACGGTATATGTGTCCGCAGCGGAAGGCACGGGCCTGGACCATCTGCTGAATCGCATCGACGCCATGATCGAAGAAGACCGCATCAGCCGCGTCCATCTGCGCGTCCCGCAAAAAGAAGGCAAAACGCTGGCCATGCTCGAAGCCAAGTCGCGAATCTATTCGCGGACGTACAAAGACGGGGCGGTGGAGTTGGACGTGGAAGCACCGGAGTCGGTGGTACGAAAGATTAGGGAATGGGTGGTGGAACGAACGACCTGAATTCCAAATTTAAATGGGCCGGCAACCAAGAAGCGGTGACATTCCTTGGCTATCGGCCCATTCGATCCTGAATTGGATCGGAGGTGATGCTTTAATGCTAATCCTCTTTACCGGGAAGTCAAGGATTAGTTGCAGGTTTTTGCATGGCTGGCAAATGGTAAGGACATGACCGGATTTGGCCCATTTTGAGGCCTTCTGTCGTCTTGAGAGTCGCGTGAAAATCACCCCCTTGCGTTGACATAAACTCCTTCGGACGTTAGACTTAACAGTTTTCATAGCCCTCATTTTCCTGTACAGCAGCATGCAATGGATCAGACGCTACGACAACTAGGCGAATTACTGCTCGGAGCGGTACCGACGGTGATTCTGCTGGCGCTGCTCTACATCCTCTACACGGTGATCGTGCACAAGCCCTTGCGGCGCGTGCTCGACGAGCGCCACAGTAAGACCGAGGGTGCGATCGAGAAGTCGCGGGCGGATATTGCCGCGGCCGAGGCGCGCACCTCCGAATACGAGCAGCGGCTGCGCGAGGCGCGGGCGACTGTGTTCCGCGCACAGGAAGCCAGGCGCAAGTCGGCGCTCGATGCTCGGACTGCGGCGATGACTGCAGCCCGGAACAAAGCTCAAGCGCAGGTCCAGGCCGCGAAGGCTGATATCCAGAACGATGCCGAGTCGGCGCGCGACGGCTTGCAGGCAGAAGCGCAGACCCTGGCAACAGAAATCATGCGGCGCGTGCTCGAGCCCGCCGGAGCCGGACGTTGATGTTGCAAGGCACCATGGCGAAGGGAACGATCCCGAAGAAGATGTCGAAGAAAATGACTTTCCTGAAAAGAATCGTCCGGGCGTGCCTGCTCGCGTCGCTGGTGGCGAGTTTTGCGATAGTAAGATCGCTGCATGCGCAGGAGCCGTCTGCGCCTCCGCAGAAGCCACAACAGTCCGATGACTCATCGAAGCAGCCGGGTTTTGCTCGGCAACTGACGCACGAGACCCGCGAAGCCGCCGGCGAAGAAAAAGACGACAAGGCGCAGTTCAAAGAGTCGCCATCGGTGCAGTTCATTGCACGGCACACTGGACTGAGTACCGGCGCCGCTTACTTTCTAAGCGTGTTGTTGAATTTCGCCGTGATCGCAGGACTGATTTTTTGGGCAAGCCTAAAGTACCTGCCGGACGCATTTAGCGCCCGCACCGCGGCGATTCAGAAAGCGATGCAGGAAGCGCAGAAGTCCAGCGACGAAGCGCGGCGGAGGCTGGCGGAGATCGAATCGCGCCTGATGAGGCTGGATGGTGAGATCGGCATGATGCGCGACGCTGCCGAGAAAGAAGCTGCAGCGGAGGAAGCGCGCATCCAGGCTGCCGCGCAGGAAGATGCGCGGAAGATGGTGGAATCGGCGCAGCAGGAAATCGCGGCTGCCGCGAAAGCGGCGCGCCGCGAGCTGACCGCTTACGCGGCTGACCTGGCAGTTGGCCTGGCGCAGAAACAAATTCATGTGGATGCTGCTACCGATCAGGCGCTGATCCGGAACTTTGCCGGGGAGTTGGGTACGTCTGAGAGTTCAGCGCATGCACCTGGAAAGGATGGGAGCTAGAACATGGCTTCGGTCGCCAGCACTTATGCCCGGGCCTTTGCGGACGTGGTTCTGAGTGCGCATCTTGACGCGGATCGCTCTATCGCGGAATTGCGTGCCATCGCCACCTTGCTGGCCCAGAGTTCGGATTTGCGGCGAGTGTGGGAGAACCCAGCGATTCCGGCTGAGCAGAAGCGCAAAGTACTGGATGTGATTGCGCAGCGGGATGAGCTTCCCAAGCAGGTTCGGAACCTGGTGGCCGTGCTGATCGATCATCGGCGGGTGCATTTTCTGGAGCCCATCATCTGCCAACTGGAAAAAGAACTCGACGCGCGCCTGGGATTCGCCGAAGCCCGGATCACCAGCGCTCGCACATTAGGGGATGCGGAAAAGCGCGACTTCGAGGCACAGGTGGAGAAGCTGACCGGCAAGAAAGTCCGCGCGCATTATGAGCAGGATGCTTCGCTGCTCGGAGGCGCGGTGCTCCGCATCGGCAGCACGATTTACGACGGTTCAGTCAAAGGCCAGTTGGAGAGATTGAAAGAAGCTATTGGCTCTTAGCCTTTAGCTCTTAGCTTGAACCCACTCGGGTTGAGTTTGGAGCCGAGGCTAACAAGACTGAAACGCGAATCACCGCAGGAGCCGCTGTGGACGCGCAGAGAAAAGCTAAGAGCTAAAGGCTAAGAGCTGATTCTATGGCACAGATCAAGGCAGACGAAATAACCAAACTGATCCGCGAGCAGATCGAGAACTACGAATCGAAGATCTCCGTGGACGAGACCGGCACCGTCATCACGCTGGGCGATGGCATCGCGCGCGTGTACGGACTCGACAAAGTGATGGCCGGCGAACTTCTTTCCTTCCCTCACGACGTGGCCGGCATTGCCATGAACCTGGAAGAAGACCAGGTGGGCGTGGTGATTCTCGGCGAATACACCGAGCTCAAGGAAGGCGACGAAGTGAAGCGCACCGGACGCATCATGAGCGTGCCCGTGGGCGATGCCATGATCGGCCGCGTGGTCGATTCGCTGGGCCGTCCCATCGACGACAAGGGCCCCATTGCCAGCGACAAGTTCATCGCTCTGGAACGTCTTGCGCCGGGCGTCATCGACCGGCAGCCTGTGCGCGAACCCATGGCCACAGGATTGAAAGCAATCGACAGCATGATCCCCATCGGCCGCGGCCAGCGCGAGTTGATCATCGGCGACCGCCAAACCGGCAAGACCGCCGTCGCGCTCGACACCATCATCAACAGCAAAGGCAACGACCTGATTTGCATCTATAACGCGATCGGGCAGAAGCGCTCGTCGATTGCGCAGGTGGTCAAGATTCTGGAAGACGCCGGCGCCATGGAATACACCATCGTGGTGGCGGCGTCCGCGTCGGAACCCGCGCCCATGCAGTACATTTCGCCGTACGCCGCGTGCGCCATCGGAGAATACTTCCGCGACAACAAACGGCACGCGTTGGTGATCTTCGATGATCTTTCCAAGCATGCCGCATCCTACCGCGAAATTTCGCTGCTGCTGCGCCGCCCTCCGGGACGCGAGGCGTATCCCGGAGACGTGTTCTATCTTCACTCGCGTTTGTTGGAGCGCTCCGCCAAACTTAGCGATAAGAACGGCGGCGGATCCTTGACCGCGCTCCCCATCATTGAAACGCAAGCGGGCGACGTTTCCGCCTACATTCCGACCAACGTGATTTCGATTACCGACGGTCAGATCTACCTGGAAACAGATTTGTTCAACCAGGGCGTACGCCCGGCGGTGAACGTTGGTCTATCGGTAAGCCGCGTCGGCGGCAGCGCGCAGATCAAGGCCATGCGGCAGGTTGCAGGAACGCTGAAGCTGGAACTGGCGCAGTATCGCGAACTGGCCGCGTTTGCCCAGTTCGGCAGCGACCTCGATAAAGCCACGCAGGCTCAGCTCAACCGCGGACAACGGCTGGTCGAACTGCTGAAGCAGAACCAGTTTTCGCCGTTGCCGTTCTCCAAGCAGATTTTGATCATCTTCGCCGGCACCGGAGGATTCCTCGACGATCTTCCGGTGAATCAGGTGCGCGACTTCGAGAAAGAACTTTACGAGTACGTAGACGCGACCAACGCCGGCCTGCTGCGCACGATCATGGAGAAAAAGATTCTCGACGACGCGCTGAAAGCGCAGTTGACCGATGTGATCAAGCAGGCGAAGCAGCAGTTTGTGGCCTCGCGGGAGGCAGTAGCAAAATGATAGTTCTCAGTTCCCAGTTCTCAGCGCAAACTCAGAGCCAAAGAGTTTTAACTGAGAACTGAGAACTGAGAACTGGTTTCAAATGCCTAACATTCTCGACATTCGTCGCCGCATCCGCAGCGTGGTAAACACGCGGCAAATTACCAAGGCCATGAAAGTGGTCTCGGCCGCCAAGCTGCGCCGCGCGCAGGACCGCGCTTTGTCCGCGCGCCCGTATGCGCTGATGCTGACGAATGTGCTCAAGTCGCTGGTGGCTCGGGCGGAGATTTACGATCCCGAGACGGGTGCGCCGAAGCATCCTTTGCTCGCGCAGCGCGTGGAGAAAAACATTCTGCTGATCGTGGTCACCGGCGACAAAGGGCTGGCGGGCGCGTTCAGTGCAAACATTACCAAGGCTGCCAGCCGGTTCCTCGAGTCCAAGGCAGGGAAGAATATCGACATTGAGGCGATTGGCCGCAAAGGTCGAGACTTCTTGCGCAGGCGCTACCCGGCGGCGTTGCAAACCCGCAGCCTGGTGGAGCTCGCGGAATCGCTGGAAGCCCAACCCGATGCGGCGGAGCGTGCCGGAGTGATACAAATCACGGGAGAGCATGTTGGGGTTCTCGGCAAGTTGGAATTTGCCCAATCCCGCGCTTTAGCCGAGAACGTGATTGAGCGTTATCGGCGCGAGGAAATCGATGCGGTCTACGTCGTCTTCAACGAATTCAAATCGGTGATTGCGCAACGCCTCATCGTGGAACAGGTTCTTCCCATTGAGCACATTGGCGAGCCGGCTGTCCGCCTGGCTGAGGAGATGACGGAGGAAGAGAAGAAGCGCGCCAAGGAAGCAGCGATCAGCGCTGGAGTGGGCATGCGCGCTTCTGAGTCGGCGGGCGAGAAAGCCGCGGCGGAGTTCGGTACGGCGCAGGTGGATTATATCTACGAGCAGCCGCCGGAGGAATTATTCCGTGCGTTGTTGCCGAAATATGTTGCCATCCAGATTTTTCGCGCGCTGCTGGAGTCAGTGGCGGCCGAGCACGCCGCACGCATGACCGCAATGGATTCCGCAACCAGCAATGCCACCGACATGATCGACTCGCTGACGCTGGTGATGAACCGGGCGCGCCAGGCGAAGATCACAAAAGAGATTATCGAGATCGTGAGCGGCGCGGCTGCAATGTAGAGAAGAAGCAAATTGGCACTTGGTATTTAGCCATTCCGAATTTTGCGGGTGCAATCAGAACCTTGAGCGGCCAAATGCTAATTGCCAGATGCTAATTGCTGAGAGCTGAAAACATATGGCTGAAAACGTAGGACACGTAGTTCAAATTGCGGGGCCGGCGGTAGACGTGCAGTTTCCCGAAGGCAAGTTGCCGCCGATTTATCAGGCGGTGCGAGTGGTGAGCGACGGCTTCACCGTGCCCAGCCCCATCAACGTGATTCTCGAGGTGCAACAGCACTTGGGCGAAGGCCGCGTGCGCTGCATCGCAATGGAAGCCACCGACGGCATGGTGCGCGGCATGAAGGCCATCGACCAGAACGGACCAATCTCCGTTCCCGTGGGCCGCGGCACGCTGGGACGCGTCATGAACGTAATTGGCGAGCCCGTCGATCAACTTGGTCCGGTCGAATATAAGGAAAGAATGCCGATTCATCGTCTCGCGCCTGCGTTCGACGAGCAGGCCACGACCGCGGAGATGTTTGAGACCGGAGTGAAGGTCATCGATCTCATTCAACCATTCTTGAAGGGCGGCAAGATCGGCTTGTTCGGTGGCGCGGGCGTGGGCAAGACCGTCGTCATCATGGAGCTGATCAACAACGTCGCCAAGAACCACGGCGGATTCTCTGTGTTCGCCGGCGTGGGCGAGCGCACCCGCGAAGGCAACGATCTGTGGCTGGAGATGACGGAATCCGGCGTCATCAAACCCGGCGATCCGGCGCATTCGAAAGCCGCTCTGATTTACGGCCAGATGACGGAGCCTCCCGGCGCACGTTTGCGCGTGGCTCTGACCGGACTGACAGTTGCGGAATATTTCCGCGACGCCGAAGGCGCAGACACTCTGCTGTTCATCGACAACATTTTCCGCTTCACGCAGGCCGGGTCGGAAGTTTCGGCGTTGCTCGGCCGCATGCCCAGCGCCGTCGGCTATCAACCGAACTTGGCCACGGAAATGGGCGAATTGCAGGAGCGCATCACGTCCACGAAGAAAGGATCGGTCACTTCGGTGCAGGCAATCTACGTTCCCGCCGACGACTTGACCGATCCAGCTCCAGCGACGACCTTCGCTCACCTCGACGCGACCACCGTTCTCTCTCGCGCGTTGACCGAAATTGGAATTTATCCTGCGGTCGATCCGCTGGCTTCGACCTCGCGCATTCTCGACGCCCGCATCGTTGGCCAGGAGCACTACGACGTCGCGCAGTCGGTAAAGAAAACTCTACAGACCTATAAAGATTTGCAGGACATCATCGCGATTCTCGGTATCGACGAACTCAGCGAAGATCAGAAGCTCACAGTAGCGCGCGCTCGCAAGATTCAGCGCTTCCTCTCGCAGCCGTTCCACGTCGCCGAGCAATTCACCGGCGCGCCGGGGCGTTATGTAAAGATTGCCGACACGGTGAAAGGCTTCAAGGCAATTGTCGAAGGCAAGTACGACGACATCCCAGAGCAGGCCTTTTACATGAAGGGCCCGATCGAAGAAGTGCTGGAAGCGGCGGAAAAGATGAAAGCGGCAGCGTAAGAGCGGGCTTCGGGCTTCGGCTTCCAGGCTTCAGCGGGAATGGGAAGCCACTAGGTTTTGCCGAAGCCTGATGGCCGAAGCCCGAAGCCGTGGTTTCTATGGCAGATACTTTCCAACTCGAGATCGTCACGCCGGAAAAGAAGTTGGTGGACACGGCGGCAACGGAGGTTCAGATCCCCGGCAAGAACGGGTATCTGGGCATTCTGCCGGGGCATGCGCCGCTTATCACCGAACTGGCGGTGGGCGAAATCACGTTCCACGCCGGTGCTGAGCAGCAGCGGCTCGCCGTAGCCTGGGGATTCGCGGAAGTTCTGCCGGACAAAGTGACAATTCTCGCCGAGACCGCCGAACGCCCGGCCGAAATCGACGTGGAACGCGCCCGCAAAGCGAAAGAACGTGCCGAACAGCGTCTGGCCAGCGGCGATCCTAACGTCGACGTGGAGCGGTCTCTGGATGCGCTCGCCAAGGCCGAGACACGGTTGGAAGTGGCAGGAAGTAAGAAATAGAAATCGAG
>Ga0182015_10003599_pt1 | contig 17239 bp, 15 predicted proteins | sample 712P3MmetaG_FD_120478 | JGI IMG/M metagenome (GOLD analysis project Ga0182015, IMG submission 120478) | Permafrost microbial communities from Stordalen Mire, Sweden - 712P3M metaG | ecosystem: Environmental > Terrestrial > Soil > Wetlands > Permafrost | place: Sweden: Stordalen | collected... | reverse complement strand
GATCGAGGTTCGGACCACACTATTCCTGATGCGTACGTTAACCTCATGGAGCGAGCGATCCAGGCGGGCAAAAGTCAGGCTGATTTCGCATGCCTGTACGAGATTCTGTCCGACGCCACGAGCAAGCCAATCTGATATTTTGGCCGCTCACTCCTTTCACTTGAAATACGGATCGGGCTCGGGAATCGCCGCACCGTCCTTGCGCGGAGATGAAGCGCCGTAGTTCACCTTCGTCGCGGAATCGTGCAACACGGCTTGGCCGCCGCCCATTAGCCCCGAAAAATCTCCCAACACTTGCAGGCGATGCCCTTTCTGTTCCAGCTCCGCCCGGATGATTTCCGGCACGCGGGCCTCGATCAGCAGCTCACATCCGCCGGGCGTTGGTTTGGTAAAACGCGGCGCTTCGAGCGCAGCCTGAATGTTCATCTTGTGATCGGCGATGTTGGTCACAAACTGCATCTGCGCCTGCGGCTGATTCACGCCGCGCATGATACCAAAGGCGATGTGCTGGGAGCCTTGCTCCATGAATGCGGGAATGATGGTGTGGATGGGGCGTTTGCGGGGCGCGAGCGCGTTGGGATGATCCGCATCCAGCGTGAACGCCGCGCCGCGGTCGTGCAGCAAGAATCCCATCCCTCGCACCAGAATCCCGGAGCCGAAAATCGACGAAATGCTCTGGATCCAGACGCTGTTGCCGTCTTTGTCCACCGCGCTGAGGTAGGTGGTGTTGCCGTGCGCCTCGGCCGGCGTACCTGCTTGCGCATCGCAGCGGGCCTTCTCGGGATCGATGAGGGCTGCGCGCTGTTTGGCGTACGGTTTCGAAAGCAACCCGGCGAGTGGAACCCGCGCAAACCTCGGGTCGGCCACATAACGCTCCAAGTCGGAGAAGGCCAGCTTCTCGGCTTCAATCTTCAGGTGCAGCGCCTCCACGCTCATCGGATCGTAGTGGCCGAGCGGAAAGTTTTCCAGGATATTCAACATCTCGAGCGTCCCAATTCCCTGGCCGTTGGGCGGAAGCTCGGAAACTTTCCAGCCGCGATAATCCGTGGAGATGGGCTGCACCCATTCGGGCTCATACTCACTGAGGTCGGCCGCCGAAAGCGTTCCACCCAGTTGGCGCGAAGTCGCGAGCAGGGCCTCGCCCACGGGACCATCGTAGAACGCGCCCGCGCCCAGCTGCGCGATCAAGCGAAACGCCCGGCCGAGCTGTGGATTGCGAAAGATCTCGCCTACCTTTGGCGCCGTCCCGTTGGGCAAATACAACTTGCGCGCGTCGTCGCCCAGCGGAGGGGAGTTGGAGTTCTCCCAGTCCCACTGAATCAACTCCGTCACGGGAAAGCCATTCTCGGCGTAATAAATGGCGGGCTTGAACAAATCGGGCCACGGAAGTTTGCCGAAACGTTTGTGAAGTTTTTCCCAACCCGCCACGGAACCTGGCACGGTCACGGTATGGATGCCGCTGGTGGGCATTAGCGACAGGCCTTGCTTCTTCAAGTACTCGATGCTTAGCGCCTTGGGCGCCCAGCCACTGGCATTGATACCGATCAAACTGCCGGACTTGGCGTCGAAGACCAGCGCGAAGAGATCGCCGCCGGGTCCGTTCATCATCGGCTCCACGACGCTAAGCACCGCGTTGGCTGTGATGGCCGCGTCCACGGCCGATCCGCCGCGCGCCAGAATCTGCGCGCCGGCTTGGGACGCCAACGTTTGCGCGGTGGCCACGATGCCTCGCGTGGTGATCACCATGGAGCGAGCTTGGGATCGGTCTTGACCGTTCGCCAAGGCGGGCACGCTCAACAGCAGGCAACTCTGGAGCAGGCAACGAAAGGCGCGCATCGACACGAGCCATTCATTTTACATGACTGTGTCGTTTACGAGTTCCGCGAGCTAGCTGATCGCCATGCCGCTGGTAATCTTGGAGAAGATGGTGCTCACGGCCGGCATGACATTTTGAGGCAGAAAGCCGGCCACGACAATTACAATAGCAGCCGCCAACAGGGAGTATTCGATAAAATCCTGCCCCCGCTGGTCCTTCCAAATAGGTAGCAGCCAAAAACGTAGCAGCATCCGGCTCATAGTCTTTTGCGCCTCGATTCCATTTTGAGGCACAAGGGGGTTACGGACAACCAAGAAAATGCCGTAGCTGGATCGGGAAACACCCTTACTACTCCCATGCGGCGCCCTACTTACTCGGCGATTCTGTAAGAGCAGAGCAGGATGTCTCCGGTCTGAGGAACCGAGGCTGATGCAAATGTGATCGCAGCCCCCGAAAGCGTGTAGTCCACGCCGGCGCTCATCAGCAGGCCATTCAGAAATACCGTCAGACTGGCGCTGGGGCTGGGGCTCTGGCTCAGCGTGAAGACAGTGTTGACCCCGTTAATAGAGCCCGTGGGAGTCACCTGATCTACAAAACCCACTCCCGGAAGGCTCACGGCGAGGCGATAGTTTGCACGCAGGATGTCGCCGGTTTGCGGCACGCCGGCGGTTGCAAAAGTGATCATATTGGCAGACAGCGTGTAGTCCACACCCTGATCCTGCAGCAGTCCGTTGAGGAAAAGAGTCAAACTAGCGGCGGGATTTGGCGTGTTGGCCAAAGTGAACGAGCCATTGGCGCCGTTGATAGCGCCCGCTGGGGTTTCGGCGTCGACGAAAGTGGCGGAGCCGCTGGAGCCGCAGGGCGCTGAGGTTCCATCCACGTGCATGCAGTCGGAGAGAGTGCCGGTCGCTCCATCGATGGCGCCGGTAGCGTCAATAATGGCGGTTCGAGAAGGCGCAAAAGAGGTTCCTATGAGCGCGTACAAATTCAGCGCAGCCTGTAATCCGGTGACGTCGGCGATGCTGATAAGCGTGGTCACCGGCGGGCCTGATCCGCTGATGGTTCCATTGGGCACCAGCACGTCGCGCACACGCAGCGCTATAGTGCTCGGGGGCACGGCCCAGGTCTCGGTGAACTCAACCACGCCCTCGCTGGCGAACGTAACGGTGTAAACTGCGCCAGTATTCGCGTTTGTTGTCGGAACGAGCTGGACATACAGTACCCCGTTGGTCACTTGGACCGTAAGCGTACCCGCCGCGATTGCCGTTGTATCCGACGCTTCAAAGGCCGGCCACGTAATCGTAAGCACACCGTTGAATAGAGTTCCGTCGGCGTTATAGAGCGTGTCGCTAATTGTGGTGAGGGGCGGAGTGGCTTGCAACTTCGCGCTGAACGCCAGGCCGGCGAACAGCAGCCACCATTTGAAACTCAACATGCTGCCTCCGTGAATTACACCGAAACGCGAATTCCCGCTTCAGCTTATCCATGGATGTGGCGCCTGGAGAGCATGGGCTGACCCGCCTGAACGGGTCAACTTTTGATTGCCCAAGCACTTCGGCAGTGCTGAATATTAGTGAAAGGTTTGTGACTCAGCCTGCAGGCGGTCGGCGCCTACATAGGGACGCAGGACCTCGGGAACGACTACGCTCCCGTCAGCCTGTTGGTAGTTTTCAACAATCGCCACCCAGGTCCGGCCCACGGCCAGCCCGCTGCCATTGAGAGTGTGGACGTAGTCGGCCTTGCCTTGGCTCGATTTCGCGCGGATGGACGCTCGCCGCGCCTGATAGGCTTCGAAATTCGAGCAGGAGGAGATCTCTTTGTAGCCGTTCTGGCCGGGAAGCCAGACCTCCAGGTCGTAGGTTTTGGCGGAGGCAGCGCTCATGTCGCCGGTGGAAAGCACTACGGTCCGGAACGGCAGACCCAAGCGCTTCAAGATGTCTTCGGCGTCGGCGGTCAATTTCTCGTGTTCTTCCCAGCTTTGATCGGCCCTGGTGAATTTCACCAGTTCCACCTTCTGGAACTGGTGCTGGCGGATGATCCCCCGCACATCCCGTCCATATGACCCAGCTTCGCTCCGAAAACAGGGCGTGTACGCGCACAGCGAGATGGGAAGATCGTCGGCGTTCAGCGTCTCGTCTCGAAAGAGATTGGTCACCGGTACTTCGGCGGTGGGCGCGAGCCAGAAATCGGTGTTCTCGATTTTGAACAGATCCTCTTTGAACTTCGGAAGCTGGCCGGTGCCGAACAAGCTGGCGGAATTGATCAGGAACGGCGGAAGCACTTCTGTGTAACCGTGCTCGCGCGTGTGGACATCCAGCATGAAGTTGATGAGCGCCCGCTCCAGGCGCGCGCCGATGCCCCAGTACACGGCAAACCGCGCACCGGTGATTTTGGTGGCACGCTCGAGGTCCAGGATTTTCAGGTCCCGGCCAAGATCCCAATGCGCTTTGGGTTCGAAATCAAACTGGCGAGGCTGGCCCCAGCGGCGGACTTCGACATTGTCCTCCGCACTCCTGCCCACCGGCACGGACTCATGCGGAACGTTCGGAACGCCGGCCATTAGCTCACGGAAGGAAACGTCGGCGGCCTTGGCCTTTTCATCCAGCGCGGCGATGCGTTCGCCCATGGCGCGGCTTTCCTGCTGGAGTGCGGAGATGTCTTTGCCTTCGGCTCGCAGCTTAGGGATCTGGGCGCTTTTTGCGTTGCGCTGCGCTTTGAGCTGCTCGGCTTCCGTCAGCGCGGCGCGGCGCTCGGCGTCCAATGTTCGGAACTGATCGACATCCAGCTGATATCCGCGCGTGGCCAGACGCTGGGCGATGGAGTCCAGGTTGGTTCGGAAGGAAGATAGATCATGCATGTCGGGATCTGCGTTGATCTGCGTTCATCTGTGGCCAATTAGCGCTCGTTGATCGGAATCCACTTCTCGCCCACTGGCTTACCGGTGTAATCCGCCCGCGGCCGGATCAAGCGGTTGTTGCGGTATTGTTCCAGCACATGCGCGGTCCAACCCGACATGCGGCTGACGGCGAAGATGGGCGTAAACAGGTCGATTGGAATCCCCAGCGAATAATAAGTGGACGCGGAGTAGAAGTCCACGTTGGCGTTGAGATGCTTCTGCTCCTTGATGGTCTCTTCGATTTTCTTCGACGTGAGGTACAGATCCAGATGACCAGTGCGGCGGCCCAGTTCCTCCGATAACGCACGCAGATGCGTGGCCCGTGGATCCTCGGTGTGATAGACGCGATGGCCAAAACCAGGAATCTTGATCTTATGGGCCAGCATATCCTGGACATGTTCAAGAGCCGTGCGCTCGTCGCCGGCTTCGAGCAACATGCGGATCACTTCTTCGTTGGCGCCGCCGTGCAGCGGTCCCTTCAAGGCGCCAATGCCCGCGGTCACCGCGGAATGAATATCGGACAAGGTCGCCGCCACCACGCGCGCAGCGAACGTGGAAGCGTTCAGCTCATGATCGGCGTGCAGCGTGAGCGCGATATCGAACACGTGCTCCATCACATCGTCCGGCTTCTTGCCGGTGAGCGTATAGAGGAAATTGGCTGCCAGTCCGAGCTTCGGATCGCCCTCCACCACGGGCTTGCCGTTGCGCAGACGATCAAATGTGGTGACAATCGTCGCGGTTTGCGCCATCAGGCGCGCTGCTTTCTCCTCGTTCGCTTCTGGGGAATTCTCGCGGGCTTTCGGATCGTACAGCCCCAGCATGGACACCGCGGTGCGCAGCACATCCATCGGCGCGCCCTTCGGAACCTTGCCCAGAAACTCGACCACCTCTTTGGGTATGGGACGATAGCGTACCAGGTCCACTTTGAGCGCATCCAGCTCGGATTGCTTCGGCAGGCGCCCGTGCCAGAGAAGATAAATCACTTCTTCAAAGGTTGCGTGGTCGGCCAGGGTGTGGATGTTATAACCCTGGTAGCTCAGAATTCCTCGATCTCCGTCAATGAAACAGATATCGGACTCGGCGGCAATAATCCCCTCGAGTCCCGCTTGTGTGACTGCCATTTAACTCCTCTGTAGACTGCAACGGTTTCATCGCCATGCGATGAAGTGCGTTCGCAGCGTGAAATTTCATTTTACAGAATTCGGCGGACGCCATGACGGCCGGTCATGTCCGAAACTACGCCGGTCGATTACGCGGCGCTTGGCTGATGCCCGACTGAAGGCGTCGATGCCCTCAAATCGGACTTGAGACTTTTTTTCCTTCGGAACCTACTTTTCCCACAGGCTGCCAAGGAGCTAACGCACATGCATCGGTACATCGCCGAGACCGGAAGATGAGGAAGCGCGGACTTGAAAGGCCCACGTCGGCCCCATCACGCTTCTAGCTCTTGTTCCCGCGACGGCCTGTAGTCGACCCACCGAGCCCCGTGAGAGCCAAATCAGACAAGACGAACGAGGTCGCAGCGACGCGGCGCCGGAGAAGAACTTGGAGACGCCCAGCCGAGAGCAGACCGCCGCTGCCGAGGTTGTGGTCGAAAAGCCGAAGTCAGCCGACTGCAGCTTGCAGCTCGCCGGTGCCCTCCAGAACTTCGCTACGTGGAAAGAGGATCAAGACGGCGTCACGGTGGATGTGAGTCCGCCGGCCACCGGAGCCGCTGTACTAGCTGCGACGCCGAGCCCGAGCCGCAAGGTGAAAGTGAAGATATATCCCGTGGTGCGCGATCAACAATAGCGACGAGCGGTGACCGGCGGCGGCCCCTCCGGCGCCCAAGCGCGCTTGTTCCAACGCGCGAGTTCTTCACTGGACGAAAGATCCAACGTTTCGCCGTCCGAGCTAAAATTAGTCATATGCATCGCTTTCTCCTGCACAACGACCGCATCCTGGACGCACACGAGAAAAGCTTGAGCGCCGGTCAGGTCGGCCTCCTGAACGGCTGGGGCGTCTTCAGCACCCTGCGAGTCGCCGACGGAGTGCTGTTCGCGTTTGAACGCCACTGGGACCGCATGCAGCGCGATGCCGCCAAAATGCTGGTTCCCTTCCCTCGGGATCCGGCGCAGTTGAAATCGCAATTGCTGCGCCTGGTGGAAGCGAATGCCGCCTGGAACGCCACTTTGCGCGTGGTGGTGGTTCGCAATCGCGGAGGAATGTTTGAAGGGCCCGATCAGGATCGCGATTTCGACGTGCTGGCGTTCACCAAGGACCTGTACCCCTGGGACTCCCACGTGCGGCTGGCCATGAAACCCCACGGCAGGCATGCGCAGAATGAATTTTCCGGCTGCAAGATCCTGTCGTGGTCGCACAATCTGACGTGGTACGAGGAAGCGCGCCAGCGGGGATTTGACGAAGTCGTCTTGCTGAATGAGCGGGGAGAGGTCAGCGAATGCACCTCCGCCAACATCTTCGCCGCCACGGGAAGCGAGGTGTCGACTCCGCCGCTCAATTCCGGCTGCCTACCCGGCGTCACGCGCGAGTTGCTTTTGGACGTCGTGCGCGTTCCGGGAATTTCGGTTGCCGAACGAACGCTGACGCCTCTGGACTTGGAGCGCGCCGATCAGGTTTTCATCACGTCCACCACGCGCGATTTGCTGCCAGTGGTGTTCATCGAAGGTCTGAAGGCGAACAACCGAGGCTCCGTTGTCGATCCGTTGGTGAAGGCTCTGGAGGAATACCGGCAAGATTACGTGAAGCGCAACGCGTGCGTGCTCGTTACTGAGCCGCGACCGTGAGGGAGCCGTAAAAAAGAAAAGGTTCCAAGTGACCCAGGCGGCAATCCGCTCCCCGACCGGCATGCACGGTCAGAGCTTGGCACGCAGCGTAGTGGAAGCCGCATTCTCTTGCTCCCCGCAACGGTCTTTCTATGGCCCGCTACGGTTCAACGCTCCAGAATTCGCTCGCCTTGCTACCCGCTAGAGACCTACGCCTCGAAACGGCCTTTTGCTCGCCCGCAGCGATTGTTCCCTTTCGAGAAACCCCCGCGGCGAGGTTAACGCTCCTGACCTATTTCTTCGGCGAAATTCCGAACTGTTCTTCCAGCCCGTTCGGCTTTGACCTCCCACCCTCGGATGTGTTTGCCACGTCCCCGGGGATGTTCATCGCTCAAAGCCCGTTGCCGTCTCGCAAGCTCAGAACTCTCAAACGTCCACCAACTTTCGCTCCCCCTCGGGACTTGCATCCCTCCGGATCGTAGCGCTCGGCTAGTGGCAAAATCTGAGAAGCCTACCTTTGTGTCCGGCCCGATCACCCTTCGCTCCCCGAAAGTGTTAATTAGTCTTATTAACTATCCACTCTCGGATCGACGTTCCAGATTCGCTACCGTTCACCAAGCTTACTGCTCTCTAAACCTCTTGGAACCACGTCCATCATTGCCTGAAACCCATCTGGAGTCAACTGTTAAGTGACAATGAAAGACCCTTTTTCCAAGACTTTTATGCGGCATGGAATCAAGCGTTTGCGAGATTTCCGCTGTGGACAAAATGTGGATAAAACAACTTCGCCCGTGATTGTCTGATCTGAGTGCCGCTGGTTTGGTTCACTCGCCTTCCACCAGACCAAGAATCGAGCCTGTGTCGGTGGCCACCCAAATGTGACGGGCGTCCGCTACCGCGACCACCGCCACCTGGGCCACGGCGCGATAGTCCACGTCCATCTCCTGCCACAGCTTGAGATTGCGGCTTTCGAGGATTTTGAGTTTTCCAGGAATCGGAACCTGGGGCGCATTGCCGGGCGGTTCCACGGCCACAACAACTGCGCCACCGTCGTCGAGCAACGCGACATCGGTGACGGCGCGATCGCGCTCGCCGAAGATCAGGCGCGATTTCAATTCCCACGAGGACGTTTGGAATACCGCGGAAGCCAACGGAGAGTGTGCATCCGAGTACACCACCAGCGCGAGCGTAAAGCCGTGCTTGGAAATCCTCAGCCGCCCCAGGCCGGCTTCCAAAGCAATGGAGCCGGTGGACCACTTCTTGCCGCCGTCCGAAGTCTCGAGGATGATCACGTGCCGCCCCGGCGGCTGGCGCTCGGCTGCTACGGATCCTTTCGCCGCCTTGGGCGCTGCCGGATCGATCTCGCCTACGATGATTCCGTGCGGTCCTTCGAACGTGATGGAGTCGTAGCTAACCGCGCGAGCATCGATCACCAGGCCAGCTCCGATGGAAGCACTGCTGGCCTGCGGCACTTTCGTCCAGGTCTTGCCTCCGTCCAGGGTTTCGTCAAGCAAACTGGGCGTCCCGGCGATGTAGCCGTGATTGGCATCCAGGAAATGGGCTTGCAGTATTCCCTTGCGAATTTCTACTTTGTTCCAGCTTCGCCCGCCCTCCACCGCCGACCATAGCCCGTGATCGGTGACCATCCAGCCGGTTGTTTCGTCCAGGAAAAACAGCGAGACCGGCTGTTCCCTCACTTCGTACTGCGACCAATGGCGGCCGCCGTCGCTGGTGACAACCACCGCGCCCCGCTGGCGATCGTTCTTGTCGGTAATAACGCCCGCGGCTACACAGCGCTGGGCGCTGGGGCACGCAATGTCGCGAATCTCGAAGTTGGAACCGGGCTGGTCGTAGAGGTATTGAATTTTCCAGCGATCGGCGGCGCGGAGCGTTGCCAGCGAACCAAGCAGCACGAGCGCGAATGCGCTAGCTGCCGCTCGCACGTTGCGGCCCCGCGGACAAAACCAAGCCGGAATTTTCGCTCGCGGTTTGGCCGGTTCGAGACAGCATCAACAGGCAGCCCAGTTGCTCGCCGACGCTCGAGAGCAACTCCATCTCGATGCCGGTATGCGCGTGCGGATCGCGATGCTGTACGTTGATGACGCCCTCCACGCCGCGGCGCGAAAGCACCGGCGCCGACAAGAAGGCTTCGTACGTATCTTCGGGAAGATCACTGAAGAACTTGAATCGCGAATCGCGAAACGCCTCGCGTGAGATTGCCAGCAAGCGCTTCTCGCGAGCCACCCAGCCGGTCAAGCCTTCGTGGATCGTCAACTTCACGTTCCCCACCGCCGACGGGCGATTGCTCGCGCGCAAGACCAGTTCGCGGTTATCGAGCAGGTACAGCAGACAGGAGTCGCATTCCATGAACTCCACCACCAGCGAAACGACGCTGTCCAGCGCGTCCTGCAGCTTCATCTCCCGCACCAGGAAACGGCTGATCTTTTGCAACAGACGCAACTGCTGCTCGGTGCGCGCGAGGCGCTGTTCGACCTCATGTACTTTCGACACGACTTCTATTATCCCACCAGAAGTAACAACCGAATGACACACGCCCATTGCCGTAGTACGATGGTTGCATCCTTATGATGTGTGCTAGAGCAGTCATCTTCATTGAGCGAACCAATCGAACGAACAAGGAGATCGCACTTAATGTGGAATAAACGTAAAGAAGAAGAGTACCCACCCAAACCCGCCCCGGCGCCAGCGCCCGCTTCCAGCCAGGCCAAGGAGAACGTTCCTATGTCGAGCAATCCAACTCCCAGTCATTCCGCCAGCGAGTCGCGCGGACCGGCGAACATCGGAAAGGCTGTCATGATCAAAGGCCAGATCTTCAGCCGCGAGGATCTCACCATCGATGGCGAAATCGACGGTTCGGTCGAGCTGCACGAACATCGTCTGACGGTTGGGCCCAATGGCAAGCTGCAGGCCGGCGTGAAAGCGCGCGAAGTGGTGGTGCTCGGCACCATCCACGGCAACGTGGAAGCGTCCGACAAGATCGACATCCGCAAAGACGCGAAACTGGTGGGCGACATCAAAACCGCGCGCATCGTGATTGAAGACGGAGCGTATTTCAAGGGCAGCATCGACATCGCGCGCCCCGAAATCAGCAAGCCTGCGGCAGCGCCTTCGCAGCCCAAGCCCGCCTCCGCCGCCACTCCGAGTGCGCACGCCGCCGCACCAGCGCCGGCTACCGCGGCAGCCGGCGATTCCTCGCGTTAAATGCATTGATGTTCCGGGAAGGAGTGAAGCATTGCTGAAGGACCGGTTGAGATCGGATCCGTTTTCACCGCCGCTTCACTCCCAGCCCAAGAAGTCCGGCGCGCCGGCGCAGGCCCAAAGCCGGTCCAGCCATGGACTGGATCAATTCTTTTCGTCCCTGGAGGATCAGGAAGGCCTGTCCATCCTGGATTTCTCCGGCGCGAGCCAAGCCAATATCAGTTTCATCACCTCCATGGGTCATCGCATCTATTCCAACGATGTGTTGCGCACCATGGAAGAAGCCTTCGGCTCCGGCGGAGATTTCGTCGCCAATCAGGCTGACCCGCAGCGTGCCGCGACCTTTCTGCGCGAAAGTTTGGATTTCCCCGAGCGCAGTTTTGACGGCGCCCTGGTTTGGGACACGCTGCAATTCCTGGCGCCGCCGCTGTTGCAGGACACGGTGGACCAGCTCTGCCGCATTCTCCGTCCGCAGGCCTCACTCCTGGCGATTTTCCACGCCGAAGAGAAGGCCCAGACCGCTCCGCTGTACACCTATCGCATCGTTGAATCGAAGACCATGTCGCTGACCCCGCGCAATCAGGTGCGGCCGGTGCAGTATTTCAACAACCGCAGCCTGGAAAAGCTCTTTCAGAAATATCACTCGGTGAAGTTCTTCTTGACTCGGGATCACTTGAGAGAAGTGATCGTGCGCCGCTAGGTAGTTTCGCGCGCGAGCCGGTGCAAATAGTCGATGGTGATGCCGAGCGTGGCGGTAGCCCGTTTTCGGCGAGAAACAATCACTAGCGCAAACACCGCAATGGTCAGGGCAAACAAGCCCGCGAAGAGTAAGATCTTGCCGTTCCTGTAGAACCATGGCAGCTCTACTTCATGAACTTGAGCCGGACTGGCGCGTGGAACACCCAGCGGAATGACGTGTCGACCGGCGACTCGGCCTTGCCTGTCGAGTTCAACAATAAAGCCGTTGTGATTATCCGGGGGATAAACCATAGCGTAGCCTTCCCGCAGAGGTATTGCGCCATTCGGAATCCCGGGTTGACCGCCGCCGCTTGCTGAGTCTGCGTTTTGTGCGTGAGAAGCTGAGGCCGGCAGCGCAGCGGAGAATCTTAGGGAGCTGGTCGAAGTTCCCATCCAGACGACGGCGATCAACAGCAAAGCGGCTGCTACGGCCGTAAGCGAAAGCATTAGTTTCTTCGACGGCGATCGCGTTGGCCTGGGGGCTGCTACCGTCAAAGCCTCACCGGCAAGTTGATGATCGAGATCCAGGCAAACGTGCTGCGCACTTTGGCGTAAATCGATCCATTGCCAATCGCTCAAGGGCTGGGGCATGGCCGCCGCGCAGAGCTTGACGGGCACTACCTTCTTGTTCAGAAGCAGCGCCAGAGCAAGCTCTTTGGCGATATATTCCGACCCGCGAGTATCGCAGCACCAGAATAGGACAAATATGCTGGACTGTTTAATCGAGGATCGAATCACCGGATCCCAAGAGTCCCCAGCTTTCAGTTGCTGGTCCCAAAAGACCCGGCGCTGATTGATACTGAGCAGTTCGACGAGAGGCTTCACAACCTCGCTGTCCTTGTGGCTGTAAGATATGAAAGCGTCGTAACGGCTGGACCACCACACGATCCCGACATCATATCAGGCCATTGACAGGCGTTAAGATTGTGATCCGCGCGCGCTACGGCAGCACGTAGGTCAGCCCGATCGTCAATTGCACCGAATTCTTCCGGAAGGCTGGCGGAGGATTGTTGAGATACGAATCGATGAAGCCGGCGGATGCGTTCAGCCGCTTGTATACCGGCATCGTGAGCAGCGCGTTGAAGGCGCCCGAATAAGCGTTGGTGTTGTTCCAGGTCGGTAACAGGGTCAGGTGCTGGTCCAGAGTCAGGCCGTGTTTGAACTTTCGCCTGAAGGCTTCGGCGAAAATGGAGCCGATCAGATCAGCATCGGGAGCGCCGGAGAATTGCTCGCGGATATAGCTCACGCTGGTTTTCAGATCCAACGTCTCATTGGCGGTTTGGATCACCGTCCAGCCGACGCCGCCGCTATAGGTCTGTTGCAGGTCTAACCCTTGCGAGAAGTTGTGATCGAAGGCGCCCTGCCCAAAAACGTAAAGCCGCGGGCTGAAGTATTGATCGCGCTCCAGGTCGCCGTGGAAGATCGCGGTCTTGATAGTGGGCGTCGAGGGCTGCGATACCTCGCCGTAAGCGGCGCTAAGATTCAAGCTGGTCCGGTTGCTCGGTTCGAGCCAGTTCTCCGTGGGCATGGAGCGCACCAGGCTAACGGCTCCGGTGAAGGACTCGCTGTCTTGGGTGGCATCCACCAGCGCCGCGCCAATGGTCACTGTCCCTTTCCATGCTTCGAAAAATCCGGGCTGGTGCGACAGCGCATTTTGAAAACCCGCCTGATCGACAATCAGGCCGGCGTCGGCCACGGGGATGGATAGCGGCGCTTCGGGAGGCGCGCCAGTGAGGCGCAACTGCTGATCCTGCATGGACAGCGTTCCCTGCGGGATGCTGGAGGCATCGGCGCGTTTGCGGAGCATCGTGTTCTTCGGAATCACCGCGACTTTCGCGGAGCTCTGCAATTCCTTTACCTTGCTCCAATCCACCGTGATCTCGCCCAGGGCGTCGCTCTTGAACGTGAGTGAAGATCCAGCCGACTTGACGAAATGGCCGGTCAGCCGTTCACCATCCGCGAACAGGAGGACGTCAGGAGCGGGCTTCCCCGCATCGGGCTTCGCCTGACCAGCCGGTTGGCCGTAGACACAGGCGATCCCAAACACGCTCAGCCAAAGTAATGAAGTACTGGCCGACCAGCGTCTGGGGCCTTTTGTATGGATAATCGACATGTTTTTGTGTGATGCAGCCCACTGTCAAGCTGCTTAGAGTATTTTAACGAATCCGGCCAGGACACATTCCTCGGGTCGGCGGCGTCTAAGAGTCGAGGTGAGGTACTGCATGCTTAAAACATTGACATGGATCGTCGCGGGTGCCGCGATCATCGCGCCCCTGTGCGCGCAGGAGGAAACCCCCGACCACCGGCTGCGATCAGCCGCCGACGTTCTACACGAAACCCTGGGTGCTCCGGACAAGGGCATACCGCGCGATCTACTACAGAAAGCGATGTGCGTGGTGGTTGTTCCGGGTCTCAAGAAGGCCGCATTCGTGGTGGGCGCGGATTATGGAAGAGGCTACGCGGTTTGCCGTCATGCGGGCGGATGGACCGGGCCGGCGGCGGTCAGGTTCAGCGGCGGCAGCTTCGGTCCGCAAATCGGATTGGAGTCCACCGACATCATATTGCTGGTGATGGATAGGAAGGGAATGGAGAATCTGGCGAAGGATAAATTCACCGTCGGCCTGGATGCTTCCGCAGCCGCTGGTCCGGTGGGAAGGACGACCGCTGCCGATACTGACGCCTCCCTGCACGCCGAGATCCTGTCGTGGTCGCGCGCTCATGGAGCGTTCGCGGGCGCTTCCCTGGATGGGACCGTTGTGACCAAAGACAGCGGTGAGGACAAGAGGATATATGGCTCGGATGTGAGCAACAAAGCCATTATCATGGGCGATGTGCCTCCGACACCGGTCGCCAGCGTTCTTACTTCGGTGCTCGATCAGTACCCCAAACAGCACTAACTGAAGGCATTCATTCCCGCAGGTAACGGCGCAACTCCTCGGGATGGAAGCAGTGCGCGGCGGCTGTCTCTTTGGTGATCCGGCCGCCTCGCACCAGTTCGGCGAGGGATTGTTCCATGCTGATCATTCCGTCGCCGCGTCCGGTCGAGATGGCGCTATAAATTTGGTGATCCTCGCCCTTGCGAATCAGACTGCGCACTCCACTGCTAGCCATCAATATCTCTACCGCCGGATAGCGCATGGCTTTGTCAGCCGCGGGAACCAACTGCTGAGCCACTACCGATAACAGCGCTAGGGAGAGCTGCTGGCGAATTTGCGGCTGGTTGGCGGTTGGGAACGAATCCAGGATCCGCGACACCGCCTGCGACGTATCGTTGGTGTGCAGTGTTGAAAGCACCAAGTGCCCGGTCTCCGCGGCCGTGAGAACGGTGGCAATGGTCTCGGGATCGCGCATCTCGCCAGCTAGGATCACATCCGGATTCTGCCGCAAAATGCTCCGCAGGGACCCGGCGAAGTCCGGCGCATCCTGGCCCACCTCAATCTGTTCGACAATCGACTGCCGGTTGGAATGCACGAACTCGACCGGGTCTTCGATGGTTACCACGTGAGCGTGGCGATGTGTGTTGATCAAATCCACCAGCGCCGCCAGCGTGGAGCTTTTGCCGCAGCCGGTTGGTCCCGTCACCAATACCAGCCCTTGCCGCGCTTCCGAAAGATGCCGCAGTATGGGAGGGAGATTGAGCGATTCGAGGGTTGGGATCTTCTCCGGCAATAACCGCAAGCTGCCCGCCAGCGTGCCGCGCTGGTAGTGAAGATTTGCACGAAAACGCCCCACGCCCTCGCGCTGGAAACACAGATCCACGGACCGAGCCCGCGACAGTTCCTGAGTTTGAGCGGGCGTCAGCAACGGCAGCAGCAACCTGCGTGTGTCTTCGGCCTCCAGTGGCGGCCCGTTGGATGGCGAAAGCCCGCCTCCAATGCGCAGCGTAATGGGCGCTCCAGCAATCAGCAATACGTCGGAAGCGCCTTGATGCACCGCATATTCCAATAGTTTATCGAGCGATTCGAGGTTCTGAACCGAAGAGTTCTGAAGCGCGGCCCCGGCCGAATCGCGGGCCGCCGGAGCAGCGCGGTTCAGCTCCGCGACGATCTGCGCCAATTCCTTTTCGTAATACGGCACCCTACCACCACTCTGCTTTAGTGTTTTTAATGAACATCTAGTACCAGCCGATGAAACAGGCCATAGCGAAGGCGCGTCGCACCAGTGAGTAAGCCAGGCAGTAACAGGTTATCAAATCGCGCGCGGAGGAAGCGGGCGAGAACGCCATCGGGGGCATGCCACCGGGGCGGTTCGGAAACTGCGGTTGACCAAAAAGTTTCAGTTTGCGATAAGATAATACGGATCAGAGGCCAGCATATGTGCAGTGGCTGGAGCGGTAGGACCGAAAGGACGAGACGATGAACTCCCAGAGCAGAATTTCCCTGTCTCAGATTGTGCGCCAGGCGATGGCGCTTATGCTTTCTTTGCTGCTGATTCCAGCAGCACAATTTGACATCTACGCGCAAGCGCCCGCGCCGGCGTACGTCGAGCTGGAGGCAACCCAACTGGATCAGCTGGTGGCCCCGATCGCTCTCGATCCAGACTCGCTGGTAGCGCAAATATTGACTGGCTCCACGTATCCGGACCAGATTGCCGCGGCGGATACCTGGCTGAACCAGAACATGAATCTGCCTCCGGATCAGCGCGCGGCCGGAGCGAACGCCATGCCTTGGGACCCGGCCGTCAAAGGCCTCACAGAGTTCCCCTCCGTCCTCGACAATCTCGCGAAGAACACCGCTTGGGCGGCGCAGCTCGGCAACGCCTATTACAACCAGCCCGGCGACGTCGAGAACGCGATCCAGGCCACGCGGGCACAGGCGCAGCAGTCGAAAGTATTAGTTTCGACGCCGCAAGAGACTGTGGCGGTTGCGGAGGCCGGCGTGATCACCATTGCACCGGTCAATCCGGCTGTGGTTTTCGTTCCCTATTACAATCCGTGGGCCATCTGGGGCGGTCTGTTTGCCCCCTTCCCTGGTTTTGTCGCGGTATACCCGGTCGGCATCACAGTGGGGTTAGGACTTGCCTTCGGCGTGGGAATCGGGATTGGGGTGTTTGGCGGCTTCGGCTGGGGCTTCGGCGCGTGGGGGGCTGACTGGGGTGGCGGCGGCGTGCTTTTTGGCGGCGGCACTTACATTTCGAGCAGCACGACGGTCATCAATCATGGCAATTTTGGCGGTCATGACCGGGGCGCGTTCGATCATGGTGGCCGCGGCGTCCCCGGAGGTTTCCATGGCGCCGCGCATGCGGGGGCTGCTCGGGCGGCCGCTGCTAAGGGCGGTGGTCGTGGCGGAGCAGGCGCCGGTCGTGGTGGCGCAGGCGCTGGTCGTGGCGGAGCAGGCGCTGGCCGTGGCGGAGCAGGCGGTGGTCGTGGCGGAGCAGGCGCTGGTCGTGGTGGCGCAGGCGCTGGTCGTGGTGGCGCAGGCGCTGGTCGCGGTGGAGCGTCGGCTGGTCGTGGCGGAGCAGGCGCGGGTCGCGGAGGAGCAGGTGCGAGCCGTGGCGGAGCAGGAGCCAGCCGCGGTGGAGCAGGCGCGAGTCGCGGAGGAGCAGGAGCTAGCAAGGGCGGAGCGGGCGCGAGCCGTGGTGGAGCGGGCGCGAGTCGCGGAGGAGCAGGAGCTAGCAAGGGCGGAGCGGGCGCGAGTCGTGGCGGAGGCGCTAGCAAGGGCGGCGGCGGTGCTCGCGGTGGAGCAGGTGCGAGTCGTGGCGGAGGCGCTAGCCAGGGCGGTGGTGGCGCTCGCGGCGGCGGCGGTGGTGCTGCTCGCGGCGGCGGCGGTGGTGCTCGCGGCGGCGGTGGTGGTCACGCCGGTGGCG
>Ga0182015_10003598_pt1 | contig 17242 bp, 12 predicted proteins | sample 712P3MmetaG_FD_120478 | JGI IMG/M metagenome (GOLD analysis project Ga0182015, IMG submission 120478) | Permafrost microbial communities from Stordalen Mire, Sweden - 712P3M metaG | ecosystem: Environmental > Terrestrial > Soil > Wetlands > Permafrost | place: Sweden: Stordalen | collected... | reverse complement strand
CGTGCCGTTTGCCCGTCACGAGCATGTCGGCGTCGCGGTCGAGGCGCAGCTTGACCGGCCGGCCGGTCTTGTGCGCGAGCACCGCCGCGGCGGCCGCGATCAAGGCAGGCTGGGTTTCCTTGCCGCCGAAACCGCCCCCCATGCGGCGGCAACGCACGCACACGTCGTTGGAGCGCCTGCCCAGGGCGTGCGCGACGATTTGCTGCACCTCGGTCGGGTGTTGCGTCGAGCTGTGGATCAGCATGGTGCCGTCTTCTTGCGGCACGGCAATCGCGATCTGGCCCTCGAGATAAAAGTGATCCTGTCCGCCGATGCACAGCGATCCGCGCAATCGGTGGAGTGCATTCGAGAGCATCTCCTGCGGCCGCCCGCGCGCCAGACGCACCGAGGGCAGTACGTGGCTCTGCGCGGCGAGCGCCGCTCGAATGTCGAGGATCGCCGGCAGCGGATCGTATTTGACCCGGGCGGAGCGCGCCGCCTTGCGCGCCATGGCGTGGGAACCCGCAGCCACGGCGAACAGCGGCTGGCCCGCATATTGGACCAGGTCCGGCGCGAATATCGGATCATCGCGGTGGGGGCTGTAATTGTTTTCGCCCGGAACGTCGGCGGCCGTCGCGACGGCCACGACGCCCGGCATGCCGTTGAGCGGCCCCAGGTCCAACTCGCTGATGCGGCCATGCGCGATGCTGCTGAGACCGAACGCCGCATGCAGGGTATTCGCCGGCAGCGGAATATCGTCCGCGTACACTGCGCGGCCGCTGACGTGCAAATGCGCGCTATCGTGACGCGGCGCGCTGTGCGCCGCTGCATCGGCCGCGGATTCTTTGGCGGCCATGCTCAAACCGACGCCGCGGCGGCATCCGCGGTTCGCAGGGGGCGGGTGCTTCCGCCGAACTCGAAATGGAACCGCCGCAACAGGTTGCCGGCGCACTTCAGGCGATACGCGCTGCTCGCCCGTAGATCGGTCAAGGGCGCAAAGTCCTTCGCGAGCGCCGTCGCCGCCGACTCGATGCTCGCGTCGTTCCACGCCGCACCGATAAGCTCACTCTCGGCAGCGGGCGCACGCGATGGAACGGCGGCCATTCCGCCGAACGCGATCCGCGCTCTCGTGATTCGTCCATCGGCGACCTGCACGGCAAATGCGGCGCAAACGGCCGAGATATCCTGGTCGAAACGCTTCGACACCTTGTAGCTCGCGACATCGAGTCCGGGGTTCGGCGAAGGCACGTGCACCGCCGCGATGAATTCGCCGGGTTCGAGCGCGTTGCGTTGATACCCAACATAGAATTCATCGAGGGGCACGCGGCGGGTGCGCTCACCGCGGCGCAACTCGAGTTCGGCGCCGAGCGCCATCAACACGGGCATGGAGTCGCCGATGGGCGAACCATTGGCTAGATTGCCGCACAGCGTGCCGGAGTTTCTCACCGGCGGCGAACCGAACCGTTGGGCAAGCTCTTTGAGTTGCGGATAGGCGGCGACGATCTCACGCCACGCATCGGTCAGCGAAACCGCGCCCCCGATCACGATGCCCGCGCCATCGCTCTGCACCCTTTTCAGTTCGGCGACCTCGCCGAGGTGGATGATCGGCGGCAGATCCTTCATCTGCTTGGTGACCCACAGGCCGACATCCGTGCCGCCCGCCAGAATCAACGCCGCCGGCTCGCGCTCGAAGGCGGCGGCGAAGTCGACCAACGTGCGCGGTGCGCAAAAGCCCGCGAACGATAGCGCGCGCGCGCGCTGAATTGCGCGCAGGCTCGCGCACCGCGCTTCCGACGCCGCTTCGTCGCGGCTCCAATGCGCGGGTGTCGCATAGCTCCCCATGCGCAGGCCCGCCTCGATGATTGGCCGATAGCCGGTGCAGCGACACAGGTTGCCGGACAGCGCCTCGAGGATATCGTCGCGCGACGGGGCTGCCGTCTGCAAATACAGCGCGAACAAGGACATCACGAATCCGGGCGTGCAAAAACCGCATTGCGATGCGTGGTGGTCCACCATGGCTTGCTGTACGGGATGCAAGCCACCATCCTCGGCCTGCAGACTCTCTACCGTGACGAGTTCGCGCCCATCGATGGTGGGCAGGAATCGAATGCAGGAATTGATCGCCCTATAATCGACGCGGCTCGCATCCGGCGCGAGCGTGCCCAGCACGACGGTGCAGGCGCCGCAATCGCCTTCCGCGCAGCCTTCCTTGGTTCCGGTGCGATGCATGCCGTCTCGCAGATACTCGAGCACCGTCATGGTCGGAGACGGATCGGTCACGGTCACCGGCTGCCCGTCGAGAAGGAAGCGAACCACGTTGCGCTCGCACTTGGGGTTGTGGGTCGACAAGCCGGACTACCCTCCTCGATATACGGCGTAACTCCAGGGCGAAACGAGCAGCGGGACGTGATAGTGCTCATGCGGATGGGCAATGCCGATCCGAATGACCGCCTCCTCGATGAACGCGGGCTCCGGAAGCGCCAGGCCGCGGCCGCGGAAATACTCGGCCACATGGAATGTCAGGGCGTAGCGGCCGGCGTGAAATGCGTCGCCCGCAAGGAGAGGACCCGGCGATCGGCCATCGGGGCCGGTACTGATGGAGGCGAGCAGCCGCGGCGTGGGCGCCGCCAACTCATGCAGCTCGATCCGGATGCCGGACGCCGGCACACCGGCCGTGGTATCGAGCACGTGAGTCGTGAGCTGGCCCATATGTACGGCTCCTAACTTGGCAGAGCGGCCAGTCGCCCCTGATTTCACACCAGCAACATGCTATAGATATCCTTTTATAGTGTATGCGATATTCACCCGGGGCGGTAGGATGGAAATGCGGCGGGATCCCATGGAAGATTTCATCAAAGGGCTGCCCAAAGCGGAGCTTCACCTGCACATCGAAGGGACGCTCGAACCCGAACTTGCGTTCCGTCTCGCCCGCAAGCACGGCGTCAAACTGCCGTATGCGACGGTCGAGGAGTTGCGCGGCGCCTACCGGTTCCGGAATCTGCAGTCCTTCCTCGACATCTACTATGCGGGCGCCGACGTTCTGCGCGACGAGGAGGACTTCCACGCCTTGGCGCAGGCGTACCTTCGCACGGTCCACAGCCAGGGCGTGGTGCACGTCGAGATATTCTTCGACCCGCAAACACATACTGCGCGGGGCGTGGAGCTCTCTGTGGTGATCTCCGGGCTGCGCCGCGCCTTGACGGAAGCCGAACGCGAGTTCGGAATCACGTCCCGTCTCATACTGTGCTTCTTGCGGCACCTGAGCGCCGAGGAAGCCATGCGCACGCTGGTGAGCGCCCTTCCGTACAAGCAGGCGATCGCCGCCGTGGGTCTCGATTCATCGGAGTCCGGGCACCCGCCGTCGAAATTTTCCGAGGTGTTCGCGCGCGCGCGGCATGAGGGTTTGCTTGCGGTGGCCCACGCCGGCGAGGAGGGACCGCCGGCCTACATCTACGAGGCGCTGGATATATTGCGGGTGCAACGTCTCGACCACGGGGTGCGGTGCGAAGAGGACCCGGAACTGGTTCGGCGCCTGGCCCGCGAACGCATGCCGCTCACGGTCTGTCCTCTGTCGAACGTCCGGCTCAAGATTTTCGATGAAATCGGGTCTCACAACCTCAAACGCCTGCTCGATCGCGGTTTGTGCCTCACTGTCAACTCGGACGATCCGGCTTATTTCGGCGGTTATATCCTGGAAAACTACCTCGCGGTCCAGCGCGGGCTCGGGCTTGACATGGCCGACCTCGCCTCGCTGGCGCGCAATTCGTTTGAGGCGTCCTTTCTCGATCAGGCCGCCAAACAACGTTGGATGGCCGAGATCGATGCGTATCTCCGCTGCGCCGATCCCGGCTCCGTGTCGGCAGTTTTGCCCAAGTAATCATCCGCGAGGAAGGCTGGAAATCACGCCTGATGTTTCCTGCGGTCCGCCGCCGGGCCGATGGCGTGAACGCGCCGGTTTGCCACCCACACTTCGCGGATATTGACCCGCGCCGCGTGATAAATGATCTTCTGAAGAATGTCCTCGGGAGTGTCCCGTCCGTCGAGACGCAAATTGCTGTGCCGCGCGCCTGCATCGATCACCACGGCGTCGAATCGATAGCCCTGCTCGAATATCCCCACGGGCAAATCGAGCGCGATGCCGCCGCCCGCCGTCGCCAGCCAGAACGCCGTGACCGCATCAATGCGCGAGTCGGGGCGCCGCCGCTGGTCCCGGGTGAGCATCGGGTCGACGCCGGCTTCGAGGCTGCGCGAGGCGATCACCGCATGACGTGCGTTATCGAGGATGGAGGGGCTTGCGCCGCCCGCGATGTCAGAACCCAGGCCGACATGAACCCCTTGCTGCAGGATGCGCCGCAAGGGAAACACCGCATCCGAAAAATAGACGTTCGAGAGCGGGCAATGAGCGATTCCGGCGCCGCGCTCCTTGATGAGCGAGATGTCCTCGTCGCCGACGAAATTGCCGTGGGCAAGGATAGTGCGCCGGGACAGCAATCCAAACCCATCCAGTGCCCGGGTGTCCGAGATGCCGCAGCGATCGAGAACGAACCGATGGGCCCAATCGCTCTCGGAGCAATGCGTCTGAACGTGGCACCCCGTCTCGCCCGCCAAGGCGCCGAGTCTTCGCAATAAATCGTCCGAACAGGACGGAATGAAGCGCGGCGTGATCACGGGCGAGATCAGTTGGGACTCGTTGCCGGGCAGGGTGTGCACATACTTGATGAACTCGCGCGTGTCCGCCTCGGCACTTGCCGCGGAGGCGTCCCGGTAATACGCCGGACATTGCGTCGGATCGTCCATGGCGACCCGCCCTATCAACGCCCGCTGGCCACGACGCAGACAAATGTCGGCCAGCCGCTCCGTCGCGGGCAGATGAATGCTCGCGAAATACAGCGCCGTGGTCGTCCCGTTCGCCAGCAAGCCGTCCACCAGGGACTCGTACGCGGTGTTCGCGTAGTCGAGATCCGCAAAACGCGCCTCCAGCTGGAAAGTGAAGGCTTGCAGCCACTGTTCGAGCGGCAGGTCCAGGGCCAACCCCAGTTGCGGCCATTGCGGTGCGTGGACGTGCAGGTCCACGAAACCCGGCAGGAGGTATTGGTTCGGCTCGAGCATCACGAGACTGCCCTTTTCCGCGAACTGGCCGGCCAGCCTGCCGGTATCCGGCGACTCGCGTGCGTGGACCGAATCGATCGTTCCATCGCCCCCGACCACGATCAGCGCATCGCGCAGAATCTCCAGCTGTCCGCAAGTCGGCGTGTGCAGCGCGGTGCCCATGAAGGCGCGATCGGATGATGTATGAAGCGACATACGGTCCTCCGCCTTGCGCCAGTCGCCCGCAGGCTCTTGGCCGTCAGGATGACGGCCACGGCGCCCGGCCAAGACATCACGCGGTTAGAATTTGCCGCTGATACTCAGATCGTAGCTGCGCGGCGGGGCCCGCGTCAGAAAATCGTTGCCGTAAAACGGGCTATCGTTGGTCAGATTACGCTGGTCGGTCAGGTTGTAGATCGTGAACTTGACCATATATTTCTGGAAGCTGTAGAAGCCCGCGGTATTGACCGTGTATTGCCAGGGAATCGTCGGCGATTGATAGTACCCGCCCCTGGCCGCGTAGTATGCCAATTCGGATGACGGTAGACCTGGGTAACCCGACTGGATTGCCGCCAGGTTGAGATAACCCGATTGGGTCACCTCGACGGGTCCCGTCACCTGAATATTCGCCTGGGCACCCCAGCCGGACTGGTGCTTGTAGTTCGCAAGCACGTTGAACAGGTGTTGCGGCACGCCCGGATCCTGGAACGTCTGGTTCGGCATGAACGGATTTGCCGTCGACGTGCCGGCGCCATCGTTATTGGGTCTATTCCGGACACATGGGACGTTATATACCGAGCACATGGGTACTACTCTCGGCGTTATTCATCGCGCGTTTCATCTATCTCGCCTAAGTCTTGCCGCCCTAGAATTTGCCCGTAAGGGTCAGGTCAAAGCTTCTTGGCGGTTGCCGCGTCAGGAAGTCATTGCCATAGAAGGGGTTATCGTTCACCCAGTTAACCCTGTTGGCGACGTTGTAAATCATGAGTCTCGCGGTGTAATGGTCGAGGAACGTGTAGAAAGCGCCGGCGTTCAGCGTGTACTGCCACGGAATAGTGGGCGGGTTGTAGTACCCGGTTTTCAGGACGGAAGCCGGGATGGCATTATTGATGGGTTGGGAATACGTGCCGAATCCGAAATCATTGGCGAGATTGGCTTCGGTGGCCGCGATATTGATGTAACCGGCCTGCGTGGTTTGGATGGGTCCAGTGATCTGCAGGTTGGCCTGGAACCCGAGCCCGTTGTCGAGCTTGTAGTTGGCAAGGAAATTGATCAGATGCTCGGGCACGCCCGGATCATTGAAGCTCTGATTGGAAGCGAACACCGCCGCGGTGCCGGCACCGTCAATGTTGAAACCCGGTTGCGCGGGGAAATTATAGAACCCTGCCGGCGTGTCCAGCCGGGTATGCAGGTAAGAATAGCTGGCGGTTGCGAAGAAATGCGGACTCGGCTGATAGTTGAGCTCGAATTCGGCACCGGTGATGTGCGCCACCGATTCCTTGTTGACGGCCGGTCCGGTGGTTACCTCGCGTTCCTGGCTGAATCCTGCGATGGAGATGAAGAGTGCCTTTCCCAGCAGGTCGAACTTCATGCCCGCCTCCTCCAGCTTCGTGCCCTGGCGCAACTGGCCGAGCACCGGGACGTTGATAGCGCCGACCGCGCCGTCGTTGGCCGTGGCATAGACGTATTGCGCCTTGTTGAACGTGACGTAGCCCGATACCCAGTCGGTCGGACTGTAGACCAGGCTGATGTTGCCGTTATAAAGACCATACCAGGCGGTGTGCTGCGACTGCGGAGGACTCACGCTGTACCCATCGTAATTGGCAGGCGATGTGTAGGCGGCCTCGGCGGCGGAGTACAAGGGATCTGAATCGTTGAGCTGCACCAAGTCGCCGCGCAACCCGTACATCACGCTCCACTGCGGCGAGAATGTCAGGCGATGCTCGAGGAAGATGGCGGCGTCCTGGAGATTGGAATCGATGGTGGCGTTCGGATACAGCTCCGCGCCGAACGCAGTACCGTTACCGGGAAAGCCATACTGGGTGTGGCCGAAGGCCGCTGTGTAAGGGAACGCACCGCCGACGATCTGCGCCGCAGACGGAAACACCCAGGTGCTAGGACTCTGCGACAGATCGAATACGCTCACCGGCTCGTTGTTGTAGTTCTGGATGTCATACACGTGGGCGTAGCGGTACGTGAAACCCGCATCGATCTCGTTGCTAACGGGGCCGAGCGCAAACTTTCCCTTAAAATCGGTCTTGTTCTCGAGGGTGAAACTGCTTTCGGCCGTGTCGGCATAGTAGTCCTCGGTCTGGTTGTAGCGGTTGACGTAGTCGTAGAACGTGTTGTTCACGATCGAGAAATTATCGCTCAACGTCCAGGTCTGAACGATCTGCAGCATGGCGTGCACCGAGTGCGCGCTGGTGCCGGCCGGCTCGTCGATGAGCGTGCGGGGGTTCAGCACGGTGGTGCCGGTCATATCCACCTCCGTGCCGAAGCCGACGACACTGCTGAGCGGCGGCGCGCCGGTGAGATAGGTGCTGTTGTCGATGAGGCCTTGGTTCACGCGGTTGATACCGTCGTTCTCGCGATAGCGCGTATCGGTAATATCGCCGTTAATCGCGATTTTATAGCTGGATGTCGGCTGGAAGAGCACGGCGCCATACAGCGACTGCTGATGGAAGTACATGTCGTAGTAGTAACTGCCGCTATCGTTGCTGGTGAAGCTCAGACGTCCGGCCAGATTCTGGGCCAGTGGACCACCCACATCGAGGCTCAAAATGCGCTTCTGATGAGTGTCCGCCTCCAAAGATGCGGTCGTCGCAAATGTCGTCATGGACGGCATCTTGGTGGCCATGTCGATGGAACCGCCAACACCCGGTCCGGCCCCGCCCTGGACGCTGGCCGGACCCTTGATGATGTCGATGGAGTCCACCATGTTGAAGCTGATTGGCGCGCCGTAGCCGTTGAGGGTGAAACTGTCGCGCATCCCGTTGTAGAACACGTCGGCGAACTGACCCCGGATGCGGGGTACGTTCGGCTGGCCGAACGAGGCGTCCGAATAGGCGCTCGAGGTCAGGGAGGAGAACCCACCGGGATTCTGCACGTCGAGGGCGTCGAGTTGCGCTTTGGACAACACCGTATTGTTGCGCGGGGTATCCATCACGCTCAGATCGAGCCCGAAAGCGGAGTTGGAGGTGACGGTGGTGGGCATGATAAGGTCGCCGCGCCTGATGCCGTTCACCACGATTTCGTCGAGATCGCCGGTGGCGAGTGCCGGGGACGGCGCGGCGCTTGCCGGCGCATTAGTCTGCGCGTGTGCAGTGCGGTATGAGGCGAGGATTGAGAGCGACGCGATGACAGTTACACGAATCCACAGTGTCAAAGGTCACCTCATCCCGATTAGTTATGTGCTCTCGATCCTATCAGGCACCCTAGGCCTGTCAAGCTTCATACCTATGCCCGGGGAGCGTCGTCTGGCAAAGTCATTCGCATGAGGCCGTGCAAGCGCGATTCACCACGTTTTTCAGGCAGAACGGCCGCCCCCATATGGCGCATTCAACTCGATTTTTTGCCCCAACTTGGATCATCGGTCCCGAGGCGGATTGACCCCGGCGATTGCCAAACCCACCGCGGATGGCGCAGCATCGCCGGCCAGCGCAGGCCCGCGGCGCGACCGGCAACCAGCAAGATTGAATACAGCCATGGACAAACTCTTTATTTCGGCAAATTCGCTGCTTCGCGACTCGATGGAGCTCGCCAGACGCATCGTTCGCAGCGGATTCCGGCCCACCTATCTGGTGGCGATGTGGCGCGGCGGCACACCGATCGGGATTGCCGTGCAGGAGGTCCTCGAGTACCACTCCATCCATACCGACCACATTGCGATTCGCACGTCTTCTTACACCGGCATCGGCGAGCAATCGAAGACCGTGCGTGTGCACGCCATCGACTACCTGGTGTCGCGTTTGTCGGCCGAGGACCGGCTGCTGCTGGTCGATGACGTGTGGGATTCAGGTCGCAGCCTCGACGCCGTTCTCGCGGAGTTGTCGCGCCGCTGCCGGCGCAACCTGCCGGACAATATCCGGATTGCCACCGTGTACTACAAGCCTGAGCGAAACCGCAGCACTCTCGTCCCCGATTACTACGTCCAGGCCACCGATAGCTGGCTGGTATTCCCTCATGAGATCCAGGGGCTGACGCGCGAGGAAATATTGGAGCACAAGCCCGTGGGGGCGGATTTCTTCGATCCGCCCCCCTGAGCGCGATCCCGCGGGACTAGGTCGCACTCAAAACTTGTAACCCAGCGTCGCGTACCATTCGCGCGGCGGATTGTAGGTTCCAAACACCACTCCGCCCGCGACCTGGTCCTGGCCGGTGGTGATGTAGCGACGGTCCGTCAGATTGGTGCCGCCGATCGTGAAGGTCAGTCGGCCATCCGGCGCCACGATCGCGGTCGACGCGTTGAACATGTCCACCTTCGGGCGCGCCAGCAGCGGCGTGTTCTCCACATCGTTATACATCTGGCTGGTATGTGTGTAATCGACGCCGAATCGAACGGTCGCGCGAGTGGGAAGCTTGGTGTGCACGTCGGGACTCAAGGAGAATTTCAGGCGCGGCGTCTTGGGCAGCTCGCTGCCGGTGTACGCCAATGCGTACTTGTTGACCTCAGTGTACTTCGCATCCAGGTAGCCGACGTTGCCGTTCAATGAGAAGTGCGACGTCAGCAATGATTGCACCTCGAGTTCCACGCCCTTGATCTCGGCATTGCCGGCATTTTGCGTGACCGGCGATGAGCTGATCTGGTAGGTCAGTTGAATGTCGTCGTAGTGGCTGAGAAAAGTCGCCGCGTTCACGATCAACTGGCGATCGAACCACTCCGATTTCAGGCCAAGCTCGTAGGTACGGTCTGTTTCAGGACCGAACGTTGGCGCCGGCGATCCCGGAGGCAGCGGCACCTCCAGTCGTGTCGTCCAGCCCCCGGTCTTGAAGCCTTTTGCATACGACAGGTACGCCATCACGTCGTCATTGAAATGATACTGAAGGCCGGCCGTCGGAGTGAACTCATTGAAGTTCTGATGGTTCTCGCCGTACGGATACACCTGCAGAGGGTTGTTCGGATTCGGATAGCCGAGCACCTGCTGACAGGTGAGGTTTGCCGGGCCGCCGATCAGGCTCGCCGGGGCGTTGTAGGGGTAACAGGTGGAGACTTTGTAGACGAATCCATTGAGGTCTTGCTGGCCGCCCATAAAGGATTTGCGGTCTTCCGAGAAACGTCCGCCGAGCGTCAGGCCGAATTTTTCGGTGACCTTGTAGTCGGCGTGCAAGTAGGCGGCATAAGAGCGCGTTTCGAGCTCGTTTGGCCCGTCCACCTGCAATAAGCCGCCGCCGAAGGTGACGAAGTCGTGGATGTAGCCGCCTTCGTCGAAATAATATAACCCGGCCACCAGCTTGAGCTTCGAGTCGAACAGGTCTCCGATCAATTGCAGCTCCTGGGAGATCTGATGCTGTCCTTCCGCGAAGCTCAACTCAAAAAAATCGATGGGTGAGCCGTCGGCGTCCAGGCCGCTGGCCCAGTGTAGGCGCCGCGAGCTGGTGATGGAACGAAATTTGAACGCGGAATTCAGATCCCAATCAACCGTGGCCGCCGCGCCGTACGAGTCCAGCTTGTCGAAGTTCTGGCCGGTAGCGTAGGTGCTGTCGATGTTGCCGGTGTTGGTCACTGCCGAGCCCCAGAGGAGTCGCGTGGTGGCCGGGTTCAAGTTGGCCTGCCAGAGCGGCGTGCCGACCACGCCGCGCGGACCGCAGATGAGCGCCGTGGCCGGCGGGAGCCCCAGGAGGCAGTCGTTGAAGAACGGGCCGAAGGTCCCCCCTTGGGAGAATTGCGTGACCGTCGCCAGCACGGTGCTGGCGGTCGACGGCTGATTGGTATGCGTCCAATCACCCGTAAACGTCGTGGTCACCGCATCCGAGGCCTTCCAGACCAGCTTGGCGCGCACGATCTGCTCATTGGTGCCGCCCTGGGTATCGAATGCCTCGGTGCCGGAACTGTGCAGCGCGCCGACCGGATCCGATACATAGGGGGTCGGCGACGGGTAGGGTATGCGCCTTTCGTATCCATCCTGGTTCTGCGTGGCGAAGGTGATCGTCGACAACCAATTCGGGGCGAACGGAATGTCGGCCATCACCGAAGCGTCGCGGCGGTTGTAGCTGCCGCCGGTGACCTGGCTCTGCACGGTGAATTCATCACCCGGCGTGCGCGTGACGATGCTGATCGCGCCGCCGATGGTGTTGCGGCCGAACAAGGTTCCCTGTGGCCCTTTGAGGATTTCGATCCGGTCGACGTCGAGGAGGCTCTGATTGGCGCCCACCGTGCGCGCGAAGTAGACGCCGTCGACGTATACCCCCACGCCGGGATCGAGATTGAAGGCGAAGTCATCCTGGCCGATCCCGCGTATGGATGCCGACAGCACCGAGTTCGAGCCGGAAAACGGCGATCCTTGATCGAGATTGACATTCGGCGTCAGCGCCGACAATCCATGGATGTCGGTGATGCCCTTGGCACGCAGGGTGTCTTCCGAGTACGCCGTGATCGCGATGGGAACCTGCTGGATGTTTTCCGAGCGCTTTTGCGCCGTGACGACCACTTCCGCCAGTTGCTCCGTGGGCGCTCCGCTGCGGGCGTTGGCATCCTGCGCACAGGCGGAATTCCCGTGCAGTCCGGCACTGCAGATCGCGAAGGCAGTCAGAAGGCGTCCAATGAGTCCCTTATGCGGCATGATCGATTCCCCCGGTTGGTTGGATGCATCGCCCGTGTCGTTGCTGGAAATGTCGTGTTTCGATCCGCTCCCGCCGGCCGATTCGGGGCCCTTCTTGCTGTTGTCGATGGGGCCGAGAATGGCGATGGTGCGCGGATTGACGAATTCGAATCGCAGCCCCGAATTGCCCAGAAGCTTGTGCAGCGCCTCGCCTGCGGATAGGGACCCCTTGACCGGCGGCGCTCGCAATCGCGCCACCAGTTCGGAGGAAAAAAGGATCTGCAATCCCGTTTGCTGCGCCAATTCGTTCAGGGCGTCCCCGAGCGGTTCGGCCGGAATGCTGACCGTGTATGGACCGTCCCCCGCCTGTGTTTGCGCGCCCGCGCTCGTCCACAAGACGAGTGCTCCGACCGCATTCAGTAACAGGGTGCGAAAGCGCATGAAACTCCCCAAAGCATTCTCTGTTCTTGTCGTCAGCCAGGACCGCCGCGGACCAGCATCGCGGGAAACCCTGACTTGCCAGTACTTGTGCGGTCGAGTCTCTCAAACCCGGTAGTTGGTCCGATCACTACCGGGTTTTCCCGAAAACCGGCACCATACTCATATGCCGAAGGAGAATGCCACTGCCGCCGCGCGGCTCGCGAAAACCGCGTTTCGCAATCATGCGATGGATTTGCAGCGATTTCTGATCCGCCGGGTGAGCCACGCCCAGGATGCGGACGACTTGGCCCAGGAGGTGTTCGCACGGCTCTTGCGGGTTCGGGACGCGGATCTGATTCGCACGCCGCTTGCCTATCTTCTGGGGATCGCCACGCATGTGGTGCGGGAGTTTCGTCAACGCAGGCACAATGAGCGCATTGTCTACGATTCGGATGTCGCAGAAGCGATGTGCGAGCATGTTGATCAGGCGGCGCCTGGCGGTGTGGAAGAGCGATTGGAGCTCCAGGACAGGCTCGACCGGGCATTGATGGAGCTCGCCCCGACGCACCAGTTGGTCGTCCTGCTGGTCAAGCGCGACGGATTTTCCTATGCGGAAGCCGCGAAGGCCGCGGGGCTCTCCGTTCACACGATAGAGAAATACCTGGTCGAGGCGCGCGCGCAGCTTCGGATCAAACTCGAAGAGTCCTAGGCGATGGGCGAAAGTATGGAGAACTCCAGGCGGCAAATCGATTATCTGCATGCGCAGCAGGCATCCGCTTGGGTGCAGATCCTGGTCGACCCCACCTCGGATCAACGGGCGGCATTCGTCAGGTGGCTGAAGGACTCGCCGCGAAACGTGCGCGATTTTCTGTTCATGCTCACCGTCGACCAGGCGCTGGATCACCTTGATTCGGGCCGGCTGCATGATATCGAGGCGCTATTGGCGCAGGTCGATGCCCGCATCGTTCCGCTGCGCGCGTCGGTGCCTCGATCCTCTGTGCCGCGAGTGGTGGGCGAGGCGGCCGGACGCCGGCGGAAGGCGTACCTCATCGCCGCCGGATTGTTGGCCGCGTGCCTGATCGGCTGGACATTCGTCGCGCACCTGCCGTCCGACTGGAAGGAGTTCGCGACCGCCACCGGCGAGCAGAGAGCGTTCGAAATGGAAGACGGTTCGGTCATTCATTTGAACACTGATTCCAAGGTGGCGCTGCGTTTTTCCGCCGGTTCGCGCGAGGTCCGCCTGCTGCGCGGCGAGGCGCTGTTTCGGGTGCACCACGACAGCTCGCGTCCCTTTCGGGTATTTACCTCGGATGCCGTCATCCAGGCGATTGGGACGCAATTCAACGTGTACGACCGGCCCGATGGCACGGAGGTCGCCGTGATCGAAGGCCGGGTTAGCGTCACCCCGGAGCCGCATCCGGCGCTCGCGATGTTCAATGTGCCGGCAACCGGTGCGGCCAATGGCCGCACCTCGGATCCGCGGCATGCGGAACCCAGGACGCAAAGTGTGGGGGCCAGCGAGGAAGCCCATATCGATCGCCGCGGCCTGCTGAGCGTTCATGCGGTGCCCGACGTCGCCGACGTCGTTGCATGGCGGGATCGCCGTCTGGTGTTTCGCGAGGAATCTCTCGAGCGCATCGTCGAAGAATTCAATCGCTACAGCAAGCGGCAGATTCATCTGGAGGGCTCGGAGGTGCAGACGCGCGTGTTTAGCGGAGTCTTCGACGCGGACGATCCCGACTCCCTCGCGCAGGTTTTGGCCCGGGATTCCCGCCTGTCGGTGCGTTTCGACGGCCACGCCATCGTGGTGACTCCGCGCTGAAACCCTGCGATAGTGCGCACGGACATGCGCCAAATGGAATCCTGCCCCCACCGCCCGCCTTGCGCGGCCTGTCCGCGCTTCGGTGAAATCGGAATCGCTCCTGCCGCGCGCGGCGCGCTGGATGAACTGGCGCGCGCCCACGGGTTGCCGGAAGTCCCGGTGGTTTCCGGGAAAACCGCCGGGTTTCGACTTCGTGCGCGGCTGGCCATCCGGGGCCGGCTGGGCACTCCCAAAGTCGGACTGTTTGAGTTCGGTACGCACCGTGTGGTCCACATTCCCAGGTGCAGTGTTCAGCACCCGCTGATCAATCGTGTCGCCAACGTCGTGCGGCGCGCGCTGATCGACGCTCGCGTGACCAGCTACTCGGAAAAAGCCCATCTGGGTCTCGCGCGCTACCTCCAGGTGGCGGTGGAGCGCAGCTCGCAAACCGCGCAGGTGGTGATGGTCGGCAATTGCGCTGATTCAGAGCCTTTTGCCGCGTGCTTCGACCTGATACGCGAACGCCTTGGGCCGGAGCTGCACAGCCTGTGGTTCAATGCCAATACCGGGCGTTCCAACACCATCCTCGGCCCCGACTTCCAAAACTGCTGCGGACCGGCCAGTGTGGTCGAACACTTCGGCGGCGCTGCGGTGCATTACCCACCGGGTGCATTCGGTCAGAGCAATCTCGACATGGCGCAGGCCATCATCGAGCACGTGCGCGCCCAAATCCCGGCGGGCGCGCGAATCGCCGAGTTCTACGCGGGTGTCGGCGCCATCGGATTATCGCTGTTGGCGGAGGCCGGTGAGATCCGGGTGAACGAAATCAGCCCGCAGTCGCTGCACGGGCTCGAACTCGGGCTCGCGGATCTCGACCCGGCGACTCGGGCCAAGATCTGCGTCGTCCCGGGTCCGGCGGGCGCTGCGCGATTGGCCGCGTCGGGCGCGCAGGTGGTGATCGCCGACCCGCCGCGCAGGGGCCTCGACGCCGACTTGACCGGGTACTTGGTCGAGTGGCCGCCCGAACGCTTCTTGTACGTGAGCTGCGGGCTCGACGCGTTTCGCGCGGATGCCGCGCGCCTGACCTCACAAGGCAGGCTGCGCCTCACCGCGCTCACGGCATTCAATCTCCTGCCGTTTACCGAGCACGTCGAAAGCGTCGCTCGCTTCGAACGCGTTTGATCTGCGCCGCACGCAGATTACTCAGCCAGGCTCCTGGATGCCCGCGCCCTCGACAACTCGCGCTGCCACGGGTTTTTTGTAGATGCGGGTGCCGTGAGCCGGAATTCGCTCCGCCGTTTCGCCTTCTTTCGGATGTGAGCAGAGCGCCAATTTCCAGGCGCCGGCCGCCAGCGGGACGCTCTGCGGCTCCGCGGCGAAATTGAACAGCGCCAGCACCCCGGCGTGCTGGAACTGCAGCCACGCCGCGGCCGCGTCGAACTTCACCTTGGCCTTGGAACTGCGGTAACGATCGGGCATGTTGAAACGCAAATCGATCAAGCGGCGATGCCAATCGAGAAGGTCCGCATGTTCCGGCATCGATAGTTCGGACCAGTCGAGCTTGGACCGCTCGAAAGTGTCCGCGGCCTGCGGGTTCGGCAGTTCACCGGCCCACCGAAAACTGGAGAATTCCTTGGCACGGCCCTCTGCCACCAGTCGCCCAAGCTCCGGGTCCTGATGGTCCGTGAAGTAAAGGAAGGGCGTACGCGCACCCCACTCCTCGCCCTGGAACATCATCGGCACGAAGGGCGATAGAAGGGTCAACGCGGCAATCGCCTTGAGCTGTTCCGCCGTGAGCATCATGGAGAGGCGCTCTCCTCGGGCACGGTTGCCGATTTGATCGTGATTCTGTGCGCATACGACGAGTTGGTCGGCGGCAACGCCGCGCGGCGCCCTGCCGTGGCGGCGCTGCCGGTACATCGAATACTGGCCTTGGTACACATATCCCGCGCACAGCGCCTTGGCGATGTCTTGGAGACCGTGGAAGTCCGCATAGTATCCCGTGGCCTCTCCGGTGAAATAGCGGTGGACCGCGTGGTGGAAATCGTCGGCCCAGTGGGCTTGCAGGCCGTATCCGCCGCGCCCCGAGGAATGCACCAGCCGCGGATCATTGAGGTCGCTTTCCGCGATCAACACGAAGCTCCGGTCCATTTTCTCGCCGAGCTCACGCACCGCCGCGGCCATCTCCTCGAGTATGTGCGTCGCTTCGAAACTGAACATGGCGTGCACGGCGTCGAGACGCAGTCCGTCGAACCCGTAATCGCGCAGCCACATCAACGCATTGTCGATGACGAAGCGGCGCACCTCATCGCTGCCCGCGCCGTCGTAGTTGATGGCATCTCCCCACGCGGTCCTCACGCGATCCGTGAAATACGGGCCGTAGCAGCTCAAATAATTGCCGTCCGGGCCCAGGTGGTTGTACACGACGTCGAGCAGCACGCCGATGCCTTGGCCGTGACACGCATCGATGAAGCGCGCCAACTCCTCGGGGGTGCCATAGGCCGGCAATGGTGCGTACAGGTCGACCCCGTCGTAACCCCAACCATGCCGGCCCGGAAAAGTCGCGAGCGGCATCAGTTCCAAGTGCGTTATGCCCAAACTCACCAGGTGAGGCAGATGCGCCTGGGCGGCCGCGTAGGTGGCCTCCGGGGTAAAGGTGCCGATGTGCAATTCGTAAATGACCGCATCGCGCAGTGCCTTGGTGCGGAATCCCGGACGCCGCAATCGGCGCAGCGCGTTCACGTCGATGACATGCGAATTGCCGTGCACCCCATCGGGCTGCCACCGCGAGCGCGGATCGGGCAGCGGGTGCCCGCCGTCGATCGAGTATTTGTAGCCGTCGCGCAGGCTGGGCACATCGAGATCGGTCCGCCAATAGCCGTTCCCGTCGGCGCACATGGCGACCCGCATTCCGGGTGTCACCAGCTCCACGGATCGAGCCGCAGGCGCCCATACGGCAAGTATCATCGGACCTCACGGCTCAATAGCGCCACCGGAAACTCGCCGAACAATTCACCTGGGCGTACGCTGCCCTCGAGCTCGGCACCGGTGAAGCAATTCTTCCACCCACAGCGCGGCAAGGGCAGCTGCGTGTCGCCCCAATCCCCACACACCGTCATATTGAAGCGCGGCACCACGGCCATGAGATTCTCGCCGCGCCGGAACGCCAGCAGGTTGCCGAGATGCGCGCCCTGTG
>Ga0182015_10003596_pt1 | contig 17243 bp, 13 predicted proteins | sample 712P3MmetaG_FD_120478 | JGI IMG/M metagenome (GOLD analysis project Ga0182015, IMG submission 120478) | Permafrost microbial communities from Stordalen Mire, Sweden - 712P3M metaG | ecosystem: Environmental > Terrestrial > Soil > Wetlands > Permafrost | place: Sweden: Stordalen | collected... | reverse complement strand
CTGGATCTTTAGTAGCTTTGCCTCCTCGGTGTAGCGCGGGTGCGGCTCGGACAAAACCTGCGGCGGAGTCATATTCACCGGCTGCACGACTGTTTGCTTTATGCTGCCGCTGCCAGCTTCATCGCCGGTAGCAACGGTGGCAGAGCCGTTGAGAGAGCCGCTGCCGTTGCCACCGGCACCTGCAATGCTTTGGCCCACGTCGGATCCAAATCCTCCTGCCTTCACGACGCCCCCATGGGCTGCACCGGTCCCCAGGCTCGCGCCGGGAGTGTTATTGAAACTTCCGATGGCCGCAATGGTGGCAGGCCGGGTTGCGTTCGGGTTGACCGCGACGCCCGATGGGTCACCAAAGCCACCGGCCTTGATTGCCGGTGTGCTCCTGCTGTTTGCCATGCTTGTTGCCTTGGGAGTGGCGAACACGCCTACTCTGGGGTGAGCTGCGGCTACCACTACCTTGGCTGGCGGAAGAGGAATGACCGGCATCGGCGGTGTTTTGAGAGTGACGGGCTTTGGGGCCCGCGGCTGCGGTCTTGGTGTCTCGATCAAACGAGGCTTTACCAACCCCCGTAGAGGCGGACGCAGCTTGATGTGAAGGATGGACGTTTTCGGCGGCAGGCGTTTTAGAAACACCAGTTCATTCACGTACCGGGGCGCTGGGGAAGCTTTGGGTAAGTGGGCCATAGTAAACCAAAGCAACAGACTTGCGAGGATAACGTTCAGGGCAAGGCTTTCGACAAAAGAAGTAAGCCGCCCAGCAGGGTTTGGCAATAAACCGAGAGTTTCCCCTGTAGACGTTTCGCTTTCGCACGTGTCGCTTTTGGATACGCCGGAAGTCCCTGGCTGCGTTTGCATATCTGCCACCTCGCACTACATTCCCAGACGTGGTGTCTTACGGAGCGAATGACGAGCCCTGCGAAATAATGTTTGATCCACTCAGCTCTCAGGTTGGGACGCGACAAAGTTCACGGGTGCAGGGAGAAAGAGTTATAGGGGAATTTGTTTCTTGGAAGGAGGACTTACTCACCCGTGGTGTGCGTCACATAGATAGGGATTTATAAAAGACGACAAAGGCATGTCTCATTTCTATGCGGCCAAGAAATCGGTTGCCTTATGCTCCGAGATTTCTAGTCTAGTGTGCGTGTAGAGATGGTGGGTGATGGAGTGAAGGCATTGGAAGGGGCTTTTAGAGTGTGCGTGAGGTTGAGGTTTGCGGAATCCCACATCTCGCAAAGAACGCGAGATATGGGGCACCCGAGTTCGTGGCACGGGAGAAAGCATGAAAGCTGGTTCTCACCGCACACTCTGAAGCCCCGCCGTTTTCAGCCCACGTACGCCTGGGGTGAACATGGGGCACCCGTCCAGAGGGTGGGGCTTGCATACTTGACCCTATTAGTGCCGCGCTACGCTAGCGGTACTTATTCAGGCGCGCAATCTGGTCTGTGTCCAGTTCTTTGCGAACCTGGAGCATGAGGTGAGTGTTTGCTTTTTCGAGATCTGCCCTGGCCTGAGCAACGCGGTCAATCTGGGCAAAAAGAGCGTTCTCGTCCAGAGTGTCGGCGTGGGAAAGCACCTCCATCTTTGACTCTTCTTGCTGCAGCGTCCGAAAGCGGTCGACGAGATTGCTCTTATTTTCGTCGAACAACCCGTCCATCCGTTTTTGTTGATCGGATCGCAGGCGCAGACTCTTGGCAAAATGCTTGTCGTCCCACCACCGGCCTGGAGGTCCCAGTTGTAGGCCACTGTGTATGGTGCTCGTGGTGTTGCCTTGCTGGGGGGACGTTGTGGTGAGGGGGGAAACGTTGCGCGGGTCTTCCGAACTACCGCTATCTCGTGGGGATCCGCTGCCCCCCGGCAATCCCGCCGTGCCGCCTCCTCCACCGGGGCCCATGCCTCCACCGGGAGGCGCCCCTCCTCCTCCCGGCCGCTGAGCGTACGAGGTTGGAATTACCACCAGGCACGCAGCCAAGAAGGTGGCGGAGCAAAGAAGCGATGCTCGCATTAGTTCGCCAGCTTATGCAGCGCTTGGGAACGAGACTCCCTGCCCGACGTCTCGATCGATACAGGTGACTGCGCCTGCCAGCGTATCTCCGTATCGATCGCCGCGAGCAAGCGATTATCGTCCGCAACGTCGGCGGCAGACTCGGCCCGTTCAACGGCAGGGAGCGCATTTAGCGCAGACATCTGCGACGGTCTTTCCTGATGCACCCCAAACAAAACTGCCGCGGCCAAAAGCGCGGCTGCGGTCCAACTACTCACCGCCTGCCAGCGGGGAACGAACCGGGAACGGAGAGTGATCGATGCAGGCACCTGTTGCTCTGCCCACTCGAGCCCGGCCACAGTAAAGTCGCTGATTGCCGCCTGTACCCGCTTTGTCTCCCACAGGCATTGTGGGCAGTTCTGCAAGTGGCGACTCACATCGAAATGACAATCGCCGGTCAGGGCTTCGGTGAACTGTTCTTCTGTTAAGTGTGGATTGGTCATTTTGTCTCTCCAATCTTCTCCCTCACCGCCTTTACGGCGCGGTGCAGGTGCGTTTTCACCGTGTTCACAGACATATCGATGGCCAGCGATATCTCCTGTATTTCCATTTCTTCCTGAAACCGCATCAGGAAGATGGTCCTCTGGTTAAAGGATAAACCTTCCAGAACTTTCCATACCTGTGCGGCCTTTTCGCGCATCAGGAGGCTTTTTTCCGGAGAAGACCGTTCACTGGGGAGGGTGCCTGCGACCTCTGTGATGTCCAGCGCCTTTTGCCCGAACGACCTCCAGAACCGGAACTTCTGGGTTCTTTGATAATCCCTGATCATATTCAGCGCGATCCGGTTCAGCCAGGTCTGAACGCTGCACTCTCCGCGAAAACTCTGCCGCGCACCGTATGCCTTCAAAAAGGTATCCTGCACGATCGATTCGGCCAGATCCTGGTCTCCGAGCGAAAAAGTAACAAAGCGAAGCAGGCGGGAGCGATGTGTCTCTACCAACTGGTCAATGTCATCCAGCTCGGAGACGGCACGCGCCTGGGCTGGGAAGCCAATGAGGTTCGAGGCATGAGCTGCATACATGTATTGATAGACGAAGATTCTTCCGAACTGATTACAGAGCGTGCTCCTGCCCCTGGTGGATCGCGTTTTGAGGGCAAACGGCCATGAATGGCTCGGTTGCGGCTTCGCGCCAATCTGATGAGAACGCTATAATTCGGGACTGCGCTCTACTTCAAGAGGCAGGTGCCATGGGAAATCGCGAAAAAGCCAAAAAAACAACGGATATAGCGGCCTTCGGTCCCGACCGGAGAGAGTTCATCAAGCTGGCGGTTGGTGGAGTTCTCAGCTCCACTGGACTGCTGGCGTCGACGCGCACCGCCTCAGCGGCCGTGCACAAGAGTGCACCCGGCATCAAGCTCTGTGCGCAGTCATCGGCCAAACCCACTGACGAGGAGCTGCTCTTTCTCCAGCAGATGGGCGCTGAGTACGTCAGCGTCGGTTCCACACCCGACCTGAGAACCGCGGAAGGATTTTTGCAGATAAAGAAGCGCTATGCGGATGCCGGGATCACGGTGTGGAATATCGGCAACACCAGCGTGCATAACATGCCTGAGGTCACGCTCAATCTTCCCGGCCGCGAGCAGAAGATTGAGGAATACAAGCAATACATCCGCAACCTCGGGCAGGCAGGCATTTACTACACGACCTACGCCCACATGGGGAACGGCATCTGGAGCAGCGGACGCGCCACCATCCGTGGAGCCTCTGCCAGGGAATTCGACATGGCGAGCCCGAACAAGGTGGGCGTGTGGGCGGACAAGAAGTTTTACGAGCCGCTCTCGCACGGACGTGAGTTCACAAAGGAAGAGATCTGGGAAAACTACACTTACTTCATCAAGCAGGTTGCGCCGGTGGCGGAAGAGAACAGTGTGCGCATCGGGATTCACCCGGACGATCCACCGGAGCCCATACTGGCCGGTGTTCCGCGCTGCATCTTCGCGAACTTCGAAGGGTATAAGCGCGCTATGGAGATCGCCAATAGTCCGAACGTCGGCATTTGCCTGTGTTGTGGCTGCTGGAACGAAGGCGGCCCTGCACTGATGCATAAAGACCCTGCGGAGATGATTCGCTATTTCGGTCCGGAGAAGATCTGGAAGATTCATTTCCGCAACGTGAGCGCGCCGCTGCCGCACTTCGTCGAAACCTTCATGGACAATGGCTATTACGACATGTCCAAGATCATGACGGCCCTGGTGGAGGTCAGTTTTGACGGCATCGTCATCCTCGACCACACGCCTGAAGTGGTAGGCGGACACTATCCGGAACAGGCCTACGGGTTCGCGTATATGAAGGCGTTGAAGAACCGGGCGCAAGCGGAAGCGAAAGCATAGCTCCGTTCAGGCGGCGTTCGCGGAAGACCGCAGAGCGAGTTCTTCGCCAAGCGTGGCTGCCCAGCCGGACGACTGCCTCACCATTGGGAATATTGGCGTTTGCGAACCCTGAGTTCAGGGTTCGGGGCGTTCCGGGAAACTTACGGCTCGCGCAGCGCGTCAATCTCACTAAGCTGTAGGGTCGTTCGTCGCTGGCCTCGATTCCTGCCGGCAAGTCTCGGTATGGAATCCTTCCGGCCTCAGCTGCGCAAAATGATGAAGCATAAAATCTACTCATTTCTCCAGGTCGCGGCCTTGCTTTGTGTCCTCGCCTCGCCGAGGCTGCTTCTCGGCCAAGCGTCACCGGGCACGCTGCAGGGAAGAATATTGGACCCCGCCGGCGCGGTGATTCCGCAGGCACAGGTCACCGTTACCTCCGACTCCGGGAAAAGCAGCAGCGCGGTGGCAGACGGTACGGGGCAATACCAGTTGCATGGCCTGGCCGCCGGCTCGTACACCGTGAATGCCACGACCGCGGGATTCGCACCTTTCACTTCTACCGTGACAGTCATCGCTGGGCAGACCAAGACGCTGAATATCGCGATGCAAATCCAGATGGAGAAGGAACAAGTCCAGGTCGAGGCCGATGCGCCGACGGTGGATACGAGTCCGGACCAGAATGCCAACGCGGTCGTGCTCAAAGGGAAAGACCTGGATGCGCTCTCCGACGATCCCGATGAATTGGAGAGCCAGCTCCAGGCGCTCGCCGGGCCCGCGGCGGGCCCGAACGGAGGCGAGGTTTACATTGACGGTTTTACGGGTGGGCAAATCCCACCGAAGTCATCGATTCGAGAGATCCGCATCAATCAAAACCCGTTTTCTGCCGAATTCGATCGGCTTGGGTATGGGCGAATCGAAATCCTCACCAAACCCGGAACAGATAAGCTGCACGGCCAGATCGAGGCGCGCGGCAACGACTCCTCCTTTAATGCTCGTAACCCGATCCTCAAGACTGCGGAACCGTCCTACTACTCCTATAACCTGCAAGGCAGCGTGGGTGGGCCTATCTCCAAGACCGCTTCGTACTTTGTCAGCGCTTTCGGGCGCAACACGCAGAATGTCGATGTGATCGATGCGGTCAATCCAGAAGATCCAACCGGCCTTCGCCTGAACGAGGCTTACCCTAACCCCAGCTCACGCATCGACGTGAGCCCGCGGCTGGATCTGCAGCTTGGGCAATCGAATACTCTGACCCTCCGTTACGAATTCTTCCGGTCAGTTTCTACGAATGGAGGGGTTGGAACGTTATCTCTTCCGACGCAGGCCACCAATACACAAAGCATGGAGAACACGCTGCAGGCGAGTGACAGCCTGGTGCTGAGCCCCCACATCGTCGACGACATCCGTTTTCAATACCGGCGCTTTCGATACCAGAACATCGCCCAAAACGACTCACCGACCATCACCGTGCAGGGTTCTTTTAACGATGGCGGCAACAACGGCGGTACTGTTCGCGACAACCAGGATATTTATGAATTGCAGAACTACTTTGCCGCAGCCGAGGGCAATCATTCGCTGAATTTCGGCGGGCGCGCGCGTGCCTATCGCGACGCGGATTTCACCAATGGCGGCACAAACGGACAGTATACGTTTCAGAACCTGACCGAGTATCTGAACAAGACCCCTTACATTTATCAGGTAACTACCGTCAATCAGTACACGGCGCGAGCGATTCTTTTCGATGGCGCGCTCTTCTACCAGGACGACTGGAAGGTAAACCCGCGCCTGACCTTCAGCTACGGACTGCGCTGGGAAACACAAAACCGGATCCGCGACAAAAGTGATTGGGCGCCACGGCTCTCCGTCGCCTACGCACTGGACGGCGATGGTCGCAAGCGGCCAGCAAAGACTGTGCTGCGGGCCGGTTATGGCTGGTTTTACCAGCGGTTCACGGTGCCGAATAGTTTCGGGTCCAATGCCGGCACACCCTATTTGATCCAGGCGATCCACCAGAACGGCATCAACCAGACCGTCTCCACTATTACGAATCCCACGTTTCCAGTGGAACCGGCCGCCGTCTCGGCTTCGAGCACGGCGCAGACTCTATTCACACTCGACCCACATTTCCATGCGGCCGTTGACCTGCAGGCGGCGGTCGGGGTCGATCGTCAACTGGCCAAGAGGATTACGGGGAATGTCACTTATCTTTACGGACGGGGTGTCCATCAATACCTGACCAACAATATAGGAGCTCCGGAATTTGGCACGGCGGATCTCAACATCTATCCCGATACCCCGCTCCCGACGGCGCAAGAGAATGATCTGCAATACCAGTCCGGGGGCGTGTACCGTCAAAACCAAATCATCCTTTCCGGCAGGGCGAGTTACCCCCGGTTCAGTTTTTTCACCTTCTACAGCTACACCAACGCCAAAGCAGATACCAATGGCGTTACCTACGTGCCTTCCGTTGCCCAGGATCCGAGGCTTGACTATGGACGAACGAGTTTCGACGTTCACAACCGGTTCGTACTCCTGGGAAATTTCTCTGCGCCGTACGCGATCTCCCTGACTCCGTTTCTTGCCTATAATTCCGGCACGCCCTACAACGTGACGGTTGGCAGCGATCTGACCCGGAACAACCAGTTAAATGCGCGGCCTACTTTCGCTGCCAGTTGCAGCGAGCCGGATGTCGTCAATACAAAGTATGGCTGCCTCAACACCAATCCCTTCGGCACCAACGAAAAGATTGTTCCCTTCGGTATTGGGACTGGCCCCTCGAACGTTAGCTTGAACATGCGCGTGAGCAAAGTGATCGGGATTGGCCCCAAGGTGGAAGGCGGTCGCGCTGCGGGGGGCGGTGGCGGTGGGGGAGGCGGCGGTGGGGGTGGAGGCCGCGGCGGCGGCGGCGGACTTGGCGCAGGAGGCCTGAGTGGAAGCCGTGGCGGCCCTGGCCGCCTGGATCAGGCCACTTCGCACCGCTATAACCTGAACCTCACTGCGTATGCGACGAACGTGTTCAACCATCAGAACCTGGGAACACCCAACGGCACGCTTTCGTCACCGTTCTTTGGCGAATCCCAGTCGTTGGCGGCCGGAGGCTTCTTCGGCCCTTCGGTGACCGGGGCTAACCGAAGCGTCTTTCTGCAGGCGGTTTTCAACTTTTAAAGCATGTTCCGTTCTGCCCCGTACCTTATCTGAAGTGATAGGTAATGCCGGTAGAGATCCGCAACAGGTTCTGGTCATTGCTTGCATTGTTGGGCAGTCGCGTATAACCGTAGTCGGCCTGAATTACGCGGAAGGAGAGATGCCTTCTGTACTTGTAATCGAGCCCAATCCCTACCAAGAGCGCGATGGAGTTGGCGGTAGGTTGAATGAAGCCGGCTTTGTTGGGGAATGCCGAATCAAAGCCATGGGCAGCACCGATCAATCCTTGTACGAAAGGCTTGAAGTAGTAGAAGCGAACGCCTCCGATCCTGTAATTGAGGCGTGTTCCCGCGGTCACCATGAGCAGCGAAAAAGGTTGGCCCGTGTTATGGATCTGTCCGGTATGTGCAGCGGTTACATCGACCACGGTGGTAAAGGCGCGATAGGTACGAAAATTTCCTTCGACGCTGGCGCCGTTCATGAAGAAGCAACCACACTGGCCGGGCCCGGCGTTCGCTTCCGTCGGGCTATAGGCAAGCGAGACTTCTGCCCGTGGCAGCGAGAAATCTCTGCCTGGCGGCATGGTGACTTGCCCATGGAGGCCAGGCGAGCTTAGTCCCATCATCGTTCCCAAGACAATCAGAGCTACAAATCTATACATACCTTCTCCCACACCCAGGCGGTTAGCCCGGAGCGTGTTCTGGCTGCGAACCCGTACGCTACTGAACCGCAAGCGGCACACTCGTCGAGCGCTGTAGAGTTCCTTCGGTGGTGGTCACCGTGATGGAGTAGGGCACTTTTCGCGCGGCGAAAAGGCCGGCACCCGAGCATCCACTGAGACCCGCAATCGCGGTCAAGCTGAGCGCTGCAAGTATCAGCACTCCCAGGAAAGGCGGCATCTTGCGCATGCGTCTTCGTATCCCGGGCACTCCGAAGAGGGGAAGCAGGAGGCCGAGGGCAAGCGGCAGGCGCTGGTACGGTGACGGTGGCGGCTCGTTCAAGGCCGTATTGGCGGTTACGATCGTGAGGGTAACGGTAGTTGGTCCCCCTCCGGGAGGCAGTGTCGCGGGAGAAAACGTGGCGACGGCACCCGAGGGTAAGCCACTTGCCGACAGAGTCACGTTGTACAGGAACGTACTGGCGACCAACGGCGCTACTTTGAGGGTATACATCACAGTTGTCCCGGGCACGACGATCGGCGTACTACTTCCCGAGCGCGTGACTTGAATGTCGCTTATGGTGATGGAGAGCGCAGCCGAGGTACTGGGCAAAAAGGCCGTATCTCCGGAATAGCTCGCCGTGATGCTATCCGTCCCTTCTGCAAGGCCGGTGGTAGTAAAGACAGCCTGACCGGCGCCGTTGATCGCCGCCGTCCCGATGAGTGCACCGGCGGCAAAGAAGCTGACCGTTCCGGTCGGTGTTCCGCTTACAGGTTGAAGCGAAACCGCCGCCAATTGTGCCGTAAACGTCACCGGCATCGTAACCAATTGCTGGGTGGGGTTGGCGGTGAGCGTCAGAGCGGTCGGCACTGTCGAGCCCTGCAAAGGGATGGTCGCAGATGTACTCGGGGCAAAGTTGGTATTCCCGGGATAGGTAGCATCTACATAGTGTGTCCCTGTGCCGGCGATGGTGACATTCGCCAGGCTGGCTGTGGCCGTTTGATAAAAGTGGTAGAGCAGGATGGTTGTGTTGTTGTCTGCCAACTCGGGGGCCGCAAGGTCGGTGGTACCGTCTCCATTAAAGTCCGCAGCGGCCAGATCGTTGGGTGAGTTTCCCAATGGGGTCGTCGGTCCAGCCGAGGCGAAGCCCCCTGTCCCATCTCCTAGGAGGAGCGTCAGAGTCTGGTCGCCATAGTTGGCGACCGCGAGGTCTGTTTTGCTGTCCTGGTTAAAGTCTCCGGCGGTCATGGCGAACGGCTCAAATCCGACCGCGATCGGTGACTGGGCGAAGGGAGTGAATGTGCCGTCGCCGTTGCCCTGCAAGACCACCACATAGCTCACGTTGACGGACAGGTTGGCGGGAGTAAAATTTGCCACCGCCAGATCCACCTTGCCATCGCCGTTGAAGTCTGCGGCGAGAATTGGGCCGGGGTTGTAGTTCATATTGGGAATCGTGGAGCCACCGCTAAACGTGCCATCGCCATTGCCCAGCAGGATGCTTACGGTGTTGTCGGTCTGGTTGGTCACGGCGATATCGGCATGGCCATTTCCGAAATCGGCTACCGCCAGGAAAAAAGGAAAGGTGCCGGTTGAGAAAGGCGAGCCGGTCGACGCAGCAAACGTGCCATCGCCAATGCCCAAAAGGATACTTACGGTATTGTCCATGGCATTGGCGACTGCCAGATCCTGAATACCATCGCTATTGAAGTCACCAATTTTTACGGCCACCGGATAAGTGCCGACGGCGATTGGGGACCCGGCGGCTGGGAGGAAGGTGCCGTCCCCATTGCCCAGCAAAATGGTTATGGTGTTGTCCCCGGCAGCGGTAACGGCGAGGTCGGCTTTGCCGTCACGGTTAAAGTCTCCCACAGTGACGGCGCAATTCGATGGCCCCGTCAAACTGATGCAATTGTTGTTTTCAAAATGATATTTCGCTCCCGCCGTGAACGTGCCGTCCCCGTTGCCCAGAGAAATGGTGACGTTTTGTTCGCCGTCGGCCGCTACTGCCAAGTCGGGTATTCCATCTCCGTTGAAGTCGCCTACCCCTACCGATGCAGAATTGACGCCGGTGTTGACGGGTGAACCAGTCGCGGGAGTAAAACCCTGGGTATAGGCCGGCGTGCCCAAGGGGGCTGTTCCCAGCAGGTAGTTGCCATCTGTTGTGTCATTAAAAGACACATTCCCTACCAGCACCGGAGGATGATTCGCGACCCCGACGACCGTCGCCGTTAACCCATAACCACTCGAAGTACCCGTAGAGGCAATTGTCGTCGACGTGGGATAGAGACCCGTAACGGTTAGAGTTTGAGCGGTAGAGGTGCTGCTTGCAGCGGTTGCGGTAGCGCTGAAGATGGCGTTGTAGGTATGCGTCCCAATAGCAGGAACGATTTTGAGTATGGCTGTGCCTGCTGCAGTCAACTGCGCCCTGCCTACAATGGCTGCATCCTCACATATGGGCGCCGATGCATTGCAAAAGGTGATCGAACCGGTGGTCAACGGCGCACCGCCGCTGGTTACAGAAGCAGTGAACGTCACCGCTGCGGGCGCGGCGATTGTTGATTGCGGAGAGAGGGTAAGAGTGGTCACGGTGGACGCAGCTGCGAACGCCACCGCCGGCAATGCAAAAGCAACCGTCAGCAGGGCTGCCAGGGCGCGTCCAGGCTTAAGACGGTGCGTTATTGAGATTCGGCTACGGGCAGGCAATCGTACATTCCACATTAAAAGATTCCTTGGTTCCCACTCAGATGCTGTGAATGCCTACGTACCAGGAGACAGCAATGGATGCATCTCCCGATCCGAAACATATGGTTGACCTACGTTCCTATCTTCGACCTCGAAACTCCTTCACGCCACAATGAAGCGCATGTTATATCAAGCACGACTCCGGAATGGATACACAAATCAAGGCAAGTCCTGGAATATCGGCGAGGTTTCGACAAACGTTACCATTTTGATTCCTGCAGTCATACCTTGTGTGCCTGGCGGAGCGATGTAGTCCGGATAAGAAAGGGGGGAACTCACAACGGTCGTCCGCGTGGGCAATTGTCACGATCGCAGCGAGTTAGGAGCATTCAGTCACACAGGCAGAACCCGCTGGGAAGGCTCTATGCCGCAACAATTTAGGAGAGGACTAAAGTGTGCCCGTTGGGGTTGCTCATTAGAGTCGAGTCGCTACAACTTCGGTGCCACATGCCGATAAACATAGATCCGCGGGCCTCCAGGCGGAAGCGCTGCTTGTTCATCGTTCAGCAGGACTGCTCAAGCTAGAGGAATGCGACTTTACCGGTGCCGACGTCGTAAATCGCCGAACCAATCGCGAGCTTCTTCTGCTTCACGAGGTCAGACAAAACGGGCGAAGTTTCACGCAACACAGACGCTTGCAAATTGGCATTTTGCCGGCTGGCGGTGGTCAGATCGCCGTTGGCCCCGGCGATGGCAGGATGGATATATTGATACAGAGTGCTGATCTGTCCAGGCACCGCTTTACCAGCCAGGGTCGCCTTGACGGCGCCGCAATTGGTGTGTCCAAGCACCAGAATCGCTTTGAGCCCCAGCACGGCCGCACCATATTCAACACTGGCAATGGTATCCGGGGTAGCGACATTGCCGGCGACGCGCACCACGAAGAGGTGACCGATGCTCTGGTCGAAGACCAACTCAACGGGTACACGGGAGTCGGCACAGGAAAGCACAGCGGCGAACGGTTCCTGGTGTTCTTCCGAGTGTGCCTTAAGGATGTCGAGATCTTCGTGGAAAGAAATCAGATTCTTGGCTACAAAACGCTGGTTCCCCTCGGCCAGCAAGGCGACGGCACGTTCCGGTGTCTCCGGTCGCTGGATCGTTTCGCGCTGCGCCTGGTAAAGTCCCCGGGCGGAAGTGGTGGTGAGCCCCGCAAGGCCAAATGCTGCGAGCTTAAGAAACTCTCTGCGCCTGTTCTCTGTTCCCCGAATCATTCTGCCCTCCCGCGATGTGAGTACCCGGACAAGAGTATCGCGCGGGAAGGCTTGCAATAACAGATTTTCTTTGTTGTGGCGATCGGCCACAGCCCCGGTCCATTCCGCCGGCTACAATGATCGCAGGAAATTCAGCAAGTCCTGTTGTTGCTGAGCAGTCAATCCCTCAAACTGATTGACGATGCTGTTGGCCTCCGAACCGGAACCAGCATGGTCCTGGATGGCCTTGAGCAAGCCACCATTGGAGGGTGTAGCGCGGCCATCATGAAGGAAGAACAGACGCTGTCCCAAGCCCCACAAGGGCGCGGTGCGGAACTCATCCGGGCCAGCTGTACCCTGGGAGATATTGTCCGCCAGTCCTGTTCCCATATGATGCACCAGCAAATCGGAATAGAGCGCCGCGCTTTGATTGTTTAGCCCTGCAGCGAATGCAGAAGTCCCAGTCTGCATGGTGGGAGTATGGCACATAGTGCAGTGCACCTGGGAAAACATGGCTTGCCCGTTGGCGATGGATTGTGAAGAAGGACTGCCTGGAATCCCTTGCGAGGACGGTGCCGGGGGCGCCAGAAAGCGCATGAAGTTCGAAAATGCTACAACGTCGCTCAGGATCGCCGCACCGGAGGCGGGAAAGTTCGTCGTATCTTCCGGCGTCGGATTGTAGAGACAAGAGGCGGGCGGCAGGGAACGTTCGTCGGGGAACAGCTCATTGGTCACACCCATCTCGACGTTATAGGCTTCTCCAGCGAACATCTCTACCGACTTGTTCTGCGCTTTCCAACCGAACCGCGTGACGGTTCCATCGTTGCCGCTGAGGTTGGGATGACCTGAGATGCCGAGGCTCTGCTTAAGCGCCGCGTTGGCGTTCATATTGGCATAGATGGTGGCCTCGGGAATATTCTCGATCAGCCCCGCCCCGAAGAGCGGCGTTGGAATGCGATAGATCAGGTTTCCCAACTGCTCCATTTGGGCAAAGTCCGGCTGGGCCATATTGCAGCCGGGTGCGTCCGTTCGTCCGGCGATAGTGAAAAGATCGTGAACGCCACCATCCGCAGTCTGACTCACAGTGCCGTTGGCATTCAGATGAAAGGGGAAGCGCACTTCGCGCACCGGTCCGCTCGCAGTGATGAAGTCGGGGATCGAGTTGGTTGCACCGTTGTCGGTGGCCGCTGCGATTTGGGGATTGGCGCTTGGACTCGTTCCGCCGGTTGCGGGCAGAGCATGACAGCTTCCGCAACTATTCGAGTTATACGTGGGCCCCAGTCCGGAATCTGTCTCGCCGGCGATCGTACCCCCGACGGAATCGACCGCGGTGAACCGGCTCAATCCATCCTGAAAGTATTGCAACTCATCTGCGGTGAGTGAGGACAGAGGAGTGCCGGCGTCAGCACTGGCGACGCGCACGCCGGGGTCTTTGGCTACCTGGCTGCTGGCCGCACCGACGTGGGTGGTGATACCGGTAGACACCAGGAAGGCGAAGGCGGCCGAAACCGCCGTACAGAACAGCGAAGTTACAAGGTCTTTGCGCGTAGTCATCTGCAAACCTCTCTCTAAAAATTGGGCAGATAAGAGGTGGCAATGAAGACGCTCGTTTTACAAACGTGTCCTGAACCACATCGGGAAATTTCCCCGGCCGGTCTTGCGCTGCACCGGGAAGGGCGACGACTATTTGCATGTCGGCCCTCATGTTGTGAGCTGTCTCGTCCAGATTGGTGGAGCATCAAAGACAGCCGAGCAGCAACTGCTGCGGATACTCTTCTGGATCTGGCATCTTTGACGGGTGCTGTACAGGACTTCGGCTACACGATCCTGGTTGCGATATTACTTAGGTACCGATGGGGGAGGTGGCGGGCGATGCTCGTCCAGACGGTCGATCTGTTCGTTCGTCATCTGCTTTCGGATTTCCAACAGCATGTGGGCGTTGGCCTTCTCCAGGGCACCGCGTGCTTTCGTAATTTGGTCGATCTGTTGAAAGATCTGCTGTTCGTCGGCATGATGCTTTCGTGTCAGCGTCTCCAGGGTCGCCTCCTCTTGCTCGAGCGAGCGGTAGAGGATCAGGAGAGTGCCTCGATTCAGATTGAAAATGTCATCCATCCGTCTTTTCTGAGGAGCACTCAAACCGATTTCCTGAGCAAAGGGACGATCGTCCCACCAGCGGCCCGGGGGCCCCAACTGCAGGCCGCCGCGCATGGTACTCTGCGGGCCGTCGCCCGAGCCCGGGGGCGGCGAATGTGGGCCGCCCGGCTCGCCTCCCCGGTGGCCGCCGGGAGGCGGTCTATGGTCTCCACCCATATCGTCCGCCGGAGGCGGGCCACATTGCTGAGCCTGGGCGGACTGTTCGCCCGCGATCCAGACTGGCGAATAGATAGCTAGCGAACACACAAGGAGCGCGAGCATCGTCCTGTTCTTCTGCCCATGATTCAAGGTGTTTGCCTCAATCAATTCTCGCCGCCGGGGTAAGAGTTATGGCCGGAACCTGCCCCCCATACATCTTCTCCGGAGACAGGCTGGTAGAGTCTTGCTCTCGATCGATTGCGCCGAGCAGCTGATTGTCGCTATCAATCTCAGCCGTGCCATCGCTAATATACGGCGCCTTACCCTTTACGACCTCTGAAACGTTTGCGTGCCGATGGAATGTTGCCAGGAGCAACGCGCAGGCAACAATCAAGGCACAAGCAATACCCACGATTCCATACCAGGCGCGTGCGGAGCGCGGTTTGGCGGCAACAGCGGCCTGTGCCTGGCCTCGTGCGCTGGTCGCGCGTTCGCTCCCTAACCGGGTCGCGCGTTCGCTCCCTAACCGGGTCGCGCGTTCGCTCCACGCCATGCTCGCCTGGTTAAAGCTGTGGATGGAAACGCTCACTCGATCGATCTCCTCCCGGCACTCCGCGCACTGCGCAAGATGCGATGCAGTCGCCGGGCGCGATATGCCAGACAGATAGTCCGCCACCTGCTCGTCACTCAGATGCGGAAGGGTCACCGGATCGCTCCCAATCGAAAACGAACGGCTTTCATGGAGCGGTGAATATGTGTCTTTACGGTGCTGAGCGACATACCGGTGGCTCTTGCGATGTCTTTCACGTCCATTTCGTCCAGGAAACGCATAATAAAGACTGTTCTTTGTTTGCTGGGGAGGGCCTTCAATGCCAATTGCACCCGGTTGGCTTGTTCCCCGGCGAGCATGCGCGTTTCGGGCGACGGATCCGGGCTGGCGAGCGCGGAGTTCACGTCGGTGAGATCTACCGCGGTCCGATCTGCCCTTTTCCAAAACTGGAACTTTTGCAGGCGTTGATAGTCGCGCATGATGTTTAAGGCAATCGTGTAAAGCCACGTACTCACGCTACAGTCCCCGCGAAAACCTTCCCGATTCTTGTAAGCCTTCAGAAAACAGTCCTGAACGATGGTCTCGGAAAGGTCGGGATCGCCGGTGGAAAAGGCAACCAGACGAAGCAGTTTTGCACGGTAAGTCTTTACCAGCAAGTCGAAATCGTCCAAATCTGAAATGTTTATTCTCCCGGCGCACGCTGCCGACATGGTGCCCACGGGCCACGGTGTCGATGCCTGCACAGACGGGTATTGAGACGGCTCTGGTTACGTCTTCTGGAACGTCGTTGGCGGCGTTGCCTGAGAGTGCTTTTAAGCCCTGCGGTTCGGGGGTTTGCAGCGCAACCGGCTACGGGGCGTCCAATGTGCAGGTCAATAATTTCGGCGGAATCATTATGGCTTCGGTAAGCCCATTTCGGTTACCGAGGAGCAGGGATGACCTAAAACGATGTAGTCTTCACGGCACAGCCAAACTAAAGTGACTCCAGAACGAATGACTGACGCGCCTCGAAGCGAGGCACGCGGTCATCTCAACATGGCGCGGAACCCAAGCGGTCAGGGAAAGGTCTGCAAAGCCTTTTTATGCTGGTTCGATTCCAGCTCGCGCCTCCATCTTTCCCATCGACCATTCCCGGCTCTTGCTGGTTGCGATTTGCTGCGTGCTTTGCTTTCTTCCATTCACTCCAGGTGTACTCCACAGCCGATGACCGGCGCAGCATTTCCTCAGCGATCACCACACTTGGTTACACTTGCCTGTGCGAAGCAGGTCATGAGGCATCCGTGTAGCCTTCGGTCTGCGGCTCCTGAAGAAGGCAAATCAATGACGTATTCACGAATAGCTGCTTTCTTCATGCAGAAATTCCGCAAGGGGCGAATCCAATTTTTCTGCTCCGCTTTTCCAGCGTCTGCTTGTCGCACAGTATTAGAAGTTGGGGGAACGCCACAAATTTGGCTCATGTTGGATGGATCGTACGAGGTTACCCTGCTCAATCCGGACCCGAGAGAACTAGAGGCGGGACGCTATAAGTGCGTGATCGGGGACGGACGCAGTCTGGAATTTCCAAACAACTCGTTTGATGTGGCTTTCTCCAATTCTGTCATTGAGCATGTTGGAAATTGGGAGGACATGCAGTGCTTCGCCTCGGAGCTGCGCCGTGTTGGCAAATCATTCTACTGTCAAACTCCAAACAAATGGTTTCCGATCGAGCCGCACCTCGGCACGCTGTTTCTCCATTGGTGGGCGCAGATCCTGAATCTCTTTTTTGTCACTCGTTACTTCACTTTGTGGGGACTGATGAACAAACCCAGTCGGAAGCAAGTACAAGAATCTCTAGCGAGTATTCGCCTGCTTACGCGCCGGGATTTGCAGCATCTTTTCCCCGGGGCGACGATCGTGACGGAGCGCTTTCTTCTCCTTTCCAAGTCCTACGTCATCCATGGCTCGACAGCCGGCATCGAGCATTTGTCTGCTTCTTGAAACACGGCGACGGGATGGCCGAAAGGGCGTGTGTGAGAACTCGAAGATTGCGGGGAAATCGGCCTTCAGGGGCTCAAGCCCAGCAATATTTTCAAGCAGTTGCGGCACAGTCGAAAACCACCTCAGGTTTTCATCTCCTTGGGTGAGCCGCAGGCTCATGGAGACACGACTAAAGAGGCTGCGGAAAAACGGTAGTAGTTCCTCAAACGGCGATTTCCTTCGTGGAAGTTATTCCGCAGCGAGACGTCCCGTGCCCAGGATTTCATCCTGGGTTATTTTCGGCCGTCCCTGACGGGACTTGTCTTGTGGGTGGATGCTACCCAGCACTTAAGTACTGGGCT
>Ga0182015_10003595_pt1 | contig 17247 bp, 12 predicted proteins | sample 712P3MmetaG_FD_120478 | JGI IMG/M metagenome (GOLD analysis project Ga0182015, IMG submission 120478) | Permafrost microbial communities from Stordalen Mire, Sweden - 712P3M metaG | ecosystem: Environmental > Terrestrial > Soil > Wetlands > Permafrost | place: Sweden: Stordalen | collected... | reverse complement strand
ATCGTAACTGTCGCAATCAAGCCTTAACGGGCATAACATCGGCGTTCATGACTCGGTCCGGGAAGGGACGTCTGAAAAGTTCAACAAGGCCGGTCGATTGACTTAGGCCGCAAAACCGATGGTGTCAAGTTACGCTTAGCCTCTGCATTGTGGGGCCGTGTTATTGGCATAGGCCGAGCGTAAACTCTAAAACTCGGCGCATGGAAAAAGCTCACGTCCGACAACTCATTATTGCCTCGAGCTATCGTGTCAGCGGCGGAAATGGTCGGTCAGAGCTTCTTCATGCGCTTCAATACACCAGAACACACCGATCATTTCATGCGGCCGATTCGGTTAATCGCTCATCGCGATGAGGGAAGTATTCAGTTCATGATCGATAAGGTACTTTCAGGCGACGCAGTCGGCCTGGGCTCCTCCTCTTCATCCAAGAAACCTTGAAGGTGAAACAGGAGGGATCATTCGGTTTTTGTTCACTGCGTTTCGGTGTCGACCTGGAGTCCGTAACAACTGCGTTTGATAACCTCCGGCTACTTTGTTGAATTATCGTAGGTAATAGTCTTCCGCTGTACCACGCCAAAACGCCGATCAAGCGCCGCCCGGCTGCACAGAATAAAGTGGGATCTCGATTCGTAATCATCACCCGCTTTGGCCGCAGGCAGGGGTTGTTCCCGACAGGCGCAACTTTAAAGGCAACAGGACGTTTCCCTACCGGCTTTCATTTGGCAGGTGGGTGGAATAATGGTGCGGAATGAGCTATTCCCTGAGATCGAGGTACCTATCTATCCTCGACTTGCGACTCTCACCCGCCTGTTAGAAGCTACTTGGGCTGATCGATCGAGTCTTCCTGGAATACAACAATATCCTCGTTGCCGAAAGCCAGGGGTTGATTCACATGACCATGCACGCGCACCTTCGCACCTACCTGCGGAAGCGCCCGATCGGTAAACACGTGAATCTCTCCCGACTCATCCTTGAGTACGAAGTATTTTGTCACGAGCAACGAGTTGCGCTCCGTGACGTTGCCGGAAATCACGATAGACTTCCCTTCGTACTTGCGAGGATTGTGCAGCAGATCATTCACTGGCGTAGTTGTGAGGCCATTATGGGTGCGGTGAGCCTGTTGCCCAAATCGAACTGGCAGTTATTCCCGCGGTGCTGGTTCTTGGAGATCCTCCGCAGCAATTAGTTGCGCGGTTGACGAACCACAGTTGTACCGAGTTGGTAGTCGATCCCGTGGAGTTACCCCGATGGCTGACATTGGAAGCGTCAAGCCGCAATCTGCATGGCCGGCAGATTGCGGCCGGAGGCATGACGGCGTTTATGCTGTTGGACAGCGTCGCCGATCTTACCGAGCCAGAGGCCGGCAGTGTGGTGCTGGGCACCGTCGCAGGCGAGGCACGAACCGAGGTTCTGGTAATTGAGAAAGATCCCGTGCTGTTGGCGTCACCCCAAGTGGTTGAGGTGTGGCAGCAGGGACGGGCGGGGCGCAAGGATTGGACGATCGAAATTGTGCCGGATATGGGCAAGATATTGCTGCTGGCCGCTCAACTGGATGGATTGCCCGGCGCCACGTTGGATGACACGTCGTTGCTGGGCGGCCGGGTGGTTCCAGATGAGCGGGGCGCCGGCGGGCGACTCGAGCTTCGGATCGAAGCGGCAAAGTTGGGCGAGGGCAATAGCACGGTACAAATCCTCGTGGCCTATGAGGCATCGGAAGGCCCGGGCACGGCGAAAGTGGACCTCGGCATTCATGTTCGGCGTGCGCCGCAGTTCCGGTGGGCGGAACAGAATCGGGATCCTAAAGTGCTGTACCAGACGGATGGGCAGGAAATGAGGCTCACCTTCCACAACCAAAATCCGGATGGGACGGACAGTGGCCTTTCCAACGCGATGCTTGAGATACGTTCGATCCGTCTGATTCCGCCTGCGGACTCAGGGATCGTTGTTGAGCTTAACGGAGATGAACAGGTAACGCTGGCCGGTGGCGCCTCGCGCGAAGTGACATTTCTGGTGGATTTCACGGGAATAAAAGCTCAGACAAATCCGTTCGTGGAGTTCCGGCTTGAGTTGCGTACGAATATGCTTACCGAACTGGTGAAAAGGCCGGTTACGGTGGAGGTCCGGAAACTGCCGCAGTTTGCCGGGATTGTGGCGATCGACTTTGGATCGAGCAATACCTGCTGCGCAGTTGTCGAGGAAGGGAGCGAGCCCAGGATTCTTGCGCTTGAAAAGGGAGAGCAAGCCGCTCCCACTGTTATTCGCTACCTTGACATGACGAAGAAGCCCCCGGAGGTTCAGGTCGGCAGTGTTCCCAAGGAAGATGCGGCTATGAATGGGCAGATAGCGGCCGGAGTGGCTGACCGGCTGAAGCAAAGGTTGCGCGCGCGGAACCAGGAAAAGCCCTTGATGCCGCAAAAACCACCGCGGTGGGTGATGCGTAAGGCCAGCGACGAAGCGGGGGACTATTTGAAGGTGCTGCGGCGGGTGGCGGAGCGCACGCAAATGGCCATCTTCGAGACCTTTATCCTGACCCACCCCGCTCGATGCCCACTGCGGCAGCATCGACGGCTCACGCAGGCCCTGCAACAGGCGTTTGGGACCGAGAAGGACCAGATTACATTCTTGCCGGAGCCGATCGCGGCTTTGCTTCCGCTCATCAAGGAGCGAGCCGAGCGGGTGATAAACAACTCCTACACCGTGGCCTCCTTCGACGTTGGGGGGGAACGACGGACGTAGCGGTACTGCGGGTGCAGTACGCGGAAGTGCCGGGTGGGGTGGAGATCCGGCCCAACATCCTGACTTGTAGAGGAGCCAACTTTGGCGGTGAGGACTTGACCGATTTTCTCGTTGGTGCGCTGCAAACGCGATGCGCGGCGTGGCTGGCACAAGAGCAACCCGGAGCGGTGCTGATTACTGAGCAGACCACGGCCGCCGCCGAATATGAGAAGCGGCGCAACCTGATGGCATTGCGCAATGCAGCGGAGAAGTTTAAGGCGAGTCTGAGTGGCATGGCCGGAAGCGCGGCGCCGCGGCGTATCGATTTATTTGTGAGACAGCCGGACGGTGACTCTCAGATCCAGTTTTTCGATTTCGACACGATCCAGAAACAGGGATCGGTTGTGCTGACGCAAGAGTTTGTGGCGCATACATGGGATCGCGTCGGAGCCGTGGCTCAGATGCTGATGGTGACCGAAGGGGAAGTTGATGGCATCGACGTCATCCAGCTTTCCGGCCGGACGGCGGCATTGTCAGTCGTACGCGAGGCAGTGGTCTCGACAATGCCCGGCGTCCCGGAGGTTATAACGGCGCCCGAGACTAAAGAATGCGTAGTGAAGGGAGCTTGCCTATCGCAGTCAATGCGCTTTGGGACTGTGCGGCTCAACCTGGGCAGCGCAGGCCACCGAATGACATCGACCGTTGGAGTGTTTTCGGTATCCTCAAGCACATTTGAACCCATGCTGCGCGTGGACGAAGTGATACCGCCGAAGGGACTCGTGCGCATGGCAAAAGAAGTGTGGGACGGGCGCGGCGTTATCCGCCTCTGGGAGAGCCTGCATGGTTCGGGAGAAGAAGTTGAATACTCCGCCGCCCGCCGCGCGTTTGGCGAAGATGCGGACGAGATATGGGAGCCGGAACGAAGGCTGAGTCATCCAGCTGAATCGTTTTGGAGTCTCGAACTCAGGATTGCAAATTTTGAACTGAGCGTGACAGCGATTGGACCCCAGGGAGAAAGGGTCGCCTTCCGGCCTCGCGAAGGATATGGAGATTGATGACATGGAAATGGTAGCGCGAAACGAGTTGATCTTAGGGGTGTGCTCGTTCCTGATTTCGGTAATCCTTTTGTATCTCGTGATTCGTGTTTCGCGAGAAGTGCGCCATTATTCGGACCAAACAATCATCCAGGAGCAGTTGAGTGAGATCGAGGCAAGCATTTCCGGACTCAAAGCTCGGATTAATGGAATTTCAAACGCACTGGAGCCAGAAGCTTCGAAGGAGGAGGTCCGAGAGCGTGATTTGGATGTGGAGCCGTTTCTGAAGGCACTTGATCGTTTCCTCCACAGCCCGAAATACCCGCAATACAACAAAAGCAATAACATTCACCGGGATAGAGGCAGGTTGATCGGCTCCGCGAAGTTAGATGCAGCAATGAAGCGCGATGCGATGGAGCGCATAGCTCTGAGCGTGATTCAAACCTCCGACCAGGCCTTTCCGGAAGGAGTACCTCAGAAACTTGAGGCTTTAGAGTTCGAACTTCTGAATCGCATCGGCCTGAAGTTGATCCATCCGAGGGAGAAAGACGAGTTCGATCCAATGTTCCATGAAAAGGACGGAAGCAAGCCAGGGTACCCGCGGCTTGCGGGCAAGATCGCAAAAGTGAACAATCGAGGCTTGAAAAGGCAGAACAGTACCATCTTGGAAAATGGCAAGGCACACGTAGACGCGTATACAAGCTGAAGGGAGCTACTGACATGAAGAGAACAGCGACTCTGTTAGTTGGCGTGTGCCTGCTTTCTTCGTGCAGACATCGTGTAGACGGAGATCAGTTAGAGCCGATGACCCCATCGCAAATTGCCGAGCGAGCTCAGCCCGCGACGGTCGAAATCCTGAAGATGGACGATGTTACCGTGACCGTGCCGACTCTGATTCCAGATACCGATAGTGTGCAACGAGAGTTGCAGGCACATGTCAATTCCGGTGCCTCCCGACAGGAAGTTGCCGAGGAGTTTTTCAGGATATTCTACTCGGACCCGGCTCAGTATTTGAAGGAAGGTGAGTTGGAGACGAACGACGCGAGGCTGTACTCGCTTGGCTCGGGATTCATAGTTACACCTGACGGATTCGTCCTGACGAATGCTCATGTGGTTGTTTCCGACGACGACGAGCTTAAAAAAACGGCAGTAGACTCCATCGAAGGGCTTGTCAACGCGCGAGCGGAACAAATGAAGGCTGCGGTGGAAAGGTTGCTCCCTGGATCAACCGTTGCGGATGAGGCAAGTGAACGGCTGAAAAGTACGTTGCGGGACCAATATGCAAAGCTGGGGCAATTCGACGTCAAGACTCAGATCAAGGTCCTGATGCCATCGGCTCCCGGGGACAAAGCCGATCAAGTGGACATGCGGGATTGCACAGTTAAGAAGATCGGTAAGGCCACCCCGGGCAAAGATGTGGCAGTGCTCAAGATGGATGGGACGAACCTGCCCACATTGTCCCTGGCCAAATCGCTCGAGAGCGCCGGGGTTGGACCTGGGAGCGACCTGTATGTAATGGGGTATCCAGGGGCCGTATCCCTTGCGCCAATCTTTGCTAACCCCAGACAGGTGCAGGCCTCGTTTTCAGGCGGCCATGTCAGCGAAGTCAGAGATATGACGGAGGGCTGGCAAGCGATCCAGACGGACGCAGTGATCAATCCGGGCAACAGCGGTGGCCCCGTCTTCAATAACAAAGGGCAGGTTGTGGGGTTAGCGACGTTTCAACTGAAAGATGGGCAGGGGCTGAACTTTGCAGTTTCAGTCGATCTGGCCAGACAGTTTTTGAGCGAGTTGCATGTGACTCCCAATCAGAGCGAGTTCTCTACCGAGTACGACCGCGCGATGGGTGCATACGATCGGTCCGACCGGGGAACGGCTCTCAAGCTGTTTCAGGCACTCAAAGCAAGCCACTCGGATCTTTCGGGTCCGAGAGAGTTTGTCCGCAAGTTATCCGGGGGCGAGAATGCGACTGCAAGCTCGACTTCGATCGGACAACAATCGCGCCGTGCGCGGGGAAACATAAACCCAGCTGTTTATCTGGCTGGAGGCATAGGAGTTCTGTTGTTGGCGATTCTTGGCATTATTGTTGCGTCGAATCGCCGCTAACAGGGGCAGCGTGATTGCGAACGGGATTGTTAATTGGGGAAAGCTTTCGAGATGGAGGACACCGGGATATGAAGCATGCCTTTACTGTGAGTCTTGCACTGGGAGCGGGGTTGGCATTGTCCGTGACATTAGGACAGCAGGCCAGCGGAAATAACAACCAGCCTGTTACCATTCGGAGTTCGACGCCGCCAGCTCGAACTCAGACGCCAGCCCGAACTCAGACGCCAGCTCGCGTCAACCGCCCTGTGAAACCTCTCGCGCGCCCTCCGGCGACGCCTCCCGCTCGCCCTCCGGCTCGGCCACCGGCATGGCCCCCCGCTCGTCCACCGGCGTACCCTAGCCCTCAAACGTTTCGAACACCATTTGTCACAAACCAATCCAGTGTAGTTTCAATGCCCTCCAAATTGCCGCCGGGCTGGATTCAACGCCCCATGGGATTTGGCAGCGTTGTGGTGACCAACCGTTTTGGCCAACGGGTTTACGTTCATAGCGCCAGGCTGAGGCTGGACGCAAGCATCACGCCCGGTGGAGGCATTCTCGCAGTTCGCCAGGCAGGAGATCATCTGGTTGTCTCGCTTCCTTCCGGCAGCGGTTACGTGGAGCGCCCCTTCGGATACGGAAACGTTGCATTTCAGCACCGGCGTTTTTACCGGGGTTCGGTTCATAACTCAGATATCTACCTGATGCCGGTAGCGTTCGGCGGCATGCAGATGGATTCTTACGTACCTTCTTACTACTACGGCGATCCGGCGTATCAGTGGGTTGAGCAAACCCAGATGGACGGGATGGTTCAGAATCTGACCGCGCAGGTCTACGACTACCAGGCTTTGACGCAGCAGCAGCAGGCCGAGCTACAGGACCTGTTTCGTTCGCAAGCACAAACACAACTCGAACTTGAGCAGACTTGGGCCAGACAGCCTCAGAGCGCCCCGCCAGTACTGATCCCCGACCCTTCCGCTGGTACTGGCACGCCTGGACCGCTCGGCCAACCGGCTCAAGGCCACCGGGCGGTGGCTCTCCTTGTGCACGAAAGGTATAGTGCAACGGCCGTCGATTCTCGCAACGCCCCCCTCGGCGAGTGCATTCTGAGCAAAGGAGATGTGCTGAAGGTCGATAGGAAGCCTGAGGGTGACCTGAGCAGTTTTACAGCGACTGTGTTCTCGGCTGGTTCGGAATTAAACGAATGCGGGAGGGATAGTCTTGTTGCGTTGGACGCGAAAAAGTACCAAGAGATGGTGATTGATCTGGACTACGACAACGACCTAATGATGGCGACGCTGGCGAGGCTTAACCACCCTGGGGATCCTAGCTTTCAGCCAACTTCGTCTCCGTTCAAGCAGGCTGCTACACCGGAGAACGACCAGTCAGCGCCGATAGAGATTCAGACTCTTAACAATGACAAGCAGAAAACCACAACGGAGGGAAATTTTTAGGCGAAGTCAGTGGGTCGATTCGAAGTGAAATAGCGAACAGAGTGAGCCAGTCGCGGGCCCGCTAGATCGATTCTGGTTCGCATAAATGAATAAGGAGCTATGCCGATGAGCGCCGGACACTGTGCCCGTTGCGACCGACCTTTGCTGCCGCAGTTTCCGCGCTGCGTTTACTGCGGTTTGGCAGTGGGCGCAGCTGTTCCCGTGGGGGGCGACGTTCCGCTGCACGAGGAAGAAGTTCCCGCGACGGATTTGCATGAAGCTGGGGAGCATGGGACGAAGCCGCGCGCTTCGCAGCAAGATAGGAATGCATCGACGCAGGGCATGGGTGTGGCAGTCGTCGTTGCCGGCGATATAGAAGCAGCGACCGTCTTGAAGGCCCCGGGGGGGAAATCTTTACGCTCTGAACCGCCAGCCCAGGATGGACCATCGGCAGGGCCTGGATCAGGCTCAACGGAGGGTGGGACAGGTGGTCGTCCGGGCATCGGAACCGGGTTGGAGCACAGTGCATGGCGTCCGTGGCTGCTCATTGGGGGCGCGGTTCTGGCATGTCTGTTTCTCGTTAACTGGTATGCGATTGATGGGCACAATCTGGTCGACCGCTCGCGCGACAACTCAGCCAATCAAGTACAGTCCAAAACTGGTTCAACGTCAGATCAACTTGATGTGCAGAGACCACAGTCGCCGGTTGAGTCCACTCCGAGTCCCAATGACCAGAATCGGCCCGGATTCCAACCCCCGAAAGCTCAGAAATCACAGCCGCCAGATGAGTCCACTGCGGGCTCCAATAATCAGCAGCGGCCCGAATTCCAAACCCCAAAAACAACGCCATGTATTGTCGGCTCCTCTTGTATCTCCGAATCCCGAGGGATCGGCCACCAGCCGCCCCTGCTCAAGGCGTTACCCCCCGCCGTCCTGCAATGCGATGAAACGGCCTACGGTGAGAAGGGACAAAGATTCGAGATACCTGGGGGCAATAGTCTCAATTCGAAGGCAGAGATCAAGAGTGGAAGCGATCCCGGGTGGTCCGTGTACTTCGGCGATGACGAGAGCGGCGGCCGGATCGTCACTGTGCGGCCTTTAAGATTGGGCGATCGGCCCGAGCTGTGCAGAATCACAATTGCGGTCACACTCTATTAGAGTACCCAGCGGGGCCGGAGTCGAAAAGGACGACATTTGTTTGTCCCTGCTGGAACGAAGAGAGCCTTATTTACCAACTGCTTGGCGACTCCCTCATGCTTCTTGATGACTTTCCGCTTCCCATTCTCATTGATCATCAGGGGTGAATCGAGTTCTCGTATCAACTCCGCCCCGATATCTGACGTTTTCTTCGGTCGTCCTAAAGGGATTCCTGAGACTCACTTTCTAAACTGACTGCTTTTCGGGGGCAGGTCAAAAGGGAAACGTGGGGGGGGGGAAGTCAATATAAGTTACCAAGGCAAATGTGATTCCCCAGGTGAAGTCAGCGTGAGTTACCAAGGCAAAGCTGATTCACTACTTGATGCCGGTCGGGATCTGCCGCGGCTCAGACGCGGAGCTACGCGCGCGAGCATCGGAAGATATGCACCAACCGGCAATGAGGAGGCTTGGCGCATTTACCTGGGGCAACCGCGCGAGCCCGGCCAAAGTTGTGTAATGCACTTCCTGGCCATGCTGCGCTGCGTGGGAGATGACGGCGCAAGGGAAGTCGGCGGGGAGGCCTTCCTGCAGCCACTCTTCGGCAAGTAACTCAAGGTCGCGCCCGGGCATGTAGACGACGCGGGTTGCATCTTCAATTTGGGGAAGGGGCGCGTTGTTGTGGGATTGAGCGTGATGGCCGGTGGAAAAGATCACATTCGATGCGCAGCGGCGATCGGTGAGCGAGCGGCCAACAGCGGCTGCAGCGGCAAAGGCTGCTGTAATGCCGGGGAATATTTCAAAGGGAACGCCGGCCGCGTTCAATGCGTCGATCTCCTCGGCTGCGCGGCCAAAGACGAGCGGATCGCCGCTCTTGAGGCGGACGACTGCCTGGTTGACGCGGGCATGCTCGATCATCAATGCGTTTATTTCGTCCTGCGAGATGCTTTTTGATCCGCAGCGCTTGCCGACGTTCACGATTTCAGCGTGCGGCGAGGCGAGCGAGAGAATTGCGGGCGGAACAAGATCGTCGTGCAGAAGCACATCGGCCTCTTGGATGGCCCGCAGTGCCTTCAAAGTGAGGAGTTCGGGGTCTCCGGGCCCGGCGCCGACAAGGGCTACGGTTCCTCGTGCGGCGGAGCGTGGTCCGTCAAGAGGGGTGCGGGCGAGCTGGCGTGAAGGGCACGACACGGAGTCGCAGATTTGGCGGTCGGCGAGTTGATGAAGCAAAGCCTTGCGAGCTGCACCTCGGGGATGGGTGGCGAGCACTTCGCGGCGGAGGTTGCCAAGGGATTCAAGCCAGGGGCCGAGGTCGCGGGGAAGCTGCTCGTCGATTTCTCGGCGCAGACGCTGAGCCACGGCAGGGCTTTGGCCGGCTGTCGAGATCGCGATCTGCAGGTCGCCGCGGCTGACGACGGAGCCGAAGTAGAAATCGCAATTCGGGACATCGTCGACGCTGTTGCAGAGGACGCGCTTCTCGGATGCGGACTGATAGACTGCATGGTTCACGGCTGGATTGTTGGTGGCTGCGATGACGAGGAACATGCGGTCGAGGTCCGAGGGCTCGAAGCTCTTCTCGATCCACTCGACTGCGCCGTCCACGCTCATTTGACGAATTTCTGAAATTGCTTCAGGCGCAACGATGCGTAGTCGAAGCCCGGTGGCAAGGAGCGTCCCGATCTTTTCAAGAGCAACGGCGCCCGCGCCCACTATTAGGCAGTCGCGGCCGGTCAGTTTTAAAAAGATGGGGAGCATGTTCATTGCTGGTCCTTCAATCGGCAACTCCGTGGGGTACTTGGCCGGAGGGGAGATCGCGCTCGGCGAATTCGGGATCGCCGCCGCTTAGATAGCAGTGCAATTGCTCGTTGGTGTGGCGGGTGAACCAGGCCCGCAGGTTCTCCTCGTGTTTGCGGGTGGAGAGATACTGGCGCAGCAGGCGTTCGATGGAGTCAGGCACATCGGTGGCAAGGGCGCGATATCCGGCCGGCTCGGCGATGGCTGCGTGCAGGCCGACTGAGCCGCCGAGGCAGAAGTAATAGGCATCAACGAGCGCGCCTTCGTGCTTGATCTTCTTGCCTTCGAGGCCAATATCGGCGATCCAGTGCTGGCCGCAGCCGTTGGGACAGCCAGTTACATGGAGGCGGAGTTGCTGGTCGAAGCCAGGCAGGCGGTCTTCGAGTTCGTCGACAAGCCAGCGCGTGAAGCCCTTGGTCTCAGTAATGGCGAGCTTGCAGAACTCAGTGCCTGTGCATGCAACTGCGCCGCGCCAGAACGAAGAGCCGTCTACATGAAGTCCTAACAGGTTGAGTTTTCCGGCCAGTTCAGCGGTCTTCTGATTCGGGATATCGACGATGACAAAGTTCTGCGAGACAGTGGTGCGCAGCGAACCGCTGCCGTACGCGTCGGCCAGATCGGCGACCGCGACCAACTGGTCCCCGCTCATGCGTCCGCGCAGAACCGAGGCGCCAACATAGCTGAGTCCCGGCGTGCGCTGCGGATGAATCCCCGTGTGGTCACGGTAGATGTCGTCGGGAACGCGCTCGAGAACAGCGGGGAGCAGCTTGAAGTCGATGCGTGCGTGGATCTCGTCAAGAAATGTTTTGGCGGTCCAGCCGTGGCGCAGGAAGAGAAACTTCATTCGGGCGCGCTCGCGGCTTTCGCGCAGGACCTGCTGTTCGCGGAAGATCTCGGCGATGGCGCGAACAACCGGCAAGACCTGTTCGGGAAGAACAAAAGCGTCGAGGCGAACGGCAAGATGTGGGTCCTTAGATAGGCCACCGCCGACGCGCAGAGAGTAACCGACCTGGCCGTTGTGGTCGGTGGCAGTGAGGGCAATGTCGTTGACTTCGGGGTGTGAGCACCACGAGGGGCAACCGGTGACGGAAATCTTGAACTTGCGTGGGAGGTTGTAGAACTCGGAATTTGCGCTGAGCAGGCGCGAGACTTCGAGCGCAAGCGGGGAAGCATCGACGATTTCGTCGGCGGCCACACCGGCTAGTGGGCAACCGGTTACGTTGCGCACAACATCGCCGCACGCGCCCATGGGCGACAGGCCGATGGCATCGAGCGCGTCCACCACTTCGGGCAGGGACTCGATGGTGAGCCAGTGAAGCTGGATTGCCTGGCGAACGGTGATGTCGGCCAGGTTACGCGCGTATTTACGGGTGAGCTCGCCGATGACACGCATCTGATGGGAGGAGAGGAGTCCATTGGGGATGCCAATGCGCATCATGAAGTACTCGGTGGTAACGCCCTCGCCGCCCTTGCCACCTGTTGCGCCGGCTCCGTCGCCCTGGGTGTAGATGCCCCACCACTTGAAGTAGAAGCTGGCCCACTCGGGAACCACGCTGGAGCGGCCCTCGCGGGCGAATTGACGCACCTCATCGAAGACAGCCCATGGGTTCTTTTCGCGCTTGAGGCGCTCGGATTTCTGCGCCTTGGTTTCTTTTGCTGGAACAACTTCGTTCATGGAGTCCTTCTGTGTCTGAAATAGAAAACCCGCGGCAGCTTGGCTGGGTCGCGGGCAATTTGAAACCTTGGATTTCGATCAGAAGCTCAGACCCAGGTCAACTGCGCGCGCGAGGGGGCATACAGCAGCGACAACAAGGCTGAACTTGCATAAAGAAATCATAGACCGAGGCGGGACGAAAGACAAATGGGTCACTGTCGATCAAGAGGTCACTTTGCCGGGGATTGCTCGCAAATGCGCATTCGATTACGCCGAAATGTCAAGCTTGCGGTGCCTGCTTTCGCAGCTCCGCAAGCAGCGACTTCTGGGAATCAGTCAGCCCCAGATCGTCTGCTCTTTTCGCTTCCGTGGTCAGGCTGCGGAGGATGTTTTCAATGGTAGGAAGCAAGTTGGGCAGCAGCCTGAAAAGGAGAATTGGACTGGCGACGTATGCAAATTTTCCGTTTGGACCAATCGCTTGACCGACAATTTGTCCGCCGTCGTTGATGTCCCTTGCGTCCCATATGGAATAGCCGCCTCGGTTAAGAACAAGCCCGCTTATATCGGGAGCGAGTCCAGTCTGGCCGATCTCATATACGAACGCGTACGATCCAGGGGTTCCGGGGTTCGCGACGCCAACGAGAACATTGCTGTTATTGATTGCGGAGGCGATTGCCGTCACGCCTGCGCTTACCCCGCTTTGACTAAAAACGAAGGGAACGAGCTGCTGGTCGGGCGGATTATTGATGTCGAAGTTCTGAAAATTCATGTAGACGACAGGAGAATTCGCGACCGTACTTGTCCCAATGGCTATCTTGTTGTCGTTGATGTCAGACAGACTGAGTCCCTGATAGGGAAGATCGATCACATTGCCTGGGAAATAAAATCCAGTCTTGTTGCCCATGCTGTCCGTCGCGGTGCCCACTACGTCGCCCCCGCTGTTGACTCCCGATCCGATGGGGTTGCCGTCGCCGCCGGCGCCAAATTGACCCTGCACTCCTCTATTGAAGTTGAAGAACCCGCTGCCGCCGCTTTCGACCTGACCGACAACCAGGCCGCTGTTGTTGAGGTCCACCATATTTGTCAGCGGCACCTTGAACTCGCCGCCGTTGTGGATGTTGTAAATGATGGATCCTGGAAGGCCGATGGCATTGCCATTGTTATCAACTTTGAGGAAAGGGGTACTTGCGGGTACGGGGCAAAGGTTTATGTTGTACTGGGGCGGATGAAGCGGCGAAGCTCCCGGCAGTGGGGTTGGTTTCCACCACGCGGGCACGGTGAAACCATTTTCAGCATCCACGAAAGCTCCTACTACGTCGCCCCCGTCGTTGATGCCGTTTGCAAAACCGGTCCCGGGGAGAATCTGAATCAGGTAATAAGTGGTCACGCTGGCTCCTTTTTCTTCTCCGCCGGGTAACGTCGAACCAAGTCGAATGCGGATGCAGAACACGAATACTAAATGGTCGGTGTGGGAAATGCACATTCGTTGTTTGTGGAATTCGAGAGACCCAAGCAAAGTCTTCGGCACGGATGCGACGAGACACCGAAGTTCCTCTATGCCTCCCCGGGATTACGCGGATGGGTGTTTGTCTCCGGGCGGATGCAGGCAACCATCATTGTGGAGGCGAGGATGCGGGTGAGTTGTGGAAACGGCCTGAGCCAGGCGTGTCAATGGGTTCCCGGGCCCGGTGCAGACAGCCGCGATCGCTTATGCGGCGCGGGTGCTTGCGTTGGCCTGCAACTCATCCAGAATCATCTGAGTGGCTACGGCTATGGACTGTTGTGCCTGGGCGGAAGGGCTCATGCGAATGGGCTGTTTTGGGTCGATGGTGATGGCGTAGAGGATGATCTCGTGGCTGCTGCCATGGATGTAGAAGACGTCGAGCAGGTCTTTCATGCCGACATCGTGGGCAGTGAGCGTGGGGGGGTAATCGCGCGAGAAACGCGGGGTGGTGCGGGTGACTGTGCCGATGGGGTTGCCGTCGTTCGCGGCATCGATGAGGATAATGCGGTCGGCGGACTCGAGCGGCTCAAGCAGCGTGAAGCCGCCTGTGCCGCCGTCGAGGCATTCCACATCGGGCGGAAGGGGGAGCTTTTCGAGCTCCCTCACGACGTATACACCGATGCCTTCATCGCCCATGAGGACGTTGCCCAGGCCGAGCACCAGCGTCTTCAGTTCAGGACTTTTTGTCACTTTTCACCCGGTCGAACTTCCATCCACCAATGATCGAGGATACCGTACCGCGGCCCTCGATGTAGTCGTGGTAGAAGGCAAGATAAATGTGAATGATGATGAAGGTGACAAAGAACCAGAGGAAGAGATGGTGCCAGAAGCGCACCGAAAACTCTCCGCCCATCAATGGAACAACCCAGGTGAACATGCGCGGCAGCCAGGAGCTGCTCATGCTGGAATAGAGGGCGAACCCGGTGATGGTCTGGAAGACGAATGCCAGGAAGGTGAAGAAATAGATGAGGCCCGCCAGCGAATTGTGACCGGTGGAGATGGGGCCATGCATCCTGGTCTCAAATACGTCGGCCTTGACGACGTCGACAATCTCCTGCCGTTGTGATTTCTTCAGCGGGAAGAAGGCACGCCAGCTTGAGTACTTGTTGCCAACGAATCCCCAGTAGAGCCGCGCCGCGAAGTTGAACAGGTAAACGAACGCGGAGGCGAAGTGAATGAAGCGCACCCAGCCGAACCAATACTGCTGGTAGGCCTCTGGGGCGTTGAACAGGCGGATCGGTTCTCCGATCAGGTAGCCGGTGACGCAGAGAGCCACAAGCGCGATCGCGTTGATCCAGTGGTAGACGCGCACCGGCAGTTCCCATACATAGATCCGCCGGTATTCGACTGGCGCGCTGCCATTCGCTGTGAAAACATCTTTGACTGTAGTGCCTTGGGTACTCATAGCCCTCACTCAAAAGAAACTTGGTTGAGGTGCCGGCCCTGCGGGTCGTAGAGGTGAACGGCGCAGGCCAGGCACGGGTCAAAGGAATGGATGGTGCGGATGATTTCGACTGGTTCGTCGATCTTGGCTACCGGGGTGCCGATGAGCGCCGCTTCAAAGGACGAGCGCTGCTGCCTGGCATCGCGCGGAGAGCCGTTCCACGTGGTCGGCACAACCAGTTGATAGTTGTCGATGGCGCCATTCTTGATCTTGATCCAATGCGCGAGCGCGCCACGCGGCGCCTCAACGAGTCCTACGCCTTCGGCGTCCGCGGGCCAGCTCTTCGGTTCCCACTTGTCGCCGTTAAACGTGGAGACCTCGTTGATCTTGACACGATCCATCAACTCGCCAAAGAACTCCTTGAGCCAGATCATGGCCAGTGCAGCGTCGAGGCCGCGAGCCGCAGTACGGCCCAGCGTACTGAACAACGCGTCGACCGGAACGTTGAGCTTGCCCAGGGTGTCTTTTACCAGCTCCTGCACGTCGGTGTGGCCGGACGCGAACGAGACCAGCAAGCGCGCCAAGGGCCCCACCTCCATCGCGTTGTCCTTCCAGCGCGGGGTCTTGAGGAACGAGTACTTGCTGAAGCCTTCGAGCGTCTCAAAGGGCGGCTTGGGACCGGTGTACTTGATCTGCGTTTCGCCCTCCCACGGATGCATGCCGACATTGTCGCCGCCATCGTAGGTGTACCAGGAGGAGGCTATGTACTCTTTGATCTCCTGCGAGTCGCGCGGGTTGACCGGATGCACAGTGCTAAGGTCGCGGTTGAGCACGACGCCGCGCGCATACTTGAATGCTTCCGGATGGTTGTAGCCCTTGGTGGGAAACTCGCCGTAGCAAAGGTAGTTTGACAAGCCGCCGCCCCACTTGGACCAGTCCTTATAGAACGAGGCCACTGCCAGGAGGTCGGGAATGTAGACCTGGTTGATGAACTCGTCGGCCTGGCTGATGAGTTGCGCGACCAGGTTGAGCCTTTCGGAATTGATAGCTGCCACTTCATTCAAATTGATGGAGCAGGGCACGCCGCCGACGAGGTAGTTCGGATGCGGATTCTTGCCGCCGAATACGGCATGGATCTTGACGATTTGCTTCTGCCATTCGAGAGCGTCGAGGTAGTGAGCCACCGCGATCAGGTTCACCTCCGGCGGGAGCTTGTAGGCCGGGTGACCCCAATAGCCGTTTGCGAAGATTCCCAGGCCGCTTGCGGCGAATTGCTTGATCTTGTTCTGCACGTCGGTGAAGTAGGCTGGCGTGTTCTTGTCCCACTTGGAGAAGGACTGAGCCAATTCAGCGGCCTTCTTGGGGTCGGCCTTGAGCGCGTTGACGATGTCGACCCAATCGAGCGCGTGCAGATGATAGAAGTGGATCACGTGGTCCTGCACGTACTGCGTGGTGAGCATGATGTTCCGGATCAGCTCTGCCGTGGGGGGCACCGAGATGCCCAGCGCGTCTTCAACGGAGCGCACGCTGGCCAGGGCGTGCACCGTGGTGCAGACACCGCACACACGTTCGGTGATGGCCCAGGCATCGCGGGGATCGCGGCCGATGAGAATCTTCTCCAGGCCACGAACCATTGTTCCCGAGCTGAATGCGTCGGTGATGACGCCATTTTCCACAACTGCTTCAACGCGCAGGTGGCCTTCAATGCGAGTTACCGGATCTACGACGACACGTGTCATAGCTGTTTACGACTCCTTCTGATCTTCTGCGTGAACTTCCGCGATCACCTTGCGCTTGCGAACGTTGGTCGCCACCACGTGCGCTGCGACTCCAGCCAGCGTGGCAACTCCAACAACCGTGCCCACCGTGTCGGCTGTGCTCTCGACGCCGAAACCGGGGAACGAAGCCAGATGCTGGTAGAACGGACCGTTGTCCCAGAAGCCTGCCTCGCTGCAGCCGATGCAATTGTGGCCCGACTGGATGGGATAGCTGGTGCCTTCATTCCACTTCACAACTGAGCAGGCGTTGTAGGTCACCGGCCCTTTGCAGCCCATCTTGTAAAGGCAATAGCCCTTGCGTGCGCCTTCGTCGTCCCATGACTCCACGAATAATCCGGCGTCGTAATTGGCGCGACGATAGCAGGTGTCGTGAACGCGGCGGCCATAGAACTCTTTGGGACGGCCCTGCGAGTCCAAAGCTGGAACCTGACCAACCACAAGCAGGTGGGTGACCACGCTCATCATTACGTCGGCGATCGGCGGACATCCCGGCACATTGATCACCGTCTTGTCGACGAGTTTGTAGATCGGGGTAGCACCGGTCGGGTTCGGCTTGGCAGCCTGCACACAGCCGTTCGAAGCGCAACTGCCCCAGGCCACAATCGCTGCCGCGTCCTTGGCCACGGTCTGCAGGATAGACTCGGCTGTCTTGCCGCCGATCATGCAGTAGACTCCGTCGTCCTTGGTGGGCACGGCGCCCTCGACCAGCACGATGTACTTGCCCTTGTTGTT
>Ga0182015_10003594_pt1 | contig 17247 bp, 9 predicted proteins | sample 712P3MmetaG_FD_120478 | JGI IMG/M metagenome (GOLD analysis project Ga0182015, IMG submission 120478) | Permafrost microbial communities from Stordalen Mire, Sweden - 712P3M metaG | ecosystem: Environmental > Terrestrial > Soil > Wetlands > Permafrost | place: Sweden: Stordalen | collected... | reverse complement strand
ATCCATTCCGGCTCCGTGCGCGAACGCGAAAGTCCGAGAATGGCGACCTCGGGATGATTCACAATCGGCGTAAACCCCGTGCCCCCGATGCCGCCGAGGTTGGTGATGGTGAAGGTGCCGCCTTCCATGTCGGCGAGCGTGATTTTCTTGTCGCGCGCTTTCTGCGACAATTGTGACAACTCGACCGCCAGTTCCACGATATTTTTCTTGTCTACGTCGCGGATTACCGGAACCAGCAGGCCCCGATCCGTGTCCGCCGCGACCCCGATGTGGATGTACTGTTTGTAGATGATTTCTTGCCTCTCCATATCGATGGTGGCATTGAATTGCGGGAAGACTTTCAGCGCGGCCGCACAGACCTTCAACGCAATCGCGGTCACCGTCATCTTGCCGCCGGCCTGTTCGGCCTTGGGAGCAAAACGGGCGCGCAGTTGCTCAAGTTCAGTGATGTCGGCACGGTCTTGCTGGGTGACGTGAGGAATTGTGTTCCAGGATTCCGCCAGATGTTCCGCCGTTTTGCGGCGAACCCCGCGCATGGAAACGCGTTCGATCTTGCCCCACTTGGCGAAGTCGGGCAGCTTGGGCTCGATAAAATGTCCGGCGCGCGGCGGAGCTTGCGCAGCCGCGGCCACAGCGGTCACCAGGGCTTTGGCATGGGCTTTGACATCGTCTTCGCTGATGCGCCCGCCGGGACCGGTGCCTTTGACTTCGTAGACATCCACACCGATCTCACGAGCCAGGCGGCGGGTGTGCGGAGCCGCAGGAACGGCTTCGCGATGCTCAGTTCCGGCGACCTTGCCCAATTGCGCCGGCATGGAGAACGCCGCGGGGTGTGGCCGAGGCTGGTCGGGAGGCAGCGCCTGTTCCTCAGTCTTGCCCTCCGCACGAATTGCGGCCTGGAAAGCAAGACGCGCGCCATGTTGACCGGAGACGTGCTCGACGGGCCCTCTTGCTGGGCGAACCGCCTCGGTCGGCGATGACGCCGAACCTTGCAGGGTGAAGATCACCTGCCCAACCTTGATTTTCTCGCCTTCTTTGACCTTCACTTCATTCACAACGCCGCTCACCGACGAGGGAACCTCAACCACTGCCTTTTCGGTTTCCAGTTCCATGACCGGCTGGCCCTCGGAAACCTTGACGCCCGGTGCGATCATCAAGCGAACCAGTTCGCCCTCCGAAATGTTTTCTCCCAGTTCCTGCAACCGGAATTCGCTGGCGGCGACCGGGCCGGTGGCGCGCGTTGGTTGCGGTGCGGATTGCGAGGTCGGCGCCACTGGCGAAGACGGTTGTAATTTTGTTGCCGCGGCCGCTCGTTCGCCGGATGGAGATTGCACAGGCGTGGCAGTTGCGCCTTTCGACGACGGCTCGGCCTTACGCGCGGGCTCGGCCACAGCCGCAGCGCCGTTGTTGTCGGCGGTAAAGATCACTTGTCCAACCTTGATCTTGTCGCCTTCTTTGACCAGAATTTCCTTGATCGTTCCGCTCACCGACGAAGGCACTTCCACGACCGCCTTATCGGTTTCGAGTTCCATAACCGCCTGGCCCTCGCTAACCGTCGCACCGGGCGCGATCATCAGGCGCACCAGATCGCCTTGTTCAATGTTTTCGCCGAGTGCAGGGAGTTTGAATTCGATCACTGATTCCATTCCTTCATTGTCTCAAGATGCTTTGGAGCACGGTCTCATGAATGCTCGATGAAAAATCTTACCTCAGGGGCTAGAGCCCGCGTTGTTGGTGGCGTCGGGAAGCACGACTGAAGCCGTGCCCTTCCCGACACCGCATCTACGAAACCCGTATCGCGACTCGGCGCCTAACTCGTGGCCGGATTTAGTTTTTCCGTATCGATGCCGAGGTCATGAATCGCTTTCTCGATGACATCCGATCCGATTTTCTTTTCCCGTGCCAGCGCGCCCAGCGTGGCCAGCACGATGTGTTTCGCGTCCACTTCGAAGAAGTCGCGCAACGCGGTACGGCTCTCGCTGCGGCCAAAGCCGTCGGTCCCGAGTGAGACCAGTTGTCCTGGCACCCATTTTGCCAGCGCTTCCGGCAACACCTTCATGTAATCAGATGCGGCAATGAACGGTCCGGACGCTTGTTTCAGAGTCTCGGTGACGAAGGGGATTCTCGGCGATTCGCCGGGGTGCAGCATGTTCCAGCGTTCGCAGTCGTTGGCGTTGCGATAGAGTTCTTTATAGCTGGTCACGCTCCACACATCCGCCGCCACGCCGTATTTCTCCTTGAGGATGGTCTGCGCCTTCAGCACCTCGTACATGATGGTTCCACTTCCCAGCAGTTGCGCGCGCAGTTTCGCATCCGGCACGTCCGCTGCCTTGAAGCGATAGAGTCCGCGCAATACGCCTTCGCGGACGTTCCCGTCTTTCGGCATCTCCGGCATGGGAAGCGGTTCGTTGGTCACGGTGAGGTAGTAAAAAATCGATTCCTGGTCTACGTACATGCGCTTGATGCCATCCTGAATGATGATGGCAATCTCATACGCGAATGCCGGATCGTAGGCCAGCAGGTTGGGAACCGGCAAGGCCAGCACGTGGCTGTGGCCATCCTGATGCTGCAGACCTTCACCGGCCAGAGTGGTTCGTCCTGCCGTTCCGCCGACGAGGAATCCGCGGCAGCGCATATCTGCCGCCGCCCAGATCAGATCCCCAATGCGCTGGAAGCCGAACATGGAGTAATAAATAAAGAAGGGGATGGTGTTGATGCCGTGGTTGGCATAGGCCGTACCGGCCGCAATGAATGAACACATTGAGCCGGCTTCAGTGATCCCTTCCTCCAGAATCTGTCCGTCTTTCGCTTCTTTGTAGTAAAGCAGCGTGTCCATATCGACCGGCTCGTAGAGTTGTCCGGCGCTGGAGTAGATGCCGATCTGGCGGAACAAGGCCTCCATGCCAAAGGTGCGAGCTTCATCGGGAATGATGGGTACGATCAACTTGCCCAGTTCAGGATCGCGCAGCAGCTTCGACAACAACCGCACGAAAACCATGGTGGTGGAGGCCTCGCGGCCGTCTGTACCTTTGTAGAACTCTTCAAAGTAGGACTCCGGGACCGGCTTCAGCGGCGTGGCGCGCGCTTTGCGTTGCGGCATGTATCCGCCGAGCTGTTGCCGCCGCGCTTGCATGTATTTGATTTCGGCGCTGTCGTCGGAAGGCCGGTAGAAGGGCGCATTGTGCAGTTCGTCGTCTGGAATCGGAATTCCGAAACGCGAACGGAACATCTCCAACTCATCTTCATTCAATTTCTTCTGCTGGTGTGTGATGTTCTTACCTTCGCCAGCCTCGCCCAGGCCGTAGCCTTTGATGGTCTTGGCCAGGATGATTGTCGGAGAGCCTTTGTGATCCACCGCGGCCCGGTATGCGGCATGAACCTTGATGGGATCGTGGCCGCCCAGCCGCATGCGGGACAGTTGCTCATCGGAAAGATGCTCGACCATTTTCAGAAGACGCGGGTCGGTGCCGAACAAGTTCTGGCGGAAGTACGCTCCGCTCTCGACGAAATATTTCTGGTACTGCCCGTCGCTGACTTCGCCAAGACGCCGCACCAGCAGTCCGTCACGGTCGTTGCGAATCAGGCTGTCCCAGTCCGAGCCCCAGATGCATTTGATTACGTTCCATCCTGCGCCGCGGAAGATGGCCTCGAGTTCCTGAATGATCTTTCCGTTGCCGCGTACCGGACCGTCGAGGCGCTGCAGGTTGCAGTTCACGACGAAAATCAAGTTATCCAGATTCTCGCGCGAGGCCAGCGTAATCGAACCCAGGGACTCTGGCTCGTCCATTTCGCCATCGCCGAGGAACGCCCACACTTTGCCGCCGGTCGACTGCTTGAGGCCGCGATTCTCCAGATACCGAATGAAGCGGGCGTGATAGATCGCCTGAATCGGTCCCAGGCCCATCGAAACCGTGGGAAACTCCCAGAAATTCGGCATCAGCCACGGGTGGGGATACGAACTCAGCCCACCGCCCGGCTTCAGTTCGCGGCGGAAATTTTCCAGCTTCTCCTTCGGGATGCGGCCCTCAAGATAGGCGCGAGCATAAATGCCGGGCGCGGCGTGGCCTTGAAAGTAGACGAAGTCGCGGTCGCCGCTCTCGGTTTGCGCCTGAAAAAAATGATTGAAAGCAACTTCGTATAAAGTCGCCGCCGAAGCAAACGTGGAGATGTGTCCGCCAATCCCCTCCTGGATTTTGTTGGCGCGCACCACCATGGCCAGCGCGTTCCAGCGCACCAGGCTCTTGATGCGGCGTTCCATCTCCTGGCTTCCCGGAAACGGCGCTTGTTGCGGAACTGGAATCGTGTTCTGGTAAGGAGTGGTCGCTGAAAAGGGAAGATTGACTCCAGCGGCGCGTCGAGCGTGCAGCGCCAACTGCTGCAGAAGCCGCCCTGCGCGGACCGGACCACCATTGGACAGCACATAGTCCAGCGAGTCCACCCACTCTCGTGTTTCCAATACCTCTTGACCGTTAGTTTCTGTCTGCGCCACGTCTGATATCTCCGTCGGATAAGGCCGAATGTTCCATGATATTCAATTATGAGGAATCTTGCTGAACGTAAGGACACGCGCCAGTGCCCAACGGTGAATTGAGGCACTGTTAGCACACTACCGGTCGCGCCCAAAAGTCTTACAATGCCATGGGTTGGAGATATTCTCGCCGTCTGTGTGGATTGTATGCGGGTTGCTCTCTGGAGGTCCTTGTATGTTGCGAGCCACGCTTCTGATAGTTGCTGTTGTGATCGTCATATTCCTGGTCTCGCTCCTGTTGTCGGGTTCGCGCGCCGGGACACCCGCCCAGGGCAGCACAGCACCCGGTTTTACTCTGGCCTCGCAGGAGGGTGCTTCCGTCAGCTTGCACGATTACCGCGGCAGTTGGGTCGTCCTCTATTTTTATCCCAAAGATCAGACTCCCGGTTGCACGCGGGAAGCGCACAACTTCCAAATCGATCAATCTAAATACGCGGAGCGTCACGCGGTGGTGCTGGGCGTGAGCGTGGACAGCGTGGACTCACACAAAAAGTTCTGCGCCAAAGAAGGGCTGAACTTCAGGCTGCTGGCCGACAGCGATGGCAAGGTGAGCCATGCCTACGGTTCGCTTACCAACCTTGGAGTGGTGAAATTTGCCTCACGCCACACCTTCCTCGTCGATCCCAGCGGGAAGGTGGCAAGAGCGTATACCAGCGTCGATCCCGCGCGGCACAGTGCAGAGGTTCTGGCTGCTCTCGATCAACTGCAGAAGTAGTAGTGATGCTGTTTATCATTTATCCTTAATGCTTAAAGATCTCTCAGGTCTTGAAAGGAGCGTTATGAAGACTTTCTCGGTACTTTTCCTGACTCTGGTTCTGGCTGCGCTTATCGCGTTTGCCGCGGATCAGCCTCAGCCGCCGACTACGGGCACTCAAGCCCCTGCTTTCAGCCTGCCCAGCCAGGAAGGAGCGCAGGTGTCTCTGGATCAGTTCAAGGGCAAGTGGGTGGTGCTTTACTTCTATCCCAAGGACTTCACGCAAGGCTGCACCATCGAAGCGCACAACTTCCAGCGCGATCTCGACAAATATACGGCGAAGAATGCCGTGATCGTAGGTGTCAGCGTGGACGACGTTGATTCGCATAAGAGCTTCTGCACCAAAGAAGGTTTGAACTTCAAGCTGCTCGCCGATTCCAACCACAAGGTCGTACAAGAATACGGCTCGACGATGGAACACAACGGGATGACTCTTGCCGCCCGCAACACCTTCTTAATAGATCCCGCGGGCGTAATCAGAAAGGTGTACATCGGCGTCAGCCCTCAGGGTCACAGCGAGGAAGTGCTGGCCGATCTGCAACAGTTGCAGTCCGTAAAGTAGGCTTAACTCGATAGCTGCTGAGCGTGGCTGAATCCAAAGGGTTGGCGCAGTCGGCTCGAGTGCGCCGATGGCCGTGGTGCTTGGCAACTAGCAGCTAGTAGAATCCCGCGCCTTCGTGTAGTCTCCCTGTGTTCAAGACTCAAAGATCATGGACGGTATAGTCCTTGTCGCCGGGATCGTGCTGTTTGTGTTGTTTGTTCCCTGGGTGCTGGTCTGGCGGCAAAGCGCCAGGCACAAGCGCGAACGTGAGGAAGATCAAAGGCTACGCCAGGAATTGACCTCCCGCATTTTTGCACTGGAACATTCAGTGCAGAAACTTCAAGGCCAACGGTCCAGTCCAGCGACAGAAGAGGCCGCGCCGAAGGCATCCGAACGCCCTGTCCCCGTTTCGTATACGCCACCGGTTTCCTCGCCGGGTGTTGTCGCAACGCCACTTTCGCCTCCGGTCATTCAGCCTGAGCCCGCCTCTTCGGCGCGGGTGGCGGAACGATGGGTGACACAAAAGGTGGCTGAGCCCGCGACAGAACTTCCTTCCTTCACAGATCGAGTGATTCCGCCTGCCCCTGCGCCCGTCACTCCACTGCCTCAGCCCAGTTTCGCCGCAACCGAAAAGGCGCCGTCGCTGGGCGACCGGCTCAAATCGTCACATGATGTCGAAGAGATGCTGGGAACGAACTGGCTGAACAAGCTGGGCATCGTCATTCTGGTGCTGGGTGTCGCGTTTTTTCTTGCCTACCAACTCAAGACGCTCGGTCCCGCGGGCAAAGTTTTGGTGGGGTTCGTGACCGCCGGAGTGATGCTGGGAGCGGGGATCTGGGTTGATCGCAAGGAGCGTTACCGTATCCTGGCGCGCGCCGGGATCGGAGGCGGATGGGCGCTGCTGTTCTTCACGACCTACGCGATGTACCACGTCCCTGCAGCGCAGGTGCTCTCGTCGCAAGCCGTCGACCTGGTGTTGATGCTCGCGGTGGCAGCGGCGATGGTGGCGCACACTTTACGCTATCGCTCGCAGGTGGTAACGGGGCTGGCGTTCCTGCTTGCGTTCCTGACGGTCACCATCAGCCACTCCAACGTGTACAGCCTTTCAGCGAGCGCCGTGCTGGCGGCGGGGCTGGTGGTCATCGTGGGACGCATGCAGTGGTTCGAGCTGGAAGTTTTCGGGATCCTGGCCAGCTATCTGAATCATTATTTGTGGCTGCGGCCGATCATTGAGCCGATGAACGGGAAGCGGCATCCGTTTCCGGAGTTTGCCGCGAGTGCGGGAATCCTGGCGCTGTATTGGGCGATCTTTCGCCTGTCGTATGTATTCCGGCGACCGACGGACGAACGGCAGGAGCGCATCTCCACTGCGGCGGCCCTGCTGAATACGGCGCTGCTTCTGGCACTGTTCAAGTACCAGTCGACACACCCGGAGTGGGCGTTCTGGGCGTTGTTGGCGATTGGAGCGATTGAGACTTTGCTGGGGCAGCTGCCGATTACGCGACGGCGGCGCAGCGCGGTCATCGTGTTGAGCACGCTGGGCGTGGTTCTTTTGATTGGGGCGTTTCCCTTCCGTTACTCCGGCATGCGTTTGTCGGTGTTGTGGCTGCTTGAGGCGGAGGCCCTGCTGCTGATCGGAGTGTGGACCAAGGAAGTGGTCTTCCGCCGGCTCGGAATGCTGGCGGCGGTGCTGGTCTCAGGTCAGATGATCGCCGTGGACGCGGCACGGATCTACGGCAGGCGCATGGATGGCGCGGATTTGCGCGCGGACTTCGGTCTGGCGGTTGTCTTCGTCGTGGCGGCTGCGGTGTTTTATGCCAACGCGCATTGGGTGCTGCGCCGGTGGGCCGATCTGTTTGCAAGGGAGATCGATCGGCGCGTAATGCAGCGGCTGTCGTATGCCGCAGCCCTGATGCTGTTGATTGCGGCATGGCTCGCTTTTCCCGAAAGCTGGACCGCAGTCGCATGGTGCGCACTGGGTCTGGGGCTCACGCTGGCTGGACGCCGCTTCGGCTTTCCCGAGTCCTTCCGGGAGCTGGGATACCAAGCGAACTTTCTTGCGCTGGTGTCTGTGATTCGTGTGTTGGCGATCAACCTCGATGCTACGGACAAGTATCACGGGCTGACCTTGCGACTGGTGACGATCACGCTGGTTTCGGCTTTACTGTACGTCACATCGAGTTGCAGCGGCGATTCTGATCGAGCCCGTGGAATCACAATTGGCGGGCGCGTTTTTTCTTCCGGACAATTAGCGGGAGCGGCCTACACGTGGTCAGCCTCTTCTCTGATTGCTCTCTTGGCCTGGTACGAATTGCGTCCGGTCAGCGTAGCCGACTCCTGGCTGGTTGGTGGGTTGGTCTTGCTCGAACTCGGGCTGGCGCGAAACAAGCTGAGCCTACGATCGCAAGGCTATGCGGCATTTGCCGGCAGCTTTTTGCGAATCCTCTTTGTGAATTTCAACGCCACGGGCAATCCCGGGGAAATCAGCCCGCGGTTCTATACGGTGGTCCCGCTGGCGCTGGGTTTCTTCTATGCATATTGGAGGCTGAACGAGAGCAGAGAAGATTTGCTTGAGGTAGAGCGAAGATTCAGAGCGGCAGACATCTGCTGCTGGCTGGGCACGATCACTTTCGCGGCGCTCATGCGCTTTGAACTGGAAGCAGACTGGGTGGCCGCTACGTGGGCGGCGCTTGCCTTCGCATTGTTAGCCATCGCCTGGAGGAGCGAGCGCCGAGTGTTTTTGTATCAGGGATTGTTGGTTGCGGCAGGAGTTCTGTTCCGGACCGTGCTGCACAATTTCTACGAGCGGAGCTACTTTCCGGCGACTGGATGGGAAAGCCGCTGGATCACGGTAGGAACAGCGGTCGCGCTACTGTTGGCGGCATTGCCCTTCGCATTTCAGTTGCGCAAGAAGAACGAGGAAAGTGTGGCGAGGGGAATCGTTCGTCTGTTGCAGGGGGTAGTCCGGCGTCCGGAGCAGCTTTTCTTTTTCTTTGCAGTTGGGTTGCTAACGGTGCTGCTGGCGACTGAAATGCGCCACGGCATGGTCACGCTCTCGTGGGGCGTAGAAGGCTTGGCGGTTTTCGTGCTGGCGTTGTGGCTGGGCGAGCGCAGCTTCCGGCTCACGGGGTTGGGATTGTTGCTGTTGTGTGTGGGAAAGATTCTGCTGGTGGACGTGTGGCGCCTCGATCCGCGCGATCGCTACCTGACTTTTATCGTGCTGGGCGCGGCTCTGCTGCTGGTGTCGTTCTTGTACACACGGAATCGTGAGGCGTTGCGGCAATTTTTATGAAGTGCTGGGTCCTATGAAGCGATGGATCATATTCGCGGGGATTGTGCTTCTGGGCGTCGCGTCGGTGGTGGTAAGCGAGCGGCAGAAAGTGGACGTGCCGGCCAGTCCCGCCGCGTTGTTGTATTTGGTGGCCGATACCGAACAGGAACTGGCGCGCATGCCGGTAAGTTTCGCGCGCATGCCCGACGCGGAAGAGATCCGCATCGGTAACGAACTAGCACGATCTTACGCCATACGAGAAGCCCGAGCTAACACGCCGGAAGCCACCATTGTGGAGCGCTACATTACTCGCGTAGGGTCGGAGTTGGCCCCGCACGCGCATCGCATACTGCCTTACAAGTTCCATTACATTCCGGATCCCAATTTCATCAATGCCTTCGCTTTGCCGGGCGGGCACGTTTACGTGGGCGGCGGCCTGGTGGCGCTCATGGACAGCGAAGATGAGCTCGCAGCGGTGATTGGGCACGAGATCGAACATATCGACCACTACCACTGTGCCGACCGGGTGCAGCAGCAGGAAGCTCTGCGCCGGATTCCGCTGGGAGGGTTAGTGGCGTTACCCATCGAAATTTTCGAGGCAGGATATAGCAAGGATCAGGAGTTGGAGGCAGACCGGGAGGGCACGCGCCTCGCGGTGCAAGCGGGATACTCGGCCAGCGGCGCCATTCGCATGTTCGAAACCGTCGAGCGATTGCACAAGGAATATCAGGCTCGGGCGTATCAAGCTCAGGCGAAGACGCCGCAAGAGGAACTGTCGCAAGTAGCTTTGCAGACGCTGGAGGGATACTTTCGCTCGCATCCGCTGCCCTCGGAGCGCATTGCGCAGATACAGAAGATGATCGCCAGCGAAGGCTGGACGCCGCGTCCGGAGCGTGATTTGCGTATAGCGTATCTTTTCTGGACGGCAAAGGCGCAGACAGCGCTGGCGGCGGGGAAGTATGCGCAGGCGGAGCAACTGGCAAATCAGTCCCTGCGACTGCGCCCCGATCAGCCGAGAGCTTTTCAGGCGTTGGCTCTGGCGCAGTTCGCGCAAGCCAATTTTTCCGGAGCCGCTGCGGCCTACCGCAAGATTCTTGAGACGGACTCAACGAATGCGGAGGCTGTTGCTTTGTACGCTCAGGCTCTCGCAGCGGCAGACCGCAGAAGTGCGGCAGCAGAATTTCGTAGGTGGGCGAACGAGGTCAAGGGCGAGAAATCGCGGGAAGTAGAGGTGGACGCGGCTGGACTGAGCCTGTTAGCCGGAGACGCTGAGGGCGGGGAGAAGCTGGAGATCGAATTCAAAGTCAGTGGCGACCCACAGGCACCGGTGTGGATTGGCGAATTGGGTTGGTGGCACTACCTGAACGGGGATTACCAGAAGTCAGTCGAGTTGTTATCCGAGGCGAGGCAACAGCGTCCCGCGGATCTGAAGTTAGGACGTGGGCTGGCGTGGGCGCTAATCGAGGTCCGGCGCTACGGCGAGGCGCTGCAAACGCTGGAGAGCGTTGCCTACGGACAGCCGAGTCGCCCCGAACGGGCGATCATACAATCCGTGGCCCACTGGCAGGCACAAGAACACGATGAGGCGATGCGTGACTTCGACATCGCGCTGGGTGGTCAGCCGGAGTGGGGAAATCCGAGTTGGGTCAGGGCGCTTTACTCGCCGCTGGTCGCGCAAAGCATCCAGGAGATGCAGGCCGAGCGCGAACGGCGAAGACAGAAAACGAAAGCCACCGCCGGTGCCTGAGGAGGCTGTCAGGCCCATACTGCGAAATCTGCTCCGCGGCGTGAACATCTTCGCTGCCCGGCTGAAGAAACCCGCTATCTCGATCCTATCCGACGCGTTCCTGTCGAAGTGAGCCATCTCTTGCGGAAGAACTCGGCCGTCAAAATGTTCTGCAGGTCGTCCAGCGAGGATTTCTCAGAATCTCAAGAGGAGGTGGGGATCCAGTGTACGTCAAAAAAGTAGCCCTTGGAGTTCGGATCAAAAAGGAGCCGCCAGTAAAGGCGGCGGTGAGTTGATGCCAAGGTCTGAAGCAAAAGGTCACGGGCCGAAACTTTGGTTCCGCCGACTGTCACAGAGGCGCCATCCAGCAGTCTTCGGGGCGACATCCCGACTCTGACCGGGATGCCACGTTGTACAGCTATCTTCCGACAAATCAGCTTCAACGTGTCAGAAGCAGTTCTCGGCTGGGCCGCAAGCGTTATGGGTACGTCGAGGATGACTCGCTGGTGCGATATCTTGCCGCGTGCGTCGCGAGCCTCCGCGCCCACAACAAAGAAACCGCCGGGCTTACTGCTGCGCAGCTCAAATCGTCCCGGGTTATCGCTTCGGTTGTAGGAATCCACCACAAGTTGAAGGGTCTTCTCTTCGTCGGGAGTACCGGCGGGAAACTCGACAGTAAAAGGTCCACCTGCGGGAAGGTGGCCTGGAAGTTTCGAGTTAGGCGCGCGGCTTCCCGGGTCTTCGGTCTCCACGAGATCCAGTTTGGAGATGAACTGCGGGTCTTCGTAATCAACCACCCACCCATACTTCTGCTGGAGAGCGTCTAATGTTTGTGCCAACGGTCGGGGGCTGTTGGCGACAATGTGGATCGTTCCATCGGCCTCGGAAATTGCGGCCTGCCTTAGATATGCCCCCGTTTCGCGCGGTTTCTGCAAAATTGACTGGGACATGACCAGCAGGCTGAGATAGGTTACGCATTTGATCAGGTTCATTCGGATGTCCGCGCGATCCGGTCGGTGTGCCCCGCGTTGGCTGCCAATTCTACCATTTCACCGTTGAAGGACGAGTTGGAATTGTTTGTCTCCAAGAGAATCAGACTTGAATTTTCCTGAGGTCGTGCTCTTTATATTTTCAGGGCAGCATTTGTGCTTGCTATCAACCAAGAGAGTAGTTCCTTCGGAGTGGTGCCTTGGACTGGTGCAACGGCGTATAAAGCTACGAACAAGCGCACGCGATGTGGGGTGCGAGATGGTAACTGATCGGACTCGCTTGAAGAATGCGGAAGAGTTGTGGATCGCAAAATATAGAGCTGCTCTAAGAGACGCTCCAGTTCAGCAGTCTCTTTTCGTGAGGGTTCGAGTTGTTCTCCACAGCGCCCAGAACATTCTCGTTTCGCAAATTAGACGGATTGTGAACAATTGGATCCAGTCACATCCGCATTCGCAAGAACAACAAAAACAGAGATCCGCTCGTTCGTCGCAGTCGCCGCCTGTTCCAGAAACAGCAACCTCAAGTCGAAAGATGAACCAGCCAGAGTCAACCGGTAAGCGATCGTCAAGAAAAATAAAAGCGACAATAGCGGGCAAAGCTGGCTGACTCAACGAAGAGGTAGTTTGCCGGATGAGTGGTCGATGAGAACCCTGCGCGTCCTGGCACTGGCATCCGGAATATGCAGGAAGTTGTCACCTCCTGCCTACTAATCTCGTCTTACTCCATTTGGAGTAGTTCAAACGAGCTAATTTCTCCTGAAAAAGCCCCCAAAGTCGAGACGAGTGCGCGTTCTGGCTTGACAATGGATAGTTCTGTGGGACAATACGAGCGCTTCTTCTTCTCGCCCTCCGGAGAGAAGCTGCAGGACGATCTTTCCTGACCCCCTAGAAAGTGTGTGGGTATTTTTCCTCCCCCAGGAAAGGGTTTACCTTCTTTGAACACAAGTAACTGAGCAATCTGGCTGGGTAGCCAGACAAAGAGCGCGAAACCGCATCTGGCCGTTGGTGCGCCAAAGGGAGTGGTAGCGATCCCGCATAGGGTCTCCGGTGAGGCCAAGTAATTTCGTCTGAGGCGGGCAACTGGGGCCGCCTTTTGAAAAGGGGAAAAACCAAGTGCATACTGCTCCGGCCCGGCCGGGTCTGATCGTGGTAAACGCAGCATTGAGTGTTGTCGCCTCCAATGCGGAGGCGCTGCAGATACTCACATTTCCAGACCGGCCAGAGAAGATCCATCATCTGGACACCTGGCTGGCTAACAAGGTGCGTTCCAACCTGGTCGAAAAGCAATCTCCATCCCGAGTGGCCGGCGAATTTCACTCGGCGAAGCGGACCTATCTTTGCCGCTCCTTTGCGCTGGACCTGGCGGGAAATCATAAGACGGGGAATCATGGCAACGGTGCAGGCCAAACTGGCGGATTGCTGGTCGTCATGCTCGAGAGGAAGAGCAATGAGGCGGTAACCATAGCCGAGATTTCCCAACGTTTCGGTTTAACTGCGCGCGAACAAGAAACGGTGCAGTTTCTGCTGGAGGGTTTTACCAGCAAAGAGATTGCCCAGCGTATGAAGATCAGTCCCAACACGGTAAAAGCCTTTGTCCGGCTGGTAATGGTTAAGATGGGCGTCTCGACTCGCTCGGGGATCATCGGCAAGATGGTGGGACCGAGAGTCGGGCTGGAATCGGGCGCTGGGAGCGGTTCTTCGCGGGGTTAGTAAGATCGGACTAATGCACTTGGGGACTTGCAGGGGCGACGAATTACGATAGAGTACGCGTTGCGCCATTTAAAGCCGAGCAAACCCCTCCCCAGCTTGGCGGCGTAATCTAAGGAGGATAACAATGCGTCGAACCACTATGCTTGTAGTCTGTACACTGGCCCTGACTCTCTGTGCCGGGTACGCGGCGGCCGCCACCACGTTTCCCGATACTCTGAAGGTCGATTACTTCATTAACGCCAACACTGCTGGCGCTCCGGTTGCGGTAGTACAACTGACGAATACTGATTATGTCGGCGGCAATCTTTGCGCAGACATTTTCGTGTTCGATGCGGAACAGGAAATTTCAGAGTGTGGCGCCTGCCTGCTCACTCCGAATGACCTGCGTACACTTTCCGTGAACGTGGATCTGACCAAGAACCCGCTGACGGGAGTAACCCTGAGCACCGGATCGATCAGGATTGTTTCGAGCGCACCCAAGTCCAACACTTGCCCGCTTCCGACCATTACCGCTGGCATCGTTCCGTCACCCGGAATTCGCGCTTGGGCCACTCACATCCAGACCGGCAACCAAATCACTGAGACTGCTTCGCAGGACGAAACTCTCAGTCTCACCGAACTTGACCTGCTCGAAGAAGACTGCCTCGCCGTTTCGATTGGCGGCAGCGGCGCGGGCATACTCACCTGCGGAACTGGAGACTAGTTCCGTTTTACCTGAGTCTGGGTGGGGGCTCCTACTGGCCCCACCTGGCTTCTAGAATCTGGGCTCGCCAGAAAGCGAGTACATCCGCTTTCCGGCGAGGCCTCTTCTGAATTCAATACGTCGGCAAGTTTTAATCTTAATGAGATGGGGGGTCTCATGTCAGTTTCAGGAAAAGCTTTAAAGTTGGGATTGACCGCTGCGCTTGCATTGCTGAGTGCAGGAAGTATGGTCGCCCAAAATGATGCCAGCGAAATAGTCGCGAACGTAGGTGGGGTCAAGGTTACGATGGGCGAACTCGAACAGGAAGAGTCCGCCAAACTTTTATCGGCGCATTATAAATATTACGAAGCAGAAACCAGGGCACTGAACGAACTCATCGACAAGAAGTTGATGGAGCAGAAGGCGAAGAGCGTGGGCCTGACGGTTGATCAACTGGTTGACCGGGACATCAATTCGCAGGTGAAGGATCCCACGGAAGATCAAATGAAGGTCTACTACGAGGGCTTGGAAGTCGATCAGCCCTATGAAGCGGTCCGCGAAAAAATCCTGGAAAAGATTCGTCAAGTCCGCGCTGCGAAAGCACGTTCCGCTTACGTGAAGGCATTACGCACCCAAAACACTGTATATATCACTCTTGCGCCCCCCCGCGCGAACGTGGATATCCAGAACGCGCAAATGCTCGGCCCGGAGAAGGCGCCGGTGACGTTGGTCGAATTCGCGGACTATGAGTGTCCCTATTGTCAGAAGGTAGCCGCTGATGTGAAGAGGCTGCAGGCTGATTTGGGCGACAAGATGGCTTTTGCCTATAAGGATTTCCCGTTGCCCATGCACGCGCGTGCGGAGAAAGCCGCGGAAGCGACACGTTGCGCGAGCAAACAGGGGAAGTTCTGGGAGTTCCACGACGAGTTGTTCCATAGCAAGGAATTAGACGTAGATCAACTCAAAGCGCAAGCCCGGGCGTTAAGTCTGGATGCGGCCGAGTTTGATAAGTGCCTGGATTCAGGCGAGCAAGCGGCTGCGGTGGAGAAGGATCGCAAGGAAGGCGTGCGTTTGGGTCTCAGCGGTACGCCCGCCTTCTTCATTAACGGTCACTTCCTGAGCGGGGCCTTGGACTATGCCGCACTGCGTCAAATTGTTGAGCAGCAACTGGCGGCTCAAACGCAAAGTGCCGCTGGCGGCAGTAAGTAAGTAAGTTAAGAGTAGGCAATAGGTAGACCGTAAGCAGCCCTCCCCCCGGACCTGAGGCCCAGATCTCGCATCTGGGCCTCTTTCCTTAATAATGCGTAGGGTCGTAGGACCTAGAGAATCTAGGCTTCATTCGGTTGGTTAGTCCGAATGGGTAATTGTCAAACTGGATATGCCAAATTAAGCTTTTCGAGCTTTAGTGCCGCGGAGTACTTCCCCTGCGGCCGTTAAAGCAGACCTCCCCTTAGTTTCTCCCCCGTAGTGACCCGAGTCATTTTTTGCCGGCATGATCGCCCCTTGGTTCCTATCTACCGTTCCGTTCTCTGTACTTCGACCTGTGGAAACAGGACGGAAGCAAAGTGAGTGGTATAGCGGGTTGGCGCGCGCGTGTGCCCATCGGAGAAACGAAGAATTCTGTGCAGGGAGGCTTTATGCTGAAAAGTACGCTTTTGGGAGTTGTTTTTTGCGCGCTATCCGGGACGCTGCTCGCCCAGGCCGGTCAATTCTTCGAGGCGCCTCAATACACGACCGGCGCGAATCCTCAAGCCGTGGCCGTGGGAGACTTCAGCGGTAACGGAAACCTGGACCTTGCGGTAGCGAATTCAACCAGCAACACGGTCAGCGTGCTGTTGGGCAAGGGAGATGGCACGTTCAGCCCCAAGGTGGATTATGTGACCGGCAATGCCCCAGAAGGCGTTGTCGTCGGAGATTTCAACGGAGACGGACATCCAGACATAGCGGTGACGAATTCGGCCAGCAATACGGTGAGCATTTTCCTGGGTAACGGCGATGGCACCTTCCAGCCCAAGGTCGACTATGCCACCGGAAAGCAACCGCGAGGAATAGCGGCTGCCGACTTCAACGCAGACGGCAATCTCGACATTGTTGTAACCAACGCCACGGACGGGACGGTGGGGGTGCTGCTGGGCAACGGCAATGGAACCTTTAATGCAGAGGTGGCATACAACACAGGATTCAATCCGTACTCAGTCGCTGTGGGCGATTTTAACGGCGACGGTATCCCCGACCTGGCGGTGGCCAACAACAACACTAACAGCAGGGTCAGCGTGCTCCTGGGCGTTGGAAACGGCACGTTTCAAACGCAGTTCCAGTATGTGACGGGAAGCACACCGGTCTCAATCGCCCTGGCAGATTTCAACGGGGATGGCAAACTCGATATCGCGGTTGTGGATCAGCGGAACAACGAGGTCAGCATACTGCTGGGTTTGGGGGACGGTTCGTTCGCACCACACGTGGAATACCACACCGCTATGTTCCCCACTGCGGTGGTCGTGGGCGACTTCAACGGCGATGGGAATCTGGATCTAGCTGTATCGGCTGGCAATGGCAACACCGTAAGCGTGCTCTGGGGAGTTGGTGATGGCACGTTCCAAGGGTACGTGAACGTCGGGACGGGGGAGATTCCGTATTCGCTGGCCGCGGGAGATTTCAATAACGACGGTAAAACCGATCTGGTTGTAGCAAATTCGGGTGGGAATACTGTAAGTGTGATTTTGAATAATGGGAATTCTAGCTTCCAATCACGCTCCGACTATCCGGCTGGCCTCACTCCTTCTTCGGTTGCAACGGCCGACTTCAACGGAGACGGTGCTCTAGATTTGGCGGTGACGAGCAGCAATTGCCCAAATTTCCCCACTTGTGGCGCAGGCACGATTTCCATCCTTTTGGGCAATGGCGATGGTACGTTCCAGGGACCGAATCAGTTCTCGACCGGAACCGACACCGACCCCCAGTCCGTGGTGGTGGGCGACTTTAATGGAGACAAAATCCCTGACCTCGCGGTGGCAAATTATGCCACCAACACGGTCAGCATCTTGCT
>Ga0182015_10003593_pt1 | contig 17251 bp, 18 predicted proteins | sample 712P3MmetaG_FD_120478 | JGI IMG/M metagenome (GOLD analysis project Ga0182015, IMG submission 120478) | Permafrost microbial communities from Stordalen Mire, Sweden - 712P3M metaG | ecosystem: Environmental > Terrestrial > Soil > Wetlands > Permafrost | place: Sweden: Stordalen | collected... | reverse complement strand
TGATGACGTGCTCGATCTCGGCCGGATCGATGCCGGCGCGGGCCACGGCGTGGCGAATCGCGTCGGCGCCCAGGGTGGTCGCGGCCAGCGGAGCGAGCGCTCCACCGAGGCGGCCGAACGGGGTGCGCGCGGTGGCGAGAACGACAGTCGGCATGGTCCGGGTTACGTTCCGGGCGTGGAAACCGGCTCCCTCGAACGGGGCTCGACCTGGGTGCACACCACGCGGTCGTCGTCCTCGCACGACTCGCACTCGAACTGGACCGTCACGTGCGCGATGCCGAAATCGTCGTGCATCGCAGCGTTGATGCGATTGAGCACCGCGGTCGCCTCGCTCAAGCGACGGTCGTCGAGCACGACGTGCGCCGAGAGCACGTGCGAACCCGAGCCGATCGTCCAGACGTGCAGGTCGTGCACGGCGACGACACCGTCACACGCGCAGATGCGATCGCGCACGAGCGGTAACCGTGCGTGATCGGGCGCCGATTCGAGCAGCACGTGCATCGCCTGGCGAGCTACGTTGACGATGCCCGCCAAGATGATCAGCGAAACGAACAGCGAGAGGGCGGGATCGATCCAGCTCGCGCCGGTCGAGAGAATCACGAAACCGCCGATCACGACGGCGATCGCACCGAGCGCATCGCCGCCGATGTGCAGGAGCGCCGCGCGCAGGTTCAGCGAGTGCTGATCGGTGCGCACGAGCATCACGCCGATGCCGACGTTCACGGCGAGACCGATCGCGGCGATCAGCACCATCAACGAGCCGGCGGGCAACTCCGGGTGCATGAAGCGCTTGATCGCCTCAACCACGATCAGCACCGTGACGGCGAGCAGCAGCGCGCTGTTCCCGAGACCGGCGAGAATTTCGAGCCGGGCGAAGCCGAACGTTTGCCGCTCGTTCGCCGGGCGCATCGACTGGATGCTCGCGGCAAGCGCAATCGCCAGCGCAACGACGTCCATCGTGACGTGCGCGGCATCCGAGAGCAGCGCGAGCGAATGTGCGGCGATGCCGCCGCTCAGCTCGAGCACGGCAATCCCGGTCGTCGCCACCAGCGCGATCTTGAGCTGGCCGCTACCGGCAGCTGCTGTATCGTGCGTGTGGTCGTGGCCGCGATCGCGCGTCATTTTTGGCGCGCCTTGAAGGCCAGCGCCAGCAGCATCGCGCCGAACGTGACGAACGTGCGCGACTCCGCGCGGCCGATCACCGACGGATCGTATGTCCCGGCTTCGCTTCCGCCGGGTTCCGTGCGCGGCAGGACGCGCGGCACCGCCGCAACGTACTCATCGAATTCTGCGCCGAAGGTCGCTCGCAAGTAGCGTTCTTCATGCGGAACCACGACGCCGTACACGGCGAGCATCGTGGCGAGCGCGGCGGCGACGAGCGTGGCACGCGAGCGCGGACCGTTCGCGCCGGTAAAGGCGATCGCGAAGCCGAGCGCCGTGATGAAGTTGCCGACGTAGAGCGGGTTGCGCACGTACGCGTAGGGGCCGCCCGTCACGAGCGCCGGTGCGATCACCGCGTCGCCGCGGGTCGTTACGCCGGAATACCCGACCGCCCACGCGCGGATCGCTTCGCCCGCAAACGCCAGCGGCAGCCCCACGGCGATCGAAAACGCGCTGGGCTCGCCGAGCACCACCAGCATCACGGCGGGCACGGCGAGCAATTCGCCGCGCCGCGCAAACACGAACGCGTCAACCTCGCTCGACTCATTCACGCAAGTGCATCCGCATAGATATCGCGCAGCGAGGCGGCGAGAGAAATGCGCGGCTCCCAGCCGGTCTCGGCGCGAAGTTTCGTCGCGTCGCCGCTAAGGATCGGCAGATTCGAGGCACGCATGCGGTCCGGGTCGTCCCGAATCTCGACCGGAACCCGCGCGATGGTGATCAATTGCCGCAGTACCTCTCGGATCGCGACCGTCCGGCCGCTACAGATGTTATACACCTCACCGGCACGTCCGTTTGCGATTAACAGCACATAGGCGGCGGCAACGTCGCGCACGTCGAGGAAGTCGCGTTGGGCCTCGAGGTTGCCGACGTGCATCACGGCCGGCGCTCCGGCGGCGATATCCGCCAGCTGGCGAGCAAACGAGGCTACGACGAACCGCGCGTCCTGACCCGGCCCGATATGGTTGAACGGGCGCGCCACCACGACGTCGAGGCCGTACGAACGCTGCCACGCGAGGGCATACGCCTCCGCCGCCAGTTTGCTCGCCGCATACGCGTTGCCCGGTCGCACGACCGCCGTTTCGTCGAGCGGCATCCGCTCGGGCCGCGCAATTCCGTACACCTCGGCGCTGCTCACCACCAGCACGCGCACCCGAGCGCGCGCGGCGCGCACGGCTTCGAGCACGTACGCGGTTCCGCCGGCGTTGACCGCCAGTGTCCCGAGCGGATCGGCGACGCTTTGCGGAACGAAGGCTTGCCCGGCCAGATGAACGATCGCGTCCGGCGCCGCGTCTTCCACCACGCGGCGCACCGAATCCGGATCGAGCAGGTCGAGCGCGATGGCCGGCGGACCATCGTTCGGGCCGCCCACGGCAATCGGCTCGTGCCCGCCCGTACGCAACGCGTCGAGCACGTGCCGCCCGACGAAGCCGGTCGCACCGGTGACTAGGACGCGCATGGGCTACACCGCGGCGAACGGCCGCAGGCGCTCCAAGTCCGCTTGCACCATCGTTTCGACGAGCCGTTCGAACGAAACCTCGGCCTCCCAGCCCAGCACGTCGCGCGCCTTGCTCGAATCGCCGACGAGCAGATCGACTTCGGCCGGCCGGTAAAAGCGCGGGTCGACGACGACGTAGCGTTCCCAATCCAAATCGACATTGCCGAACGCCGCGCGCACGAACTCACCCACGCTGCGCGTGGTGCCGGTGGCGATGACGAAGTCGTCGGGCGAGGATTGCTGTAACATCAACCACATCGCGCGGACGTAATCGCCGGCAAAGCCCCAATCGCGGCGCGCCTCGAGATTGCCCAAGCGCAACTCGTTCGCGAGGCCGAGTTTGATGCGCGCGACGCCGTCCGTGATCTTGCGCGTCACGAACTCCTTACCGCGCCGGCTCGACTCGTGGTTGAACAGGATACCGCTCACCGCATACAGGTCGTAGGACTCGCGGTAGTTGATCGTGATCCAGTGGCCGTACAATTTCGCGACGCCGTACGGCGAGCGCGGATAAAACGGCGTATCCTCGCTCTGCGGAACGGCCTGCACCTTGCCGAACATCTCGGAACTCGACGCTTGGTAAAATCGAATGCGCGGATTGACGGTCCGGACCGCTTCGAGCACGCGCGTTACGCCAAGCGCGGTGAACTCGCCGGTGAGCACCGGTTGATCCCACGACGTCGGCACGAACGATTGCGCGGCGAGGTTGTACACTTCATCCGGCTTGACTGTCGCCACGATCGACGTGATGGAGCTTTGATCGAGGAGGTCGCCGGAAACGAATTCGATGTCGTCGACGATGTGCTGGATGCGTTCGTGCACGTCGGTCGACGTGCGCCGCGTCATCCCGACGACGCGGTAGCCTTCGGATAGGAGCAACTCGGCGAGATACGATCCATCCTGCCCCGTGATCCCGGTAATGAGGGCGGTTTTGCTCACGGTGCCGGAGGCGGCGCGGGCCGCGGGTCGATGAGGATGCCGATGTTCGAGCCGGTGTCGTCGAAGACGAAGAGCGTCTCGAACAGCTCCGGCAGACCGTCGTGATTGGCGATCTTCGACTGAATCATCAGGCGATGCATCGGTTTGCCTTCGTGTTTCACGATGCCGGAGTAGAAGTATTGCACGAGCGGCGTCGCGCGATCGTCGAGCGGTGCGAGACGCCCGCGCTGAACGAGCATCGTCAACAAACGGGTTTGCAGCGCGAGCGGCAGCAACCGGGCCGTGTCGTCGGGCGTGAGGCGAACCTTGGTCAGATCTTCGGCAACCTTGTTCGATTCGCCGACCGCCTTGTCGGTGGTGTAGCGAATGATCGCGTCCCAGTCGTCAGCCGGGATGCCGGTGAACTGCATGCCGAAACGCCAGACTTTGCGGCCTTGATGGGTGACGTTATCCGTCCACACCGTTTTGGCGCGCAGACGGACCTGACGTTCCTCGATCAGAGCGCGGAGTTCGAACTCTTTCTGCGCGACGTTTTCTTGGGTCAGAATGCAGCAGCCGCCACCACTCAGATCGAGGCCGATCGCGGATTTCTGGGTCTTCCCATCCAGGCTGTACGCGGCCCGGTAGGGGCGGCGCTTGCGCGGATATTTGCGCTTGTTAACGTCCTTGCCGGTAAACCAAGCAAGCAACTCGGGCAGCATTATTCCCTTGTTTTGGCCGATGCCCGGGGAATTCCGGCTAAGACGCGGCCAGTCGCGAGCAGAACGCTGCGCGCAACGCGGCGAGATCGGCGTCGCTGCCGATCCAATCATCGACGCTCAACGCGAAGACGACCGTTCCGCGCGTTCGGGTGGTGACATATCCGGCCAGTCCGCGCACGTGCGACATCGAGCCGGTCTTCGCGAACACGTGGCCCGCGGCCGGCGTTCCCCGCATCGCACCGCGCAGGTCACCGCGCACGCCCGCGATGGGCAGCGCGTCGAGGATAGTGGCACGGTTGGGGCCGTGCCAGTCATGCAAGAGTACCGCGACGAGCGCGCGCGGCGTGAAACGATCGTACTGCGAGAGACCACTGCCGTCTGCGAGCGTCACGGTCGCCGGGTCGATGCCGATGCCACGCAGCCACGGGCGCTCGATCGCCGTACCGCCTTCGAGCGTTCCGGCACGAGCGTTCGCGGCGACATCGATCTCGCGCAACAATTCTTCAGCGATCAGGTTGTCGGACGGCAACCACATGTCGGCGAGTAGCGCTGCGAGCGGCTCGCCGTCGTGGCGCCACACGAGCGTGCCCGCCGGGATGGCACTGAACGGCGCAGCGACGACGTCCGGCATCGGGCCGGCCGACGGCGTCGACGGGAGCACGGTGACGCCGCGCCGCTGCAACGCGTCGGCAAAGTAGCGCAGCGCGAGCACTTCGGGCTGATCGACGGCCGCATCGACGTGCGAAGGCGGCCCGAGCGGCACGTCGCCCGTGACGACGACGTCGCCGCACGGCCCCGCAACGACGTCCGATGTATCCGGCCGGCCGGCCGCGACGGTGCGCGCGGTAACGGTGAACGTCAGCAGCGTCGGCCCGGGGGTGCACGCACCGGCCGGAACGGCGAGCGGCAAGAACGGCGGCGGCAGTTGCACGGCCGGCGGCAAGCCGATCGCCGCGCCCGGCTCGAGCGTGAGCGGGAGGACGTTCTCTTCGAACGGCAGCCCGTTGACGACCGGCGCGTAGTACGCGAGCACGTCGTCAACCGACCAGCCCGGCGCACGCCGCTCGGCCGGCGCGACGTGCGACTCATCCAGCGTGACCTGGGCGCGGACGATCCCCGCGCGCACCACGGCGTCGGCCGCGGCATCGAGATCGGCGCGCCGTAGCAGCGGATCGCCGCCGCCGTGGAGAATCAGCGCGTCGCCGTCTCCATGCACGAGCACGGTTGAGAAGCGGTAGGCCGCACCGAGGCGTTCGAGCGCAACGCTGCCGACCAGCAACTTCATCGTTGAGGCGGGCTGGATCGTGTCGTCGGCGCCGTGCGCATAGATCGTCTTGCCGTCCATAGCCGACGCGACGAGCACGCCGGCGTGCGCGCCGTGCAGCGTCGGCGCCGCGATGATGGTGTCGAGATCGCCCGTCAGCCCGAGGGCAACGGCGACGGCGGCGGCTAGGAGCAACGCGCCTCGAGGAATTCATCGAGTGCCGCTTCCCAGGCCGGCAGCGCGGTGATGCCGTGCGCGGCGAAGGTCGTATTTGCGAGCGGCGAGTACATCGGCCGCTGCACCGGATTGTTGAACGACGCGTACGCGACCGGCTTGAGTTCCGCGGCGGCGAAGCCGGCTTTTGCAAACGCTGCCTGCACGAACTCAAACCAGGTGCATGCGCCGGCGTTGGTGACGTGATGCAGGCCGTACGCCTGTGCATCGATGAGGGCGTGAATTGCGCGCGCGACGTGCGGCGCGTACGACGGCGAGAACGTCATGTCGGCGACCATGCGCGTCGGTTCACCGCGTTGCGCTTGAGCCAGCACCTTGTCGATGAGCGTGTAGCCCTTGCTCGACGTGCCGATCGTGCCGAATACACCGCTCGTGCGCACGACGAAGTGCTTGCCGCCGGCGCGTCGCGTCAGCAATTCGCCGCCCAGCTTCGAGACGCCGTACGTCGTGCGCGGTCCCGGCGCATCGGCTTCAGTGTACGGCCGGCTTGCGGTGCCGTCGAACACGTAATCCGTGCTGATCGTCATGAACGCGATATCGCGCTCGGCGCACGCGCGCGCGAAACCGTCGACCGCGAGGGTGTTGGCCGCGAACGCCTTGTCGGGTTCGCGCTCGCACGTATCGACGTTGTGAAACGCCGCGCAATTGATCGCTACGTCGTAGTGCGTGCCGTCGAGCAGCGCGGCCGGATCGTCGCTGACGAGGTCGAACGCCACATGCGGCGGCGCGGCAATCTCGTCGTCCGCCAGTTCGGCCCGGAGCGCGGTCCCGAGTTGCCCCGACCCGCCGATGAGCAGGATCCGTTTCATCGCTGCGGAGGTTCGCTCGAACGGCGAGGCCAACCCCCGGCGCAATGGCGCTCCAAGCACGCGAGACGACGCTCGCCGATGCCCGCTTGTTCTTTCCCGACGTATTCGAGGACGATCGCGGCTTTTTCAAAGAAACATACTCGGCCGCGAAGTACCGGGCGCTCGGCTTGCTCGATGAATTCGTTCAAGACAGCGTTTCGGTTTCCGCGAAGAACGTGATCCGCGGGCTGCACGGCGATCCCGAGATGAGCAAACTCGTCACCGTCCTGCGCGGCAAAATTTGGGACGTCATCGTCGACGTGCGCAAGAGTTCGCCGACGTACGGCAAGTGGGAAGGCTTCTACCTCAGCGAACACAACCACGTGCAGCTCTACATCCCGAAGGGCTTCGCGCACGGTTTCCTCGCGTTGACCGACGACGTCGTGTTTTCCTACAAACACGGCGCGCTCCACGACGCGCAACGCGAGTTCGCCTACCGCTGGAACGATCCGACGTTCGCCATCACCTGGCCGCTCGTCGGCGAACCCCGCATTTCCGCCAAAGACCAAGCCGCAAAACTCTTCACGCCGTAAGGCGAGACATTCACCTCAGTAGATTGAGGCGAAGGGCCGTTGGGCGGCGTGGGTTTCTTCCAGCATGGTCATCCAGGCGATGTTGTTGTGGCGCGGGTTTGTCAGGTAGGCGACGTCGTCGATCGGAAGCATTTTCAGCATCGTGTCGATCGACTCGAGGACGGTGACGGCGGGCGTGAAACCGGTGCGTTGGGTCATTTTCAGATTGGTCATGCGGTAGTCGCGCACGATCTTTGGAAGCGGCGCGTCTTCGAGTTGGATCGTGCGGCCAAGGAGCAGCAGCGAGCCGGCGACGAGCATGGCGAGTTGACGGACTTGGTAGTTTTCTTGCATCAGGTTGAAGATCTCGCCGCCGACGGCGTCGAGCGGTGCGTCGAGCACGATGAGGTGTGCGCGCGCGACGTCGCTCACGTCGACGAGCGGGCGCCACTGCCAGCCGCCGCCGTGCAAGAACAACTTTTGGCGGGTAATCGCGTCGCGCACGAACGTGTTGACGACGAGATCGAAGCGCATGCGCGGGCTGTAACCGTAGACGGTTCCCTGGCGCAGGATCGTCGGCGCAAAGTCCTCGCCGGCCAGCCGCAGCAGGGCCTCTTCACCGTAGCGCTTGGAGATCGAGTACGCACCTACCGGTGCGACCGGCGTGCGTTCGTCGAACATGCCCGGGCCGATGCCGTCGTAGAGCGACGCCGAGGAGCCGAAGACAAACCGCCGCACCTTGCGCCGCTTGCACGCCTCGCCGAGCCGTTCGGTGCCGATGGCGTTCATCTGCCAGTTGGCGTCGGGGTTATACTCGGCCGTGGGGTCGTTGGACAGCCCGGCCAAGTGCGATACGCCCTCGACACCGTCGAGCCACGCGTCGTTCCAGGCGCGCAAGTCGCCGGTAACGATCTCGACCCGGCCGGGATGTTCCAGGGCCAGCGCTTCGAGCGGACCTGCGCCGAAGAAGAAACGGTCCACTACGCGAACGCGGTCGCCCCGATCGAGAAGTTGCCGGCAAAGCTCGAGGCCGATATAGCCGCCGCCGCCCGTGACCAAAACGTGCATCGGGTCGAGCCTTCGCGCCGCCCGCACCGCGGCCCCGGCCGCGTCGCCCTGGAACTTTCGCGGGTGGGATGCGTATCTAGAATGGTGTCCACTGCAGAGGGACGGATGATCATCGAAGAGGTTGCCGACGAGGGGCTCGTCGGCCAGGTACGGGACGGGGACCGGGACGCGTTTGCCCTCCTGGTTGAGCGGCATAAGCGCGGGATCGCGAATTTTATCGGCGCCGGCGTGCGCTCGCCCTCCGACGTGGCCGATCTCACGCAGGAGACGTTCCTGCGCGCCTACGCGCATCTGGGTACGTTCAACCCGGAGCTGGGCCGCTTCTCGACCTGGCTCTACCACATCGCCCGGAACGTCGTGCGGACGTTCCTCGGCCGCTCGCAGCGCCGCCCGACGGCAGCCGAGCTCGGCGAGGAGCGCACCCTCGAGAACAGCCTGCCCGATTCATCGGCCGACGCCGATCCGATCGGCGGCATCTTACGCAGTGAAGCCGAGGCCGAAGTGCGCGCCGCGCTTTCCGACCTGCCCGAACGCACGCGCACGGTCCTCGCGCTACGCTACTACGACAACATGGACTACCAGTCGATCGCAACGACGATGGGCCTGTCGCTGGGCAACGTGAAGACGTTGATCCATCGCGGGAAGCTCGCGCTGGCCCAGAAGTTCCGCGAGCGCGAAGCCGCCGCCATGGCGGGAACCGCGCCGGCGGGCGGAGTGCTGGGTTGGGCGCAGTGACCTGCGACTGGTGTGAAGAGCGCTTCGAGCGCTTTATCGACGGCGTTCTGAGCGACGGCGAACGCGCGCGTCTGCTGCTCCATGTCGACCGCTGCACGAACTGCTGCGGACTGCTCGAAGAACTGCGCGTCGTCGACGCCTTACTGCTCGCGCCGCGCAGCGTCGAGCTACCGCAGAACTTCACGTCTGCGACGATGGCCGACGTGCGCGCGATGCCGTTGCCGCGCGCGCTCCGCGCGCCGATCACCGCATCGCTCGTCGCGTATATCGTGGGCGCGTGGTCGCTCGCCGGCGCGGCGTTCGTCATCGCGCCGAACGCCGTGCTCACCGCCGGCGCCAACGCGCTGGCCGTGTCGGGCACGGTGCTCGCAACGATCGCCGGGCTCGGGCACGTGTTCGCGCACGTGGGTGACCGCGGTGACATGAGTTCCTGGACAGCCGTCGCGGGCCGCGTGATCATCGCCGATGGTCTCGTGCTCGTTGCGGTCGCAGCCGCGCTGCGCGTCGTGCGGCCACGAATCGCCGAGCGCTTGCGCTGGTGATCGCGCGCCTGCGTCCGCTCGTCATCCTGGCTCTCGCCGTGCTGACGTTCGCGGCGTTGCAGCCGCTGGCTGCGAGCGCCCACATCAGCGATCACGGCAAGACGGTATTTTTCCACAACGTGACGATCGGCTCGGATGAAACCGTCGATGGCGATCTCACCGTCGTCTTCGGCGATGCCCACGTCGCCGGGCACGTGCGCGGCGATGTGAACACGCTCTTCGGGCGCTGCGTCATCGAAGATGGCGCGGAGATCGACGGCCAGGCGAACTGCGTCACGGCCGATGCTGCGCGCGCGCTCGCGCCATGGTTTCTGAACTCTGAGGCCTTCGATGCGTTCGCGAATCAGGACAAGCACGTGCTGCTGAAGTTCGGATTGAGCGCGATCGTGCTGCTCGTCTTCTTGCTCTTCCCGGTGCGCATGCGGCTTGCGCTCGACCGCGTCGAGCGTCATCCGGGGATCGCCGCGCTCGCCGGTATCGTGGCCGTGATCGCGATACTGCCGATTGCGATTTTGCTCTTTTGCACGATCGTCGGCATTCCACTGATCATCCTCGAGGTTGCCGCCGTCTTCGTCGGGATCTGGCTCGGCACCGGAGCGATCGCACTGCTCGTGGGCCGGCGACTGAGCGAACTGGTGCTGCCTTCGACCACGCCCTCGCCGCTGTGGGCCTTGATCCTGGGCCTCGTCGTCATCAGCGCTGCCGAGACCGTGCCCTACGTGGGCTGGGCCGTCACGGCGCTTGTGTGGCTCGTGGGCCTCGGCGCATCGATCCTCGCATTCCTGGGACCCGGACCCCTCGCCACAATGCGCCGCGCGGGTATCGGCGGGCCGCCGATGCCGACACGGCCGGCCTAAGGCGTCGATTCGCGCGTTCTTGGGAATGTGTCTCGGCGGGCCGCCGCTGACCGCGCGGCCAATCTAGGCTCGCACGCCCGCGCTCGCAACTGAGGTATTTTTGTGCCCTTCGTCGTGACCGGCATCTCTCAAGACGGCAACACCGCCGCGCTGGAAGCGGCGCTTACGGCGGCAGGCCTCCCGCTCGAGGTGTTCGAGGTGCTCGGACCCGAGGACGCCGAGTCGCAGGTCGAAGGCAGCGGGCTCGTCGACACGGGTATCATCACCGGTGGCGGACTCGAAACGGGTACCGGCGTGCCCGGACTCAGCGGCAGCGGCGTGCCCGGCATTTCGGGTCCCGAACGCGTGGCCGGCCTCGGCGATCTGGGCGGCAATTCACTTTGGGACCGGCTCGCGGATCTCGCGATTCCGGACGACGAAGTCGAAAATTACGCCGCAGTGCTCGAAGCGGGCCGCAGCATCGTCGCCTATCATGGCGACGCGGCGAGTATCGCGAAGGTCGAGGGCCTGTTCGCCGGCGCGGGACTAGCGAAGATCAAGACGTTCTAAGAGCGCTGCGACATCGCCGCCTGGAGACTTCAGCGCGTCTGGTTCGCTCGTTGCGCGGCGATGAGCCGGCTTGCGTGAAAGAGGCTCTCGAACTGCCCCGCGTCGGTCCACCAGCCCTCGAGGATATCATAGTGCAGATCGCCGGCGTCGATGTAGGCGTTGTTCACGTCGGTGATTTCGAGTTCTCCGCGCAGTGACGGCTTAAGATCGCGGCAATAATCGAAGACGCGGCCATCGTACATGTAGATGCCGGTGACGGCGTACTTGCTCTTCGGAGTCTTGGGCTTTTCATCGATTCGCACGATGCGGTCGCCGTCGAGTTCCGGCACGCCGAAACGCTCGGGATCCTCGACTTCTTTGAGCAGAAGACGCGCACCGCTCGGCTGGGCTTTGAATTTCTCGACGAACGGCGTGATATCGTCCTCGATGATGTTATCGCCGAGAATCACGCAGACCGGGCCGCCCTCGGCGAAATGTTCGCAGAGTTTGAGCGCATCGGCGATCCCGCCTTCGCCTTCTTGATAGGTATAGTAGATGTCGTGCAGACCGAACTCACGCCCGTTGCCCAAGAGTCGCAGGAAGTCACCGGCGGAATTGCCGCCGGTGACGATCATGATCTCGTCGATACCGGCTTGGCACAACGTCTCGAGCGGATAGTAGATCATCGGCTTATCATAAATCGGCAGCAGATGCTTGTTCGTGACTTTGGTGAGCGGCCGAAGACGCGAGCCGAGGCCCCCCGCTAAGATGATGCCTTTCATACTGCCCTATCTCGAGGCGTACTGCGTCTTATAATAGTCGCGAAACTGGCCGGACTTGATCGGGCGCCACCACGCCTCGTTGGCCTTATACCATGCCACGGTTTCGCGCAGCCCACGTTCGAAGTCGACGGCGGGAGACCACCCAAGGCGTTCCGCTTTTGATGCATCGAGCGAATAGCGCCGGTCGTGACCCGAGCGGTCGGTCACATGCCGCACGTGCGTATCCCACGAGCGACCGGTCGCGTCCAAGAGCGTTCGCGTGATCTCGAGGTTCTCGCGGCTATTGCCGCCACCAAGGTTGTAGACGTCGCCCACCATCCCGCGCTCCAGGACGTGAAGGATGCCGCGCGCGTGATCGTCCACGTGGAGCCAGTCGCGAACCTGGCGTCCGTCTCCGTACACGGGCACCGGCGTATCATCGATGAGGTTCGTCACGAACAGCGGGATCAATTTTTCGGGATATTGATACGGTCCGTACGTATTCGAGCCGCGCGTGATCAGCACCGGCGTACCGAAGGTCGCATGATACGCCAATACTTGCAGGTCGCCGCCGGCTTTCGATGCGGCATACGGCGACCGCGGCCGGATTGGAGAATCTTCCACGGAACTGCCCTGTGCGATGTCGCCGTACACCTCATCCGTCGAGACTTGCACGAAGCGCTCGATGCCGTGCTCGCGGACGGCTTCGAGCAAGACGTGCGTTCCCAGCACGTCAGTTTTTAGAAACTGTCCGGGCGCGAGGATCGAACGGTCGACGTGGGTCTCCGCCGCAAAGTTGACGATTACCGAAGCACCGTCAGCAATGGCTTCACGAACGGCGGCGGCATCGCAAATATCTCCCCGGACGAAGCGGTAGCGCGTATCGCCCGCGATGTCGCGCACATTTTCCGGGTTCGCTGCGTACGTCATCGCATCGAGAACCGTAAGGCGAATATCTGGCCGTTGCTGCAGAACCATTCGAACAAAGGCCGAACCGATGAAGCCCAAGCCGCCGGTTACGATCCAATGCGTCGTTTTCACGTCTCGCGGGGCGCGACGCAAAGGGCCAGCAAATAATGCGCGAGCGGCGAGAAGCCGGTGTGCACGAGTTCATCGTTCGCCGAAAACAGAAAGACGTTATGGAAATGACGCAGGCCAAGCTCACGCAGGCGCTCGGCAGAGAACAAATTGACGTGGCCGCGACGCGAGTGCTCGTTGGCGTACTGATCGGAGGTAATGTTGGGGGTGCCGATCACGAGGACACCGTGCGGCTCCAAAAATCCGGCCAGCCGCGCGACGAACGCGTCTTCATTTTCCTGAAAAATGTGTTCGATCACGTCCAACGTCACCGCCGCATCGAAGCGACCGGGGTCGGTCGTCAACACGTCCATCACGGCAAAGCGCAATGTTTCTGTGGCGACGCTCTCATTCGCCACGGCGATCGCGTCGCTGTCGAGGTCGGCGCCGAGGCAAGAGCTAGCCTGCTCGGCAAGCAGAATCGTGCCGAACCCTTCGCTGCACCCAACGTCGAGAACGCGTTTGCCGGGCCCGATCATCTTAGCCGCAAATTTGTAATAGCTGAGCAGATGCAACAGTCGCCGCGGGCTCTTGCGCACGATGTAGCTGAAGTACGGACCCAGCGCAACTCGCTCGTTCCCGATGAACGATTTCACCTCGCCCCATTGCGCTGCTTCTCGGCTAGGTCCCATATCGGGACGTTTCCCGAATACGCGTTCGATCCTTGCTTTTCGAAGGATAGGCACGAAATCGCGCACGGAGGTGTCCCACACATCCCCCATGAAAAAATGCCGCTATTATGATGACCGAGGCCTACGGTTATACCATCGTCGTGGTCATTGCAGCACTATCCCTCGCCCTCGTTCGTGCTTCGGCTATTCGACCGACCCTGCTGTTCGTGATCATCGGCGCCGGCATCTTCATATTGGGATTCATCACCGGCAACGTGACGCACCACGCCGATGAAGGCTGGTTCCAAGCGGGTAGCGTTCGGCCGCCGGTGCAGCCCATCGGCGCGATCAGCGGCGAGCAAGTGGCCGACACCGCGACCGCATCGTTGGCAAATGGGCTCGCGGTGAAGAAGGATAGTAGAATTGCAATCGAGGTTTTCGATGACGCAGCGAGTGCGCTAGTAAGTCGACCCTCGTTACAGCTGCGACGCGGGGCGAACTTGCAAATCGCAGGATGGGCCGCGGACCCGGCCGCCGGCGCACCGTGCAAAGCATTGTATCTTGGCGTCGGAAAGATGAACGTCGTACTCCCATATGGATTCGCCCGCTCCGATGTCGCATCGTACTTTCACGATGAGGCGTATACGTCGACCGGCTTTAGCGGCAAAATCTCGACCGATCAATTGCCGGCAGGTCTAAGTTCGATCAAGGTCGAGTGCCTCTCTGCTACCGGCAAGACGCTGTTCGTTTCGACCGACCAACGCACGCTCGTGATCCAGTAGCTTGTTCAACGTGGATCGTCGGAAGCGGCAGACGGACGTTGCGTGGGTACTCATCGCCGCATTTTCCTTGGCGATGCTTTTGCCAATCGCGACCACCCCGTTCCAAGGCGATGACATTTTCAATTCCTACATTGACGGCGCGATGCGTTACGCGCATATCCCGTTCTGGCAATTTTTTCACGACCTGAACGCCAGCTGGATGCGCAACGGCCGCTTCTTTCCCGGTGCGCTCATCGAGTCGTACGGCCTCTTTCACATCGTGCATTCGCTCGCCGTCTACAAAGCGTTTCAAATCGCAATAACGCTGCTGAATGTCTGGACGTTCTACGTATTGTTGCGGCAATTTCAGTTCGGCCGAGCGCTTAGTCTTCTCGGCGTACTCATTTTGCTATGCACGTTTCAGCTGCGTCTCTACCATGACGGCCTGTTGGGTTTCTCCGGAAACATCGAATTCATTACGGAGATCACCTTTCTCGCGACGCTCGGTCTGCAATCATTCTTACGCAACGGAAACCGCTGGCTGTTGCTTGGCTCGCTCGCCGTGTACGTGGTCGGTCTCGTTACGTATGAAGTAACGTATCTCTTGTGGTTGGTCTTTCTCGTGGTTGCGCTCGCAGCACGCCCGTGGCGAAAGGCATTGCTGCTGGTATTGCCCTATTTCGTCCTGAGCGCGGGTGTTATACTCATTCAGCTTATAACCAAAGCGGCGGCGCACGTTCCGGCCGGAGCAGATTACAGCGTTAGCTTGGGTCACCGAGCGCTCCTCCAGGCCTTCCTCGAGCAGGCCTCTGCTGCTATTCCGCTGAGTTACGTCGCGATCGACCCTGCGCAAATATACGCGCATGGTCTAAGCGTCTTTGCGTCCGTCCCGGTATGGGCGAGCGCGGGCATCTTTTCGCTTGCGGCCGTGGGAGCATGGCTCGTTCTTGCCCAGGTCGATCGTCCGGAAATCGAGGCGGCCCGTATCCGCGAACTCGTTGCGATCGGCGTCCTTCTTTGGTTCACGCCGGCATTGTTAGTGGCGGCGTCGGCACGCTATCAGCACGAGCTCGTATTCGGCCTCGGGCACGTGCCGGTGTACATCGAGTATTTCGGTGTTACCATGCTGCTCGTAGCTCTGTGCGCATACGCCGTCAGGCGTTGGGGCGTTCCGACGATTCCCGTAAAGGTCGCAATCGCGCTGCTCCTCGGCTGCACTGCGTCGGTCCTCTATGCATCCAATTCCGTCGTAATCGCTGCCAGCGTACCGGACAAGGAGGGGTTCCTGAATATGGAAGCGGGCCTTCGTGACGGCGGCCTGCGCGGCGTTTCACCGGAAAGTAATCTTTACGTCGACGGATCCATCGCGCCAGATCGCTATTTGGACGGTTCTGCCGTGGACGCAAAGTATTACTATTTCTTCAAGACCGGATTGCGTCTCCGGGTTCATTCTATCGGGAGCCTGGCACTCAATTGCCCGACGGAGTGCCGCGTAAGTCCGACGTCCTACGAACTCCTCAACGTTCCCGTCGGCGAATATGCCGGATACGTTGCCCTCGGCCATCTCCGAGCCGCTGCGACGGCTCACGGAGATGTGACGTCGTACGCATCAGACGTGACGCTCTTCGCGCGAGGCGTTCCTTCGGCCGCGGGACTCAACGTTCAATATACGGAGCATGGCTGCGGTGCACCCGATCGCGTCGTGACTCGATTCCTGCCCCCCGTAGCGAGCAGGACCGAGACGATTCGCCTCGCAAGCGCCTGCGCCTTAATCGCGATGAATACGCTTGAACTTTCGACGGTAAGCGTCGCCTCCAAATGAGATGAAACAGCCGCCGAAGGTCTATCTCACTGCGGGGCTTCTCGTCCTCGGGTTCCTCGCTCTTTGCGCCTGGTTTCGCATCGTCGACGTGTACCATCGGCATTTCTTCGATGCCGGCATTCTGGACTTTGCGTACAACATCTCTCGTGTAGTATTTCTCGGTTTTTTCGCAGTGATCGTATGCGCGCTCGGATACGTCATGTTGCGTGCGCTCAAGGCAGCCGGTCGTCTCTCGGCGCTGACCACACTCGAAAAGCTCGTACTCGCCTTTGGTGTCGGAATCGGCGCCCTGCACGCGATCATGCTCGCGCTTGGTGTACTCGGTTTGTATTACGCCCCGCTGATGATCGGGCTCTGCCTGATCCTGCTCGTCGTCGCGGCGCCGCTCCTGGTGCGAGCCCTGCGCCGCTTCTCGGCCAGGCGCGCGCTGGGTTTCTCGCCGATCGCGATTGCCACGATCGCAGCGCTCGGGATTGCCGCTGCGTGGTTGCTGACCGTCAAAGGCCTCTACCCAGGCGGCGGCGGCGACTACTACACCCACTACTTTTATTACTATCTGCAAGTTCTTCAAAACCACGGATTGCAGCCGAACGACGTTTGGTACCACTACTATTACTCGAAGGGCGCAGGGCCGACGTTCCTCGGAATGCTCTTAACGGACCCTGAAGCCCCGGCGCTCATTACCTACGGCTGCGTTATCTTCGCAGCGATCGCCGTAACGACGCTCTCCGCTCGCCTGGCTCCGAAGTCGCTCTGGCCGGCGCTGGCGGGTTCGCTCTATTTGCTCTCTTATATCGTGCCGCTTTCAGACGCGATCGGCGGCGAATTCCAGAAGCCTCACGAGGAAACGAGCGCGCTGATCGTTCTGGCCGCCTGGACCCTCTGCATGCGCCTCATCGGACCGCTCGAGTTGGAGAGGCCCTGCCTGATAATGGCTGCAGCCGTACTGGCGGCGGCTGCAACGCTCGAACTCGCTGCGTCGGTACTCTTCGGCGTCTTCCTAGGCGTCGCCGCCGCCTGGGCATTTATCCGAAACAATCGCCGCGATGCGCGGATCTATGCGCTTCTCGCGGCGTTCGCGGTGGTCGTAACCGCCGGCATCTTACTGCTGAATTACGCCGTCACCGGCCTTGCTACGGACCAGGCCTTAAGCTTCATGTTGCGATTTGCGAATCTCGAGCGGCTCAACAAATGGGGCCTCATTCCGCAGATCATCTTGATCGCTTGGATACGGGACAACTATGCCTTGCTCGCACCAGGGTCTTTCCGCTGGGAACAAATTGCGGACCTACGTGACTATTTACGGCTCGATTATCTCTGGATCCTGATCGT
>Ga0182015_10003592_pt1 | contig 17256 bp, 15 predicted proteins | sample 712P3MmetaG_FD_120478 | JGI IMG/M metagenome (GOLD analysis project Ga0182015, IMG submission 120478) | Permafrost microbial communities from Stordalen Mire, Sweden - 712P3M metaG | ecosystem: Environmental > Terrestrial > Soil > Wetlands > Permafrost | place: Sweden: Stordalen | collected... | reverse complement strand
CCACGGACACGCGGTCACCGCCAGTCTGTTTCTGCCCTTGCTCTTGTTCATCGGCGCCGGCCTTCGCTTGCGGCGCAAGCAAACTCAGCGAAAGACCAAGCGAAGCGACCGCTGCTGCTGTTGCGAAAACAAATTGGATACGACGAGTAGTTTTATTCATGGCTTTCAAGGATACGGATATCTCCATTTAGATTTTCAATCTGAATCTCGGGACCACCGGCATTGACGCGTCCAGCGGTAAACCGGTCGGAGCGATACACAACTTTTCCGGCATGGCGTTCTTCCGACAGCGCGTGAGTCGGCAAGGTCGTCACCGGGAAATCGCTGAACACGCTGCCATTAAACGTCTTGAAGCGAAAATCGGCGGACAAGCCGTGAACGAAAAACAGATCGATGTTGCCGTTCACCGACTGAAAGCTCGAATTTTCGCGCGGATTCTGGCGGAATGTGACTCGTACCGGGCCGTTCACGGTGCGCGCGATGCCGGAGCCGGCCATGCCGTCGAGTTCGATATCGCCGTTGACGTTGCGCGCGATGAAATTGCCGGTGACGTTGCGTACGATCACGCGGCCTTCATTCACGGTTTTTACTTTCACATCCACATTCGTGGGCACGTGCAGCACGAAATCCATTTTGACAATGTAGCCTTCGTCGTCGCGACGACGAGAACCCTGGCACCCGCCTTCGCAATTGCAGCGGAACGGGCCGTCGACGTAGAGCTTGAGTCCGCCATCGGGCTGGGTGATGTCGAGGGTGACTTCCTTGTGCGCGAGCGCGAGAGCGTCTTTCGATTCGGCGCGAGTGGTTTTGTCGACCACCAGCTGCACTTGATCGGTGGCGTCGCCGACAACTTCGATCGATCCCCAGATGTTGTCGATGTCGATGGATTTGCGCGCGGCGCCGGCCAGCGAGAACGATTTCTGGATGACTTCGTGATCGCGGACCGGCAAACCGCTGCTGGAATCATCGCGAATCGCGGCATACGCGTGGCCGATCTGCAAAGCGCGGCTGACACTGGAAAACGCGGCTTTCGCGGAGCGGACGACCGATTGGCGATGCGCTACGAGCCACAGCGGCAACAGCAGCAGGGCCGCAGCGTAGACTGCGATAATTCGATTGAACGGCCGATGGAACGATGTTCTTCGCACGATTCCTCCTTTGAGCAATTGCTTGCCGCAATTGGCTTACTGCAATTTGCTGATAGCCCACTCAGCGCGCTGGCGCACGGCGGGATTGAGATTTGGCGTTTGCTGCAAATTGCGCAGGCGCTGCGCCGCGTCGGGATCGCGCCATTCCGTGAGCTGATCGATCAGGGCGACCTGCACAAGGGGCGACTGCTGCTCCAGCAGCGCGTCGTTGACGCCTTTGCGGACTTGCGGCTGCGCCGTTGCGTGACGGCTCAGGGCATCGAGCGCCGCGAGGCGGACGTCGACGCTGTTGTCGGAGTGCAGCGTGCGCAACAACGCGGCCTGAATCTGCGGATCGAGACGATCTTCGCGGCCGCTCCAGCTCACGCCTTGCAGGCGTTCGCTCGCCGACTGTTGCTGCAGCATGGAAAGCGCGACCATCTGGCGCATGTTGGTCAGCTCGGCGCGCATCGCGGACAGTTCTTCCGAATGAGCGGGAGTCGACGGCGGCGCGGAAGTGTTGACGCGCGTCCCGATGACCACGCCCAGGATCACAAGAGCGGCGCTCCACGCGACGGCACCGACTGGCGAACGCAGCCAGTCGAAGAAGCCAAAACGTGTAACGCGTTTCGCAGAGCCGGAAACGTTTTGCGGCGAAGTGGTTTGCGGCGAAGCGATGCGCTCGCTGGTGGTGGCCGGAAACGCCTGCAACATGGCCTCGAAACGCGCGCGCGATTCGGCGCTGGGCTGTTCGTCGGGCAGAAGCGCGAGCTTCTTCCACATCACGATGTCCTGAGCGCAACTGGCGCAGCCTTCGCAGTGTTGTTTGACCTGGCTGGATTGTTCGCGCGCCAGGCTGCCTTGCAGATAGTCGGGCAGTAGTTCGGCAATTCGTTCGCAGTTCATTGCACTCTCCTTGAAGGAGGAACGATGGGAGGAAGGGAATCTCGTGGAGCGCGATGCAAGTCGGTGGGAATCGGGCCGCTTTCCAGTTGGAGATAAATTTCGCGAAGTTGCTGCAACGCGCGGTACACGCGGACTTTGACGGCGCCGACTTCGCAGCCGAGGAGGCGCGCGATTTCGTCGTACTTCAATTCCTGGAATCGGCTGAGCACCAGAATTTCGCGTTTGTCTTCGGGCAAATGCATCAACGCGCGTTGCAGCATGGCGGCTTCTTGTTGCTGCTGGGCGGAATCGGAAAGGGAAGCCGCAGCCGGCTCGGACGCCAAGGTGGTTTCGGGCCGAACCTTGCGAACCTGATCGATGCGTGTGTTGCGGGCGATCTGGTACATCCAGGTGCGGAAGGCAGTGCCGGGACGATAGGTCTGGCGGTAGCGCAGGATGCGCAGGAAAACCTCCTGGACGAGATCTTCGCTGACGCCACGGTCCTGGGTCATTTTCGCGTAGAAGTTGAAGAGCGGCGCCTGGTAGCGGTCAAACAACACCCCCAGCATCTCGACTTCGCCGTTGCGCACTTGGAGCATCACGTCCTCGTCAGGAACCGACTTCATTCGGTGGTCTTCATTCAGGAACGGGCGTTTCTGCATTGGCTGTGAATTGCCTTTGCGTGGATGAATACCGAGGCACGGGGGAAAGGTTACAGGGGTGCAGCGGAATTATTGAGTGGATTCGGCGAGAAAGGGAAGGACGGAGCAGGGATGGCGAGGGTCACAGGAAGAGGGTCCTGACTGTTAACTTGTTTGGTACTCCCCTACCGTCATTTTTTGTAACGCTATCATTCTAAAGGTAGATCAAGTCATTTGTTTTGATAGACATGTGTAAGTATTGATTCTAAAGTGTAAGTATTGATTCTAAAGTAGGTTGCTGGGTTGGCAGGGAGAGGCTGGGATTCGCCTGCTTGGGCTTGTTCGGGCTGCGATTCGGAGTCAGCCGCCGGGGATGCGGATTGAAGTTCGGATTAGGCGAAGGCGACTCGGATTTCTGCGCGCTAGGAGTCGGTGCCGTGGGCGTTGATGTATTCGTGTTCGGAGAGGTGGTTGGCTTGAAGGAGGGTTTGGCTCAGGTAGGCCAGGGTGGAGGTGGCCCTGGGCTACGGCGGACATCAGGTGTCCCAGGGCGAAGCTGAGGTCGGAGCCGGAGAGATAGTTGCCGGAGAAGCGGTTGGCGAGGTCGCGGCCGACCTGGTCGGCGGCCCGGGCCTGGGATTCTTTGCGAGCGTGATAGGTGCAGAGGAACGGATGAGAAGTGTTGCGAGGCATGCGGCAGTGGTGGCTGTTGGCGTAGGTGAAGGAACAAAGCGGGGCGCGGCCCTCGAACGGAGTCGTGGACATGGAGGTCTCCTAGTTTTCAGTTTTTGGATTGTTTGGGAATTCTCGCGGGAGGCGAGACGTGGTTCTTAACGGGAAGAGTATATATCGAGGATACGGATGCGTCAAAAACTCTTTTACGCTGCAAAACGAAACCGCTCGTGGAGAACGCACGTGGCAATATCCAACGCGATTCTGGACAAGTCCAGCCCGCGCTGCGCTTCAGTACGCGGCGAGTTCAGGTGACGAGGGTTCGTGCGGTCCTTGGAGTGCAGAGCATCAGCAGCGCTCCGGCAAGTGAAGAGACCAACATCACGGACAGTCCGTAGGAAAGTGATCCGGTTCGAGTGCTGAGGTAGCCGAACAGGTAAGATCCGGCAAAGCCCGCAACGCTGCCAACGGCATTGATCATTCCCACCGCCGCCGCTGCCGCCGACTGGCCCAGGATTTCGGTCGGGATGGCCCAGAAGACCGGAAAGTAGGCAATGCACATGACCACCATGGTGAACAACAGGAGCAAAAACGAAATGGACCGGGGCTGAGTGATGAGCCCGAGAAGTCCGGCTGCGGCGATAAGAAACGGCACCGCGGAGTGCCAATGTCTTTCGTGTTTTTTATCGGAATGCCACCCGTTGACCTGCATAGCGACGAAACCCACCAAGTATGGCAGAGCGCCGAGCAGGCCTACATGCACGTCCGAAAATCCCGACAGGCGTTTGAGCATGGTCGGGAACCAGAAATAGAAGGTATAAAGGACGAAATAATTCAGAAAACATACTGATGCCAGCAGCAAAATCGTCCGAGACCTGAGCGCGAGCCCGATAGGCATGGCTTGAGCGCTGACAGGATTTTCTTCGACCAGCTTCCCTTTAATCCATTGTCGCTGCTCGGGAGCGAGCCAGGTCGCTTCGCGCGGGAAGTCGGTTAAGTAGAAGAACGCAACGATGCCAAGCAGGATTGCCGGCAATCCTTCCAGGACGAAAAGCCATCGCCAGCCTTTGATGGCGAACCAGCTGTGGCCGAGAATCCAGCCTGCGATTGGCGATCCAATGACGAAGGATACGGGAATTGCAGACATGAAGTTGCTGGTGGCCTTCGCGCGGTCGTCGGGAATGAACCAGCGGCTCAAATGCACGATGACCCCCGGAAAAAAACCGGCCTCCGCCGCTCCCAAGACAAAGCGCGCCAGGTAAAGCTGCGCCGGAGTGTGGACCAGTCCGGTCAGCGCCGTAAGCGATCCCCACGCGATCATGGTCGCGGAGATCATCCGCCGCGCGCTCCAGCGTTCCACCATCAAGGCGCCCGGAACCTGCAAGGCGACATAGCTGACGAAGAAAATTCCTGCGCCCAGTCCAAATACGCGGTCGCTAAAGCCAAGATCACGAGACATCCCAATCGCGGCATAAGCCACGCTGGTGCGGTCGAGATAATTCGTAACGTAAAGGATGAAAAGAAACGGCAACAGCCGCAGGGCAATATGACGGCGCGTACGGTCAACTAGAAGGGCCGTAACGGGCGTGATCGAGCGTGGGATAGCGGCGGCCACTTGGGTGTTTGCATCGGGATGAGTGTGACGGCGGAGTATATCCGAATTCTTGGTCATTGATGCGAGCGAGGTCGTCGGGCAGTTGCTGACGGCGGATCGGGAGGGGTTGGTTGGGTCTAAACCCCGCCCTCTGGAAGAGGGCGGCTACAGGGCTTCATTTGCGCAACAATGGTGCTCGCAGGTCGCAGGGTCGGCGAGAATGAACGGGGTCGCGTCAGACAGCGCGAGGCGGGTTGAGGTTCGGGTCGTGGCTTCTCGATCGGAATGTCGCGGGGGAGTTTTTGGCAGGGCATCAACATTGGATCGTTGGTTGCGGACATGGGGCGCAGCAGTGCTGCGCCCCTACGAAGATAAGCATTGGAGGGGTGGATTGCGTGGTGGGGATTAGTGTTTTTTCCCTGTTGTTATAGGGGTGCGTTTGGCGGGGATGTAGATGGTGCCGGGGGCTTCGGTGCTGAATTTCTTGGCGTAGTTGCCCTGGTTTACGGCGACGCCTACGCGGCCGCGGGAGTCGATGTAGAGCAGGGAGTCGCCTACCGGGACGTCCATAAAGGTCTTGCCGAAGGGCAAGGTTACGGGCTTTTTGTTGATCTGTACGGGGACTTTGTCGCCAACGACGTAGCCGAGCTTCTGAAAATCTTCTCGAGAAATGTCGGTGATGAGCGAGCCGAAGGGATCGTCGAGGCCGATGATGTCGCCGGTGATGCCTTTTTCGGTGGCTACGGAGGTCTTGGCGGTGAGGCGGACTAGATCGGGAAGCGCAGGGCCGACCAGATTGTAGTCCCAGCCTGCGGCCAAGTGGGCGGCGGCGGGAGAGAAGATGTCGCGGCCGTGAAAGGTGGAGGAGACGGCGGCCTGGATCATCCAGTTCTGGTTGGTGATTTCGCGGGCGGAGTCGAAGCCGTCACGATCGAGTGTGGGCGTGAGGACTCCGTTGTCCGGAGCTACGAAGTATTGGCCTTTTTTGGATTTGGCGATGATGGCTTTGCGGCTTGTGCCTACGCCGGGGTCGACGACGATCAGGAAGACCGTGTTGGCGGGGTAATACGGGGTAACGCCGGCGAGGAAGCGCGAGGCTTCTTCGATCGAAAAGGGTGTCACCTGGTGGGTGATGTCGGTGAGGCGAACGTCCGGGGCTATGCCGTAGATTACGGCGCGGCAGATGGCTACGGCGTCGTTGGCGGTGCCGAAGTCGGTCATGAAGACGATGGTGGGGCGGGACGCGGTGGGAGTTGATTGCGCGGTGGCGGAGGGCGACTGTTTCGCGGCGGGCTGCTGCGCGCAGCCGGCGCAGAGGGTGATCAGGGCTAAAGACGCTAGGGCTCGCTGGATGGTGCGCACGGTCGGGCCTCCCACGGAATGAAAATTGAAATCGCTTGCGTCTAAAATCCCGAAATGATGAAGATTGAGGACGTTCGCGTCTCAACCCCCAAAATAATGAAAATTGAGGCGTGTTGCCTCTAAACCCCGCCCTCTGACCCTTCGAAGCTCAGGGCAAGAGAGGGCGGCTACACGGCTTTTGCGAAGTTGGGAGTATACCTGATGGCGGGCGGGGGCTTGAACGTGAAAAAGAAGTGCTGCTTGGCATCCAGAGAATAGGCTGGACCCTCGTGCGGAATTCTGTAAGCTTAGGAGTCGTTTTGTTTTATTGGAAGGTTGTTTACCCAGGACGTCTCTAGAAGTCTCAAGCATTTCGCATCTAACAATCCGCTCGGTCCGTACGGTTAGATGAACTCAGGTGGGTTACTTAAATAAAGGAGAATTACTGTGCGCCGAAGTGTCTTTAGTTTGCTGGTTCTGTGCTTGCTGGGGGTGAGCGCGCGAGCCGATCAAGTGGTTTTGAAGAATGGGGACCGGATTACCGGAATCATCGAGAAGTCGGACGTGAAGTCCGACGATCCGACCAAAACAACGGTTTTAGTGATCAAGACGGAGTTTGCCGGAGAGGTGTCGATCCAGTGGGACGCGGTGGCGTCGATCGTGGCGGGGGAACCGCTACACCTGGAGTTGAAGGATGGGCAGACGGTGGTGGGTACGGTAACCACCAACGACGGCGGAAAGTACGATGTGACGACGAAAGACACGGGCGAAGTGGTGACGCCCAAGGACACCATCGTTGCGGTACGCAATGACGACGAGCAGAAGGTGCACGACGCGGAGATCGACCGGCTGCGGAACCCGCATTTGACGGACTTCTGGAGCGGGCTGGTGGACACGGGTTTGAGCGTGACCCGCGGAAACTCGGCGACGTTGAGCTACAACCTGGCGGCGAAAGCAATGCGCCAGACGACCCGCGACAAAATTTCGGTGTACACCACGGCCATCTATGCCACCGACGATACGACGCCACCTAGCCGCACCACCGCGCACAATATTTTGGGCGGGGTTCGCGGCGATTTCAATTTGAGCGAACGCGTGTTCGTGTTCGGGTTCACGGATTTTGAATACGACGAGTTCCAGCACCTGGATTTGCGGAACACGCTGGGCGGCGGCGCCGGTTATCACGTTTACAAGAGCGCGAACTCCACGTTCGATGTGTTTGGCGGCGCGGACTACGAGCAGGAATATTTTTCGCCCAATCCGCCGGATACTTTGCTCAATACGACGCGTAAGACGGCGGAAGTCGTGGTGGGCGAAGAGTTCGACTCGAAAATAAACAAGCGGACGACGTTTAGCGAAAAACTGTCGTTGTTTCCCAACGTCAGCGACACCGGCCAGTACCGGATGCAGTTTGACGCCAGCGCGGCGACGAAGTTGAAGTCGTGGCTGGCGTGGCAGGTGACGTTCAGCGACCGATACATCAGCAATCCGCTTGCGGGGCTGAAGGGCAACGATTTGCTGTTGTCGACGGGATTGCGGGTTACGTTTGGTAAGGCGACGTTTTAGATTGGGCGTTGGGTGAAGTTAGGTGAAGAGGATTACGCCGGTGTCGCGGAGGTTGGTTCTGCGGCATCGGCGAGTTTTTTAGGGTGGGCTAAGCCGGGCGGAGCTAGCCCCGCCCCTACTAATCGAACTGCACCGCCAACTGGCTTTACAAGCGTGGGCGGGCTACTGGGCGGTGGTGGTGGAGGTTGGGTCTGCTGTGGTGGCTGGGGTACGGGTTACCAAATACCACTCGACCGTTGGCGCGCGCTGATATTTCAGGCGGGTGCGGGCGGTCGCGGCTGCCGCGGCGTTGCCTAGTTTGTCTTGCGCGATGGCGAATTGTTGCAGCGCGAGCGGCGAGTGCGGGTCGGTGGCCAGCTCGTCGGCGGCGTTGGAGTAATCGCCTTGGGCAAAGAGGGCGTAGCCTCGGGCAGATTCGTAGTTGTTCTCGACGATTAGGTCGCGGGTCAGTGCGGCATAGCGTTCGAGCTTGGAAATCGCTTCCTGGACTACATCGGCGCGGCCGTTGAGCGCCGCGACGCGCGCTTCTTCGCGCAACACCGAAGCCAGCGAAAGATTGCGGTCCGGCTCACTCATCCCCGAGACAGGTTTTTGCACGGACTCTTCCAGGGAGTGCAACTGAACGAGTTCGCTGGCGACGTCTAGGGAAAGCTGTGCGCGGCCAAAACCGATTTCAAACTGAGCGTAGACGTCCTTTTGGCGGCGTGCTTGTTCGAGAAGCAAATCGAGCGCCTTGCGCCCCTGGTCGGGTTGGCCTTCCCAGAACGAGACCATCGCTTTTTGAAATTGAACGTGCAGGCGGTCGCGCGAATTGTTGGCGGAGGCGCCGACTTTGTCGTAGGCGGAGCGTGCGCCGGAATAGTCACCCATTAGTGTGCGGGTATCGCCCAAGCCGATCTGCGAGCTGTAAAAATTGGTGATGATCTTCAAGGCCGCGGTGTAGTGCTCCAGGGAGCCCTGATCGTCGCCGGCGTAGCGGAGAACTTCGCCCAGAGAATCCTGGGGATTGGGCTGGTTGGGTTCCAGCGAGGCATAGCGTTTGAGGAAGCTGACGGCTTTTGCGGGATCCGGATCGCCGGTCTCGATGTAGGAGTAGCCCAACATGTTTAGCGCGGGAGGAAAGTTGGGGTCGACCTGTAGAATGTGCTCCATCATTTTTCGCGAACGCTCGTAGTCCTGCTGGAAGTACAGCCATTCCGAGGTGAGATACAGGACGTGCTTGTCATTCGGGAAGCGGGCGAGGAGGTCGTTCATAGCGCCGATGGCGGCAAGATTGTCGGCTTGCTGGACGTAGACCAGCCAGTTCACGAGCAGTTGTTCGTCGGGAGTGGCTTTCGGCGCGAGAGCTTTGGCGCGCTTGACCGCTTCGGTAACAGGCTGGCTGCGATTTGCGGCGTAGGACCACACCGCAAAAGCCAAGGCCGAGTGGGGATCTTTGATAGCGGCCTGGTGCGCGTTCGATACGGACATGTCGAGCAAAACGTTTTCGTACTGGTCGATGGATTTCTCGAGGAGCTTGCGGGCCTCGTCAGATTTGATGGCAATGGACAGAGTGCCGAAGAGCTGGCGCTGACCGGAAGCGCTGATGGGAGCTACCGGGGCGGCCGGGGTTGCGGGCACGGCTTCCTTGTGCGAGGTTTCCTCGACGCGGGGCGCGGGAGGCTGCTGCGCCGAAGCGTGGGCGGCGAAGAGAGAAGGGAGAACGAGCAAGAGATAACGCGCGGCAAAGCGGTTCATGACACACTCCTGAGCAAAGATAGAAGCTAGAGACCCGATGACCCACTGCCAACGTAACGTCCGGGTGCATAGCGCGGATACTGGCCTCAAGGGCAGGTGTGCTGGTTGGTAAAGGAGATTGGCGGATTAGCTACAAAACGCAGGCAGGAACACGGTTAGACACACTGCGCGAAAGGCGCACTTGTGCGGTTCGGCGGAGGTGCCGATACTTCAAGGTAACTCTTCCGAAGGAAAGACTTATGAACGGAAAGACCAAGGTTTCTCGGCTTTGTTTTATCGCCGCTGCCATTGTCGCTTTGATGCTGTCGCTGCCGGCTTTCCCGGCGGTCAAGAACATCGCGGTGGTGATGTCCGCGGCCGCCAAGCTGCAGGACGTGCAACTGTCGGAACTCGTGAAACTGTGCAAAGGCACGCAGAAGACCTGGGTAGACGGCAAGAGCTTTACGCTGGTGATGACCGACCCCGGCGCTCCGGAATTGCACCCTGCGATTCAGAAACTGTTCGGCATGCAGCCATCGGAGTTGAAGGCCGCTATCGTCAAGCTGAACGAAACTCGCACACTGATTAAGGTTGTAGATAACGACGCCGACTTGCTGCGCACCGTGGAAGCGACTCCGGGCGCCGTGGGAATCGTGGACGTGTACGCGATCAATAGCGCCGTCAAAGTGCTGCGCGTGGATGGCAAGCTGCCGTTCGACGTAGGCTACGCGCTCAAGGGCAACTGAGCGCCTTCTAAGCTGCCCAATAGTGGGCAGATTTTCCCTGTTTCCGACCCGGCTCCCGTAAGCCCAACCCACAGTCTTTCCCCTGACTAAGCCGGATCCTCGGCTTACTCCTTATAAGTGCTTGAATCTGAGCCGCGACCCGGTGCTGGGCTTGTTTTGGCGAATCTCGCCTGGCCAGGGTGTCCGTTCCAAATCGGGACGGCTGCGGTGGCCGCAGAGGGCGATTTGCCCTTACAGGACGCATCCCTGGGAGGGCGCACTGGACTGTCCGCCGGTGCCTGGCAACGGCGCAAGGCATTCAGGCGGCTCGACATACTGCCCAAGGGTACAGGGTTTTGCCGGGGTCGCCTTACGAAGATAGAGCGAAACTCGACGGGAAAATCATAATGGAATAAGCTGTTTATTTATAATAAGTTATGTGAGTTAAGGGGAAGGGAGAAACGTACTGGGCCAGTGGTTTAGAGCGCAAAATGTATCTTGCGTACCATCGCGTTTGGGTTCGACTTCGTGTCAAATGGTACAGGTAGGCGGTGGTGACCAACCCGGATGGACAGGGTGAAGGACATCAGAGAGTCACCCGCCGCAATCCCTGGAAAGACAGTCTTAGGGACGAACGCTCTTAGGCACAAACAAGGGAACCGAGGCCCAGCATGAAAAACAAAGACAACGGCAGGAAGTGGATGTGGTGGTTCCTGGCAGTTGCAGGGGCGCTGCAGCTGTACTTTGTGAGAGAATTGCTGGCGGCGTTTGCGCTGTTCGCCGCTGGGTTTGCAGTAATTGGGTTCATGATCGCGAGTTTGTATATGTTGCAGAAGGGCTGGGCTGTGGCGGTCGAACGTGTGGCCGAAAGCAGCCACCCGGTGGTGGCGATGGCCAAGCGAGGCATGTCCGCGGTGGAAGATATGGCTCGGCGGCCTTTGCGGCGCCCGGGTTCCGCGGCAGAGCCCCAGTCGGCGGCGAGTTAGGGTAGAGTTTGTAGGTCTTGCAGGGCACACACGGACCGGGGTGAACTAGCCTCGAATCCGTGGCAAGTAGATACAGAGAGCCAACCGGACTTGAGACCGGTTGGCTCTTTTTTTGGGGGGGGGACGGCGCTCATGCGCCAGCCCCGGCGACAGCAGAGCGGAACTGCCGCGGGCTCGCGGGCTGCGCCCTGCGCGCTACACTTCGTGATTGCTTTGGAATTGCGGGCGGGGGCATGGGCTTGTGATAGGCTTTGCCGCGTTCGGGGAGGAAATTTTTCATGAAAGTTCGGAGTTCGCTGCTGGTGGTGGGCGGGTTGGCCGCGGGAATGATTTGGTCAGGTGGCGCGAGGCTTTCTGCGTCCGGGCAAGCCAAGGAGAAAGAGGCGCCGGTCAAGAGGGTCGCGATTCGGGCAGGGCGGTTGATTGACGGTAAGACGGATACGGCGATCGCGAATGCGTTGATCTTGATTGAGGGCGACAAGATCGTATCGGTGACGGCGGGGGGCAGCGCGCCGGCGGGCGTGGACGTGATCGATTTGTCGCAAGCAACGGTGCTGCCGGGGCTTGTGGATGCGCATACCCATGTGCTGCTGAACGGGGACATTACCGCAGAAGATTACGACGCGCAGTTGTTGAAGCAATCGATTCCGTACCGCGCGATTCTGGCGGCGCGCAACGCGTGGATTGCGCTGGATCATGGGTTTACGACCATTCGCGACCTGGAGACGGAAGGCGCGATGTATGCCGACGCGGATGTGAAGACCGCGATTGAGAAAGGGGAAGTGCCGGGGCCGCGCATGCAGGCGGCAACGCGGGCCTTGACGCCTACCGGGATGTATCCGTTGCTGGGGTATTCGTGGGAATTGAAAATGCCTACGGAGTGCAATATGTGGACGGAGTCGACGGGGCGCGGAAGGCGGTGCGCGAACAGGTGATGTTCGGAGCGGACTGGATCAAGTATTACTCCGACCGGAAGTATCACTTTGAGGCGGATGGGGTGCTGCACAGCATGGTGAATTTCACGGATGAAGAGGCGAAAGCCATCGTGGACGAGACGCACCGGTTAGGAAAAAAAGTGGCGGCGCATTGCATTCGGAGCGACGGCATCGCCGCGGCTTTGCGCGCGGGCGTGGATTCGGTGGAGCACGGCGATGGGCTTACCGACGCGTTGATCGACGAGGTGGTGAAAAAAGGCGTGTATTGGATTCCGACGATCACTGTGGGCGCGTACGTTGCGCCGGGACGTGGTGGCAACTGGACGAAAATGGTGGACGTGGAAAAGGTGGCGTTTCAAAAGTCCCTGAAGAAGGGCGTGAAGATCGTGATGGGTACCGACGCCGGTGGATTTGACTGGAAGGAATTGAATCAGGCGAAGGAATTTGCTTATTACGTGGACTATGGGATGACGCCGATGCAGGCGATTCGGTCGGGAACTACCGTGCCGGCGGAAATGCTGGGATGGAGCGACAAGATGGGGACGGTCGAAGCAGGGAAGTGGGCGGACATTGTGGCCGTCAGTGGAGATCCGTTAAAGGATATCAGCGAATTGGAGCGCGTAAAGTTTGTGATGAAGGCTGGAGTTGTTTACAAGAACGACGTGCGATAGGTCGTTGAGGCAGCCAATCCCGCGCATTTGGTTCGGATATTTGGCGGTTTGAGCGCGACGCTGCGAAGACTCCAACGCGCGGCAAAAATGAGCGTGACCGGGCCTGTCCTCGTCGCTCAAACAAAACTCCGCACTCCAATCTTCAGGTGAAATTTACACACCTATACGGCACAGCCGGAAATCCGGGAGCGCAGTGAACCTGAGAGCGGCCTGCCCCGAGGGGCGTCGGTTCGCAGATTTATCCGCCGAATTATCCGCCGATGATGATGGTGCCGCCGCCGCCGCGATTGTCTTCCGTCGGCGCGGAAGGTGAGCTTCCCGATGGAGGCATTCCTGGCGCAGGCCTGCCCGGCGCAATGTTCACTTCCATGACTTCGGTCACATCCTCCACGACGTCAACGACGGCGGAAGTGAGCCGCACGGGATCTGCAAGATTGGAGAGATCCGTGGGAAACAGATCGTACTCGCACCTGCCCGATTCAATGGTGCCGGGGTCGACAATCAAGGTGAAGCTGCCACGGGCTGGAAGCAGAATGTCGACGTCGGCGTGGTGTTCCTGGGTGGGGCCCCATAGGCGGACCTTGTAAGCAACCTTGTCGGTGTTGATAAATTGCACGGTGCCCAGGAGTTTAACGTTCACGGTTAGCGGAGACGGGATTCCGTCCTTGACCGTGACCTTCGCATCCGCTTGATAGAAACGCTCGAGTTCGGACCTTGCTGTACCTGTGCTACTCATATAGTTCTCCTTTCAGATGCTACTTCTTTCCGCCTGAGCGGAAACTCGGATCGGCCAGCACGTTCTGGAGGCCGTACTCGCCCTGGAAATCGCTGAGCGTGCCTCCGTTGGCCAGACTGTCGCGGGCGCTTTGGATGGCGTGTTGACGGTCGCCGAGCGCTTCGTAGGTGACGGCGATGTCGGAAAGAACGTCGGGATTTTTCGGCTCCAAAGCCAATGCTGTGCGGACGTGGGAGAGAGCCTTTTCGCGATCGTCGCTTGCGTAAAGGATGCTGAGCATCGAATGGGCTTTGGCGTTCTGCGGAGTAACAGCGATCGTTGTTTCGAGCAGTTCGATGGTTTTCTTTCGCACCGGCACGATGTTTACGTCGTCCTTGAGCCATTGGTAGGAAACGAAAAGGTTGGCCCAAACGCGCCAGTCTTTGTCGTTGAGTGCGAGTGCCTGGCGGAAGACGGGAACGGCCTCGGCGTAGCGATCCACTGAAAAATACAGATAACCGAGGTTGGAATAGGCCGCATAGTTGGGAACAATTTGCAGAGATTTCTTGAAGGCGGCCTCGGCGGCAGGGTAGCCCTGATTATCGGGGAGTGCCATATATTCGGCGCCGAGATTGCTGTACGCGGTGGCGTTGTCGGGAGTGATCTCAATGACGCGCTTCAGCTGGGCGATGGCATCGTCCACGCGTTTCTGGCGACCGTAGAACAACGCCAGCGCTACGTATCCATTCCAATAGTCGGGCCGCAACGCGATGGCGCGCTTGTAGTTCGCTTCCGCTTCCGGAATGCGGTTTAGACGCTCGTAGATTCCGGCGACGCTCATAATGGCGTCGGCGTCGCGGGGGTTCATGTCCAACGCTTTCTGATATTCCTGAAGGGCAATGTCATTTTTGCCCTCGGTGGCATTCAGGAGACCCAAATTCACGTGCACGGCGGGAAGGCGTTCGTCGAGCTTGGCAGCTTTTTCGCAATTGGCGGAGGCCTGGGCGATCAGCGCGGGATCGCTCTCCATCACGTACTTGAGCCGATAGGCGTTGCAAAGGCTCGCGTAGGCCAGCGCGAAACGTGGATCCGCGTTCACGGCGGAGTTCAAGGCGGCGATGGCGCTGTCGACGTTGCCGGGCTTGTCGTAGCGCTGCATGAAACCCAGAGCTTTGAGGTACGACTCGTAGGAGCCCGGAGTGGCTTTCGCGGACTCGAGCGAAGTGTCCGGCATTTTGACCTTCATCATGCGTGCCAGGTGGGCGACGGCGTCGTTTTGAACGATGGCCAGATCGCCGGAGTTATCCTCGAGCTGCGCCGAACCAATCTGCCGGAGCCGCTTGGAGTCGATCAGCACCACGGTCAAGTACACGGCTGAGCCTTTGCGCTGAACACTTCCCTGGACGACCATCGTCGCGCCAAGATCACGGAACGCGGAGGCCGCGTCGGTGATGTTGTGTTTGCGGACCTCGCTGGCGGGCACGACCCACAAGGATTTCTGCGCGGCATCCAGATTCGATAGCTCGTTGGTGAGCGCGTCCATCAAGCCGTGGGCGACGGGCTCGTATTCAGGATCGTTGCCGACATTTTCGAATGGCAGAACGGCGATGTGTTTTTCCGTGCTGGCGTAGACGAGTCCTGCAAGGCGCTCGCGCATGGCGGGAAGAAAAAAGACAGCCGCCAAAATCACCACGAGTCCCAGCACCGGAAGAAGGAGGCGCACGGGAGAACGCGGTCGTTCCTGATTCCAGCGCGGGGTGGAAGCGTTCTCGATGATTTTTTTCATCTCGCGCGGGGTCACGGCGCGCGTGAGAGTGGGTTCGTCGAGGGGGGCAGGCGTGGATGTGATCTCGGCGCGGGCCGATTCGAGATCTTTTAACAATTCGTCGGCGTTGGTGTGACGGTGTTCCGGTTTTTTTGAGAGCGCTTTGTAGATGAGCGGGCGAATCGTTTCAGGCACGGCATCGAGCGCGGCGGGCGGCTGGTTCAAGATGGCGAAGGTCATGGCCGCGGTGTTTGTCCGCACGAAGGGATGGCTGCCGGTGATCATCTGAACGAGGATCACGCCGAGCGCCCAGACGTCGGAACGCTGGTCGATGGGTTCGCCAAGAATTTGCTCCGGCGCCATGTAGGGAAGCGTTCCGGTCAAGGACATGGATTGCGTGGCGCTGGCGGAGGCGACGACGCGGGCGAGGCCGAAGTCCACGATTTTGGCGACATTGTCTTGCGTGATGATGATGTTGGATGGCTTGATGTCGCGGTGGACGATGTTGCGCGCGTGCGCTGCGCCGAGACCTCGGGCGATCTGGATTGCGAGGTCGAGCGATTCGCGAACGGAAAGCACGCCGCGGCTGAGACGCTGCGCGAGGGTGTCGCCCTCGTAGTAGGCCATGACGATAAAGAGTCGTTTGTCGTTCGACTCTTCGATGCCGTGGATCACTCCGATATTCGGGTGATCGAGTGCAGAAGCGGAACGCGCTTCGCGGAGGAGGCGCTCTTTGTCGGATTCGCTGACGACGATTTCGTGCGGCAGGAATTTCAGCGCGACGGTGCGCTCGAGTTGCAGGTCGGTGGCTTTGTAGACGACGCCCATGCCTCCGGCGCCCAATTTTTGGGTGATCCGGTAGTGCGAAATGGTTTGATCCAGCATGGACCGGCAAGGACGGTGAGGGGGATTCTAGGTTGACCGGCGGGGCAAGTCAACGAAGGGTAGGGTATGCCGTGGGTTCGTTCCGATGGTTCCATTTATCCACGAGTTGGCAACTTTCTTTCGGTGCTTTCGAATCCGAGCGGCTCAGAGGGTTGACGGAAGATGCTGCCTGAAGCAAATTTTTCTTCGAGGCGCACCACCCGACGTCAGTGATGTTTTCGATGGCCAGGGTAGTAGACGATGCTGGCTACGGTTCTGATACCCAGCTGCCCTTTGATGGTTGCTGTGGAGTCGGTGTAGGAGGCGCGAAGGTAATCGATCCCGCCACGCAAACCAAAAGAGGGAGATAGCGTGAATTCGGCGCCTCCGCCAACAGCCCAGGCGGGCCTGTTGATGAAGCCAACGAGGAACTCGCCTTGTTTGAAGGGAACCGCGCCGGTTACCCTCGCTCCACCGAACAAGCCTTGAACATAGGTGGTGAGCCTTCCGCGCGTGGGATAAAAGACGGGACCCGCGAGGTAGCTCAGGACATCGCTGTCGCGGCCGCTGCCGAGAACGTTGGAGGCGCGTACGTAGCCGAGGTCCAGTTTGATCCCAACTCGAGGAAATAAATCCGCCGTTGCGCTCGCGTCCACGCCGTTCAATCCGATTCGGGCGGACTGGTCCGACCCGAAATCCAAATACGAGTAACCGATGCTGCCGCTGATAATCGGGGCTCGACCGGCCGCGACGGGAGATTGCGCCCAAATGGGCGCCGGTGCCAGGAGCAAACAGAGACCAATCTTCAACCAGGTGTTCATCCAGGATTCCAAAAAGTGCGAGATTCGTGAAGCTCTTTCAGCGTTTCATCTATTTCAGGTGTGCACGGTAACGGATTGAAGGCGGGGACAGTCTGAGGTATTCAAGTATATATGAGAGGCACTGGCCGCGTCATTATGGACGGGTTTTTGCAAGGCGCGTGCTGCGTCGAGTGTCCGGCAACCCGACGGAGTCGTTGGACACTCCAAGGCCATGCTGGCACCCGCTTCCTTG
>Ga0182015_10003591_pt1 | contig 17263 bp, 11 predicted proteins | sample 712P3MmetaG_FD_120478 | JGI IMG/M metagenome (GOLD analysis project Ga0182015, IMG submission 120478) | Permafrost microbial communities from Stordalen Mire, Sweden - 712P3M metaG | ecosystem: Environmental > Terrestrial > Soil > Wetlands > Permafrost | place: Sweden: Stordalen | collected... | reverse complement strand
CGCACTTTCAATTGTTTGCGCTCAACCTGGATAGTGCGGTATCCAGAAAGCGTTAGTTCAGTCATCATCGGGGACATGGTAGCCCGTTACGGGCGCCATGTCCCCACTTCCCGATGAAGAGCCCATTTTTACCTGATACTGAACGATTTGCCGGATGACTTCGGCGTCTTTCCCAACTAGCGCGCATTCCTGCAGCCTTGCGCGCTCATCGTCATTGGGCCCATGATTGCGCCCATGAAACCACGGAAGGTGGCCATCCTTACCGCGGGCGGCCTCGCCCCGTGCCTCAGCTCCGCCATCGGGGGCCTCATCGAGCGCTACTCCGAGATAGCGCCCGAGATTGAGATCCTCTGCTACCGCGGAGGCTACAAAGGAGTGCTCCTAGGGGACAGCTACCCGGTGACGCCGGAGATCCGCGCGTCGGCGCACGTGCTCCACCGCTATGGCGGAAGCCCCATCGGCAACAGCAGGGTGAAGCTCACCAATGCCAAGGACTGCGTTAAGCGCGGGCTGGTCAAGGAGGGGCAGAACCCGCAAAAGGTCGCCGCCGACCAGCTCGTCAGGGACGGTGTCGACGTGCTGCACACCGTTGGCGGCGACGACACCAACACTGCCGCGGCTGACCTCGCCGCGTTCCTTGGGAAGAACGGCTACGACCTGACGGTCATCGGGCTTCCCAAGACGATAGATAATGACGTCTATCCCATCAGGCAGTCGCTGGGCGCCTGGACTGCCGCGGAGCAGGGGGCCAGGTATTTCTCGAACGTGGTGGGGGAACGCGGCGCCAACCCGCGCATGCTGATCGTCCATGAGGTGATGGGCAGAAACTGCGGCTGGCTGACGGCCGCGACCGCGCGCTCCTACCGCGACCTGATCGCGCGCCAGGACTATGTCCCTGGCCTCGGCCTGTCGAAAGAGAGGGTCGATATCCACGGCATCTACATCCCGGAGATGCATGTCGACCTCGCGGCCGAGGCGGTCCGCCTGAAGGCGATCATGGACCGGCAGGACAACGTGAACATCTTCATTTCCGAGGGCGCCGGCGTTGAGGAGATCGTCGCCGAGCTGACGGCCAAGGGGCTGGAGGTGCCGCGGGACGCGTTCGGACACTTCAAGCTGGACGCAGTGAACCCGGGGAAGTGGTTCGGCGACCAGTTCTCGAAGAACGTGGGCGCGGAAAAGACCCTCGTGCAGAAAAGCGGGTACTTCGCACGGGCGGCGGCGCCCAATGCCGATGACATTCGCCTCATCAAGAGCTGCACGGACCTCGCGGTGGAATGCGCCCTGCGCCGCGAGGGTGGGGTGGTCGGCCACGACGAGGATCGGGGCGACGTCCTCCGTGCGATCGAGTTTGCGCGCATCAAGGGCGGGAAGCCCTTCGACACCGAAACGCCGTGGTTTACCGAGATGCTTGCCGCAATCGGACAGGCGCGGGGCGCCAAGGCCGTGGCGAAGCATTAGGGCCGCGCGACCATTTTTCACACGAGGCCGGACGTGTTCGGCGAGGTTTGGGCGCCTCGACAAATTTCATTGCTCAGGGTCCGGCCATCCTTGGCGAATTCACCCAAAGACTGACGGCCCTGAATGTCGGGTCGCCACGGAGAAAGACTTAAGCCACTGGCATTAAGTTACTAGGGGGTCGGCGGCCGCGCTTGGCACGTCGGAAGCAATGTTCGCGGGAGCGCCCCGGCGCGTAAAGTGAAGATTCTCCTGATCCTCGGGTTTGGTCTGAGCCTCCTCGGCACTGCACGCGCCATCGACTTCGGGGGCGCCAACGACATAACCGCCGTGTCGGGAAGGACGAGTAAGGACTATATCCGCACTCGGCTGCCGGACGGTTCCTTCGCCGCTGAACCCTATGCTTTCGGAAAAGGGGGATCCTGGTCGGGTGCGATGGCGGACGCGTCGATAGACAAGCTGAATTTCCTGGACGTGGCGCACACGATTGCCCCGCCTCTCGGCTCCCAGAACTACATTCCGAGCAGGGATCCGAAAACGACGAAGCTGCTCATCATGGTCTATTGGGGGACGACGCACGCCCCGGAGCATGCCAGCAGCACGGCGGTGTATGAAAGATTCCAGGATTCGGAAGCCGCCTTGGTCAATTTCAACAACAGCGGTCCACCGCCGGCTTCGACTTCCACCAACGCCGGCCTGCTTCGCCCCCACAACCTAGCGGCGGAGAGCGAGGCGGATGGACCGCTCGCCGCGGCCGCTGCGGAAAACAGGATGCGCGACCAGGCCGATTTCCTGAACGTGAAGATGCTCGGATATGACTCGTGGTGGGAGGCGAGCTCCGGGGACTTCAGGGGCACCGCGCGTGAAACTCAAAGGAAGGACCTGCTTGAGGAGATTGAGGATGACCGCTATTTCGTGGTCCTGATGGCCTACGACTTTCCGCTTCTCTGGAAGGAGAAGAAGCATAAGCTACTGTGGGAGACCCGCTTCAGCATACGCCAGCACCACCATGATTTCGACAAGGACCTCCCGGCCATGGCGCAGTACGCCGCCCAGTACTTCGGCCAGGACACCCACGGCCTGGTGCACAAGCCCATTAAACTGGGGCATGTTGACATTGGAGAGGTGAAGTCTCTCGGCGAGGTGCCGGCCAAATGAGGCCTTTGGACACGACGGGTCCCTGATCCTGCGGCACAGTCCCGCCCGAGCGCTAGTGGCTTGCCGGATTGGAGCGGTCGAACGCGTCGACGCGCGACGTCCATTCCGCGACCTCGTCCGGCCGTTTCGTGGCCTCGTAGAGCTTGTCCAGGCTCTCGGCAGCCTCCCGGATGTGGAACCGCACATTCCTCGGAAGCGTGCTCTCGGCCTTCTCAAGGCCGGCGAAGGCGGCGAGCAGAAGCGGCTCGGCGTCGGCGTAGTTTTTCTCGGCAAGGAGGCTCGCGCCGAGCACGCGCTCGGCATTGAAGGTCCGCCAGCTGCCGTCGGGATAAGCCTTTGAAACCCGCGCCATTCCATCGCGGGCCATCGCTTCCGCCTCCCCGCCTTTGCCCTGCTCGGTCAAGGCTTCCGCCGCGTATACATATGAGTCGGCGCGCTTGCCGGCCAGGGTGGGGCAGCCCAGTGCCACCCTTTCGCCGTCGCAGATCCCCGCCTCGTCCGTCGGGGCAAGTTCGGGGCTGATCTGCGTCCCCAGGGTGATCGCACCCTGCGTGCCGAAGCGCTGGTATTGGGCGATGGAAAGGAGCATTCGGTCATAGGTTGCCGCCACGAGCCACCTGCCTGTTCCCTTGTCTCCTAGCAGCATCGAGCAGACAGCCAGTTCGTGGGCCAGTTGGTATCCGGCGAAGGCCGAGCTGTGCTGCATCACGAGGGACGCGTTCTCGAAGTCCCTTGCCGTGTGGAGCGATCCCTCTTTCACGATTTCCCGGATACGCCGGTTGCGCTGATGGTCAGCCTTGACGGCGTCTTTTGACTGGTCGGGCGTCATGGCGTACCAATGGGCACGGATTGCCTGGTCGGCATTCACGATTGCCTGGGCCTCGGGATTGTCCGAGGCCTTTGAAGCGGCCTCCCGAGCCGCGGCCGGATCGATCATCAGGTCGCGGATGACTTTGGGCGCGGGCTCAAGGGTGAACTCATCGCTATCCGGGTTACTGGCGACCATTCCGTAGAAGTCGAATCGCAGGGGACGCCCGACCGAATGCAGGAGCGAATCCCAGGCGCCCGCCAGCAACTTCTCGGCGTTAGGGTCGCCCTCCCCGCATGCGGCGAGGGCCAGCTCGTAGGGGATCCGCGCGACCCGGTACTCAATCGCGAAGCCTTGGCTGAGCGTGGCCGCACGGAAGAAATCATCCCCGGTTTTGAGCGTGTCGCCATCGACGAGAGCAAACACGTCCCGGTGAAAGCGGGTGGTGAAGTCCGGGTTGTATTGCTCCGCAGGGGCGCGCGCCTCGAGCGCGGCGAGGGCAGCATTACCTGCGGGAGCGGATGATCCATCAGCTCCGAGGGCGCCGGCTGGGAGCAGGGCGATGGCGAGAAAACTCGTCTTGAAGGGGTGCAATTCGGAGATGATTGGGTCCGGAAAGGCCGAAACAAGCTATCTGTTGAAGGGCGTCTCGTTCACCCAATGGAAGCCGCGGGTCAGGAGGCGCGTATTCCACTCGCTGGCGCGGTGAAGCTTCACGACCAGCGCGTGGCCCTTGGACTCGCCCTGGAGTTCGATGCGGTCCGGCTGGGAATGCACAAGCACGAACGTCACGGACTGGGCGTCCTTCTCGTCGAGGGTCAGGACCAGCTTTCCCTCGGTGCTCGCGGGCGCGACGAACCAGAACCCCAGCCGCTGGTCATAGGCGCCGATGGCGATCAGCTGCATTCCCCCGGACGCCGGGTCAAAGACGACCCTTCGCCAGCGCTGGCGATCGGTCATGAGGGGAGGCAGGACGACCCCGTCGCTCTTGAAATCCTCGACGTCCCATAATCCCGCCAGCTGCGCCACGGGGGACGAAACTGCCTTGTACAGCGGCCCCGAGCCCCGGTAGCGCGTGTATCCGAAATGTAGTATGGCGCCGAGGATCACGACCTTCGCCGCCGCGGCGACGATGCGGAAGCGGCTCGCCTTCCAGGGTGGGTCGAGGGATGCGGCCTCGGCAGGGCGGTTGAGGACAAGCACCCTGGAGAGCCTTCCGAAATCGGGCCAGAGGAGAAACACGGCCATCAGGAGCAGGTTCGCCGAGTACAGCTTCACCGGAACGTCGTAGCAGAAATTGAGGAGGACGATGTTCAATATGACCCCTGCCGCGAGAAACGCCCCGAGCGGCGTCGTCCTGCGCCAGAGAAGCAGAATGCCGGCGACGGTCTCCATGACGCCCCCGAAGGCCGTGTAGGCCTTCGAGGCGCCCATGAACGTCCAGAGGAGGCCCATCGGGGAGAGCCGGCCGACGGGCTCGAGGAGGCGTGGCCCGGACGGGGCCGGGAACTGCAGCGGGGCGATTAGCTTCGAGATGCCGTAGTTGATGAGGGTGTAGCCCACGACGTAGCGGACCCCGATCCTCAGGGCCTCGGCCACGGTCGGATCCCAACGGCGCTTCCGGTCGAAGAACGCCCAGACAATCCCGGCCGCGAGCGCGATCACGACCGCGCAGCCGTTCCTGACCCAGAGGAACGAGGTGTCGCCGCTCCCCGTGAACTCGAGCGACGAGAGCGTGGTCATGCCAAGAACCACCCGCTCGGTCCAGAGGACGAGGACGTTCCATCCCCGGCCGAGGAAGTCGGAGTGGTCCCGGACAACCGGGACGAGCTGCAAGAGCGCCTCGAGGTTGTAGAGAAGCAGATACGCCGCGAGAAAACGGAAACCAAGGTGTCGCGGCGCTCCCGCCGGCAAGCTCAATACTGGCGTGGGGTGGGTCATGGGGTCGCCGGTGTGAGAGACTCCCGCCGCCCGGGGTTCCATTCAAGATGCGTTTTGGGCGCATCTTTTTTGGTCGTGCATGGTGGCTCCCGCTTTGCCACTCTCCGCGCCGTCCAGATCCAGCGACAATCCAAAGGATATCCCATGTCCGACACCCCGTCCAAGCTCGACCGCAGCCTTCAGCTCATAAGGAGCTCGTTCCAGATCATCGGCAGGAACAGGAAGCTGCTCCTTTTCCCGATCATCTCCTTCGCGTTCACGATCGTGATCGTGCTCTTCTTCGCGGCGCCCGTCGTTCTCTTCCCGACCGGCCACGCGTGGAGCGACCCGGAGCACTGGAAGGCGGTTGCGAGCCGCTTCGGATCCCCGGACCCCTCGGGGGGCCCGCGGCACGTGGTCTACAGCGACACGGCCTACGCCTCTGTCGCGGCGATCTACCTTGTTTCGATGGTGTGCGCTACGTTTTTCAACGTGGCGTTCTACAGCGAGATCCTGAAGGCCCTCCGCGGAAACGCGGTGTCGATCAGGTCGGGACTCTCGTTCGCCTGCAGCCGCATCGGCCCGATCCTCATGTGGAGCCTCTTCGCAGGCGTCGTCGGCCTCGTCATCAGGGGGCTCGAGCGGCGCTTCGGGCTGGTGGGCCGGATCATCCTTCGCCTCGTGGGGACCGTCTGGAGCGTGGCCTCCGTCTTCGTCGTCCCGGTCATCGTCGCCAGCGGAAGCGCCAACCCGGTCGAGCTCCTGCGCAATTCCGCGTCGACTCTCAAGAAGACCTGGGGCGAATCCCTGATCGGCTATGTCGGCATCACGTTTGCCTCATGGATCATCATCTTCGGCTCCGTCGTCATCCTCGGCGGGGGTTTCGCCGTCTTGGTGCTGATCGGGCATCCCATGCTGATGGTGTTCATCGGAGCGGCATGGTTCGTCTGCGTGTTTGCCTTGGGTTACCTGCTCGCTGTCGCCAACCACATATTCCGCTGCGCCCTGTACATCTACGCCTCCGAGGGCACGGTGACCGCGCCCTTCACACAGGACATGATAAGCGGCGCTTGGAAGATCAAGAAGGCCTAGGGTCCCCGGGCGCCCTCATCCGTTCAGGAGAAACTTCTCGAAGCGGCCCCGCAGCGCCCGGCTGAGGGGTATCCGCGTGCCATTGCGAAGCAGGATGCTATAGTCCCCCTGGGCGGTCGGCTGGAGCTCCTTCACCTGGTCGATCCGCACGAGCGCGGATCGGTTGACCCGCGTGAAGTGCTGGGAGCCGAGCCGCGCCTCGATGGACGACAGGGTGTCGCGGGGCATGAGGCGCTCGCCGGCCATCGTGTGGATGACGACGTAGTTGTCGGCCGCCTCGACCCAGGCTATCTCGTCAAACTTGAGGAAGACGAAGCGTCCGTCCGCCTTGACGGCGAGCCGCTCGGGCTTGGGCGGCGTTGCCGCGCCGGCGCCGGCCAGCGCGCCCTCTATCCTCGCCCCGAGGTCGCCCGCGCGGCGCGCGTTCACGTATTCCGCGGCCCGTTCCACCGCGGATTCCAGGCGCTCGCGGTCAAAGGGCTTCAGCACGTAGTCGACGGCCCGCACGCCGAAGGCGTCGACCGCGAACTTGTCGTGCGCCGTCACGAACACGATGGCCGGCCGGTCCGCGGCGGGAAGCCGCTCGACCACCTCGAGCCCGTCGCAGCCGGGCATCTGCATGTCGAGGAAGACGATGTCCGGCTTGTCCCGCCGGATGGCCTCGACCGCCTCGGTGCCGCTCCCGTACTCGCCGATGACCTCAATCGACACGTCCTTCGGAAGGAGGGCCAGCAGGCGCGAGCGTGCCAGCGGTTCGTCGTCGGCGACAATGATGCGGAGCTTGGTCACGTCTCGGAGCTGCTGAAGGGGATCGTTATCCGGACACACAGGCCGCCTTCCGGCTGGTTGACCAGTTCGAATTTCTGGCGGTCGCCGTAGAGCTCCTCCAATCGGGCGCGGGTGTTGGCGACCCCGATCCCCTCCCTCTTCGGGCTGCCCTCGGGGATCCCGGTCCCATTGTCGCTCACGGTCAGGACCAGGTTGCCGTCGCGGCGGCTGCCCCTGAGCTCGATGCGGCCAATCCCCGCATGGGGCTCGACGCCGTGGCGCATCGCGTTCTCGACCATGGGCTGCAGGATCAGGCTGGGCACCTGGGCGTCGATCGCGTCGTCGTCTATGGCGATCAGGACCTCGAGGCGGTTCCTGAAGCGGATCTTCTCGATGTCCAGGTACCGCTCGAGGAAGGCGACCTCCTCCCGAAGCGTCGTCTGGGGGGCGCCGGTGTGCGCCATCGTTATCCTCAGGAGCTCGCTCAGGCGGACGAGCATGCGGTCCGCGGCGTCGACGTCCGTGTGCATGAGGGACGCGATCCCGTTCAGCGTGTTGAAGAGGAAGTGGGGCTTGAGCTGGTGGAGGAGCGCCTGGAGGCGCGCCTCCGTGAGGTGCTTCTCGAGCTCGAGCGTCTGCACGGTCCGCTCATGGTACTTGCGGTAGTAGTCGAGCGCGTGGCTGACGGAAAGGATGACCCCGTAGACCAGGAGGTTGAACGGGAAGGTCCGGACGAGGAGGGGATGGAAGATGTCGGCAAAGGACGCGGATTCGCCCGCGATCCAGCTGTCGACCTCGCCGACGAGCGTCCGGGCGACGATGTAGACCATGGAGAAGACGAGGGCGGCCCCGAGGTGGATGCAGGCCGTGATCCATCGGGTGCCCAGCTCCGGCGGGAAACGCCGGGCGAGCCAGACGACGGGAAGCGAGAGGATCCCGTAGACGTACCAGTCCTCCAGGGAGTCGCTGATCGCCTCTCCCCACGTGACCGAGCGCCCGAGGAAATTGCTCGATAGGTAGATCTCGCTCGCGATCGCCAGGCCCACCAGCGACCACAGGGCGACCCATCCGAAGCCGCGCAGGAGGGTGGGTGCCATGGTTCGCGTGCTCACAGGCGGAAAGGTTTTTACTTCGGCACCCGGGAGGTCAATAGCAGTCCGTGCCTGTTTTCGCGGCTGCGGCCGCCGGGCGCCAATGACCCAATCCCCTCATGCCCGCGCAAGGAACCCCTGACCCGGGGGGAAAATCCCGGGACGGCGCCATCTCGCCGCTCGTGCCCGTCCTCGTTCCGCTCGCGGTCGCGGCGATCCTGATAGCCGTGCTTTTCTCCAGGCTGTTCCCGTCCTCGTCGCAGGCCCTGGTGGCGCCCGCCGCGAGGTTCACGGACGTCACCCGGGACTCGGGCCTGGATTACACCCATAACAACGGCATGCAGTTCGGGCGGGACCCGCCGACGACCCTTCCCGGAGCGGTTGCGTTCCTTGACTACGACAACGACGGGCACCCGGACCTGTTCTTCGTGAGCGGGACCTCCTGGCCCTGGAACACGGCCGCGGCCGGCCCGACACCGACCTGCGCCCTTTTCCACAACGACGGCAGGGGGCATTTCACGGACGTCACCCGCAGGGCCGGGCTCGACGTCAACCTGATCGGCATGGGCGTCGCCGTCGGCGACTATGACGGCGACGGCTGGCCGGACATCTTCGTGACCGGGATAGGGGGGAACCGGCTGTTTCACAACCAGGGCAACGGCACGTTTGTCGACGTGACCGCCGCCGCTGGTGTCCGGGGCGACGACCATCTGTGGAGCACCGGCGCCGTGTGGATTGACATCTTCGGCGACGGGAAGCTCGACCTCGTGGTCTGCAATTACGCCCGCTGGGCGAGGGAGACCGGCCTGCAGGACGCCTTCGCCGCCGAGATCGACGGGCCCTCGTACACCGCGCCGGCGGGTTTCGTCAGCGCGTTTCCCTCCGTCTACCGGAACCTCGGAAATGGGAAATTCGTGGAGATCTCGGCGAAGACCGGCCTGAACCTTATCGACCGCCAGACAGGATATCCCCGCGCGAACCCGCTGGCCGTCACCGCGGTCGACGCAAATGGCGATGGCCGCCTCGACCTGCTCTTCACCTACCAATCGGGCGGGGACGTCTTGTTTCTGAACCAGGGCGATGGCACGTTCCGGCAGTGGACGCCCCCGGCCGAGGAGAGGCGGGAGGGAGCCTCCGCGGGCCTTATCGGGGGAGGTGCGCGGCCATTCCCGCGACAGGGGCAGGCCGCCGACCGCTTCGGGATCCTGCGGGCCGCCGGGCTCGCCATGGCGCCAACCCCGGACGAGGGCGAAGCCTTCTGCCACCTCGCCGAGAAGCTCGGGGTCGCCCTCCTCGACTATGACCTGGACGGCCGGATCGACATTGTGTCCGGCAACGGCCTGGCGGAACCCGGATTGCTCCACTTCGAGCAGGGGCACGCATTTGCGGCCGCACCCGAGCTGCTGTGGAACAGCGGACGCGGCTGGACGCGGGCCCCCGCACCCGGCGCGGACGGCGTCCTGGGGGGAAGGCTGGTGGCTCGCGGCGTGGCCGTGGCCGATGTCAGCGGCAACGGGAGCCTCGACATCGTGATCGCCCAGAATGGGGGTCCGCCTAGGCTGCTGCGCAATGACCAGAATTCGCACAATGCGTGGCTGCGGATCGACCTTGTCGGCACCCACTGCCAGCGCGACGCCGGTGGCGCCAGGGTCGAGGTCCATACGCCGAGCGGCATCCTTGTGCAGACCATGGAGCCGGCCATGGGCTTCATGGCCCAGTCGGAGAAGACGCTTACCTTTGGCCTCGGAGCCGACGACCGGGTCAGGGAAATTGTCGTGCGCTGGCCGAGCGGGGTCCGCCAGGAGGTGAAGCCGCCGGGGGTCAACCGGCGGCTCGTGATCACGGAACCCGAGTAGGGTGGGAGGGCGGCGCGGTCCATCCCCGCCGCGGCGCAATCCGCCCCGGAATCCGGCGGTTCAGCCACTAACGCCTTTAGTCCGAGCGGCTTGTCGGCCAATTCGTTGGCGCTGGCAACCCTTACCTCGTTTCCGAGGCTGTCCCCCTGCAGTGCCTGCGGCGCCCCTACCCATGAAATCATCCCGTCTCCTGCTCCTTGTTGTCCTCTTCTGCGCGGCCGCGCTTGGCCGCGCCGCGACGGGGAACGCCGTCCTGGACTGGAACCAGCAGGCCCTCGACGCCACCCGCCTCGCGCGCAACCCGCCGCCGCACTCGGCGCTGTACCTGGCCACGTTCCACATTGCGATCTTCGACACGGTCAACGGTATCACGCGCACGAACCACGGATGGCTCGTCAATGACCCGGCTCCGGCGGGTGCCGACATGAACGCGGCCATTGCCAGCGCCTCCATCACCGTCCTGAACGGCCTCTGGTCATGGACCAATCCCCGCACGCTTCAGATCGCCTACGACAAGGCCCTGGCCGGAATCCCCGATGGGCAGGCCAAGACTGACGGGATCGCCTGGGGCAAGAAGGTCGCCGAGGCTGTCCTGGCGAAGCGGGCGGACAGCGGCTACAACAAGCCGATTCCCGGAAAGTACTCGAGCACGGAGCCGGGCAAATGGCGCGAGACGCCCTCGGCCTTCCGGCCGCCGACGCTGCCCTTCTGGGGCAAGGTGACGCCCTTCGTCCTGACGACGCAGTCGCAGTTTCGGGCGCCCCCACCCTACACGGTCGGCTCCAAGGAATACGCGGACGAGATCGCCTACGTGAACAGGGTCGGGGCCCGTGACGGCGCCGACCGCACCGAGTACCAGACCCTCTGCACCCCCTTCTGGTCGGACGATCTCGGGACGGCGACGCCCCCGGGCCACTGGAACATCATCGCCCAGGGCATCGCCCGAAGCAGGAACCTGTCGGTTCCCGACACGGCCCGCCTTTTCGCCCTGCTGAACATCGCCGAGGCCGACTCAGCCATCACCGTGTGGGAGACGAAGTTCTTCTACAGCACGTGGCGCCCCGAGACGGCCATCCGCGAGATGGACACGACGGTCAACCCCAATGCCGCGCCCAACCCGACGTTCATCCCGAACCTGGTCTCGCCCTCGTTCCCGTCCTACATCTCGGGCCACAGCGCTTTCTCGGCGGCGGCCGCCCGCACGCTGGCCCTCTTCTTCGGCACGGATGACATCTCCTTCAGCGTCGGATCCGACGGGCTCCCCGGGGTCATACATTCCTTCAAGTCGCTCTCGGAAGCCCAGCGCGAGGCCGGAATGAGCCGCGTCTGGGGAGGCATCCACACGATGTCCGACAACCTCGAGGGCCAGAAGGCCGGCATCGAGGTCGCGGACTGGACCTTCGCCCACGCCCTCCTCCCCCTCTCCACGCCCTCCACATGACGCCCAAGAACATCGTGGCCCTCACGGCATTCTGCTCGGCGCTGGCGGCGGCAGCCGAGCCCGCCTATGTCGCGACGCCGCTCCGCCCGAGGCTCCCCGCCCCCGAGGGACAGAAGCTGTTCCAGATCATGGCACCGGAAGACACGGGCGTCGTGATGAGCAACCTCTACAACGACCCCCGCATGTGGGGCGACCGGTTCCGCGAGCTGACGCTCGGGGCCGTCGAGACCGGGATCGCCGTGGCCGACTTCGAGAGGGACGGGAACCTCGACATATTCGTCGTCTCCCGCAACGGACCCTGCGCGCTCTACCGACAGACCTCTCCCTTCAAGTTCGTGGACATCGCGCCCGCGGCGGGCGTCGACTGCACGCAGAACGGCCCCGGCAGCGTCGTCAGCGCTACCGTCGTCGACATCAACCAGGACGGCTGGCCCGACCTCTACGTCTGCCGCTTTGACGCCCCGAACCTCCTCTTCGTCAACAACGGGGACGGAACCTTCACCGAGCGGGCGCACGAGTACGGCCTCGACATCAAGGACGCGAGCGTCGAGGCGACGTTCGCGGACTACGACGGCGACGGCTACCTCGACTGCTTCCTCCTGACGAACGTCCTCGACTTCTCGAAGGCCCCGATGGGCCGCCGCAACTACCTCTTCCACAACAATGGCAACGGGACGTTCACCGATGTTTCCAAGAAGGCCGGCATCTGGGGGACGACGCAGGGGCACACCGCGCTCTGGTTCGACGCGAACCAGGACGGCTGGCCCGACATATACATCGCGAACGACTTCGAGACGCCGGACCGCTTCTACATGAACAACGGTGACGGCACGTTCACGGACGTGGTCGACGAGCGGCTGCCCCACGTGACGTACTTCTCGATGGGCGGCGACTCGGGCGACCTGAACAACGACGGCCTGATCGACTTCATGGTGACGGACATGCGGGACCACACCCATGCCGGATTCATGACCGGCCTCGAGGAGATGGGCCGCGGCCTCTGGGAGATGGAGCGCGTCCCCGAGCTGATCCCGCAGTACATGTGGAATTCCGTCTACCTGAACACGGGCACGGACCATTACCAGGAGATCGCCCACCTGATCGGCGTCGACGCCACCGGCTGGACCTGGGCCGCGCGGCTCGGCGACCTCGATTGCTCCGGGCGGGAGGACATCTTCTTCACCGCCGGGATGATCCGCGACTTCACGAACCCCGACCTCGTCGACAAGGCGAACGTGGCCCCGAACCCGAACGCGCGCGGCGCCGTCTGGAAGAACTCCCCGACCCGCAAGGAACACACGCTCGCCTACCGCAACATGGGCGACCTGAAGTTTGAGGACGTGAGCGAGAAGTGGGGCCTCGACCAGTTCGGGGTTTCCTTCGGATGCGCCCTGGTGGACCTCGACGGACGCGGGGTCCTCGACATCGTCTACAACAACTACGACGGCCCCCCGACGATCATCCGTAACAACACCACCGATGGCCATCGGGTGATTATCAAGCTGGCCGGGCGCGCCCCGAACCTGGACGCCATCGGCGCCGAGATTCGGATCGAGACCGCCGCGGGCGTGCAGGTTCGCCAGATCTACACCGAGCGCGGCGTCGTCGCCAGCGAGCCTTCGACCGTCCACTTCGGCCTAGGGAAGGACACGGTCATCTCGAAGATGACAATCCACTGGCCAAACGGGCAGGTGCAGGTGCTTGAGGACCTGCCGGTCGACAAGCTCCTGACGATTCGGCAGCCCGCTCTCGCTCCCGGCGAGACCGCCCACCGGCCGCCCGCGAAGCTCAACCACCCCGCGAACCCCTCGGCGCTCTTCACCGAGGACGCGCACGCGCGCGGCATCGATTTCACGGACGTTCCCATCCAGGCGGACGAATTCAGCGCCCAGCGCCTCCTTCCTCGCCGCCAGGGCCTCGGCGGTCCGGCGATCGCGGTCGCCGACGTGAACGGCGACGGCATCGCCGACATGTTTGTCAGCGGGACCGGCGGCCAGCCCGGGGTCCTCTATCTCGGGCAGCCCGACGGCAGGTTCAAGGCGGCGCCCGAGCAGCCCTGGGCTGACGCCAAGGACTCGGACGACGTGGGGGCCGTCTTCTTCGACCTGAACGGAGACGGGCATCAGGACCTCTTCATCACGAGCGGGGGCGTCCGGCACGAGCGCGGAGACCCGGCCCTGACAAACCGCCTCTACCTGAACGACGGTCACGGGCACTTCACGCTGGCTCCCGACGGCACCGTGCCCGGCAACGCCGAGTCGACCAGTGTCGCGGCGGCAGCCGACTTCGAGGGGAACGGCAGGGTTGGCCTCTTTGTCGGGGGCCGCGTCGTCCCGGGCCGCTGGCCCGAGACCCCGCGAAGCTACCTTTATCGCAACTCGGGCGGGAAACTCCTCGACATCACGGACGAATATGCCCCGGGACTCAGGAACATCGGGATGGTGACGGCTGCTGTTTGGGCGGACGTCAGCCACGACGGCAGGCCCGACCTCATCCTCGCCACGGAATGGGGTCCGGTCGTCTACTTCCATAACACCGGGCACGGGCTTGAGAACTGGACCGCAAGGGCGGGCCTGGCGCAGCGGACGGGCTGGTGGAGCGCCCTTGCCGTGGCCGACCTGACCGGTGACGGGCGGCTCGACCTCATCGTTGGAAACGTGGGCCTCAACACCAAGTACCACGCAAGCGCCGAGGAGCCCACGGTGCTTTTCGCCGGAGACCTGGACGGCAGCGGACGCGAGCAGTTGATCGAGGCCCAGTATGAGGGTGGGAAACTCTACCCGGTGCGCGGCCGCAGCAAGCTGGCCTACGTCTACCCCTGGATAACGAAGAAATTCCCCACCTACGAGGCCTATGCGCACGCGACGATTTCGGACATATTCCCCGCCGAGCGCCTGGCAAAGGCCAAGCGCTATGCGGCAACCGAGCTCGCGAGCGGTGTCTATTTCCAGAAGGCGGACGGGACCTTTGAATTCAAGCCGCTGCCCAGCATGGCCCAGATCTCGCCCATAAACGGCATCGTTGTGAGGGACCTCGATGGGGATGGCCACCTCGATGTGTACTGCGTCGGGAACAACTTTGGACCGGAGCCCTCAACGGGGCGCTTTGACGGCGGCGTCAGCTTGCTCCTGAAGGGCGATGGTCATGGCGGCCTGACCCCTGTGCCCGCATGGCAGAGCGGGTTCATTGCCCCGGGCGACACGCGAGCTGCGGTCGCCCTGGCGCTTCCTGGACAAAAGGGGATCCCTTCCATCGCGGTCTCACAGAGCAACGGGCCGGTGCTGCTCTTCAGCCCAAACCCAAACCGCTCGCACGATCCGAAGCCCATTGCGTCCAACACAGCGACGCAGTGACGGGGCTGAGGAGGCCGCGGTCCGGGAGATTCTCAGCCGGAAGCTGCGATCCTGAAGGGAATTGGGGTCGCCTGCCTGGCGGCGGCACCGCTCGCGACGCAAAAAGCCGCCAACCCGCGGGAGCGGGTGGCGGCTTTTTGCGAATTGAGCTGCGTGACGGTCAGGGCAGGACGTAGCGCAGGTCCAGGAAGACCATCGTCATGTTTGCCCTGCTCGGCTGGCCGGCTGCGACGTACCACGGCTCGCGTTCCACGTACGAGACCTGGCCAATCAGCTGGAGGGCGCCGTACGCCGGGTTTTTCCAGAACGTGTAGGTGTTGGCCAGCGTCAGCTCCTCGATGTCCTTGTTGTTGGAGTTGGCCGAGCCCGGGTATCCGTAGCCTACATAGGTCCCGGTGGAGAGCTTGTTATACCGCTGCCCGATGTCTATCCTGCTCCAGTATGCTGACACGGTGTCCGCGGGCGCCGCGGTGTACTCGAGACCCAGAATCGCCGAGGAGGCCTTCACGAGCCCGATGCTATACGCCCCGCTTGCGTCGGGCGCCTTGATGATGAAATCGGGGGCCAGGCCCTGCAGGTAGCGACCCCCGCCGTAGCTGTAGAAGCCCGTCCCGATGAAGTTGAGGCCCTTGAACATCTCAAGATTCACCCCTCCGGAGACGCCGCCGCCCTCCTCCGTCGCATCGCTGTTGATGGCCGAGGTGTAGGTGTTGATCTTGTAGGAGCTAACGACACCGGCCAACTCGAAGTGCCAGGGAAGGCCGGTTACATCCTTTGTGTCGAAGGCCGCCTTGCCAATGACGTCCGGGAAGGCGTTCGGCTGGGTCGACGCGGCAGTCGTGTCGACTTCGGACGCTGTGAAGGCCGAGGGCAGGACGACGGCGGTGCCGACATACTGGTCGGGGTCCTCGACCGAGAGCGCAAGGGCGAACTGGTCCGTGGCATGGTAGGTGAGGCGCACTTGCGGCTGCCGCGCCCAGGTGAGGCCGGCTTGGTAGTTCGTGTCCATGTCGTTCGAATAGAACACGTCGGAGGGCAGCGGTGAAATCCCGCGGCGGTTGGGCGTCAGGAGGCTCCAGTCCTGGCCGGCGAGGAATTCCCAGGGCCCGTTCCTCAGGTCCACGAAGTAGTTGCGCAAGCGCAGCGTGTCCGCGTTGCTCGTCACGTAGAGGTTCGAGGCGGCGTTGCCGAGGAAGTCCGTCTCGAGGTAGCCGAGGACCTTGGTGCCGTTCACCTGAGAGTCGACCCGGAGGCCGATGCGGGAATTCTGCGCGCTGAACTTCGTCTCGGACAGCTGCCCGGTCGAACTATTCCTGAAGGGAACGCTGCCGAAGCTGGAGCCGATCGCACCGCCGGTGTTCTCGTTTCTATAGACACCGGTGAAATCCACGAAGCCGAACGGCGTGAAGTCGGCAATTCCGATCCTGAATGACATCGGCGAGCTTGCCGAGCCGGTGACGGGAACACCCCCGCTCCCGGCGCCGCTGTAGCCCGGCGCGCCTCCGGTCGCCTGGGAAACCACCACCGTGTTGGTCGTTGTCGACTGCGTGACTGAGGGCGAAGCCGGCTGGGGCGCTGGCTGGGACGCGGCCAGCTCGGCCTGGAGATCGGTCACATCCTGCTGGCTGAGGACGCCCTTCTTCACGAGAAGATCGATCAGCGCCTTGTTGGTATCTTGCTGGGCGAAGGCCGAGCCTGCGGTTAGAACTGCAGCGGAAAACGCTGCGAGACATATACGGGACGTCTTGTGAAGCATGGTGTGGATCAGGGTGTGGTTTTCGGTTCGCCACAGTTATCGCTGGCCCCTGTTACGGTTGCGTGTCGCCCGCGTGACGAAGCCGTGAAGAAGTTAGGACCCCGCTCCTTCCGTTTCCGCTTGCTACGATTGCTCGCAACTGACCCGCAGCCGGGCGCCCATTTCCTCACCGGCTGCAATTGGGTGAAATCGTTCCTCTGGCTAAGTCATTGGCCTAAAAATATATAGCCTCTTCCCCCCCAGGCGCACGCTTCCAGCACGATCGGGCGCGGCCTACCGCAATGTGCCGGTCTGGTAGTCGAGCACCGCGGACTGGATCCGCTCGCCGTATTCAGCGTTCGCATAGGCAATCGCGGCCTCGGTCTGGTTGAGCTGGGCCTCGCTCATCTCGACGATCGACGAGCTGCCAACCTTGTAGCGAGCGCGCGCCAGCTCGAGGGCCTGCGACGCGTTTTTGAGGAGCTGTTCTGTCGTCGTGAGGGTCCTGTAGGCTGTCTGGGTGGCGACCAGCGAAAGGCGCACGTCCCGCACGGCGTTGTCCTCCGCCTCGCGCAGGCCCTCG
>Ga0182015_10003590_pt1 | contig 17269 bp, 13 predicted proteins | sample 712P3MmetaG_FD_120478 | JGI IMG/M metagenome (GOLD analysis project Ga0182015, IMG submission 120478) | Permafrost microbial communities from Stordalen Mire, Sweden - 712P3M metaG | ecosystem: Environmental > Terrestrial > Soil > Wetlands > Permafrost | place: Sweden: Stordalen | collected... | reverse complement strand
TGCGCGCGGTCTGTTCCGGGGCTGGTTGGATTCGCTGCGCTGAACGCGCAGCGCGCGTCGGCGCCGCCCTGCTGGCGTTTGCGCCGGCGGCCGTATGTGCCCAGGACTTGCCGCGGCTGCACATCACCGCGCTCGGGTTACATGCCGACAAACGCATCGTGCGGCCCGGTGAGTCGTTTCACGTGACGGTGCACGTGCACGTGCGCGAGAAGCGTGACCGGCTCGACGAACTCGTGCTGCCGTCGTTATCGAATGCGGTAGATCTCGGCGACGAGCGCAAGCGCGTTCCGGCCGCCGACGGCACCGACTTCTACGAAACGCTCACCGTTGCGGCGAACACGGTCGGTACGGCGTCGTTCAGTCCGGCCTACATCGATGCGATCGACCCCGCAACCGGACATGGAATGCGTTACTCTTCACAACCGCTCACCGTTAGCGTCGCTTCCGGCACGACCGTGGAAGACGCCGATTCCGGCGCATTGGCGCGTCTGCTGCGCACGACCCTGCTGACGATTGCGGCGGTTCTCGTCGTGCTGATCGCCGGCATCTTTGGTCTGCTGCGCTTACGGCGCCGTCCGCGCGTCGTACCTACGCCCGCGCCCGCGCCGCCGCTCCCGACGCGAAAAGCGCGCCCGCCGGGGGATCCCGTGCGGGAGGCGCTCGCGGTCTATCGCGCGCGCGGCGATGATGCGTCGCTCGACGCGTTGCGCAACGTCCTCTTCACGCGCGCCGGTGCGGTTCCCGGGGCGACGTTCGCCGATGCCCTGCGCGCGCTCGGCGCCCGCGATCCGCAACTCGGGCGCGTGATGGCCGTTGCCGAACGCGCGCGCTTCGGCCCCGTGCACGAGCGGGCTCCGGCCGCGCGCGATTTGCTGGTGGGCCTCGATGCCTACCTGCTCGGCGAGCCGGTCCCATGATCAAACCGGAAGCGGTTCGCGAGGCGCTCGAACGCACGATCGTCGGTCAGCGTGAGGTCGTCGATGCGCTCGTGATGGCCCTGCTCGCGGACGGGCACGTGTTGCTCGAAGGAATGCCCGGTGTCGCGAAGACGCTGGCCTGCCGCGCGCTCGCGGCGGCGGTCGGCGGCATCTTCAAGCGCGTGCAGTTCACGCCCGATCTGCTGCCCAGCGACATCGTGGGTACGCGCATCTTCGATCAGCGCAGCGGCGAGTTCGCGACCGTGCGCGGCCCGCTCTTCGCCAACATCGTCCTGGCCGATGAGATCAATCGCGCACCGGCCAAAGTGCAGTCCGCCCTGCTCGAAGGAATGCAGGAGCGACGCGCGACGATCGGTCCCGACACGCTGGCACTGCCGCGCCCCTTCGCCGTCCTCGCGACGATGAACCCGTTCGATGCGGACGGCACCTACGCGTTGCCGCTCGCGCAGCTCGACCGGTTTTTACTCAACGTGCGCGTCGGCTATCCCTCACGCGAGGACGAACGCACGATCGTCGACCGCTTCTCGGCCGCCGCAGCGGAGCCCGAACGCGATGTGGCGACGCTGGCCGACGTCGAACGTTGGCAAACCGGCGTGCGCGCGGTTCACCTCAACGACCGCGTGCGCGACTATGCAGTCGACCTCGTGCGCGCGACGCGCGGTGCGAAGTATGTGGCCTCCGGTGCGAGTCCGCGCGCGGCGTTGGCGCTCACGATCCTGGCGCGAGCCCGCGCGTATCTCGACGGACGCTCGTTCGCCGTACCCGATGACGTGCGGGAACTCGCGCCCGGCGTGCTGCGTCACCGCGTCGCGTTCGACTACCGCCTGGCGATCGACGGTGGCGATGCCGACGCGGTTCTCGCCGGGATCATCGCGGGCGTGCCCGCTCCGTGAACCCGCTTCGCGCCGCGATCGTGCGCAGCGCGCGCCACGTGTACGCGGGCGGAACGGTCGCGCGCGGCGCGCGGCCGGGTGACGGGTATGTCTTCGACCGCCTGCGCGGTTACGCCGAAGGCGACGACCCGCGACGGATCGACTGGTCGGCCACGGCGCGCATCGGGTCCTTGCAAACGCGCGTCTACCTCGAAGAGACCGTGCTCGTGCTCGGTGCATTGGTCGATGAATCGCCCTCGATGCGTCTCGGGCGCAAACGCGCGTTGAGCACGGCCGCCGGCGAAGCGGTACGCGCCTGGTTCGGCGCCGCCGAATCGACCGATCGGGCCGCACGGATCGTCGATGAACGGTTGGTCGGCGACCGGCGCGCGACCGTCGACGTCCGCGCAAACGGGCCGTTCGATCTGCGCCGCTCGCTCGAACTTGCCGTGCGAATGCTGCCGCAGGGCAGTTCGTTTTTGTTGATCACCGATGGGCTCGATGTCACGGCGGGCGTGGAATTCGCCGACGTGTTCGCGCGCATCGGCCGCCGCTTCGATGCGACGGCCTTGGTTGCGCGGGACCCTTGGATCGACGATCTCCCGTTGCGCGGTTTCGTGCGCGTCCGCGATGCCGAGACCACGCGCTCGCGGCATGTCTTTATCGGTCCGCGTTCGCGCGACCGGTACCGCCGCGCAAGCGTCGAGCGTGATGCCGCGATTCGAGAACGCTTTCGCGCGGCGCGCTGGCGCATTGGGACGCTCGAGGAAGCCGACGGTGCGGCCTCGCTCGAGCGCGCGTTCGGTCTGCGATGACGTTCGCCCACCCGCTGTTTCTCGGGCTGGCCGTCGTTGTCGCCGCCGTGTTCCTTGGCCTCGCGATCGTGAACGTGCGCCGGTCGCGCGGGGCGGCGCTCGCGTACTCGGATCTCGCGTTTCTCGAGCGCGCGATCGGCCGCGCACCACCGTGGACGGCGATCTTTGCGGGCGTTTGGGCTCTCGCGATCCTCGCCGCCGGTACGGCACTCGCCAGGCCGAGCCGCGTGACGAACGTGCCGGTGCACGATGCCGCGATCGTGCTCTGCATCGACACGTCCGGTTCGATGGCGTCGACCGACGTAGCGCCGACGCGCTCCGACGCCTCGCGGCAGGCGGCGCTGACGTTCATCAACGGTGTCCCCGACGGCACCCGTATCGGCCTCGTTGCGTTCAGTGCGGCGGCGTTTCCGCTCGGCCCGCTGACCGGCGATCGGGATGCGGCGCGCGAAGCGCTGGGGCGGTTGCCCGAACCGAACGGCGGTACGGCGATCGGTGATGCGCTCGACGTTGCGGCAAAGATGTTGCCGGCGGGCGGCCGGCGCGCGATCGTGCTCGTAACCGACGGCGTCAACAATGCCGGCAGCGATCCCCTGGAGGTCGCTGCGGCGATCGGCGCGCAGGGCATCTCGATCTTCACGGTCGGGATCGGCACCAACGGCAGCGGCCTGATCATTCCGGGCACCGATACGGATGCTGAACTCGATGAAGAAGCGCTGCAGTCGATCGCGCAGTCGGGCCACGGAACGTATGCGCGCGTCGGCGATGCGGGCGCGCTGACCGCTCGTCTCGGCAGTTTGGCGCGGATGACGATCGACGAACCCCGCCGGGTGGATTACACGGCGCAGTGCACGCTGGCAGCCGGGCTGTTGGCGTTCGGCGCCGCACTCGGCGCGCTCGCGCTCGGACGGTTCCCATGAGCGAACCGACACCGGACTTTGTGGCCGAGCGCCGGCACAGCTACGACCGCGACACGCTCGACGAAGCGCGCGCCGCGAACGAACCGTTCGCGCAATTCAAAACCTGGATCGACGCCGCCCTCGCGGGCGATGTCGTCGAACCGAACGCCATGACGATTGCGACCGTCGACGATCGCGGACACCCATCCGTGCGTACCGTGTTGCTGCGCGGCTGGGACGATCGCGGCTTCGTGTTCTTCACCAACTACGAGTCGCAGAAGGGGCACGAGATCGCCCGCAATCCGGCGGCGGCGCTGCTCTTTTTCTGGCCGCAACTCGAACGGCAGGTGCGCATCGAGGGTCCGGTTGCGATGCTCTCCGCGGATGATTCGGATGCCTATTTCGCGCGCCGGCCGCGCGGTCACCGGTTGAGCGCCTGGGCCTCAGAACAGAGCCGCGTCGTTGCGGATCGCGCGGCACTGGAAACGCGGATGGACGAAGCGGATCGCCGGTTCGCCGGCGTCGAGGTTCCGCGCCCGCCGTACTGGGGCGGCTATCGCGTGACCCCCGAGCGCATGGAGTTCTGGCAGGGCCGTCCCAATCGCGTTCACGACCGCCTCGCCTACCGTCGTTCGGGCGCGGCTTGGTTGCGCGAGCGGCTCGCGCCGTGACGCCCCGTTAGGGCACGGCCCGCAGCTTCCAGAGCAACGCCGCACCGGTTGCAAATTCGACGATGACGAGCGCGAATGCGACGCGCGGACCCGCCCCGGCATGGTGCGCATCGACCGCGGCAACGAGCGGTGCCGTAATCGCCGGTGCGACGATTTGGGGCAGCGCCGCGGCGAGGTTCCAGATGCCCATCGCGGCCGCCATCGCGCCGCGCGGCAACACGGCGTACGCGAGCGCCCAGTCAGCGGTGAAGAACGCACCCCACGCGCAGCCGGACGCGATCGCAGCGGCGAAGGCGACCGGCACGTTCGGAGCGAGCGCGAACGCGCCCACGGCCACGGCGATCGCCACGGCCGCGGCGCTGATCACGATGCGTTTGTCGTAGCGATCCGCCGCGCGGCCGGCGAGCAGTGCGCCGGGCGCGCCGGCCAGCGTGAAGGCGAGGAACAGCAGACCCGTGAGCGTGCGCGCGTCGGACACGCGCAGCGACTCGCGGACGAAGAAGAACAAGAAACCGAGGAGCGTGTAGAAACCGACGTTGATTGCGGCGCGCGAAAGGAGGATGGTCAACATATCGGGCGTCACGTGCAGCGCCACGCTGCGGGCTACCGTCGCCGGCAGGGTGCGCAGGTGCGCTAGTGCGACCCCGGCACCGCCGAGCAGTGCTGCGACGAGCGCCAGCGCGGCCAGGAACCCGTGCAGCGTCGCCGCGACGATCAGGCCGGTCACGCTGCCGGCGAACGACGACACGCTCATCCAGCTCGAGGCGCTCCCGCTCTGCTCCGCGCCGATCGCATCCGGAATCGCCGCTTGATACGGACCTCCCGCGACGTTCATGCCGATCTGCAAGGCGACGAACGCCGCGATCAGCGCGAGCAGTGACGGGGCGGCGAAGAACGCCGGCAGCGCGAGCGCCGCGACGGCGACGCCGCTGACATAAAACATCCGGCGATGCCCGCTCGCCGCGATGTGCCGATCGGACCAAAATCCGGTTACCACTTGCACGACCGCCGCGACCAGCGCGCCGCCGGCCGCGATCCATGCATACGCGCGCACGTCGTCCGCGCCCGCGAACTGCGTCACCCGGCTCTGCAGAAACACGCCGAGGATCGCGCTCCATACCGCTTGTATTCCAAACCAGAGCGCGCTGATGCGAGCGGGTCGCGCGGTCATCGTCGCGCGCACGCGTAGCGGTACTCAGCCAACGTGTCGACGTCGTAGCTCAAGCCGGGTCCGGAGTCGCGGATCGCCGCCGCGCGCACGCCCAGCACCCGGACGGCACGATGCTCCACGTCCGAGATCCGCAGCTGCCGGACGAGAAAACGCAGCAGGAGGGCGGGCCCGAGCAGGCGCGCCATTCCGATCGCACTCTTGCGCGCGTCGAAGAACCGCCCGGCGACCGCGCGCACCGGTGCCCGAGCGGCGCGGCCGATGAAGAAGACGCTGCCGCTAGCGAAGCGCTCGCCGCCCAGCGCCATGACGTGTGGAGGCGACCCCGGATACGCCGCTTCGTACACCGGCGCCGCCGCAAGCGGCATCGTCAGATCGTAGGAGGCACTCGACGCAAGGAACGCGCGTACTTCGAGCGCGGTAACGAAGGGAAGATCGCTCGCCGCAAAGAGCAGATCGTCATCGGGCCATGCATCGAGCGCGCGCGCCACGTTCGCCGCTCCGCCGGGTGTGGCCGGCACGAAGCGCACGCTCGCGGGTAGCCGCCGCCCGACGTCGGGATCGCCGATGAGCGCGATGTCCGCGATCCCGGCTCCGGCGATCGCATCGAGAACGACATCGAGCAGGACGCCCGTGCCGAAGGGTGCCAGCGCCTTGATCGGCGTGACGATCGCCGTCGCGAAGGCGCCCTCGACTCGGCCACCGGCCGTGATCACCGCGCGTAACATGTCGCGCGCGCCGTTCGGTGTACCAAGGCCGGAGCCTTGCGCCGTCACGAACGGGCCATCATGCGCGCCAGCATTTTCCTCGCCGGTGCAACCGGTGCGATCGGCCGCCGGCTCACGCCGCTATTGCTCGACGCCGGCTTCGCCGTCTACGGGTTGACGCGCGATCCCGCGAAGGCGCGCGAGCTCGAAGCGCGCGGCGTCCATGCGATCGTCGGCGACGTCTACGCTGCGGCGGCGCTGGCCGCAGCCGTGTCCTCAGCGCAGCCCGAGATCGTCGTGCACCAGCTTACCGATTTGCCGCAAGCACGCGAAGATCGGACCGACCCGAAGGCGCTCGAACGGAACGCGCGCGTTCGCGTCGAGGGCACAAAGCATCTCGTCGACGCCGCGTTGCAGTGCGGTGTGAAGCGCATCGTCGCGCAGAGCATCGCCTTCGCATACGCCGCCGGACCCGAACCGCATGCCGAGGCCGATCCGCTCGATGCGCAGACGCGCAGTTCGGTCATCACGCTCGAACGGCTCGTCCTCGAGTCGCCGCCGTTGAGCGGCACCGTGCTGCGCTTCGGTTCGCTCTACGGCCCCGGAACGTGGTATGGCGAGCCCACCGGTAACGTTCCCGTGCACGTCGATGCGGCGGCGCGGGCGACGATGCTCGCGATCGAGCACGGCGCCGCGGGCATATTCAACGTTGCCGAGGAACGCGGTTACGCAGATTCTGCCAAAGCGCGCGACGTTCTCGGCTGGGACCCCGACGTCCGGTTGCCGGCCTGACGCGCGTCACATGCCGGGCAGCGGCGCGCCGCCTTGGTCGCTGACCACGATGCCTTCGCCGTTGATGCCGTTCGGATTGTAGCGAATGACCACAACGCTGTCTTGCGTCAAACCGTGACCGTCACTATTGCGGAAGTCATAGAGGCCTGCAACCCCGGCGAAGTCGTGTAAGCCGTTGACGTAATCGCGGAACTGGACTGCCGTCATGCCGGTGCCGAACTTGCGCAGCGCGGCGATCGCGATGTGCGCGGGATCCCAGGTGAACACATGCGATGCCGTCGGCTTGATGCCGTTCGCGCCGAGCGCATCGTAGAACTCATCGATTGCCGCCTTCAGCGGATCGCCCGCTTTCCGGTCGCGTTTGAAGAAGCTCGCGCCGCCGATGATCATCTCGCTCTTGGGCATGAAGGTCTTGAAACGATCGAGCAGTACCGGGTTGAAGTTCGGACCGGTCGTGTCGATCGGCAGGCTCACGCCGGCGTCGAACAAACCGCGCAGGACGGTACCGAACGGCGCGCCGGTCGCATAGATGAGGAGCGCCTGCGCACCCGATGCTTTGATCTTCTCGACTTGCGGCGCGATGCTGATGTCGGTCGGCGTAAACGACTCGCGATCGACGACGCTGACGTTCTTGTTCTCGGGCAGCCCGAGCGCGAGGTCGGTCGTGCGCAGGTAATCTTGCCCCGAGGCATCGTTGGTCGTAACGAGGGCGAAGCGCGTCAAACCCTTCATGCGGAAATACCGCATCGCTGCGGCCGTGGTGTGTCGCGACGACACGCCCGCGGCGAAGACGAAGCTGCCTTTGTCCGGATAGATCACCGGCGTCGATGCGTAGAGCACCGGCCCGTTCTTGAAGAGCGGCACCATCGCTTGGGTTGTGCCGGCAAGCGACGAACCGAGCATGAGCGGCGGATGCGTCGCGAGGACGGTCGTCGCCAGTTGCACCGCGACTTGCGGGCTCGACTGGTCGTCGAGGACGGCGAAGTGAACGGGCGTCCCGTTGATTCCACCCTGACGGTTGACGACGGATTCGTACACGCGCAGCGCCGCCGCTTCGTCCGTGCCGATCGATGCCGCGCCGCCGGTGAGCGAGAGGACGGCACTAATCGTAACGGGCGGAGCTTGGGCCGCGAGCGGCGGCGTGACGAGCGTTGCTACGGTCAGGATCGCCGCGACCGTGCGCGCAGCCCGGGCGAATACGTTCATGCTTCCACCTTCCAGCCGAGGGTGGCGCGCCTTTGACGGAATCTTCCGGCCGACCTCTGATCCGCCGCAGGGCAATTTCAAGCGCTACCCAAGTGTACGACGCCCGAGATTTCCGCCGTTCTCTGCCGTTCTCTAGAGAGGGTCCGTCCATGTTTGTGCGCCGACTTGCTTCCATTGGGATAGCCGTGGCGATGTGTCTCGTCCCCGCGCTAGCCGCGTCCGCCGCCGATCCGTACGACATCGACGTCGTGCTTCCCATCACCGGAACGTTTGCGTTCGTTGGGACCACCCACCAACACGAACTCCAAGTGCTCGAGGGGATCGTGAACAAGCAGGGCGGCATCCAGGGCCGGCCGGTGCACTTCATCTTTCACGACGATACGAGCAATCCCGAGGTCTCGCTTCAGATCCATCAGGCGATCCTTGCAAAGCATCCGGCAGTCGTCTTTGGTTCCTCGCTCGGTGCGCTCTGTCAAGCGACGACCCCGCTGTATCTCAATAACGGGCCGGTCAACTATTGTTTCTCGCCCGTCATTCCCACGACGAAGGGCAGCTACGTGTTCTCGGGCAGCGTGGGCGGACGCGATCTCATCTTAGCGACGATCCGATACTTCCACGGCAAAGGTTGGAAGCGCATCGCGACGCTCAATACCACCGACGCGTCCGGCCAGATCGGCGACCGCGACATCGCGTTTGTGCTCGGCCTGCCGGAATTCAAAGACATGACGATGCTCGCGACCGAGCACTTCAGCGCGGCCGATACCAGTGTCGCAGCGCAAGTCTCGAAGATCAAGGCGCTCAACCCGCAGGCAATCATCGTTTGGGCACCCGGTACCGCACTGGGCACGGCGCTGCACGCGATCTCCGACGTCGGCCTCGACGTTCCGATCGCAACGACCAGCGCGAACATGATCATCGCGCAGATGAAGTCCTACGCGTCCTTCATTCCGAAGGAACTCCTCTTCCAAGGTGTCGGGTACGTCGCCGGCGCGGCGCACAAAGACTCACCGGCGATGGCAATGTACGCGGCCGGAATGAAGGACAACAATATGCCGCAAGACTTCCAGACCGGCATGGCCTGGGATCCGGCGATGATCGTCATCGACGCGCTGCGCAAGATCGGTCCGAACGCGACCGCCGAGCAGTTGCACGCATATATCGAGGGCTTGCACGGCTACACCGGCATCACCGGCACCTACGATTTCCGTGACGGCAGCCAGCGTGGTGTCGGCGTGGATTCCGCGCTCATCATGCGTTGGGATCCCGATAAGGCGGACTTCGTGAGCGTCAGTAAGGCCGGCGGGGCGCCGATGTAAAAGAGGAGCCCGAGCAGGAGCCGCGCCCCCGGGCCAAGCGAGCGCCCGTGGGGCGGGGAACCCTGATTCGGTCGCCCAATCTACGCTGGAATGTCCCGGCGTTCAATTCTCGTCATCGGCTCTGGTCCGATCGTCATCGGTCAAGCCGCCGAGTTTGACTACGCCGGTGTTCAGGCGTGCCGTGCGTTGCGCGAGGAAGGCCACCGGGTCGTCCTCGTCAACTCGAACCCTGCGACGATCATGACCGACCCCGAGGTCGCGGACGCCGTGTACCTCGAGCCGCTGACGGTCAAGTCGATCGAGGCGATCATCGCACGCGAACGGCCGGATGCGTTGCTGCCGACGCTCGGCGGACAGACCGGCCTCAACATGGCGGTCGAACTTGCCGCCGCCGGCGTGCTCGAGCGCTATTCCGTCGAACTGCTGGGCACGCCGCTCGACACGATTCAGCTCGCCGAAGACCGCGAGCGTTTCAAGAGCAAGATGATCGAGATCGGCGAACCGGTGCCGCCGAGCATCGTCGTCACCGACATCGAGGCCGGGGTGGCATTTGCCGCTGAACACGACTACCCCCTGATCGTCCGTCCGGCCTACACGCTCGGCGGAACCGGCGGCGGTCTCGTGTATAGCGAAGCCGAGTTGCGCACGACCCTTGCAACCGGTCTCGCGGCTTCGATCATCAATCAAGCGCTGGTCGAGACGTCGCTGCTCGGCTGGAAAGAGATCGAGTACGAAGTCCTCCGCGATCGCGCGAACAACTGCATCGTCGTCTGCAACATGGAGAACATCGATCCCGTCGGCGTGCACACCGGTGACTCGATCGTCGTCGCCCCGTCGCAAACGCTCAGCGACCTCGATTATCAGATGCTGCGCACGGCGAGCATCAACGTCATTCGCGCCCTCAACGTACAGGGCGGCTGCAATATTCAGTTCGCGCTGCACCCCGACCGGCGCGAATACCAGATCATCGAGGTCAACCCGCGCGTCTCGCGCTCGTCGGCGCTGGCCTCAAAAGCGACCGGCTATCCGATCGCGAAGATCGCGACGAAAATAGCGCTCGGTTACACGCTCGATGAGATTCCCAATCCGGTTACCGGGATCACCAAGGCGGCCTACGAACCGACGCTCGACTACTGCGTGGTGAAGTTTCCGCGTTGGCCCTTCGATAAGTTTCCGCTGGCCGATTTTCGCCTAGGAACCCAGATGAAGTCGACCGGCGAGGCGATGGGCATCGGTCGCAGTTTCGCCGCCGCACTGATGAAGGCGATCCGCGGGCTCGATCTCAAGTTCGAAACGCTGACCGGCGGGGCGTTCGCCGACTGGAGCGATGAGGAACTTTGGCGCGCCGTCGACGAGCCGACGCACGATCGCCTCTTCGCCATCTGCGAATTGCTGCGGCGCGACCGCAGCATCGATGACATCCACGCGCGCTCGGCGATCGATCGCTTCTGGTTGTGGGAACTCGAGGAGCTGGTACAACTCGAGAACGAGCTGCGCAAGTTCAAGAGCAAACCCGGTCAACCGATGATGTATCCGCCGCCGGCGTTGATCAAGCTCGCGATCGTGGCGGGCTACTCGACGCGCGGGATCAACTCGCTCTTCGGCGGAGAGTTCAAGAGCGTCAACGACCGCGGGCAATTCCGCATGGTCGATACCGCTGCCGCCGAGTTCCCGGCGCGTTCGCCGTACTACTATCTCTCGCGCGGCGAGACCGACGAGATGCGCAGGCCGCCGAAGTCAGCAGTCGTCGTGGTCGGCAGCGGTCCGATTCGCATCGGCCAGGGGATCGAGTTCGATTACTCGTGCGTGCATGCGGCCTGGGCGCTGCGCGACGCGGGCCGCTCGGCGGTCGTCGTCAACAACAATCCCGAGACCGTGTCGACGGACTTCGACATCTCCGACATCCTGGTGTTCGAGCCGCCCGGTCCGGACGAAGTCGAATCGGCGTATCGCAGTACCGGCGCCGAGGGCGTGATGCTCGCGTTCGGCGGGCAGACGGCGATCAATCTGGCCGACGAACTCGCGCGGCGCGGCGTGAAGATCATCGGGAGCGATCAGCGCTCGCTCGACCTGGCGGAAGATCGTGAGAAGTTCGAGGGCGTGCTCGAACGTCTCGGCGTGGCGCGCCCGCAGGGCCGGGCCGCAAAGACGTTCCGCGAAGCGCGCGTCATCGCGCGCGAGCTCGGCTTCCCCGTGATCGTGCGACCGTCGTACGTCCTGGGCGGGCGCGGAATGGAGATCGTCCACAACGAGGCCCAACTCGCGGGGTATGTCGAGAGCGCGCCGCCGATCACACCGGGAGCGCCGTTGCTCGTCGATAAGTATTTGCGCGGCCTCGAAGTCGAGGTCGATGCGGCCTTCGACGGTGAGGACATTCTCATCCCCGGGATCTTCGAGCACGTCGAACGTGCCGGCGTCCATTCCGGTGACTCGATCTCGGTCTTCCCGACGCAAACCGTCAGCGCCGATATGGAAACGCGCATTTGCGAGGTCACGCAGGCAATCGCGCGCGAACTGGGCATTCGCGGCCTGATCAACATTCAGTTCGTCATTCACGCCGGTGCGCTCTACATTCTAGAAGCGAACCCGCGGGCCAGCCGGACGGTACCGATTATCTCGAAGGCGACCGGGATCAACCTCGTCGCCGCCGCCACGCGGATTGCGCTCGGCGAGAAGCTGTGCGACATGCCGTGGGGCACCGGTCTGCGCCCGCGTCCCGCGTACACCGTCGTCAAAGTACCGGTGTTTTCGTTTGCCAAGATGCGCGGCGTCGAAACGATTCTCGGACCGGAGATGAAGTCGACCGGCGAGGTGCTCGGCATCGACGAGACCTACGCCGGTGCACTGCTCAAGGGTTTCCTTGGTGCCGGGATCCGCTTGCCGAGCGAAGGCGGTCGCGTCCTCGTCTCGATCTCCGATGAGGAAAAGCCGGAGGCGGTCGACGTGTTGCGCCGGTTCGTCGAACTCGGGTTCACGCTCGTCGCGACGAGCGGCACGCACGATTTACTCCAGCGGCACGGCATCGCCGCCGAAACGATCAACGCCATCGCCGACGGCTCGCCGAACGTGCTCGACGCGATCTCGAAACGAACCGTCGACTTGGTCATCAATAATGCCGGCGGTGCGCGGCGGGATTCGACCGACAATTTCCGCATCCGCCGGGCGGCGGTCGAAGCGTCGATCGCGTGCTTGACCAGTCTCGACACGGCCGCGGCGCTCGCGACGGCGTTAGCGTCGGATCCCGGACCGCCGCGTTCGCTGCAGGAGTACCAAGCGCTACACCGCGAGACGATCGCCGCGACCTAGACCGCAGGCGCGGCGTAGAGTGAAGGGGTAGCTGAAGGTATGGAACCAACGGAAGATGCGGCCGAACCGTACGCGTTTGTGTTGGGCGGCAACGCCAACACGCTCGCCTTTACCTCGAGCCTCGTCCCGGACAATCGTCAGATCACCGCCTGGCTCGTGCCGTTGGCATGGACGCCGATCGGCGTCGTGCTGGGCGAGAATTGGCAGCGGGTGAACATCGCCGCCGACAACCTCGCATCGTGGGGCGACACGACGTTTGCGCCGGACGACGAGCGCGCGTTTGTGTCATCGGTGCGCGATCTGGAGATGCTCGCCCGCATCGGGTGGAGCGCGCCCGTACCGGCGGAACTGAACGAAGGCACGCTCGTCAATCCCGACGACTTGCCCGAAGATCTGCTCGAAGCGTTCGCCCATCCGGCCGAAACGCTCATTCAGTGCGCGATTTGCCGCCGTTCGTGCGTCCGCGACGACTTCGTGTGGAACGAACGCCGTCTCTGCGCGTGGGACTATCACGCGACCGTGTTCGGGAAGCGCGGGCCGTGGCACGCCGAGCCCTACGAAGAGCGGCACTTCGCTACGTTGCCGTCGTGCAAGTACGTCGCGCATCCGTTGCTCGAGGATGTCGGCGTCGATGCGATTCTCGCGATCGACGGCATCGACGTCGCGCTGGCTCAGCGCATCATCAACGAGGTGATTGCGGACGATCCGACGCGCGCGCACCTCGCGGTGCAAACGGCCGGCGGATTTACCGTCTTGCGCGAGCGCAATACCACGGGGGTTGAATCCTGACCGACCGCGCGATCGGCCGCCTGCGAACGCTCTTCCTCGTCTGCTTCACGCTGCTGGCGTTGCGCCAGCTGCAGATCGCACTGTTCGACGCGCCGCGACTCGACGCCGACACGCGTAATCCGCGGCGCGCCGACATCGCGAGCGGCCGCGGAGCGATCGTCGCGAGCGACGGAACGCCGCTCGCGTTCACGCGCAATGGCCGGCGCGTCTACCCCCTCGGCAGCATCACGGCGCACGTGATCGGCTACGCCTCGCCGCGTTACGGTACGGCCGGCCTCGAGGATGCCTTCGATCGCGTGCTCACCGCGCAGACGGCCGACGCCGGCGTGTGGCCGGAGATCGCGAGTCTGTTGTCCGGCGGCCGCACCGCGCCGCGCGGCGCCGAGATCGTGACCACGCTCGACCTCGACGTTCAACGCGCCCTCGCTGCGGCGCTCGGGCAGCGGGCGCGCGCTGCGGGGGTCGTCATGGATCCGCGCAGCGGAGCCGTTCTCGCACTGGCTGCGACTCCGGCCTTCGATCCCAACACGCTCGAACGCAACTGGGCGGCGCTCGTCGCCGACCCGGCGTCGCCGCTGTTGGATCGCAGCACGTCCGGACTCTATCCGCCCGGCTCGACCTTCAAGATCGTCACGGCAAGCGATGCGCTGACAGCGGGCCTCGTGACGCCGGCGACGACCTTCGTCGACACGGGCGGTCTGAGGGTCGGCAGCTTCACCGTGCGCAACGATCAGAACGAGGTGACGGGAACGCAGAACCTCACCGGGGCGTTCGCGCTCTCGAGCAACGTTGACTTCGCGGGGATCGCGCTCAAGATCGGCGCCGATCTCTGGTTCGAGGATGCCGCCCGGTGGGGATTCGGGCAAGCAGTGAACTTCGATCTGCCGGTCGCGCGCGACCGGCTGCCGGCACGGGATGAGGTGAGCCCCTCGGTGCTGGCCCAACTGGGCTTCGGTCAAGCTTCGTTGCTCGTCACGCCGCTCCGGATGGCCCTGGTCGCGGCGACGATTGCCGACGGCGGGCGCACGCCGCGGCCGTACGTCGTGCGCAGCATCGCCGGGAGCGAAACGCACCTTGCGACGCAGCCGGAGCAACTCGCGGCGCCGTTGGACGCCGACACCGCGCACGAAGTGCGCGACCTCATGATCGCGGTCGTGCAGCGCGGGACCGGAACCGGGGCCGCCCTGCCCGGCGTCACGGTGGCGGGCAAGACCGGCACGGCGACCAACCCGCACGGGCCCGCGCACGCGTGGTTCGTCGCGTTCGCCCCGGCGCAAGCGCCGCGCGTGGTGGTCGCGGTAATCGTGGAGAACGCCGGATACGGCGCGGCGGTCGCGGTGCCGATCGTGCGGGACGTCCTACGGGTCGCGCTTGCTCGAACGCGAACGTAACGTAGGTTGGAACTCGAACACGTCTTCAACGGCCGCTATCGCGTCGACACCCGCTTGGGTACCGGCGGGATGGCGATCGTGTATTGCGGGACCGATCTGTTGCTGCGCCGGCGCGTCGCGATCAAGGTGCTGCGCGATCAATTCTCCGCCGACGACGATTTCATCAAGCGTTTTTCGTACGAGGCGCAAGCTGCCGCGCGCCTCTCGCATCCCAACGTCGTCAACGTCTACGATTTCGGACACGAAGGCGACGCCTACTTCATCGTGATGGAACTGGTCGAAGGCGAAACGCTCGCGGCGATGTTGCACGGCGAACGACGCATCCCGGAATCCGTCGCGATCGACTACGCGACGCAGATCGCGGCGGGGCTCGCGTTCGCACACCGGCAAGGTCTCTTACACCGCGACGTGAAGCCGGCGAACATTCTGGTCACGGGCGATGACGTCGTCAAGCTCGGCGACTTCGGCATCGCCCGCGCCGTCGCGGAGAACGCCATCGGCGTCACGCAGCCCGGCATGGTGATGGGCAGCGTCGCGTACGTTTCGCCGGAGCAAGCGCAAGGCCGCGAGTTGGATGCCCGTTCCGACTTGTATTCGCTCGGCGTCGTACTCTATCAGATGGTGACGGGGCGCATTCCGTTCAACGGCGAGACGCCGGTCGCCGTCGCGCTCAAACACGTCTCCGAACCCGCACCGCAGCTCGACCCCGCGCGCGACGGCGTGAGCCCGGCGCTCGCATCCATCATCGCAACCCTGCTGCAGAAGAACCCCGAAGACCGGTTTGCCTCCGCGACCGAGTTGAGTCGCGCGCTGCGCGAAGCGCGGGAACAGCCGGCACTGAGCCTCAGCGCGGGCGCGCGCGTCAGCGGCGATGCCCCGACCTCGCGCTTTCATAGCGTCGGCCCGCCGGCACCGCCGCCGCGCGCATCGGCTTCTCCGGACCGGCCCGCCAGCAACGGCGTCGCGACGCTCGATGAACCGATGCCGCCGGCCTTCGATCGGCGCTGGATCCCGTTCTTCGCCCTGATGCTCGTGGTGGCGAGCGTCGTCGGTTACCTCGGCGCGCGCGCGATCGGCCCGCGCAAGGATATCGCGGTCGCGAGCTTCATCGACCGCAGTTCGATGCAAGCGCAGCAATCAATCGTCGCCGCCGGCTTGCGTCCCGACGTCCGGCCCGAGGCGAGCGAGACGGTGCCCCTCGATCGCGTGATTCGCCAGGACCCGCCCGCCGGCGCGATGACGTCGCGCGGTGACGCGGTCACGCTCTTCGTGTCGAGCGGTGCGCCGCTGGTAGCGATCCCCAACGTCAAGGGCTTTACGGCCTCGGATGCGCAGCACATGCTCGCGGACGCCAAATTCAAGACGAAGATCGTGGGGCGTTTCGATGCGACGGCTGCCAAGGACACCGTGCTCGACGCGAGTCCCGCGGTCGGCAGCAACGCCGGCGAGGGCAGCACGATCACGCTGACGGTTTCGCAGGGCCGCGAGCCGGTGCGCGTTCCGCAACTGGTCGGCGCGTCGGTCGACACCGCGCGCGCGGCGCTGGCGAAGATCGGGCTCAAGCTCAACGTCGATCAGCAAACCGCGAGCGACTTGATCCCCAACGGAACGATCATCTCGCAAGCGCAAAGCGGCGGCAGCATGATCGATCCAGCCGCGACCGTCGGCGTCACCGTCAGCACCGGCCCCGTGCTGGTTACCGTTCCGGACGTCGGCACAAAGTCGCCGGCAGATGCGGTCGCCGCACTGCAAGCCGCCGGTTTCACGCCCCGCATGCAATATATCGTCGATGCGACCAACGCCGGCGGCGATGTGTCGGCGCAAGATCCCGCCGCCAACAGCACGGCCCCGCGCCGCTCGACCGTCACGATCAGCGTCTCCGTTCCCGGAACCGTTCCCGACGTGACGAACATGTCGCTCGATGATGCCAAGCGCGCGATCGTCGCCAGCGGCTACACCGTCGGCAACGTAGCCGTAACGCAAGACGGCGGCGATAGCAAGGTCGCGCGCACGGAGCCCGAAGCGAACGCGTCGCTGCGCCCGGGCGAAGCGGTGACGATCTATTATCACGGAACGGCCGCTCACTGATGCGCGTTCTCGGCGTCGATCCGGGATTGCGCACCACGGGCTATGGCGTCGTCGATGCCGTAGGCGGGACGTTCCGGTTGATCGAAGGCGGCGTGTTGCGTCCGAAGACCACGCTGCCGCTCGAGGCGCGCCTGGCGCAGTTGCATGCCGCGATGCTCGAGGTCGTGCGCGCGACGCGACCGGACTGCATGGTGGTGGAGGAACTCTGGTCCGCACCGAAACATCCGCCGACGGCGGTGCTGATGGGCCACGCGCGCGGCGTAATTGCCCTCGCCGCCGGTCTGTGCGAGGTCACCTTCGAAGAACTCTCG
>Ga0182015_10003589_pt1 | contig 17278 bp, 17 predicted proteins | sample 712P3MmetaG_FD_120478 | JGI IMG/M metagenome (GOLD analysis project Ga0182015, IMG submission 120478) | Permafrost microbial communities from Stordalen Mire, Sweden - 712P3M metaG | ecosystem: Environmental > Terrestrial > Soil > Wetlands > Permafrost | place: Sweden: Stordalen | collected... | reverse complement strand
TGCGTGTCGGTCTCGGACTCCCGCGCGACCCGGAGCACGACCTCGCCCTTCTCGGTGAACTTGATGGCATTCCCGAGGAGGTTCGTGATCACCTGCCTCAGGCGGCCCGGGTCGCCCCTGAGCCGGCGCGGGAGGTCGGCGGGGAGGTCGCAGGCGAGCTCGATGCTCTTGAACCGCGCCCGCTCGGCGAACATGTCCAGCGCGCCCTCGACCGTCTCGACCAGGTCGAAGTCCAGGGTCTCGAAGGCCAGCTTCCCCGCCTCGATCTTCGAGAAGTCGAGGATGTCGTTGATTATCGTCAGGAGCGAATCGGCCGAGTTGCGGATCGTCTCCGCGAACTCGCGCTGGATCGGGGCGAGCTCCGTGTCGAGGAGGAGGCCGGTCATCCCGATGACGCCGTTCATCGGCGTCCGGATCTCGTGGCTCATGTTGGCTAGGAACTCGCTCTTGATCCGCGACGACTCGAGCGCCTGGTCCCTCGCACGCGAGAGCTCGACCTCCGTCTCCTTCAGGGCCGTGATGTCGACCACGACGCCGACGAGGTTCCACCTCTCGGGGCCCAGCCGGTCGATCGAGACGTGCTCGCTGAGCCTGAAGGTCCTTCCCCCGACCACGGCGGTGAATTCCTGGTCGTAGTCGTTGCGCCCCTCGACCATGGCCCGCCTCGCCGACTTGTTGATCTCGTCCATCTCCGGGACGATGGAGGAGTTCCAGAGCTCCGTCTGGCCGACCGCCGCATCCCGCCCGAAGATCCTCCTGAAGAGGACCGACTGGGGGATGAACATCTTCCAGTCCTGCGTCTTGGCCGGGTCGCCGGTGACGAACGCCTGCCAGAGGAGGCAGTCGGCGCCCCGGAGGATCTTCTCGATCTGGCCCTCCGTCAGCTTCCTTGCCTCCTCGGCGTCATGGCGGATCGTGACGTCGACAACGACGCCCGCCAGGTTCCACTCGTCCGGGCCCGTCGGCCTGATCAGGACCTCCTCGCTCAGCCAGTGCACGCCGTCGGCGCCGACGACGCGGAATTCCTGCTGGTACCCCGGAAGCCCGTCGTCCAGCGCCTTCGCCGACACGAGCTTCGTCCGCTCGTTGTCCGGGGCTTGGTCGTCGGCCCAGAGTCCGCCCTGGTGGCGCTCAGCCGCAAGCCGGTAGATCGAGTTATCGTGGAGGTTCGGCGGGGTGCGGATCTTCCAGTTGTAGATCCCATTCTCGCGCGTCACCCGCCCCCACCAGAGCAGGATGTTGGATCGGTCGAGCGTGTCCAGGAGGAGCTGGTAGCTCTCATACCCGTCGGCGGATTCCCCGGCGACGGGGGACTTGGCCCCCCCTTTCCTGCGGAAATAGAGCGCGGCCGCGACCCACCCGCACACGAGGAATGCGGCAGCCAGCAACGCTGTCGGTGCTGTCTCAAGCGCGAGAGGCATGCTGGATTGGAGTTCTAGGCAGACGTCGAACAAGGCCCTGGGGTGGGAGGCCGATGCCGGCTGAAGGGTCTGGACCTTCCGCGGCCAGCAAATCCCTGGGGTGTCCCCCTGTCAACTTCGTAGGGCGCCGCGCTTTACGGTAGGGGGCCCCCCTCAGGTCAGCACCTCGTGGACCGCCTGAAGAAGCGAGCGGGGCGTGTAGGGCTTGCTGAGGACAAAGATCACCTTCCCGCCCTTTGTCTGGGGCGCCAGCGTGTCGCGGCTGTAGCCGGTCGTTAGGATGAGCTTCAGTCCGGGCTTCTCGCCCTGCAGCTTCTCCCCCAGCTGCGGCCCCGAGAGCTCTCCCGGGAGGACGACGTCGGTCAGGAGCAGGTCGATCCGCGCCGAATGCCACTTCCAGACTTCGATCGCGGCCTCTGCGGACTTTGCCTGCAGGAGGGCGTAGCCGTCCTGCTGCAGGACCGCTGCGGCGAACTCGCGCACGTTGGCCTCGTCCTCGACCAGCAGGATGGTCCCCTTCCCGATCTTGTGCTCGCGCCCCGGGTCCGCGTCATGGCGGGACGCGACCTCGGCCCGCGTGAGCGGCAGGAATATCCTGAAGACGGTCCCGGCGCCCGGCTCCGACTCGACGTCGATCCAGCCGTCATGGCGCCTCACGATGTCCTTGGCGGTCGCGAGGCCGAGCCCCGTCCCGCGGCCCTCGTCCTTGGTGGTGAAGAAGGGCTCGAATATCCTGGGCAGGATTGACGCGGGGATTCCGCAGCCGGTGTCCCGCATCGAGATGAAGGCATAGTCCCCGGACTTCACCTGGATCCCCTGCTGCGGCCTGCTCCCGCGGGCCTGCATCCCGACCTTGATGCTGAGGCGCCCCCCCTTCGGCATGGCATCGCGCGCGTTCACCGCGAGGTTCATGAGGACCTGCTCCATCATCCCGATGTCCGCGCTCACCCGCAGCGAATCCAGCGCGGGCTCGAAATCGACGGCGATCGTCTCCCCGAGGAGGCGCCGGAGCATGCCCGACATGACCTCGACCTCGGTGTTCAGGTCGATGACCTCGCGCTTCGGCGTCCGCTTCCTGCTGAAGAGCAGAAGCTGGCGCACGAGGCCGGTGGCCTGCCTGCTCGCGGTGAAGACCCGCTTCAGGGCCTCGAGCGAGGCCGGGGGCAGGCCCTCCTTGTCGAGCAACATGCTCACGTAGCCCGAGATGATCGTGAGGAGGTTGTTGAAGTCGTGGGCGATCCCGCCGGCCAGCTTGCCGACGAGCTCCATCTTCTGCGCCTGAAGGAGGTCCGACTCCAGCCGCTTGCGCTCCGTGATGTCCGAGGCGACCCCGACCATCCGGACGGGGCCGCCCGCCTTGTCGGCCACGGGGAAGCCGCGGTCATGGATCCAGCGCACTGACGCATCCGGGCGACGGATACGATACTCGACCTCAAAGGCGGTCGCCTTGGCGAGCTTGATGCGCGCCTCCGAAAGGGCGTCCAGGTCCTCGTCCAGGCCGGCCTCGGGCCAGGTCCCCTTCGCCGAGAAGAGCTTGTCTGGGGTCTGCCCCCAGATGCCCTCGTAGGCCGGGCTGACGTACAGGACCTTGCCCGTCTCGGAGGCGCAGACCCAGAACACGTCACGGATGTTCTCGGCCATCTGACGGAACATGTCCTCGGCCTCCAGGTTGTGGTGGGGGGCCACCTGGGCCTTCGTGGCCTGGAGGATCGCGGCGGGCAGGCGCTCCAGCCGGTCCTTGTGGACGAAGTCGCTCGCGCCGTGCCTCAGGCACTCGGCCGCCCGGTCCTCGCCGATCGAGTCCGAGACGATGATGTACGGGATCCCGGGCAGCCGCAGGAGCGCCGACTCGAGGCTGGCCATCCCGTCGTATCCGGGGACGCAGTGGTCGGCCAGGACAAGGTCGAAGTTCCCGCGCTTCAGGGCGGCCTCGAACTCGGCGCGGTTCGCCGCCCGCTCGAACTTAAGGTTCAGGCCCGTCGATCCGGCCTGTCGCCGCACAAGCTCATGGTCCTCGGGATCGGCCTCAAGGTTGAGGACTCGGAGGGGGTCACGGTTCATGCAGGGTTCAGGCTCGTCTGAGACGCCGTTCAGGAGGACGCGCCGGTGTGAGGAGGGTAGGTTTGCGCCCGGGGGCTACGCAAGAGTTTCCGGTCGGCCCGGGCCCGCGCCGGGGGCCATTTTGTGCTGCCCCTCCCGAGCCTTGGGCCACACCCTCTTCCCATGGAAAAACGCCCCTTCTCGGAGCTTGGAGTGTCGCCGGAAATCCTGAAGGCCGTGGACAAGCTCGGGTACGAGGAGGCGTCGCCGATCCAGACTGCTGTCATCCCCGCGGTCATGCAGGGCAGGGACGTGGTGGGCATGTCGGCGACGGGCTCAGGCAAGACCGCCGCGTTCGCGATCCCGGCCATCGAGATGGCGAAGGCCTCCCTGCACAAGGTGCAGTGCCTGATACTGTGCCCGACCCGCGAGCTGGCGGTGCAGGTGGCCGAGGAGACGGGCAAGCTCCTCCTCTTCAAGCGCGGCCTCCACGTGGTGCCGATCTACGGCGGGCAGTCCTACGAGAGGCAGTTCCGGGCGCTGGCCGCCGGCGTGCAGATCGTGATCGGGACGCCGGGACGCGTGATGGACCACATGGAGCGCGGCACCCTCAAGCTGGACGCGCTTCGCCTCGTCGTCCTGGACGAGGCCGACCGGATGCTGGACATGGGCTTCCGCGACGACATCGAGCACATCCTGAAGGCGGTCCCCCCCGAGCGGCAGCTCCTCTTCTTCTCGGCGACGATACCCCGGGCGATCCAGGACCTGATCAGCAAGTACTCCCGCGACCCTGCCTGGATCAAGATCGAGTCGCACGCCCAGAACGCCCCCCAGGTCGACCAGGTGTACTACGAAGTCGACCGGCGCTCGAAGCTCGAGGTCCTGACCCGCCTCATCGACCTGAACGACTTCCGCTACGGCCTCATCTTTTGCAGCACGAAGGTCATGGTGGACGAGTTGGACGAGCAGCTTCACGCGCGCGGCTACGCCACGGACCGCCTTCACGGGGACCTGAGCCAGATGCAGCGCAACCGGGTGATGGAGAAGTTCCGCAGGAGGGCGTTCGAGTTCCTGGTGGCGACCGACGTCGCGGCGCGCGGGCTGGACGTCGACGACCTTGAGGTGGTCTTCAACTTCGACCTCCCGAATGACGCCGAGGACTACACACACCGGATCGGCCGGACCGCGAGGGCCGGGAAGTCCGGAAGGGCGGTGACCTTCGTGTCTGGCCGCGAGATCTACAAGCTCCAGAGCATGGTCCGCTTCGCCAACCTCAAGATACGCCGTGAAAGCGTCCCGTCGCTGGATCAGGTGGACGAGGCCCGCGCGAGCGTCTTCTTCGAGAAGCTGCGCAGCGTGCTGGACGCGGGCCAGTTCGAGAAGCACGACCGGATGATCGACCGGCTCCTCGACCAGGGCTACGCGAGCACCGACATCTCCTCGGCCCTCATCCAGATGCTGAAGGGGGGCACGCCGCCCAAGGCGGCGGCCGCCGAGGCGCCCCCCGCCCCGCAGCCGCGCGCAGCCGAGGCCCCTTCGGACGCGGATCCGGCGCCCAGCGAGGCGAAGTTGGCCGCCCGCACCGGCAAGGAGCCCGGCATGACCACTCTCTTCTTCAACACGGGCCGCAAGCACCTGGTGACGACCGCGGAGATCGTCGGAAAGGTCACGGGGGTGACGCGCCTTCCCGCCCAGGTGATCGGCGCGATAGACATCCACCAGAGGCACGCCCTCGTGGACGTTGCGAGCGAGCACGCGGACCTGGTCCTCGGCAAGCTGACCGGGATCCGGATCCGCGGCCACGCCCTGAAGGTGAGCCACGCGACGACCGAGGAGAAGGAGCGGGAATGACCCGCGCATATATTCCACCCTGGCGGAGGAACCGCAGGCGGCTTTGAATTGTCCCACTGACAGAACAAGAGAAACAGCGTTAACCCACCACCGGAGCACCCAACCCATGGCGAAGATATTCCTAGCACTATTCCTCGTGATATTCGGCCTCAACCTCCTCTTTGGTCTCAACATCCCGATATGGGTCACCGGTGTCCTCGCCCTGGTCTCGGGCATCATGCTGTTCATGGAATATTTCAGCGTCCGGGTGGACCGGAAGTAATCCATGGGCCCGCCGGCGCGGCGGCCATTTGACTTGGAGGCGGGTTCCGGGCGACAATGAGCCACATGAACTGCTCCTCGATGCTGCGCCCCGCGTTGACCATTGCAGCCCTGGGCTGCCTCCAGGCCCGCGCCTGCGCCGCCGACCTTCTCCTGGTGGCCAACAAGGGCGACGACACCCTCTCGATCGTCGATCCCGTCCTCGGGGTCCAGCTTGACGCGGTCCAGGAGGACGGGAGGACCGGCCACGAGGTCGCCGTCTCCCCGGACGGGAGGCGCGCCTACGTCCCGATCTACGGGAGCGCCGGGGTCGGCCAGCCGGGAACCAACGGGCACATGATCCGGGTGATCGACATCGATAAGCGCTCGATCGTCGGAACAATCGACTTCGGCAAGGGGGTTCGCCCTCACCGGCCGGTGTTCGGGCCCAAGAACGGGCTTCTCTACGTGACCACGGAGCTCAACGAGGCCGTCACGATCATAGACCCCGACACGCTGAAGATCATCGGATCGGTGCCGACCGGCGAGGCCCAGTCCCACATGCTGGCGATCTCGAGTGACGGCAGCAAGGGCTACACGGCGAACGTCAAGCCAGGGTCGGTGTCGGTCCTCGACCTGAACGCGCGCACGCTGACAGCCACGATCCCCATTGCGCCGGTCGTGCAGCGCATCTCGATCTCGACGGACGACAGGTGGGTGTTCACGGCGGACGAGACCAAGCTGCGCCTTGTCGTCATCGACACCGCGACAAATGCGATCAGCGCCTCCATTCCGCTCCCGGGGCTTGGATTCGGGACGGCCCCGACCCCCGGCGGCAAATGGCTGCTGGTTGCGCTCCCGGCCATCCAGATGGTTGGCGTCGTCGACCTGTCCACGATGAAGGTCGTCCGCAAAATCGACGTCCCGAAGGCGCCCCAGGAGATCCTCGTGCGCCCGGACGGCGCCGTTGCCTACGTCTCGTGCGACGCGAGCAAGCAGGTCGCCGTCATCGACCTCGCGGACTGGAAAGTGACGAAGCTGATCGACGTCGGCCCGGTCGCGGACGGGCTTGCCTGGGCGGCGCCTCGCTGAGCCGGATCCCCTTCACCGTCGGCCGGCGCTACCGCGGGGCGAATTGCCTCGAGAAGATCAGGCCGCACTTGCGCGCCATCGAGAAATCCTTCGCGGTCAGCCCGCCCTCGGAGTGCGTGCTCAGCGCGAGCGTCACCTTGTTCCAGCGGATGTTGACGTCCGGGTGGTGGTCGCTCGCCTCCGCGGCCGCCGCGACGCGGCCGACGAATTCGATGCCGTCCATGAAGCGCTTGAACTGGAACGTCCGCCGGATCGTGAGCGCCCGCCTGCCCCAGCCGGGGAGGGCCTTCAGCCTGCGGTCTGCATCAGTCAATGTGAGTTTGGTCATAATTTAGTGGTTCAGGACATGGTCGGCCGCCAGGACCAGGAACACGTAGTCCGACGTCGGGTATCCCAGGCAGTACTCTCCCTGCTGCCAGAGGAACGGCCACTCGAGCAGCTCGGGGAAGTCCGGCCTGATGAGGGCGGTGCCCGACGTGACGCCGCCGGGGATGTAGGACCAGTCGGCGCGGTTCATGCCATACGCCGGTATCATCGAGTGGGCGCCGACGCCCGACACGAATGAGGCGGTGTTCGGGCCCGGGTGGCAGCCCAGGATGAAGTCGAGTGCGCGGAGCATGTACGTCGCCGGGAAGATGTCCGGGGCGCCCGCGTGCAGGAAGTACTGCTGGACCCCGAACCTCTGGACGAGCCAGCCGGCGCCCCAGATGTTGGGCTCGTAGGGGATGCCGTAGGGGGTGCGCGTCTCCACCGTGTCCACCTGGGTCCGGTAGGCGCGCAGCGCCGTCCTTATCTTCTTCGAATACTCCGGGTCGTTGACGAGGGCGAGGGAACGGGCTCCGAGCCAGCCGTAGCGGCTGACCTTGGCGACAACCGCATCGCCCAGCCCCACGATGATGCCGGCGTACTTCCTGTCGCCAGTCGTCTGCAGGAGCTCGATCGCGGGCTCGAGGCGCATGAGCGACGAGTCGGGCGCGTTCGCGCTCGCCCAGAGCTCCTTTGCGATGCGCAGGCATTCCCCCGCGAGGGGGTCGTTGTAGCCGGCCAGGGCCCGGGACGCGGCGGCGAGGCCGCCCGCCGTGTTCAGCTCCCGGGCGGCGTTCTCCTCGGTGAAGACCCAGCGGTCGTCGGCCGATCCGGCGGAGCCGAGCGGGGGAAGGTGGTCGATGGCGGGCTCCGACTGGTCGCCAGCCACCGCCGCCTCGGCCAGGACCTTCATCGCGGCTCCGTCGGTGTCGTGGAAGACCGTGTTGTCGGTCATGTCGGCGGCGTCCCCGAGGAAGGTGTACTGGTGGAGCGACGCGTCCTGGATGCCGCGGTAGAGCCTCCCCATGGAGTTGTAGCCGCCGACGACCGACAGGAGGCCGTGCTCGATCTGCTGGAGCACGTCGGGCTTCCCGTCGGGCTGGTGGATCTCGACGATGTGCGTCTCCTGGTTGATCGTCGTGTTGTCGAGCGCGGGATGGAAAAGCTCCCAGGCGAGCGCGAGCCCATGGACCGTGTCGATCTGCGACTCGATGCGCAGGTCATGGTCGCCCGCATCGTACCAGCCGCCCCTGTCGAGGCCCGGCACGTGCTCGCCCGGCTTGTACTTCGTCAGCGTGGAGGGGCCCTGCGCGTATCCGTCGAAATGGTTGTGGTTTGTCGGCGCCATCAGGGCGTCGTCCATGTGGGAGAGCCCGTGCCAGACGCGGTAGTGGTCATTCACGCGCATGTGGGCCATCTGCACGGGCAGGAAGTACTCCACCGTGGGCTGCCAGACATTGCGCTCGAAGACGTGCTCGCTGATCTGGAAGGCGTTCGACCGGCGGTCGCCGTAGCCGACCACGTACATCCCGGGCTGCACGACGTCCGAGAAGTCAAACTGCAGGTAGTGATAGCGAAGGAAGCGGCCCCAGTCCTTCGCCGGGCGCTCAACGACCGGTTGGAGCCCGGCGTCGGTGACGCGGTACAGGGTCACCGGCCTGATCTCGGTCTCATGCCGGTCGAGCTCGATGACGGCGACCTTTGGCTCCGCCGGGTGGTAGCCAACCTGGGACACCTGGACCACCGGGTCGGATTTCCAGCCCGGGATGGCATGGGGCGTGACGAGCCATTCCAAGGCGTCCTTGCTCGCGCCGGCGGGAACCAGGGCGCGGACGACGAACCAGCCATTGTTGTGGTGAGCGCGGCCGTCGAGGAGCGCGAGGTCGCCGCCGTGGACGGCCTCGATCGTCATCCGCTGCCGTTCGGACTCCGGGGCCACGGTCAGCCGTGTTCCCCGGCCGAGCGGCTGGACCTCGTACTCGCCGTCGACGACTCCCCCGGGGCCATTGGCCTGCCTGGGGAAGATCCCAACCTGGTCGCCGATCTCGTAGGCCTTCCCGAAAAGCGCCCCGGGGAAGAGCTCGAGGTTGAAGCCCACCTTTCCGACCCAATCGGGCGGGAGGGGCGCGTCCAGGTCCACGATGATCCTGAAGGAGCGCCCGTCGGGCCTCACCCGGACGACGTACCCCAGCTTCAGGTCCGGATAGGTGATCGGGTTGAATCCCCGCCTGTCCTTGCTGCTGTCGGGATAGCTCATGTGGACGCTGATCTCCTGGGACCCGCGGTCGACCTGCCGCACCCCCACGACGGGGGTGGGCTGCCACTGGCCCGGGGTGGCCTCAAGCCTGAGGTCGCCGTTCGTCGCGACCCGCAGGCCGTTCTGGATGACGCCCACGCCTCCCTGGTGGCCCTCGGGATAGTAATCACTTGCCAGCATGACGTTCAGCCCCGTCATTTCCAGGTATTCCTGGTCGTTGATCGAGAGCGACTCCTGGGCGCCCGCGTCCGCGCGGGCCCCAGGGGCCGCGAGTACCAAGCCGAGCAGGAAGGGAAGGAGGGGGCGGTGTTGCATATGCCTAGTGGGGAGAGCTGCGTTGTAGGGGCATCTCAAACGTCTATCGCGACGACCTCGTGCGTGGTGACGGACGGCACCATGACCTCGAGCCACCCGGCGCCCTGCGAGAACGGCGGCGTGGCCCCCGAAACCAGGAGCCGAACGGCGCGGGCGGCCAGCCCGTCCGGCAGGCGCACCCGCACCTGCTGCCCGCCGATCGGCAGGATCTCCCGGACCGGCCCCTTCATCATCATCGGGTTCGTCAGGTTGACGAGGTGGACCGTGAGCGAGCCCTTCTGCCGCCACAGCGTGACATCGAGGACCCCCGGGCCGGCGACGCTCACGGGCGCATCCTCGTTCGTGGCCCACAGGACGGCGTTGCGCATCAGCAGGCCATGGTCGACCGCGAGGACCTCCCAGTACGTGCGGTCGATGTCCCACGGGAAATAGACGACGCGGCCCGCCCCCGGAAGGTCCCTCAGGAAAACCTGCGGGATGTTCGTTCGCGGCTCCCTGGGATAGACCTTTTCCATGGGAAGGTCGGGGTACGACGGAATGAGGGTCAGCGGGGATTCGGACCTGGCACCGTTCGCCGCAACCTCGACACGCCACACGCCATTGATGACACGCGGCGCGTCCCCAAGGCCCCGGAAGAGCGGGTGCGACGGCGCGGACTCGTGCTCGAGCCGCACGTAGGCATTTCGCATCGGTCCCTCGACCCGTCCCTTCCAGGTCGCGCCGAGGAGGTCGGCCATCCCGAAGTCGGCCCGCCTCGTCCCCCATTCGTCCTCAAGCGAGGTTTCGGAGGTCGCGATCAGGCCGCCGCCGCGGCCGACAAACTGCCTGAGCTGCGCGCACTGGGCGTCCGACAGGGCGGTGATGTTCGGAAGGATGAGGGTCCTGAAGGCCGAGAGGTGCGGCTCGTCGAGCAGCCGGTCGTGCACCATTTCAAAGGGGATCCTCGCCTCGACCAGCGCCTGGTACCAGCCGAGGGCCGCATCCTCCACGTCGTTGGGCGCTCCCTTCGCGGTATGGAACCAGCCTGTCTGCTGGGAATAGACGATGGCGACGCGCGCCAGCGGGCGCTCGTTGCGCAGGTAGGGCTCGGCGCCGTGGCACCAGGCGTAGATGTCCTCCACCGGCTTCAGCCACCGGGCGTCGCTGACCACCCCGCCGAACTTCGTGAACCACGGCCTCATCCCGTTCGCGATCCCGTCGGCTACCCAGAGCCGTGTCTCCGCCGGGTGCTGGACGGCGTCCTTCCAGCGGTAGACCTCGTCCAGGCCGACGCTGAAGATCCCCACGACGGGCTTGTCACCCATCGCCGCCCGGAACTCCTTCGCGTTCTTGCCATTCGCCCACGGGGCCATGAGTCCCTTCCGCGACTGGCGGTCCGCCATGAGGGTTGGCGCCAGCTCGCCGATCCTCTTCATGTCGAGCGAACTCGTCGCGCCGCCGCCGGTATTGGGGATCACGCAGGAGTCGGGGTTTATCTTGCGCACCTCGCCGTCCCACAGCCGCCAGAGGCTGAAGAGCCGATCCTGGCGCCAGAGCACATAGGCCCGGTGCCCCGGAAGGAGAGGGTCCTCCGACCGGGGTATCTCCAGGCCGCTGGCCGCCCTGAAGTTCGCCCTGCAGTGCTCGCAGTAGCACATGCCCGATCCGTCCCACCGGTTTATGAAGATCCCGTCCACGTGGTAGCGGGACATGATCTCCCTCGTCACCCCGGTCATGAACTCGAAGTTGTAAGGCCCGTAGGCGCAGGTGAGCCACATCTCCGGCGAGGCCCAGTGGCGGCGGGGCCGGCCCCCGGCATCGACGGCTATCCAGTCGGGGTGGGCCGCCTGCACATCATCGTAGGTCGCGTGGGGATCCGTTCGCGCGATGACGACCATCCCGAGCTTCCTGCAGCCGTCGACGAGGCCCCCGAAGACGTCGCGGTCGCCGAGCCACGCGCTGCGGTGATGGAATGGGATGTCAGTGGGATAGAACGCCACGCATCCCCCCGCGCTCAGGCAGACAGCGTCCGAGTGGGTGCGGCGGAAGTAGTCGAGCCAGAAGTCCGGGTCGAACTTCCCGGGATCGTCCTCGACGAGCGTCAGCTGGGCCCACCGCATGGGTTTGTTCACCCATGAAGGGGAAAACGGCTCGCCCGCGGGGAAATCGCCGGCGCGGGCGGTGCCGAGCGCGACCCTTCCCAGCGTCACGGCGGCGCCCGCCATCGTGGAGGCCTTAATGAACGTGCGGCGGGTTAGGTCGGTCATGGCGTGGCTGCGCAGCCTGTCTGCGGCGCAAAGGGGTTGCGCCCCACAGCGTGTCCGCGAACCCTCCGAAAGCAATCGCCGGTTGGGGGTTTGCCGCGACCTCCGGCCGCGAACCGGCCTCGGCCTCATGAAAAGCAAAACGGCGCGGACAAAATCCGCGCCGCTTGCTCAAACTAGACTTAAGGCGACCGGTTCAGTTCCAGTAGCCCTCGTAGAAGCGGTAGGCGCCGTTCTCGGGCTCCCAGTGCGGGGCGATCCAGACCGAGCCTGCGTGCGGGGGGATCTCCCAATGGCCCGCCATCCACTCATACTGGTTGTCCCTCCAGGTCCAGTAGCCGTGAACCCACATGTGGTCCGGCGACGGACGGGCGAGCACGACCTCGGCCTGCGCGGCCGGGGGAGCCTGCTGCACGATGATCGTGCTCTGCGGCTGGCCCTGTGTGTATACGGTCTGCTGGGTCGGACCCTGCGTGTAGACCGTCTGGGTTGCGGGGGTTGTCGTCGTCGAGGTGGTCACGACGGTCGGCGCGACTCCGGGCGGAGGCGGTGGGGGAGCCGAGACTACGTGGGAATCGGGTTCGGAGGAGCAACCTCCGACGAGTGCGATCGCGCCGCAAACAACGAGCGCGCGGGTTTTGGAGCATAGTGTATTCATACTCGAGACACCGACTCCCGGGAACCTGAGCGGTTCCTCGCCGTGTCCCGCATATCCGGAAAAATATGCATGCTTACCCCCGGTCAAACGCGACGTGGCCGATCGCGGTTTTTGACGGAACCTTTCACGATGGGCGGCTACAATCAAATGGCGGTGCTGGGATCGCCGGAAGACCCGGAGCCGGTGCCTCCAATCCGAGAAATCGCAATTACCCAAGGAGAAACCCACCATGAATACACAGATCATCAAAGGCAACTGGGACGTCGCGAAGGGAAAGCTGAAGCAGAAATACGCCAAGCTCACCGACAACGACCTGCGCTACGTGAACGGGCAGGAGGACGAGCTCATCGGCCGCCTAGAGAAGGCGACTGGCGAGCGCCGCGAGGAGATCGAGCGCTTCCTCAAGGACGAAAGAAATTACAAGTAAGGCCCACCTGGCACGCCGCCCCTCGCCGGGGCGGCCAGCGCCCACCAACATCAAAGATCCGCACCTTAGCCATGAACGAGCCCCTCAACCGATCGGGATTCCTGTCACTGTGCGCCCTGACGGGTGTCCTCGCCGTCGGCACCCTCGCGGGATGCGCCGGCTCGCGGACCAGCGACAGCACCGGCCAGTATGTCGACGACTCCGCGATAACCACGAAGGTGAAGAGCGCGCTCCTCGGCGACGATTCCGTGAAGTCCTTCGAGATCAAGGTGGAGACGTTCAAGGGCGTCGTGCAGCTGAGCGGGTTCGTCGACACGGCGGACCAGAGGGCCGCCGCGACGCGCGACGCCATGGCCGTGAACGGCGTCAAGGACGTCAAGGACGACCTGAACGTCAAGTAAGGCTGGCGGGCAGGACGGGTTCGCGGGGTTCGCGGGACGGGACGGTATGCCGGCCCCGCCTGGGACGAAGCACGGGATTGGCTTGTCGATTTGGCGGCTTCCCCCGGTAGTATTCCGCCGGGCACCCATGAGTTCATCCAGTACCATACAAGCAAGGCTGGCGGCCCTGCGCGTTCCGGAATCGGACATCGAGGAAAGGTTCGTCAGGGGCAGCGGCCCCGGGGGCCAGAAGATCAACAAGACCTCGTCGACAGTCTGGCTCCGGCACCGTCCGTCCGGCATAGAGGTGCGCTGCCAGGCCGAGCGATCGCAGGCCGCCAACAGGGAGCGCGCGTGGAGCGAGCTCTGCGACAGGCTCGAGGCCCGAGTGAGGGACGCGAGGGCCGCCGAGCAGCAGCTGCGCGAGAAGGGCCGGCGCCAGACGCGTCAGAAAAGCCGCGGGCAGAAGGTCCGGATGATCCAGGCGAAGAAGCACCGCGCCCGCCACAAGGCCAGTCGCGGCCGGGTGGGCGAGGAATAGCGGGCGCCTAGGGCGAGCTGAACGCCTCCTTGAAGTGGCGCCGGCACATGGCGACGTAGCGGTCATTGCCGCCGATCGCCACCTGCTCGCCCACCTTGACCGCGGCGCCGTCGGCGCCGACGCGCAGGTTCATGGTGGCCTTGCGTCCGCAGTGGCAGATCGTCTTCAGCTCGATCAGGTTGTCGGCCACGGCCAGGAGCTCGGCGCTTCCGGGAAACAGCTTGCCCTGGAAATCCGTCCGGAGCCCGTAGCAGAGGACCGGAATGCGGAGTTCGTCCGCGATGGCGGTCGCCTGGCCCACCTGCAGGGGAGTGAGGAACTGCGCCTCGTCTACGAGGACGCAGGCGACGGCCTTGTCGGCGTGCGCCTCCCGGACCTGCTCCAGGAGGTCGTCGCCCGACTCAAGGGAGATAGCCTCCGAGTCGAGGCCGATGCGGGACTCGATCCGGCCCTGGCCGGCGCGTGTCGACTGCAGGCATGAAAAGGAGCGTGCGCATCCCGCGCTCCCGATAATTGTAGCTCGACTGGAAGAGCACGGTGCTCTTCCCGGCGTTCATGGCCGAATAGAAGAAGTAGACCTTGGACTTCTCCCCGGGAGGGTCGGGCTCCCCGCCAGAAAAGACGAGAAATCGCGGGGGAATCCGTCGTCGTTACGGAGGGGGGGCGACCCCCAGCTGGCTAAGCTCCGCGTCGCATTTGCCGATGACGCGGTAGAGCCGGTTGATCTCCAGCATCTCATCCTCCGTCAGCTTCTTCTTCGGGATCGTGCGGTCCGTGTAGAAATACTTGGTCATGGCATTGAACTCGAGCTGGTTGCCGGGAAACCCGACGTCGGGGGTGAAATCCGACGTGACGTAGTCGAACTTGTCATAGGGCATCTCCTGCGTCGCCCGGATGTCGACATTCGCGAAGTCGGGGCGGGTTGCGCCCGGGTGGAACCAGATCGGGCCCCAGTTCGTGAGCCTCATCGTGTCCGTTCGCGGAACCGTGGCCACGGCCTGGTTGACGATGTTCGTCACCCGGGAAACCGCCACGGCCCGCTGCTGTTTCAGGGCGGCGATCCTTTCGGAGGGCGCCTGGGCCCGGCCGGTGGAATTGTCGGGGGCGGCATTCTGCGGCTGCTCGGGCGCCGGAGGGGCGGCCACCGGCTTGATCGACACGACGACGCCGTCCCTGATCTTGATCGTCATGTCGGGGTAGTTGAGGACCCGCATGGATCCGGCATCGATCCGGCTCTTTGGGTTCCCCTTCTCGCTTATAACCTGGTCGTAGGTGTCCCCGACGCTTGCCGCGAGCGCCGCCGATGCGGTCAGCAGCAGGCAGGCGATGATTTTTTTTGGGCTCATGGTGAGGGCCGCGAAACCAGGTCGCGGCATGGTGCCCGGAATATGTGCAGATCGGGGGAACTTCCTCAATGGGAATGAACACGTAGTTCTCCCCGGTGCGGCCGGCCCTGCAGCCGGGCCTCCCGACCGCCCGCGAATGGTCAGCGGGACTTCGGGCTGTCCTTCGCGAGCGAGCTCATCCCGCGAACCGCGCCGAAGACGAGAGGTCCCCACCGCGCGATCGAGCCCAGCACCTTGAACCTCGGGAAGAGGGCGCGCTTTGCGAGAAACCCGAGGGGAATCGCGGAAAGGTGGACCATCGGGGAGATCTTTCTCCAGAAGGCGAGAGCCTTGTCCAGCCACTCGAGCGGCCGCGTCACGTTTGCGGCCGCCTCCATGCATTCGGCGCGACGCAGTGCGATTTCCCGCTGGAGGCCCGCCTTCTGGACCGCCAGGCGCCTCAGTTCCTGGTCCGGATACATGCGCGGTCTTCCCCGAGCTCGTGAAGTGTCGCGGAGAACGGGTTCGGCTGGCGCGAGACATAGCGCTTGAACGCGACGACAATGGCTGTAAACCCCCCGGCATATACTATCGTGAGGCCGACGAGGACCGCGAGGCGCGCGCTTTCCCAGAAGATGTAGACCAGGCTGAGGCTCGCGAACGTGATGGCCATCATGCCTGTGAAGACGGCAGCGCTGATCCAGATGAACGATTGTATCAGCCGCAGCTTCTCCTCCTGGAACTCGACAGTGAAGAGCTCGAAGCGGTCCTGCACGCTAGCCAGGAGCCCGTCGCCGAGGATGCGCAGGGAGTTGAGGTAGCCCTCGGGAGGCGTCGCGGGGGTCTCCATGGAGGGGAAACGCCTACCTGCGGCGGCCGACGAGGACGCCGATCAGGACGCCGACGCCGAACGCCACGGCCATCGACTGATAGGGGTTTTCGCGGATGGTCTCGTCCGCCTGCTTCGCGCCGGCGGCCACCCTCTTCTTGGTGCTGTCGTAGACGTCGGAGAGCTTCTCCTGGGCGGCGTCGAGGCGCTCGCGAATGCTCGCCATGGCCTCGGCCGAATGCTCGGCGAGGGAGTCGGCCATCATGCCCTGGGCTTCGGCGACGAGCGTCTGCAGCTCGCCCATGAGCTCCTTGGCCGTGTGGGGTGTGTCTTTGTTGTTTTTCATGTGAAGGTGGGTGCGGTCTTTTCCCAGGCTAGGCCCGCCAGTGGATCGCGAGCTGCTCCCGGAGCGTCGCCGCGATCTGCTCATGCTGGGAGATCAGCCCATTGAGGAAATCGGTGGTCCCGGCGACCTCCATCCGCTCGCGCCGCAGCTGGAGGATCATCTCCTCGTTGAGCGCCAGCAGCTCCAGGAGCATGCGCCCCGACTTGAGTCCGGAGCGCCTGGCCGTGAAGACCGACTTCGGCTGCGCAACTTGGACGAGGTTGTTCATTGGGCAGATTCGCCAAGAATACACCGCTTTGCCCCGGCCCGCTATGGGGCATTGCCCTACCTGCCAAACGGCGTCCCGTCCGCTATTTCAGCTGGGAGGGGATGAACTCCGCCTCCACGGCATGGGCAAGGAGGTCCGGCGGCAGGAGACCCTGGCTGATGATGAAATTGTTGAACGCGTAGCGGTCGAACTTGGGCCCAAGGGCTATCTCCGTCTCGGCGCGCAGCTCCATGAGCTTTGAATACCCGTAGAAGTAGGCGTTCGCCTGCCCGGGGTTGCGGAAGGTGAACCTGTCCAGCTCCTCGCCCGTGTAGGCCTCCGACAGGACGACGTCGCCCGTGAGGATGTCATGCGCCCGTTCGCGCGTGATGAGGCCGAGGTTCAGCATGGGGTCGAGTATCGCGCGGGCCGCGCGGAGCAGCCGAAACTGAACCGCGATCATTTGGCCGCCCAGGGGCTCGTAGGGCTTGAACTCAGCCTCCGAATAGAGCGCCCAGCCCTCCACGTTGACGCTGTTGAACGCAAAGATGCTCCTCGCGAGGGAGACGCCCCTCTCGAGCATGGCCGTGAACTGGAGGTCGTGTCCGGGCCGGCCCTCGTGGGCGGAGAGCGTCCAGGCAGCTGACTTGAACGTGAAATCGTCGTATGCCTTGCTGGCGTCGCCGCCCGTCGTGGGGTTGGCGAGGGGTAGGACGAACTGGCCGCGCTCGCCTGTGTTGTCGATCAGCGGGGGCGGCAG